>Ga0136615_10001932_pt1 | contig 10192 bp, 6 predicted proteins | sample AntDrymUQ2882206_2_FD_106647 | JGI IMG/M metagenome (GOLD analysis project Ga0136615, IMG submission 106647) | Polar desert sand microbial communities from Dry Valleys, Antarctica - metaG UQ288 (22.06) | ecosystem: Environmental > Terrestrial > Soil > Desert | place: Antarctica: Dry Valley...
CCCCTTCGCCCGCCGGGGGTAGAGCCCTTTTAGGACTAAGCCTTCGATGCGGGACTCGTGGGCAGTCCGTGCAAGCGCCGCCGGCGCTGCAGGTGGTGGGTCGCCTTTCCTAAGGCGATGCCGACGAGCATCGCCGGTCCGACCAGCGTAACGGTGTCGACCAGCAGCCATTTCCAAGCTTGGACTCCATCCACGTCCACACCTCGGACCAGTGCTGCCGAGAAAAGAATGGGCACGACCAAGAGCAAGAGAGCTCGCCATTGGCCGATAAGAGCGCCGGTCACGAAGTAGAGGGCGAGTCCAGTGACGAGGACCACGGTGCTGACCGCGCTGTCGGCATCGAAGTCCAAGCCGAACGCCAGCGCAATCTCCCAGCCGAGTGAGACAAGGACGAAGACGATCGCGACGGTGGTCGAACGCTTAGCTTCACGTTAGCCCACTATTCGACTTCCCGCCCCCTGATGAGGGCGACTGAGGCGATCTCGCGCGGTAGATCGCAGACCGTTACACCACGGTAGCTCAGGCACCCGCGCCCCAGGTAGCAAGGAGGCTCAAGGAGCACCACGCGGGTGCAGGTGCGCCAAGACCTATTTTTGGTTGGCGGGATCTGGGTGCTTGCCTCATGTTGGTGTCCGAGGGTCCATAGGGCCCCGTGGGGAACTCGGAGGAGGGTGGCGTAGTGCGTCGATACTGGCGAGGGATGCTGGTCGCTGTCGTTTTTCTCGGTCTCATTTTCGGTGCGGCTGGGCGCAGCTCGGAGAGCGCTGATTCCGGGGAGAGCAAGCGGTCAAGGGCGGCAGCTGGGGCGGATGGTCAGCCTTCCGGCCCGGCGCGTCGTACGTCGCGGCGCGACCGGGTCAACGTCGCCAAGCTGGCGGCTGGCGCTGAGCGCGCTGAGCGTCGTAGGCGTAGCCCTGCGCAGCGGGCGCGGCGGGCTGCGTCGCGCACTGGGTTCGCTGGCTATGGCCACAATGCTGCGGAGGTGCTGGCGCGAAGGTCTTTTGCGCAGACGCTGAGCGCACCGGGGTCGATCGCGCCGAGGTTGCGCGGCGGCAAGATCGCGAAGTATCTCGGCGAAAACTTTGCCACGGTGAAGAGCCCCCGCGGCCAGATGACCGTGCTTCAATCGAGTCTGCCGCTGCGCGCTGAAGATGGCTCCGGCGACGCTGCGCCCGTGGATCTGACTCTCGAGCAGACTCAGGGTCATTTGGCTCCGAAGAACCCTCTCGTTCCGGTCACGTTTCCCATGGAAGCTGCGGGTGCGGCGAGGCTGACGACCGCGAACGTTGGGCTGAGTCCAAGGGCCAAGGACGTATCCGACGCCGAGCCCATCGTCGACCGCGGCCAGGCCTTCTATCGGCTCGGATCAAGCGTCGACTATCTGTTGACCGCGACGCCTTCTGGCCTTGAGGCTTTCTGGCAGCTGAGGTCGGCTTCCTCACCTGAGGAGCTTGCTTTGGACGTCGACGTGCCGCCTGGGGCGCGGCTGCGTGAGACCCCGGCCGCAGACGGTATAGCCGCGGGGCCCCGGCCCGGATCGATCGATGTCGTGCGCGACAACAAGGTGATCGCCCGTGTGCTGAGCCCATCCGCCATGGATGCCGACCACGAGCCGGTCAACGTGACGATGAAGGCCGTCAGAGATCAACTGCGCCTCAAGGTCCTGCACCGCAAGCGCGATCTGCGCTACCCCCTGCTGGTAGATCCCGTCGTCGAGGACTATCTGAAGTGGACCAACCTCGGCGGCGTCGGCCAGGCGGGCACTAACCCCGGCCCCAACGACTGGCTCGATCCGAATAGCTGGATGGATCCGCGGCCCCAGCAGCAGGACGCGGCCGCCGGCTACAACAACTGGACTTATGACCGCGGCACGTCGGGCGCCGGTCCGCAGTTTCGCTGCTACTACTCCAGCGCCAACCCGGGCGGCAGTGGCCAGCCAACGAATCCGAACTGCGCGGGGGTAGAGGCCGCCTACGGGCCGATGCCCTATGGCAAGGGACTTTACCTCTGGGGAAACCAGGGTGCTGCCTACGCGCAGGCCCAGTGGCAGCAGTGGAAGTTCACCGCCCCCGGCGACGCGCGCATCTTCCGCGTCGACTTCGGCTGGGTCTATCACCGCGACACGAGCTCAGCCGCGAGCGGGCCCGGCTCGACGTTGGCCCAAGAGGGTGTCTACAGCGCGCGGTCAAATCGGTGGGAAACGCAGTGTGTGAACTACCCCGGGGCCACGTGCGCGAACACGACGCCGTTTCAGACCACGGCGGCGCTTTCTCAGGACTTCCGTACTCACTGCTCGCGGGACGGCGCCGCCGCGGGACACACCGGCTGCTGGCCGGGCCCCGCCTCGGCACAGGTCGGGTCGCCTGGCAACATCGCCGTGCTAAATCAACACATGAGCTGGGGCGGGACGCCGAGCGCGGCACCGTATCTGTTCATGGGCGGCGCGCAGGTGATGATGCACGAGTACAACCTGCCAACCGTTAGCGTGTCACACACAGGACTTCCGACTGGCTGGACGCGTGACGCGTCTATGTCGACGCAGGTCACGGCCAACGACTCGGGCCTCGGCGTCAAGCGCCTGCTGCTCTCCGCGCCGGGCTTCAGCAGAACGATCGTGACCGACGCGTGCTCTGGCACGCGCCAGAAGGGCACGCCATGCCCCGCCTCCAAGACCGCCTCCACGGCCTACGCGGCCGCTGAGCTCCCAGAGGGCTCGAACACGATCAAAGCGCTCGCGGACGATATCGTCCTCAACCGTGGCGGCTCATCGACCTGGAACGTCAAGGTCGACCGGTCGGGACCCGCTCTGCCGGCCGTCACCGGCGACCTCTATGAGCGTCGCAACCGCACCGATGACCATCGCTACGAAGGCATCTACGACGACCAGGCCACCATCCACGTTGAGGCTCAAGACGGCAGTGGCGCATCTGCAGCGAGTCAGCGTTCGGGCGTGAAGACTCTCGAGCTGTCGATCGACGACATGACTGTCGCGACCTCGAGCGACCTCTGCCTATCGGGCCAATGCGACTATGACCGCAGCCTGGACTACACGCTGCTGTCGGACCTCTACTCCGAAGGCGATCACAACCTCAAGCTGGTCGCAAAGGACCTCGCCGGCAACGAAACCGTCCGCGAGTGGACGGTCACCGTCGACCGAGAAGGCGACATCTACGCGGCCCAGTTCCGGGACGGACCCGAGAGTGTCGCGGACACGCTCGTTTCATCCGAGTGGCTCAAGTTCGGCACTTATAACGGGCGTGCGGAGGGCCCGGACGACCTCCTGACACGTCGCACGGAGCCATGTCCCGACGATTCGGCGTCGCAATGCGACGTGGTTCGGGAGCGCACCTACTTCACCGACGATCAGACACCCGGCTCTACGAGCCCCGATGCCTGGAACACGACGATCGGAGCGGCCGACGACCCGGATCTGAAGAACATTCTGGAGCTGCGTGTCGCCGACGAACTTACTGGCGATCCGGCAGCCCAGGGCAATCTGCTAGCTGCTGCGTTGCCATGGCAGACGCTACCGCCGGCCCACGGAACTGATTACGTCCGCTACGACGTGCCGGGCACTCGACTAGTCACGGATCCACCTGACGAGAGCTCGGCAGAGGGCGGGGCCGCGGGCCCAACCGAGAGCCTTGAGCCGACGACTCAACAGGTCTTCCTCGACGCAGAGACCCGGCTGCCCATCAAGATCTCCTACCGAGCGGCCGACAACTCGGTCCTCGAAGAGAGCTACTGGACCTACCAGCGCAACCGCCGGAACGGATCGGAGTATCCCGCGAATTACTTCGCCGCCGACGAGCCGACAAGCACCGCAGGTCCGCGTACCGAGACGCGCGAGTACGGTTCGGCAGGGCCCGGTCTCGTCCTAGATCGCGAGACCCAGAGTTCCTTCGTACCGTGGTCGCTCGGCTCCGCGCTGGATCAGGCCGCTATGGGACCAATGTGCCGAGCGCAATCCCTAGTGATCAACCACAGGCGTCCCCAGTCGCCTGCCGCCGTAGGCGAGATTCAGGGCGCCGATCCCGGGATAGAGCCTGCACTACGTACCAACGGGATCGAAACGACGGCTCAGAACTCCTACGTTAGGGCTGGCTCACTTGCCAACTGCGCTGCTTCAGTTGAGGCTGCGGGCGGAAAGGACTGGGACCTGGACGTCATCTCCATGGACCGAACAAGTACGAACGCCCAGACCTGGCGGCAGGCTTTTGGGGAGGACGCGCAAGCAGCCACGGTAGCCGTAGATAACGACGATGACCCATTCCGCTCCGGGCTCGCCGGCCTCACGCTTGGCGGCGTCGCAGAGACCGCTTTCATGGTGCCCGCCGACGATGGAAATGGCGTTTCTGTCCTCTTGGACCTTGGCGATACGACCACGGTCCTCACTGGCGAGTTTGCCGAACCCGATTTACAAGGAATTATCGACAGTCTGGGGAACAACTGATGCGCCTACCGTTCCGACTCGTTGTCTTGACCTCGCTTGCGCTGCTGATGGCGCTCGGGACCGACGCTTCTGCGGTTGTCCGGCAGGACAACGGCCGATTCGTGTTCGCCCCTCGGACCGAGAATAAGGACCCGGTCGCGATTCTTCAGATCGGCGGAGACAGCAGAGACGAGATCTGCCACTTTCAAGGCGGCGAGTTCAGGGGACGAATAGCCCGCACAACCCGTTGCTTCGGCAGCCATCTTAAGTCCGCGTGGAGGTATAGAGGCACCGAAATGAAGGAACGCAACCGCCCGGCGTGTAATGGGGGAGACAAGCTGTACTTCAAGTACCGTGATCGAAGTGCCACTGCCGAGCAGCTGAGGATGCTTTCAACTTCTGCCACTTGCCATAATCAGTGGCACGTCCGAATCTGGGGCGACTACGACATCAATCCGTCCGCGCCGGGCCAGTGGAGCGTTGCGACGGTGCATTACGAGCGAAAGAATCATCAGCACAATCCGCTTTCCGGCCACACGGTAGTTAAAGACTGGGAACTAAGCGAGAACCGGACGATGTACGAATTGCAGGAGAACACTTCGGACGAATCGCGCTACTGCGGCCAGAATGACTACCGTCCATTTCCGGGACAGCGCCCAGGACGCGACAGCAGGGGCCTCTACAACAATGGGCGTATCTCGAGACTCTCGATTCAGAAGCCGAGCATCGCTCAACCGTATGGCTCCAACAGGTGCGCGGGTAGCTAATGCCAGCCTCTGGGACTGCCCGAGCCGGGGTGTTTCTCTACGTCGTCGTTTTTGTGCCACTTGCCGTCCTGGGTCAGCTCCAGTCAATCGGATCTGGGGCGCTCATTGCGGCGTTGGCAGCGCTTCACGTGGTTGTCGGCGCATCAAAGATGCCGATCGGGTGGTGGCTAGGTCTGCCACTCGTTCCTCTAGTGATCGCGGCGATCGAGGGTCCCTGGTTGGAGGACGGCAGCTGGGGGGTGTTGGTATTCGCCTACCTCTATCTCGAAGCGTTGGTGCTTCTAGGGGTGATCGTCGGTGTGCTGTGGCGCCGAAGGCGCAGCTCGCGGTCGGGCGTCGAGACGCGTCGTAGCGCTTGAGATCGGCCGTGAGCTTTTACCGCGTCGCGGCCACCCTGCGGATATTCAGGCGACGTAGAGGTCGATGCAGGACGCGGCGTCAGGGCCGTGATGGCTCATGCCCGCGGGTTGTCGGGGCTAGACGTCCGGCTGGTTGTCCAGCGAGCGCCACAGGTATAGGCAGGCCAGCGTGCGGTGGGGGCGCCAGGGCTCGGCGAGCGCCTCCAGCTCGGCCGGCTTGGGTAGCTGCTCGAGCCCGTATGCGAGCTGTGCCCCGCGGCGGATCCCGAGGTCCCCGGTCGGAAGGACATCCGGCCGGCCGAGGTGGAAGATCAGGAACATGTGGGCCGTCCAGGTGCCGAGTCCCCTGACGGCCGTGAGCCGTTCGATGACCTCGTCGTCGGAGAGCTGATCGAGCCTGTCGATGGCGAGCTCGCCCGAGATCACGTGTTCGGCCAGTGAGCGCAGGTAGGCGGCCTTCGCTCGGGAGAGCCCGACCGCACGCAGCTGCTCGACATCGACCTCGAGCAGCTCTTGCGGCGTCGGCGCTCGGTCGTCGAAGAGGGCCGCGAGACGGCCGTAGATCGTCGCCGCCGCCTTGGTCGAGAGCTGCTGGCCGGTGATCGACCGCACGAGCGCGCCGTAGGCGTCGGCGGGCCGCGCATGCTTGCGGGCCTGCTCGTCGATCGGGCCGTGAGCCTCGAGGATCGGTCCCAGCACTGGGTCGCCCCCCAGCCGTCTCATAGCCGCGGGGGTCGAGTGAACGGGGGTGCTGCGCGTTCCCGCCCCTGGACGCGGCATCAGGCAGCGGCGGGCGCGCGCCCGCCTCCGGAGCCGAAGAATCGCTCATCCTCTTTGCCCAGCTGCGTGGCCGGGCTGTCACCGAAGAGCCACTCACGGGCGATGCTGTGCCAGTTGGCGGTGACCTCGAGCTGTCCGAGCACCGCGAGCACGAGCGCCTCCATCCGCCGCGCGAGCAGTCCCTCGGGCGGCACCGTCTGACGCTTCATCAGCTCCCAGTGCGATGAGCGGGGGTCTCCGTAGTCGATCAGCAGCTGGCTCACGAGGCCGCGGTCGAGTGTGCGCGGCCCATCGTCGAGATACCAACAGGTCGCGGCGCGGAACTGGGCGAGCACCTTCCCGGGTGTGAGCACGGGGTCGTCACGGTCGTAGAAGCCCATCGCGGCCATCTGCTCGAACAGTCCCTCGGCGTCACCGGCCATCGCAAGGCCGATCGTCCTGATCTCCTGATCGAGATGGTCGCGGCCAAGGCGCTTGGTCATGCCGAAGTCGAGGAACGCGACGCGGCCGTCGGGCATCAGCCGGTAGTTGCCGGGATGGGGATCGCCCGAGAAGTGCCCGTTCCGGTAAAGCGAGCCGAAGAAGAAGCGGAAGACGATCTCGGCGAACCGGTCCCGGTCGGCCTGGGGGAGCTTCCTGACCTGCTCGAAGCCGATCCCTTCTACCCACTCCGTCACCAGCACGCGCTCGCGCGAGAGGGACGTCACGACGTTCGGGATCACGATGAAGGGGTGCTCACGCCACTCGCGTGCGATCGAGCGCTGTGCCTGTGCCTCTTGCTCGTAGTCGAGCTCGTCGGATAGTCGCTCCTTGATCTCCCGCGTCATCGCCCTCGCGTCGATCCCTGGCGCGATCCGCTTGGCGAGCTTCATCAGCAGCCCGAGGTTCTGGAGGTCGGCCCGCATCGCCGTGGCTACACCCGGGTACTGGACCTTGACCGCGACGGCGCGACCGTCGTGCAACGTCGCGCGGTAGACCTGGCCGATCGACGCGGCGGCGATCGCCTGATCGTCGAAGGAAGCGAACGCGTCGCCGAGCTTCTCCTCCAACTCCGACTCGATCACCTTGCGCATGTCCTTGAAGGCCACGTGGGGAGCGGAGTCGCGCAGCTCGACCAGCTTCGCCTGAATCCGCTCCTGAAACTCGGTGGAGAAGGCGCCGGTGTCGATGAACGAGGCGACCTGGCCGACCTTCATCGCCGCGCCCTTCATGTTTCCGAGCACGTCGAGGATCTGCTCGGCCGCCTCGGCTTGGCGGCGCGCGGCGGCTCGGCGCCGGGCCTTCTCGTCCCGGGTCAGGTTGGCGGCTTTGGTCGCGTAGTTGCGCGCGGTCTGGCCACCAGCCAGGCCGGCGACCTTCGCCGTTCGCCGGATCCGGCCAGTCGGCATAGCCTTGTCTTGCTCGCGGGCCACGGTCTCAAGGGTACGGACGGGTTGGACCTGCAGCTCAAACCTCGCGGTTACCTGCTGCTCACGGTGGCTACCGGCCGGTAGCCACCACCTCGACCGGCGAGCCGATTGCCTGCGCCAGCAACCCCGAGCTGCGCTGCGCCGCCCAGATCGCGACACTCGGGTCGGCGCCCGCGGCGATTAGCGTACGGATCCGCAGCACGTCACCCGCGCGCTCGAGCTCCACTCCGGTGACCGTCTGGTCGCGGCTTCGCTCGAGCTGCTCGGCCAGCCGTACGATGCCGCACAGCAGCGACAGCCGTTCGCGGTCTCCGGCGCGTGCGAGGGCGCCGAGCTCTGACGGGTCCGGGTCGCCCTTGCGGTGCCAGCGGGCGATCAACGCGATCAGCTTCAGCTCACGCGGGTCGAAGCCCGGCAGACCTGCGTGCAGGATCAGATAGTGGGAGTGGCGGTGGTGGTCGTCGTAGTCGATCGTCACCCCGATGTCGTGCAGCAGGCACGCGGCCCAGAGGAGCTCCCGGTCTCCTGCGTCGAGCGTGTGCAGCTTCGCCTCGCGGAGATCGTCAAACAGTTCGAGCGAGAGCGCTGCAACATGATTGACGTGGACGTCGTCGGTACGGAAACGACGGGCGAGGCTCTCGACCGAGGCGCGACGTACGTTCGTGAACAGCGGCGGGTTGCGGCCCTTGAGCAGCCGCTCGAGGAACATGCCCTCGCGCAGTCCCGCCTCCGTGACCTCAAGCGTGTCGAAGCCGCCGTGATCCATCGCTGCCGCAACGACCGCGGCGCCGCCGAGGATCACGTCGCCGCGGTCGGGCTTGATCCCCCGTACAGAGCCGCGCTTGGAGGCCGGGCGGGCCGCTAGGTCCTCGATCAGCTGTTCGAGGGCGTCGCGCTCGAGGCGCCAGCCCTGAACGTCGACGTCGGTCAGCTCGAGCCGGCGCTGCACGGCCGTCGCGAGGTTCCGGATCGTGCCCCCCAGCCCTACCAGCCTTGCGCCCTGGTCGGCGTCCCACCATTCGAGCTCCGTGAGTGTGCGTGTCACGTGCTTGCCCAGGCGCTTGAGCTGCTTCGGTGTCGCTTCCTCATTCGGGAGGAACTGCTCGCTGATGTGCACCGCACCGAGCCGCAGGGACTCCGCCTCGGCGAGACGGCGGTCGGCGATTCGCATCAGCTGCACGCTGCCGCCGCCCATGTCGATACCGAAGCCGTCGCGCACCGTCGTCGAGTTCGCGATCGCCACGTAGCCGTACCAGGCCTCCTCGGCGCCGCTGATCACCCGCACCTCGAGGCCCGTGTGACGTTGAACGGCGTCCAGCAGCTCGTCCCGGTTGGTCGCGTCGCGGATCGCGCTCGTGGCGACGGCATCCACGCGCTCGACGCCAGACGCGCGCAGGAAGGAGGCGAACACGGCTGCGGTGTGGATCGCGCGATCCATCGGCTCCGGCAGCAGCGCGCCGTGCTCACCCATGCCGGCGCTGACTCGCGTCGCCTCACGGATCTCGTCGGCGAGCGCCCACCAGCTGTCGGGCACGTACTGGTAGACGACCAGCCGAAACGAGTTCGAGCCCATGTCGATCACGGCGCTGCGCTGCATGTCGTGATGATCGCCGGTGGTCCGGCGGCCGAGTCCCGGAGGCCTAAGGTCGCCCCAAGGCCTGCCGATAAGGGGACCAATGGCAAAGACATCTGACACGTCCAGCGTCCTGACCGGCCCTCAACAGGACAGCCGTAGGCTCGCGGCTGCCCTGATCGACCTCATGGTGCCCCTCGTCCTGACGATCGTGCCGATCGCGGCTGGCCTGTCGTTAACCCCAGCCCTCCTCGGCGTGATCGTCGGCTGGTCGCTCTTCTACTACTTCGCGCTCGACTCGAGTACCGGCCAGACGCTCGGCAAGCGGCTGTTCGGTTTGCGGGTCGTGCGCTCCGACGGTCACCCGGCCGACCTGCGTCGGATCACCATCCGTACGCTGCTGCGGACCGTCGACAACGCCATCGTCGGCCTGGCCGTGATGACGATCACCGGCGGCCGTCGCACGCGCATCGGGGACATCGTCGCCGGTACCGTCGTGACGACCGCGGACGGACGCCCCGAGCCCCGCGCCGATCCGCGCCGCGATCGGCGTGCACGTCCACCCTTGCCTGTCACTGCCCGGCCACTTTCCCAGCCGGCCCCGGCCGAGCCGGCAGCCGCCTCGGCCGCTCCGGTGGCCTTCGAGCCGCTCCCGGTGCCAGGACCACCGCTCGAGTCCGCGACGCCCCCCGACCTCGAGCCCGAGCCGGCCATGGGCCTCGCGCGGCCGGCCACCACCGAGTCGGTTGCCCCCGAGCCCGATGCCGGCGATGATGCGCTCGCCGTCCCCTTCCAGGCTGCTGGCGACTTGGACGGGGCAGCCGACGCGCCACGCATCGAGATCTGGACGGGTCAGGAGGCCGTCGGCCCCA
>Ga0136615_10001934_pt1 | contig 10181 bp, 9 predicted proteins | sample AntDrymUQ2882206_2_FD_106647 | JGI IMG/M metagenome (GOLD analysis project Ga0136615, IMG submission 106647) | Polar desert sand microbial communities from Dry Valleys, Antarctica - metaG UQ288 (22.06) | ecosystem: Environmental > Terrestrial > Soil > Desert | place: Antarctica: Dry Valley...
AACGCCGGACGCTGGGATTACCTCTTCAGCCTCATCAAGGTCTTCCGCGCGGCGGGTCCGGGCTTCGTGCTGCCTGACCGCAACAGCGTGACGATGACGGCCCCCTTCATGCGGGCTTACACGGAGCTGCTGGTGCGCACCTGCCACAAGCGCGGCGCCTTCGCCATGGGTGGCATGGCTGCCTTCATCCCCAACCGCCGCGACCCCGACGTGACGGAGCGTGCCCTGGCCAAGGTGCGGGCGGACAAGGAGCGCGAGGCCGACGACGGCTTCGACGGCTCGTGGGTGGCGCATCCGGACCTGGTGCCGGTCTGCCAGGAAGTCTTCGATCGGGTGCTGGCTGACCGACCGAACCAGCTCGATCGACTGCGTGAGGAGGTCGCGGGGGGCAGCGAGGGCCTTTTGGCTGTGTCCCAGACGCCCGGCGAGGTCACGGAGGGCGGCCTGCGCAGCAACGTGTCGGTCGCGATCCGCTACCTCGCCGCCTGGCTGGGTGGCAATGGCGCAGTCGCCATCAACGACATGATGGAAGACGCTGCCACAGCGGAGATCTCACGCTCGCAGGTCTGGCAATGGGCCCACGCGTCCGTGCCGCTGGCGGGGGGCGGGAGCGTGACGCCGGAGCTGGTGCGCTCGATCGTGGCCGAGGAAGCCGGGCGGATAGAAGGGGAGCTGGGCGCGGAGGCGTATGCGCAGGGACGCTACGAGGAGGCGCGCCAGCTATTCGAGCGGGTGGCCCTGGAGAAGCCCTTCATCGAGTTCCTGACCCTGCCGGCCTACGACCTGATCGCCTGACGCCATCCGCTTTCAGCACCGGCGGAGTGCGGGGGCAAGGTACGTCCTTGCTCGGCCTCGCGCTCGGCAGCTGTGCTGGAATGGTCAGGTCGGTGTCGCCGACGACCCTCTCACCGGGATGGGCTGCAGGTACCAGGTGGGGCTGCCGGCCTCCATCACGGCCTCACCCGCCGGGACGATCAGTCGCGCCTGAAGAGCCTGGAAAGCCTCGTATGTCGCGTTGAAGCAGGCGGCCTCTTGCATGACCGCTTCATACCAGGGAGGGCTGTGACGGGTCTGGACAGCTTTGCGGTGGGCCGTGGCCCGCACCAGGGCCACCTTGGCGGCGTTGAACTTGAGGAAACAGAACTCTACTTCGGTGGCATCGTCTGCCATGACGACCTCTTGGCTCCAGCAAGCCTTCTTGACGGTGTCTGAGCGCACCGGCGTGATGGACATCCTCCGCCTCGGGGTGCCTTGGCGGAAGCACACAGAAGTACCCCGCAGAGCTCCCTTCTGCGCTATCCCGGCGCGGGCACGTCCCCGGGAGTGCCAAGCGGCCCGATGTTTCGGCTCAACTGGGAAGGAGCGCAGCGACTATGCCCTCGCTCACGAACTGGCCATAGGTCTTGAGGGGCCATCCTTGACGGAGGACCAGGCGCTCGTAGAGCTCGGGCGAGGTGTATGCCCACAGCACGTCCCGCGCCTGTGGCCGGGTTCGATCGCTACGAAGATGTCCGCGGTCCGAGAAGTGTCGAGCGTTATCCGACATACGGTTCAGCCGCTGATCTTCCAGCTCTTCCCAGAGGACGGCGACTTCCGGATCCGTGGCGGCCGCGGAGCGGACAAGAAGCAGGATCGGCGCGACGCGGGGCATGACCTCGGTGAGGAAGCCCGCCCACTTTCGGATGACCTCGTGCGGGTCAGGCTCGCCTGCTCGCATCTCGTCGGACCGTTGGAAGGCTGGGACTGATCCGTGCCCTGCCAGTGCTCGATCATGGATGGCCCGGACGAGGCCGGCCTTGTTGCCGAAGCCCTTGTAGACGGTCTCCACCGAGACGCCCGCAGCCGTCGCGATGGCCGCGATAGTGGTGGCGGCGTAACCGTTGTCCAGGAACAGGCGCTGGCCGGCTTCCAGCACCGCGACCGCGTTCCGGCGAGCTTGCTCGCGACGGCCCCGGGAGTCGTATCGGCGTCTGGGCTTGACAGTATCGGGCATTTGAGTACACTCTGTTGTATTCGTTACCTGCCGCTGTATGGTAACCCTATCTCGGAGGCACGGCAATGGTGGGCGAGATGCAGGGCGAGGGGCCCGGAGCCATGGTGGAGCGACTGAGAAGGTCCATCACCGAGCGTGATCTGGACGCCTTGGCAGGCTGTTTCGCGGTCGACTATGTCAATGAGACGCCAGCCCACCCCAGCCGCGGCTTTCAGGGACGGGCCCAGGCACGACGGAACTGGGAGCGGATCCTGGCGGGCGTCCCCGACGTCAGCGCCGAGGTCCTTCGGTGCACGACCGACCAGGACACCGCCTGGTCGGAATGGAAGTTGAGCGGGACACGGAGAGACGGGTCCGCTTTCGAGATGTGTGGCGTGGCGATCTTCGGTGTCGTCGATGACCAGGCGGCGTGGTGCCGGTTCTACCTCGAGCCGGTCGACGTGGGAGGCGACGACATCGATGCCGCGACTCGTCAGCAGGTCACCGGAGCCTCAGGTGGACCAAAGGAAAGGAGCGTCTCTGCATGATCCTCGTCGTTGGAGCCACTGGGCGGGTCGGTGGGATGATCACTCAGCGTTTGCTGGCAGATGGCCGGCCGGTGCGGATCCTCGTCCGTCCCGGCTCGCACCATGAGGCGCTCGTCGAGGCTGGCGCGGAGGCGGTGATGGGCGACCTGAAGGAGCCTTCTTCGCTGCGGGCAGCATGCCGAGGCATCCAGGCCGTCGTCACCACGGCCAACGCCGCCGGACGCGGGGGTCCCGACACTTTCCAGACCGTCGACGATGAGGGTAACCAAGACCTGATCGAAGCGGCCGCCGAGGCAGGCGTCGGCCGGTTCCTGTTCACGTCCGTCCTGGGCAGCGATCCCGACAGCGCCGCGCCCCTGCTCCGCGCCAAGGGTCTGACCGAGCAACGGCTGCGGGCGAGCGGGATGCCGTTCACGATCACTCAGGCGGACGCGCACATGGATCTATTGATCCCGCTTGTGGTGGGCATACCGCTAGGGCGGGGCGAGCCGGTACGAGTGATCGGAGATGGCAGCCGGCGACACTCGTTCGTGGCCCAGCAGGATGTGGCCGCGTTCACTGTGGCTGCTCTGGACCACCCGTCGGCGGAGAACCAGGTCATCCCGATAGGCGGCCCTGACCCACTCTCCTGGCGTGACATCGTCGCCGCGGTCGAACGGGAGCTGGGTCGCCCCATCCCGATCGAGAGCGTCCCGGTCGGCGAACGACTGGCAGGCCTGCCCGACTTCGTGACCGGACTGCTGACGGCACTCGAGATGTATGACTCGCCGCTTGACATGAGCCAGACGGCAGCTCTCTACGGAGTCGAACTTACTCCGCTCGCGGCGTGGGTCCGCGAGGCTTTCGCACGGGCACCGGCAGCCTGAACGCTGCTGCGTTCCCGGCCAGTCAGGTCCCGGCCAGCTGGCCGATGACCGGCGCCATGACGGCGAGGTGCCGGGGCCGGAGGGCGATGTAGCTGATTCCCCAGCGCTCGCGCCGGCCGAGCAACGTCTCGATCATCTGCCCGCTCTCACCCACCAGGCGGTGCGGGCTGCGCCGCACCTCCTCGGCGCTGAGCGACGGGTGTGCCTCCGGATGTCCGCTGGGAGAGTGGACCCTCGGAGCCACCTCGGACAGGGCGATGTTGATCTCGAGCTTCCGCCAGCGGTCGCCGGCGGCGTCCCTGATCCAGCCGATCTTGCGGTCGATGGCGGCCTCGGAGATGTCCGAAGGGTCGGAGCCACCTTGCGGCAATGACCGGGGATCGAGGCCTACGATGTCCGCCTCCTGGGCCGCGAACGCGAGCAAGCGGGGACCGCCACCGCCCACCATCAGTGGTGGATGCGGTCGCTGGAAGGAGCGTGGCAGTCCCTGTTGGTCGATCGGCGGGTAGACGTCATCGCCGGCATGCTCCATCCGCCCCTCGGTCATCGCCTGACGGAGGAGGCGGAATGAGGTCTGCATGCGCTGCAGCCGGACCCCTGGCCGGTCGAACGCCAGGCCGGCCGCCTCGTATTCCGCCCGGTTCCACCCGGCGCCGAGACCGACCTCCAGGCGGCCGGCCGTGATGGCGTCGATGGTCGACAGCTCTTGGGCCACCACCGCGGGGTGGCGCAGGTCGTTGTTGAGCACGAAGGTGCCGATGCGGAGCCCGGTAGCCTCGGCCACCGACTGCAGTAGGGGCAGGGTCGCCCAGCGACCCAGGTGGTCCGTCCCCAGCATCACTGAGACCCCGGCACCCTCCGCCCGGCGCGCCAGCTCCACCACGCCGTCACGTGTCGCGTCACGCGAGTCGAGGATCAGTCCGAAGCGAAATGGACGGCGCTCCGGTGCCACGCCGTGGAGATCCAGGTCGACCATTCCCTCTAGTGCTCCATCCGTATCCGTGTCGCGCGCTCCGCGAGGACACGGACGATGCCCCGAAAGATCAGACCATGCACTGGATACAGCGCGTACCAGTAGGCCAGGCCGGGCAGCCCCTTCGGCTCGAAGTAGGCCGTCTGGACGAGGCTGCTTCCGGCGGGCGTCTCGACCACCTCGTACTGGAGCCAGGCACGTCCGGGGACCCTCATCTCGTTCCGCAATCGCAGCAGATGCGGTCGACGGACGTCCTCCACCCGCCAGAAGTCGAGCGCATCGCCCACGCGCAGGCTGTTGGGGTCACGGCGGCCCAGGCGCATGCCGACACCGCCGGCAGCACGATCGACCAGGCCGCGGATCCGCCACAGGAGATCCGCGTACGGCCACCCGGCCCTGCCGCCGAGACGCTCTACCTCGGCGAAGACTCGCGCGGCTGGGGCCGCGATGGCACGCTGCCGGCGCTCCACGATCAGCCCTTCACGTGAGGTCAGGGAGAGGCTTTCCTTGCCCGGCACGGTCAGAGCGTCGAACCAGGTCGACTCGAGCCCGCTGGGATCGCTTCGGTCGAGCGCCTGCTCGAGCGCCCCGACGTAGGGCAACGGGCGGAGGCCGAAGGTCGCGGCCGGCCCACCGTCGCGAACCACGACCTCGTTGCGCAGCCCCTCGATGAGGGGACGCGCGATACCCGCAGGGATGGGCGAGACCAGGCCGACCCAGTACGAGCTCAGCCGCGGCGTGAGGACGGGCACTGGGATCATGACCCGGCGCAGGCCGCGCAGCCGGGCATAGGTTCGCATCATGTCGCCGTAGGACAGGACGTCCGGCCCGCCGATCTCCACGATCCCCGTCACGTCCGGGCGGTCCAGGGCGCCGACCAGGTAGTCCAGCACGTCCCGGATGCCGATGGGCTGGCATCGCGTCTCCACCCAGCGGGGCGTGATCATGACGGGCAGACGCTCCACCAGGTTGCGCACCATCTCGAACGATGCGCTGCCCGATCCGATGACCACGGCGGCGCGGAACTCGGTGACCGGTATGCCATGGTCGGCCAGCTCCGCCCCGGTGTCGTGGCGGCTGGCGAGGTGCTTCGACAGACCCACGGCATCGTCGCCCAGGCCACCCAGGAAGATGATGCGGGCGACGCTCGCCCGCGCCGCTTCCTTCGCGAGGTTTCGCGCCGCCTGTCGGTCGCGCTCCGCGAAGCCCTTCTCGCCGGCACCCATCGAGTGGGCCAAGTAGTAGGCCACCTCGATCCCCTCGAGGGCAGGCGGCAGGCTGGCGGCATCGAGCAGGTCGGCGGTCACGAGCTGCGCGTCCGGGAAGCGTTCGGAGAGCGATCGCGTGTCGCGGCTCATCAGGATCAGGTCGTGGCCACGCCCGCGCAGCCGGGACACCAGCCGCCCGCCGACATAGCCGCTGGAGCCGACGATGAGGATGCGCATCGGGGGATTCTCTCACGGTTCGGTAGCACAGCCGTGCTACCCTCAACGCATGTCACGCCCGATCACCCTCCGACGCGTGGGCGGATCCGTTGGTACCACGCTCCCCAAGGAGATGGTCGACCGTCTTGATCTGGCCGCCGGCGACCGGGTGCTAGCCATCGAGACCGAGCAGGGCATCCTGCTCACGCCGTTCACGGAGGATCTCGCGGCCGATCTGGCCGCCACGAGGCGGGCGGCGAAGCGCTATCGAGGGGCACTTCGCGAGCTGGCCAAGTGACTCGGCCCGAGCCGCGCTGGCTCGGGCGCCTCGCCGTCGACGAGGCACACTATCGACAGATCCGCGAGCATGGCGGCGCCTACGGACTGCGAGATGAGAACGCCCTCGAGTCGGCGCTGGCTCGTCCTCGGCATCGCTGGCAGTACGAGCGTGAGGCGACCGTCGCCGGGCTGGCCGCCGCCTATGCCTTCGCCCTGACGAAGGACCATCCGTACATCGATGGAAACAAACGCATCGCCCTGGTCGTCATGGTCACCTTCCTGGAGCGAAACGGTGTCGAGCTGATGGCGACCGATGCAGAGATGCTGTCGGTCATGCTGGCCCTCGCGGCTGGCGACATGACGGAGGACGAGCTGGTCCGCTGGATCGACGCGCACTGCCCGGCACCGTAGTCTGACCGCGTCTAGGTCGCGACCGGCGTTGCGTGGCCTCTGCCCTGGGATGTATGATACAGACCTGCATGATGCTGGAACATATCCTGCACAATGCAGGAATGATAGGCGCTAACTACCATGCTCTTCCAGACTCCTGAGCTCGTTCCCGCCGAGCTGGACGTCATCCAGCGAATCGAGCGTGTTCGGGAGGGCTTGCGCCATCAGCTTCCAGAGCATCGCCGATGGGTGGGCCTCCTCCGGCGGATCACCCTCGCTCGCGCCATCCGCGGATCGAACAGCATCGAGGGGTACGACGTGACCCTCGGTGACGCTGTGGCTGCGGTGGCTGGTGAGGAGCCCATAGACGCTGATCGGGAGGCCTGGCTCGCGATCGTTGGCTACCGCGACGCCATGACCTATGTCCTCCAGCTCGCGGATGATCCCTACTTCAGCCTGAACGAGGCCCTGGTTCGCAGCCTGCACTTCATGATGCTCAAGGACGCGATCGACAAGAGCCCAGGTCGCTGGCGCCACGGGCCGGTGTTCGTCTTGGATGAGAACACGAGCGAGATCGTCTACACCGCGCCCGATGCAGTAGAGATCCCTGAGCTGATGCACAAGTTCGTAGAGGCCACCTCGGAACCCGGGAGCCCAGCCATAGTTCGCGCCGCCATGGCACACCTCAACTTAGTGATGATCCATCCGTTCAGGGATGGGAATGGCCGTATGGCGCGATGTATGCAGACGTTGGTGTTGGCCCGCGACGGGGTCGTGTCGCCGCCATTCGCCAGTATCGAGGAGTACCTGGGAAGGAATACCGACACCTACTATCGAGTCCTCGCAGAGGTCGGAGGCGGAGGCTGGCATCCCGAGCGGGACGCCCGCCCGTGGGTCCGTTTCGCCTTGACTGCTCAGTACATCCAGGCACAGACGCTGGTTCGAAGGACCGAGGAGGCAGAGGCCCGCTGGGAGGCCCTATCCCAGGAGGCGGCAAGGCACGGTCTGCCTGAGCGGAGCATTCCCGCCTTGTTCAATGCCGCCATGGGGTTCCGGATCACCAATCCACACTACCGGGAGGCTGCCGGCGTCAACGAGCACGCGGCTGGCCGCGACCTCAAGACCTTGGTCGGCGCCGGCTTGCTGCAACCGGTGGGCGAGCGTCGCGGACGGTCCTATGTGCGCACACGCCGACTCCAAGCGATCGAGGAGTCGGTAAGGGTGAAGCGTCTGATCACCAGCCCCTTCGAACCGACCACCCCCACCTCGGGACCCTGAGGGCTCCGTGGGTCTAGGAGTCGCTCAGCGTCTTGAGCGCCGGCCACGACCCCTTGGCGGTCTCGATGTCGGCCTCGGACGCGAGCAGGTAGCGCCAACGGACGTCGACCTTCTCATCGGCGCTGACGTGGTTGGCCCAGCGGCGCGCGGCCTCGCGCTTGCCCTTGACGTCGGCCGAGTCCATCTCCTTGTCCATCTTCACTTCCACGACCCAGTGGGTCCCGTCGGTGCCGATGACGATGAGATCGGGGTTGTATTCCCGGCCGCCTGAGCTCCAGAGGATCGGCAGCTCGCCGGTGTGGAGGCGGAGCCAGGAGACGACGGTCGGGTCGTCATCGACCATGTTGGCCACGGTCCGCTCGGTGCGCGAGTCGAACCACTCCACAGGGAAGAGCGACCGCTTCCAGCCCTCGTAGGCGACGGAGCGGCTGAATGCCCCGTGGCGATCACCCGATACCTCCCGATCCGTCGCGCGCGCCGGCGCGAACTCCTTCAGCTCCACGACTTCCTCGTACGACGGCGCCGACATGTACGCACGCTGCTCCTCCGCGACGAGCCGGACGAGGCGCGCCCCGGCGCGATACAGATTCGCAGACAGCAGGTCCGCCGCGCCATCGCCGAGACCATCGAAGAAGGCGTCCATGAGTGGCGCCACCGCAGCGCGCTGGCTCTTCCGGGCCGGCACGGCGGGCGAGCCCAGGACCATGTCCACGAGCTGTGTTCGCAGGTCGCCTTCGTCGAAGAGGGTCGGGTCTGGCTGGAAGCGGTCCGCTGCGCCGGAGGTCACCAGCTCGGTCCGCTTGACGCCGTCTCGTCCGACGACCACCCGGGCGCTCACCAGGGTCCGGGAAAGCTCCCCGTCCGGGTCGGTCGCCAGCGACCGGCCGAGCTTCCGGAAGCGGTCGGTATCGGTGATGTCCGCCAGTGAGAAGGAGCTCTGGACCGCCGACATGCGCAGCACCGGCACCCAGATCTTGGGAGCGTCGGCCCGACGAACGATCGGCTGCCGCAACTTCAGGATCGCGTCACCCACCTGCTCGACCCGCAGGTCCATCGTCATCACGACCGGGCTGGCCTCCACAGCCGCCACCACGATGGGATCACCGCCCTCGGCCGCGGCCATGATCGGTTCGGCAGCTGTCCGCACGGTCTCGCTGACGACGACCTGCTGGCCCTGAGCGTTGAGACGGAGCACCGCCCGCGTCCGGTAGTCGACGAAGGCCTCATTCAGCACGCCTGCCTTCTTGAGCAGCTCCTCATACCGCTCGTGGGCGACCACCTCGAGCGTGTCCAGGATCTCGATGCCGGTGTAGGAGCCGAAGGGAAGCCGCATCCCGCGCCCGAGGGTCTGTTCGGTCAGGATCTCGGAGACGCTGGAGCGCATGGAGGCGATGACGTACACGTTCCGGACGTCCCAGCCCTCCTTCAGCATCCCGACCGTGACGATGATTCGCACCGGCGAAGCCGGATCCTCGACCTTGTCCAGCGCCTCCAGCGCCTCATCCGGGGCCTTGGAGTGGACGACCAGGACCGAATCGGCGAACGCGCCGCCGAAGAACTCCCCCGAGCCGATGATCGCCCCGTACTCGTCGGCATCCGCGATGTCCTTGGCCACGACCAGCATCACGGGGTTGACGGGCGCCGCGCCGGTACTCGCCGCGTATGAGGTGATGGCCTCCCGCTTGGCGCTCAGGAGCCGGATCCCATCCGTTAACTTGGTCAGGGAGTCCTTCCGGTCGTCCTTGCGGCCGACGATCACCGGCGTCTTGACCAGCTTGTCAGCGATGGCTGCGGCGAGCGGGTAGCGGAAGATGATCGGGTCCTTGGGCGTCTTCTTGTCCGGTGTGGCCGTCAGCCCGACGAGCACCCACGGCTGAAGGTCTCGGACCGCCCTGGAGAAGGCCGGGCCGTAGTAGGTGTGATGCTCATCGGCGAACACGACGAGCCGGTCGGTGGCCTGGAGGTGGGCGTAGAACTCGGTCCCCAGTCCTTCCTGGAACTTGTGAGTCCGGCGGCCCACCTTCGAATCGGGCTTGATCAGCGACTGGACGGTGAAGAGATAGACCTTGACCTGGGTCGGGTCGTCCATGGCGGCGCGCATGACCGGGGTGTTGAAGTCGTCCGCGGTGATGACGACCGGACGGAAGCTCATCGGTCCGAGCAGGCTCTTGGCGTGGCCCGGCGTGAAGTTGTCACGCGTCTTCTGGAGGATCGTCCGGCCGGGCGTCACGACCACGAAATCGCGCACCTCGTGGGCCATGGCGAACAGCTCCATGGCCCCGGCCAGGATGTACGTCTTGCCGACGCCGGTGGCCGAGTCGATGACAGCCTCGAAGGGCGGCTGACGCTCATCCACGTCGTAGTGCTGGGAGACCTCCGCGGCAAGGGTCCGGACGGCATCCGCATTCGGCTCGCGCAGATCCAGCCGGGCAGCTATCTCCGCGATGGCGT
>Ga0136615_10001935_pt1 | contig 10178 bp, 7 predicted proteins | sample AntDrymUQ2882206_2_FD_106647 | JGI IMG/M metagenome (GOLD analysis project Ga0136615, IMG submission 106647) | Polar desert sand microbial communities from Dry Valleys, Antarctica - metaG UQ288 (22.06) | ecosystem: Environmental > Terrestrial > Soil > Desert | place: Antarctica: Dry Valley...
CGCGGTCTTCCCCACGCCCGCGGTACCCGACACCGCGGAGATCACCACCGCCGTCGAGCCTCCGCTCGCCGCATCTGACGCATCGGCCTGGGCAGGGGTGGCGGCCAGGAGGCGGTCGAGCTCAGCCAGCGCGTCGGCCCGGCCGGTGAACGCAGTCACGTCCGCGGGCAGCTGCGCCGGCACCACGGGTTCGGTCCCCTCCACAGACCGGGTGACGGTGGGAACGGTCAGTTCCGGGTCACTGGTCAAGATCTGCTGATGCAGCCGTTGCAGCGACGGACCGGGATCAATACCCAGCTCCTCGGCCAGTCGCAACCGCATCTGATGGAAACGCTCGAGCGCGTCAGCCTGGCGACCACAGCGGTACAGGACCAGCATGAGCTGACCGGCCAGGCGTTCGTCCAGCGGATACGCCTCGGCCCGGGTGGACAGTCCGGCCAGTAGCCACGCATGCCGGCCACGGCGCAGCTGCAGGTCGTTGCAGTCCAGTTCGACCGCGAGCCTCTCCCGCTCCAGAGTCTCGCGCAGGCCATCGAGCCACACGGTGCCCAGGCCGGCGAAAGCCTCCCGCTGCCACAGGCCCAAGGCCTGCTCGAACAGGCTCAGCGCCTGATCCTCGCTCTGCGCGGCGCGGGCACGGGTGACCAGGTCGCGAAAGCGGTGCAGGTCCACGGCCATCGGGTCGACCGTCAAGACATAACCGCCGGACTGCCGCAGGAGACTGACATCGTCGACAGCGGCCAGGGCGTGCCGCAGCCGGGAGAGGTAGCTGTAGAGCGTGTCACGAGCACGGGGCGGCAGGCGCTCCCCCCAGAGGCGGTCAACAAGCTGATCCGCCGACACCGCGTGGTTGGCCTCCACCAGCAGCGTCACCAGCACACACCGCTGCCGGGCATGACCCAGGTCGACCAGTTGCCCGTTGACGCGTGCCTCGACATCGCCGAGAACCCGGAAATCCACCACCGTCTCGACCACCCCCCGCAGGCGAAAACGCTCCACCGTCACCAGCATCCCTGAGTCTGACCAGCCGATTCAAGGTCCACCCAAGATTCACCCACGGTCGAGTGAGCACAGTGGTCGCTACGGAGACCCGGCGGGGGGTCGGGCCTGCGTACCTGCGGGACGACCGCCGGCGAGGCGGGCGATCCGGTTGCGGTGCAAAACGTCCGCAACGTCGATGAAGAAAGGTGGAGCGGCCCGACCGTTCCGCCCTACGCAAGGAAAGGGGAATGCTGTGAACGCCACATCCATTGCATCACGACTGGCCGGCGATGGCCTGCAGCAGCACCTGTACGCCGAGCCGACCGCGGTCGCCGAGGAGTGCCGGTACGCAGGCCACAGCTGCTGGTCTGACTCCGACTGCTGCAACGAGTCGGTGAGACTGATCTGCGAGTGGTGGACCTGCCGGTGGGCCTGACAGACAAACCCGGCTGATCGGGCCCGCCGGATGGTGACCGTACGGCGGCCACCATCCGGCGGGTCCCGGCGCTCACCAAACACCGACACACGTCGACAACTGTCACGCAATGGCGAGAGGACTCTTTCATGCTGATAACAGCGGCGCGGGACTCCCGGGCCTTTGTCGAGGCAGCCCGTAGCCCAGGTGGGATCTACAACCTGGAGCGATGGGCGCAGGTTCGTGGTCAGGTCCGGCGGAGCGTCGGTGCGCGGCAGGTAGCGGCCGCGGTCGCCCGGCTGCGGGTGGCGCAACGTTTGATGATGGGCTTCCTGGACCCGGTGGAGGACGCCCTCTTCCTCACCGCCGGCCTTCGCAGGATGGGCATCGTCGCGTCCTTCCACCTCGGAAGGGAACTGGCGCCGATGGCACCGCCGGCCGGGTGCTACGCCTGGGTCCAGTGCGGGGACGACGTGGTGAGCACCTCGATGCCGGTCCGCCAGGAGTACCTCGAGGTTTACCGGTCCGCGGAAGGGTGAGTGACGGTGTTCAGCGTTGTCGAGACAACCGCGACGGGTGTGCGTCGTACAGGTCCAGAACCCGCGGCGCACTACCCCGGCGTCCGGATCGAACACTCCGCGTCGTCGTTCGAACTGATGAGGGACCACCCCGGCACGCAGCCGGTGTACTACCGGATCGGCTACGGCAGGCTCGAATGGGGATCTCGTCTGAGGGACTTCCTCGACGGCGTCGTGGCACCCGACCCCGACCCGGGTTGGCTGCTCGCCCTGATCCAGGGCGTCATCCCGGCGCCGGACAGTACGCCGGTGCCAGGCGTGCAGCGGCTCTCGGTGGGGACGGCCGTCCGGGTGGATCCCACGGAGGTGAGAGTCAGTTGGCGTCGGCCCGTCCAGCAACGCGCCGTCGGCGGGCTTTCCCAGGTGGTGGCCGGCTCGTTGGGCTCGTCCGGGTCCGAGTTCACGATCGCGTACAGCGGAGGATTGGCGTCGGCGTTCGTCGCGGCAAGCGCGATCCGCGCCGGCCACCGGCCGCTGCTGCTCCATGCGGACCTCGGCCCAGCCTTTCGCGCGAAGTCACTGGCGGAAGTACCGGGCCTCGAGATCCGGCGGATCCCCGTCGATCCGTTCGAGTTGCTGGACCACCATCCGATCACGGGGGACGAACTGCTCCCACCGTTGCCCGACATCGAGGTACCACGGCGGATGCTCGCCCGGCTGGCCGCAGACCACGGTATCCCGATCGTCAGCGGTGGCCTACTCACCACGTTGACCTCGGTCAAGCTTCCGGACGTCCAGGCCGGCCTGCGCGGCTGGCGGCTGCTCGGATGCGAGCCGTTCCACATCTCCGGCACCCTCCGCACCCTCACCGAGGCACGAGAACTGCTCGGCAAGGGCGTCGTCGTCTACTCACCGGACGCACCGCGGGACGGAGTGCGGCGAGCACCGGATGCCCAGCCGGTCGGCGCCCCGCCGCCGCCCTCACCAACCGGTGGTGCCACGTTGCCCGGCCTGACCGCTGCCGGCCGGCAGACGCTGGAGACGGCGCATCGCGGTTCGATGGCGCTCTGGCAGGACCACCTGGACTCGCTCGGTCCAGCCCTCGGCCGGTTGACCGCCGGCTTGGAGGAGCGCGGCGATGGCGGCGCCGTCCTGCCCGCCCTGGATCCGGGGGTGCTCGCCGCGGTCGCGGCGATCAAACCCGCACGGTTGGGACGCATCCGGCGGGGCATGGTGAGAACCCACCTTCCGCTGCACCGCGCGGTGGCCGACCACGGGATCGACGGTGTCGACGAGTCCTCGCCGGGCTTCTGGCTCCGGCTCGCCGGGGCCGGCTACCTGTACCGCGAACGGGCAAAGATCATTGCCGAGCTCGAACGCGGTTGCGCCCTTGCCGATCTCGGTCTGATCGAGCCAGCGGTGATCACCGGGGTGCTGCGTGACGGGCGCATGCTCGCCGAGCTCGCCCTTCCGCTGCTGCGGATGGTGTGGATCGATCGATGGCTGCGAGGAAGGTCATGAGCACCCGTCTTCTCGGCAACGGCAACGGCCTCGGCAACGACAACGAGTCAGGCGGCAACCGGCTCCGGCTGACGCCGGGCACGACCGTGACGAAGCTCCCCTTCGGCGGCGCCGTCCTCGTCAACGCGACCACGCTGGCGATCACCGAATGCGGTGAGCACGAGGCCGAGCTCCTTGACCTGCTGCTTGCGCACGGCGCGCCCGGACCCGGTGGACCACCGGCCGTTCGGGAGCTCGCCGACCAGCTGATCGGAGCCGGATGGCTCGTGCCCGAACCACCAGCCGAGAGGAACTGACCCATGAGCCCGCAGCTCATCGACCTGACCTCGATTTCGCTCGCGCTGCTCACAGCGGCACTGGCCGGTCCGCTCGCCGTCGCCGGCAGCGCCAAGCTGGTGAGCGCACCGGACCACTCGGCCTGGCCGTTCGACACCGGACTGCTGCGTGCGCCGTACGGACCGCGGTTGGTCGGCGCGGCCGAGCTGGCAGCTGCACTTGCCATCGTCGTACTTCAGGGTCGAGCGGCGGCGCTGGTCGCGCTTGCGGCGTACGCGGTGCTGACCGTGGTGGCGTTCGCGATGAAGGGACAGAAGTGCGCGTGCTTCGGCGTGGCACGGTTGGCGAATGTCGGCCGGTTACACGTCGGCGCTAACGCGGCGGCAACGGTGCTCGCCACCGTCCTCGTCGTGACCGGCCCGGCCGAGACAGGCGTGCTGGGGCGGTCGGCCGTGGGTCTGCTGGCCGCGCTGACAACGCTCGTCGCGGTATTGCTGGTCGACCGGCGGCGTCGCGACGCTCAGGAGGCGGTGCCGCCCTGCGAGGAGCGGGTCAGCGGCGTCCTGCTGTACGTATCCGGCCACTGCCCGGCCTGCCGCTCACTCATGCAGGTGCTGGGGTCGATGGAGCCGGCCCGGCGGGACGCCATCAGGACGACCGTAATCGATTCCGACAAGGAGTTGCCGGAGTCCCTGTCGGGCCTGGGTGTGCCGTGCGCGATGCCGCTCGACGCGGCCGGACAGCCCATCTGTGCACCGGCGTCCGGTATCGGTGGTGTCAAGGCGCTGATCAACACCATCACCAGTACCACTCCGGTGGTGTCACGTGGCGTCTGAGTCGCGACCGGTCTGGCGACTGGACCGGACGTGGCAGGACGTCGACGTCGCGGCAGACGGCTCCGCCTGGGCGGTGCTGACCACGCCGGCGTACCCGGGTGTCGCTGAGCACAATCCTGCCGCGGTGCAGTGGCGGAGTCTGACGGTCGACCCCGATCTGGTCGGCTTGGCGCCCGGCCGGGCACGTCCCGCCGAGATCGTGATCGGTGATCACGAATCTGGTGACAGGTGGACGCTTCCGGTGTCCGGTGCGCTGTCCGGCAAGCTGGCCTGGCATCCTCGACGGCCACTCGTCGCGGGCATCGCTGTCCGGGATCGGCGCGCCTGTCCGTGGGTCGCGGACTATGCAGCCCGGACTGTGACGGTTTTCGAGCACGTCCGGGCGGCCATCGGCTTCACCCTCCAGGGCGGCCGGTCACAGCCACCACTCGGCTGGTGCGGGGACGAGAGACTGGTCCTGCTGGTGCCGTCAGCCGAGCCGCGGTCCGCGTCGGCGGAGCAGAATGGGGTGCCCGGCGTCTACGAGGCGAGCGGGCCTGGCTTCGTCTCCTTCGAGCCAACGCTGCACGAGCTCGCGGAGCTCGCAGCGGCTGCTCCGGCCGTAGTCGATCTCGGCACCGGACAGCAGGCACCGCTCGGACCACCGGCGCTCATCCGGAGCGTGGATCCTTCGCCGACAGGCCGGTTCGTGCTGGTCGAGTACGCCGACCAGCACGGTCGCACTCCCGACACCGACGGGCTGTGCTGGACCGACATCGTGCTGGACACGGTGCTGCCAGGCGCATCGGCGCCTGTCGGCCGTGGTGGTCGATGGGCCGGTGGTGACGCCGACGTGCTCACCTGGCGTCGTCCTGCCGAGTCCGGCACCACACTTCATTTCCTGGACCTGGCCGCCGGGGCGGCAGTCGAGCAGCGGCTCCTCATCGAGCACAAGCCGTCCGAGCCGGCCGGTTGCTGGCCGATCTGGGATCACGGAGAGCCCATCCTGCTGAGCCACCGCGAACGAGCACTCACACTGACCACCGCGAGCACGTCGGGTGTCCTCGACCTGCCTGCTGGACCGCTCCGCCTCGGCCGGCAGCTGCCGGTGCCCGGCCTGCGCGCCGGCCGGGCGGTGCTCGACTGCAGCGATGCCACTGGACGGCCCGGGCTCGTCGTCGTAGGACTCGGCGATTCGTCCGCAGCTATCACCTGGGCCCCCGGTGGCGAAGCCGCTACGATCCGCGGCACCTGGCCGACGGACGACGGTCACAGCTCCGGTCTGATGGTTCGATCGGGCACTGAACTGTCGAGGTACACGCTGGCCCCGGGCAGTCTCGAGCCAAGCTGGTCCGTCCCGCTGGCGGGTACGGACGTCGCCCCGCACTGGAGCACCTCGGCCGGGCGCTCGGTCAGCATCGCCACCGAGTTCGGGCATGCCTGGCTCACCTGCCCGGCAACGGCCGAGGGCCGGGTCGGGTCACGACCGCTCGTGCTGTGGCTGCGTGCGGCCGGCCCCAGCCGTCCTGTCCCGTCCGCGTCCGCGCGGTCCGGTGAACCCCGATCCGGTGAACCGGAGCGTCGCGGGCCCGTCGCAGGGCAGGCTCCGGCCGTGCTGGCGGCCACGGGATGCCTGGTGGCGACGCTGGATTTGGCTTTGCACTGGCCGGACGATGCACACCTCGACATGCTGCACGCGCAGATCGTGGACGCCGTTCGAGGCGCAGTGAGCTTCCTCGGGGACGAGTGCGGGGACACTGTCGACCGCGGCATGGTCGTCGCCGGGCACAGCTTCGGCGCGACGCTCGCGCTCTACGCCCTGGTGCACGTCCCCGGGTTCGCCACGGCCATCGTGCACAGCGGCTGCTACAACCGAACGCTGACGCCAACCGGATTTCAGTACGAAAAAAGGCCCTACTGGTCGGTGCCCGCGATCTACCATGCCTTCAGCGCACTACATTTCGCGGACCGGCTCGACCGCCCGGTGCTGATCGTGCACGGCGTCGACGACGCGAATCCGGCCACGAACCCCGACCAGGCGGTCGCCCTTTATCAGGGGATCGTCGCGACCGGAGGCCACGCGCGCCTGGTCCTGCTGCCGCACGAGGGCCACACCTTCGGATACCTCGAGACGCAGCAGACCCTGGTCGACGAACACCGCCGCTGGATCCACCTGAATGCACATCCCGCAGAGCTGGTGACATGAGGCTGGTGACATGAGGCCGCGGAAGAGCAGCTCGCCGGTACCCAGTCGTGACGTCGCCCAATGCATAGCCCTAGCGGTCCGCCTTGCTTGGCAGGTTGATCGTCGTTGCCTCATACAGCTACTCGGGGTGCAGTTCGCTGCCGCGGTCGGACTCGCCGGGGTCATCCTGCTGGTGCGCCAGCTGGCCGGCGGAGCACTGGCACCCGGCACCGCCGGTATGGAGATGGATGCCGGCCTGGTGATCCCAGGCATCGCAGCGATGATCGTTCTCGGTACCGTGAGCGGGATCCTGCGTGCGGTGAGCAGTGCCCGCCAGCGGCTGCTGGCGGTGAAGATGGACCGTCACATCGTGTCGATAGTGCTCCGGTCGGCGGTCCGCGCCGAGCTGCCGCGGTTCGAGGATCCCGCCTTTCACGACGGGTTGCAGCGCGCCGTCTTCGCCGCGCGCAGTCAACCGGCCGTCGTGGTGACCACCATGGTGGCGATGCTACAGACGGTGCTCATGGTCGGTGCGGTGACCGCCGCCTTCGTGGTGATGGCGTGGTGGCTGTTGCCGTTCGCCGCACTCAGCGCGGTGCCGATCGTCAGGGCGGCACGCAACGAGCGCGACGCCGGCTACCGGCTGAACCACGACCTCGCTGAGAACCGGCGGATGAGGCAGTACCTCGAGCGCCTGCTGACCGGGCAGGACGAGGCCAAGGAGATTCGTGCGCTGGATCTCGGGCAGCTGCTCTGGAGCCGGTGGCACGAGCAGTACCAGAGCGAGATCGACGGGACCACGGCGACGAGCCGAACGCACCTGCGCCGCAAGATCACCGCCCGGCTCACCGGTGACGCGCTGACCATCGCGGTCATCGGCGGTGTGAGCTGGCTGGTCGAGGCGGGACTCGTCACCGTGCCTACCGCTCTGGCCGCGCTGACCGGCCTGTGGTTGCTGTCCACCCGCATGCAGATGGTCGGTGCGCTGCTGAACACCGTGGGCGAGTCCATCCTCTATCTCACGGATCTGCGGACGTTCGTCGCCGAGGACGCCGCGCCGCCACAGCGCACCACTCGGCCGGCACGCTTCGCGGGCCTGCACGCCGAAGGCATCGGCTTCCGCTATCCCGGCTCGCCTAGACACGCCTTGGCCGACGTGACGGTCAGTCTCGGAGCCGGAGAGGTGGTTGCGCTCGTCGGCGCTAACGGTTCGGGGAAGACCACGCTGGCGAAGATCCTGGCCGGTCTTTACGAGGCGGACACCGGCTTGCTGCTGCACGGCGACGATGTTGTCGAGCCGCGCGCGCTGCGCGATCAGACCGCTGTGGTGTTCCAGGACTTCATTCGCTACAAACTGCCCGCGATCGACAGCGTCGCCTTCGGGCGACCTGATGAGCCTGCGTCCATGGAGCGTGCGGTCGCCGCCGCCAGCCTGGCCGGTGCCGACGCGTTCCTGGCCGGACTGCCCGACGGTTACGAAACCGTGCTCAGCAAGGAGTTCACCGGCGGTACCGACCTCTCACTCGGGCAGTGGCAACGGCTGGCGCTCGCGCGGGCCTTCTACCGTGACTCGTCCTTCGTCATTCTGGACGAGCCCACCGCGTCACTCGATCCGCAGGCGGAGGCGGAGCTGTTCGCTCACTTGCGGGCGCTGTTCGCGGGCCGCACGGTGCTGCTGATCACCCACCGCTTCTCCAGCGTACGCAGCGCCGACCGGATCTATGTCCTGGACGGCGGCCGGGTTGTCGAAGCAGGCACTCACGAGTCTCTGATGGCGGCCGGCGAGACGTACGCAAGGCTCTACCGGCTTCAGGCGGACGCCTATCAGGAGATCCGCTGAGGCGGCTCGGCACATCGCCGAGCCGGCCCTCCGGACGCGTCACGCGCACGCCTGCGGGTGCGGCGGGCGATGCCGGCCAGCCAGGCGGCGAGCAGGGCAGCAGCGATCACCACGAGCACGCCCGCGGTTATCCGCGCACCGAGCTGCCGGTACGACGCCCGCGCCACGACGCCGACCCCCGCGCACGTCGTCGCCCACGTGAGGGAGCCGAGCGCGGACCACAGCAGGAACCGCCGGTACCCGAGACCGAGTGTCCCGGCCACCAAAGGCACGAGTTCGTGCGCGACCGGGGCGAAGTGAGCGATTGCCACTGCTACGGCCCCGCGCCGTTCGGTGAACTGCTCGGCCGCGCGCCAGCGCCGCTCGCCCACCCACCGGCCCGGGCGACTACGTCGTAGCCGACCGCCGAACAGCTGGCCCACCCCGTACATCATGGACTCACCGGCCAGCTGCGCGACGACGACCGTCAGAACCACCAGCACGAATGCGAACGGATCCTGAACGGTGGCACCGGCGAACATCACGACGATGTCGGCCGGCATCACCAGCCCGATCAGCGCTGCAGTCTCGATGAAGAAGTACACCCCGATGGCGATCAGTAGATTTCGGGCATCGAGATCGGAGAGCCACTCCAGCACTTGCGGCAACCGGCCTCCCTTCACGTGCCCGGCGCCAACCGCGCCTCAACGCCGTACCACTGCGATGGCGCTCAACATCATCGTGCTCGTGCTCACCGGGCTCGGCGCCCGGGGCGGACCTGACCCTACAGACCCGGACACGGCGACGTGGCCAGCAAGTTGATCAGCGGTGCGGGTACGCGCGTGAAGCTGCCCGTCCTGTCTACGCCAGTGTCGGCCCGGGAGCGGGTCAGCCGGCCTCGACAGACGAACCCGGCGCCCGTCGCTCGACCAGGGGCAGCGAGCGGAGCTGCCGCTCCAGGTGCCACTGCAGGTGCGCGGCCACTAGGCCACTGCCCTCCCGCCGGACGGCAGGTGGGGTGGACTCGGCGACCGGCCAGTCACCGTCGACCAGCGCCTGCAGCAGCAGCAGCGTCTCCGGCGAGGGCGTGACCGAACCCGCCGGTCGGCATCCCCCGCACACCGAGCCCCCGGCGGGGAGGCTGAACGCCCGGTGCGGGCCAGGCCGGGCGCAGCGCGCGCACTCCGACAGCGCCGGTGCCCACCCCGCCGCGCTCATCGCACGCAGCAGGAACGCGTCGAGCACCAGCAAGGTGTCCCGCTGCCCGTCCGCGAGCGCCCGCAGCGCGCCGACCACGAGCAGGTACAGCCGCAACACCGGCTCGCCCTCCGCGCCGGCCAGCCGCTCGGCGGTCTCCAGCACCGCGCACCCGGTGGTGTAGCGGCCGTAGTCGGTCACCAGCCGTGCGCCGAAACCGTCCACCGTCACGACCTGGGTCACCACGTCAAGGGTGCGCCCGGTGTAGCACTGCACGTCGACGTGGCCGAACGGCTCCAGCCGCGCCCCGAAACGCGACGTGGTGCGCCGCACTCCCTTCGCCACCGCGCGCACCCGCCCGTGCCGGCGGGTCAGCAGCGTGACGATCCGATCGGCCTCGCCCAGCTTCTGCACCCGCAGCACCACCCCGGTGTCGCGGTACAGGCTCACC
>Ga0136615_10001938_pt1 | contig 10177 bp, 7 predicted proteins | sample AntDrymUQ2882206_2_FD_106647 | JGI IMG/M metagenome (GOLD analysis project Ga0136615, IMG submission 106647) | Polar desert sand microbial communities from Dry Valleys, Antarctica - metaG UQ288 (22.06) | ecosystem: Environmental > Terrestrial > Soil > Desert | place: Antarctica: Dry Valley...
CCCACTGGAGCACCAAAAGGACCCAGCAACAGACCGCGAAAAACATGACAACCGGACCTGCAATTGCAGGTCGTCCGGTTGTCGCCGATGTCTTGAGACATCACATTCGTAGCGGGGGCAGGATTTGAACCTGCGACCTCTGGGCAAGATCGGAGGCCTGTCCCGGACTACTTGAAGACATGGGATCCCTCGGAAAACCTCGGGTTGTTGAGGAGGTTCCCCATCGGACGGCGCCAACTGTATCGGAACATCCTGGGACAGTTGCCCATCGTTTCCGATGACTTTTCGATGACGGATCAAAACCGAACTGCCGCGGGATGAACCAGGTTCGCGCCGGTCGAGGTCACATCCCGTACACCCTCAACTGTGAGGAGCCCGATTAGCAACTCGCATTCCCCGTAGGAACGAGCCCTTGGACGACCACGAGGTGGCCGAAACCCACGAGCGTGATCGCAGCTCCTGCGATATCGTCCGCCCTTCGGACTGCGCCGGTGGGGTTCATCGGCTGTCCAATGGGCGGCCGGGCGGACGTCTGGAACGGCGCCGGCACCTTGATGCGGTCTGTCATCTCGCTGTCCCCTTCCGGGGTTTCGTGAGGGTTTGTTCAAAGCCCGCCAGGGCGGTCCGCCACGTGGCGTCGAGATCGGCACCGGGCGGGAATCGATCGGAGAGCTCGAGGTCCACGAGCCCGTGCGCGAGAGCCCACAGGGCGCGGGCAAGGTGTTCGTCGCCGCCGGCTGCCCCGATGATTGGCGCAGATGCGGCGGACTCGACGCCCGGGGCGATGCGGTCTCGCGCGAGGGAATGTCGGGTCGCCACTTCGTAGAGCCGGGGGTGTGCCTTCGCCCACGACCTGTAGGACTGTGCTAGTCCAGCCAGCCCAGGGGCGGCGCCGCCGAGGTGTCGCCCCAGGTCAATCAGGGCCCTCTCCTGGAGGCCGGCGACGATGTCCTCCTTGTCTCGCACATGCTTGTACAGCGAGGGTGCGCGGATGCCCATCCGGGCGGCGAGCTCCCGCATGGTCAGCGCCTCGGGGCCCTCCTCTTCCAGCACCGTGGCGGCTAGGTCAAGGATCTCGTCCCTGCGGCTCATGCTTCCGCGGTCTTGGTTGCACCAGCGCTCTCGGCACGCAGGCGCAGCGCCTCGTTCATCGCCTCGAACCCAGCGCGGGTCCGCTCGAGCGTCTTGCCAGTCAGAGGCACGAGGAACCCGCTGAACTCCTCGGCCTGAGTCAGCCGCGTCCGGCCCTCCCCTAGGTCCTCCAGCTGGAAGGAGTGCCGCCCGTCGAAGACGCCGGGCACGAGCAAGCGGCCGAGCCACTCCAGTCGCTTGCCCTCCTCCACCTCGATGATTGTGGGACGAAAGGTCATGGCGCGGCCGCCCGGCGGCACGATCCGCACCTCGAGCCGGCTCCCGGCGACCAGCTCACCCTCGAGCGCGGTGATGAACGGGTTCCACTCGGCGTACGTTGAGACTGCGGCCAGCTCGGCCCAGACGGTGTCGGCGGGGGCAGCGATCTCGGTGACGGCTTGGATGGTCTTCATGGCTTCTCCTCGATTGGCTAACGTTGTTAGCCATATATTGGCTTACGCCGTTAGCCTTGTCAAGAGCGCGGCCGAATTGGGAGAGCCGTCCGCCCTCGGGCGGCTGCGCAGCTCGCCAGTTGCCGTGACGAGCCGTACGCCTATGAGTCGTCCGACGTGAGCTGACGTCGTCGAGGGCGCCACCCACCTGGCGGTGACCGTGGTGCACGAGCCAGCAGTACGACGCCCACGTGCTCGGCTACGACGCCACGAAAGAAGTCGCCGTCCTGCAAGCTCGAGGACGCCTTCCGGCTCACGAAGGTGACCACAAGACCCCGGCCGCTCGGGGAGGACTGGTGCCCCACACCGACATCACTGGCTGCTGACCACGATGACGCGGGGGATTTGATCTTGGCGGCCGCGTGCTCCAGGTAATCCCCAGACGAACCGCGTTGACGCGGGCAGTACGGAGTGGTGCGGGGATTCGCCTGGCACCTCTGGCCTTTCGTGGTGTCGACGACGCTTGAAAACGAGGCCATAGCGATGGTCGAAAACGAGGCCACCCAGACAGATTGGATGGGTGATCACAACTTGACCGCTGTCGGCGCAAGACCCGTTCGGACAGCGTCAGGACAGGGGACGGCAACCGCGCCGAGCCAATCTGACGACACCCATCCAGCAACAGGAAGCAACCGCCCATGAGTGTCAACGCCGAGTACCTGGTCCACGCATACATCGCCGACCGCCACCGCGAGGCGCGACTGCGGCTGCGTGGCCCTGAGCGCGACACCTCGCGCCAGAAAGTCCAACGGGCCAAGTCCGATTTCCCGTACGGCGCGACAACCGCCAAGCAATCGCAAGCCGTCCCGATCGCCTTGGCTACACCGCCGTGCGCAAGTACCGCCAAGGCATCGCGGACTGGGGTCTCAGCCGGAAACCCGACCGAGTCCACCCAGGCCGCCTGACCCTCATTCACGCCCGGCTGGTGGATCTTGCCGTGCCCGACGCGTTACTACGCCCGAGGCATTGGTGGCATCCGTGCCTTCTACTTCACTCTTGACCCGTCGGCTCACCAGTAGGGGTTCTCCGGAGCCGCGGCTATGAACTTCCTGGGGCCAATTCGCGTCGAGTCATCTCCCCTCTTGCGGAGCGGCCAACCCCGTGACGGACAGCGGCCGGACAGTCGAGAGCAAGCAGGATGCCCGACCGTTCTTGCATGGCCAAGGCGGCCACAACCAACCGAGGCGATGAGCCAGATGAACACGATCACCCTGACACCCAGCACGACCGGGGCCATCCGGTCGAACCTGATCTCGCCGCACTGCTGGTGCGGCCAAGACCTTGAGTACGTCCACGGGGGTCATTGCCCACGATGCGGTACTGCGCGAGCGGCCATCCTTCCCCCGCTGGCCCGCGCCAGCTGACCCGCCTTCATGGCTCGGTCCGCGTGCCCTAGGCCGCCGGTCACTGCACGCGCCGCGGGATCTAGCGAGCACGAGGCCGGGCGACGGCGTCTGCGACTTGAGCGTGGCCTCACCCTCGGGCCCACCGGTCTCCGCGGCGCGGACTACCCCTGTGTCGCGGTCAATTGAAGCGCTTCGCGGTCCCGGCCGCTGGCAGTAGCTCCGCTCCGTCTGGTGTCGGTGCCACCCTGGGAAGTCAGACGTTCGAGACGAAATCCGGCCCGAGGTCAACGATGACGGCCGCGAGGTCACGCCGCTCGTGCGGCGGCGGCGGCCGAGCCGAGCTGGTCCGCAGCTGGGCCGCCTCGGCGAGCAGGGTCGAGGCGAGCGCACGGTCCCCGCGCTCGATGGCCAGCCGACAGAGGCCCTCCAGTGCGGTGCTGGTGAGTCCCGGCTCCCCGACCCGGCGGCTGAGGTCGAGCAGCTCGTCGTACCGCTCACCGGCAGCAGTCGCGTCACCCGCAGCTTCGTCGCACCGGGACAGGCCGGCGAGCGCGAGCCCCTGGTGCACCGGGGTGCCGAGCTCACCGAACCCGACGTACGCCTCGGTGAAACGGTCTCGGGCCAGGCCCCACTCGCCCCCGACCTGGGCGAGCAGCCCGTGGCCGTAGCAGGCGAGGACGGCGCCGGCGCCGTCACCGACGTGCTCCGACGCGGCGCTCGCCCGGTCGAAGAGCTCCCGGGCGGCCTCTTCGTCGCCGAGGTGGAGCTGAGCGATCGCGAGGTCAGCCAACGCCCACTGCACGGTGTTGTACACCCCGGCCCCGGCCGCGACGTCGATCGCCTCCTCGAGCACTCGTGAGCCTTCGTCGTAGCGGCCGAACTGTCGTAGGCCCCAGCCGAGGTGGTACAGGATGGCCGACAGGCCCCACGGATCGTCGAGCTGCCGGAACGTCGCGGCGGTCGCGCGTCCGATCGAGACCGCGGCGGTCTCGTCCCCGTTCTTGAGGGCGGTCTCCATGCGCACGAAGCCAACAACGCCATCGCCCCAGGCGTCACCATCGGCTGCGAACTGTGCTTCGGCCTCGCGGAGCAGGTCCTCAGCCCGGTCGCGGTCCTGGCCGGTGACCCCCTCGACGGCCAGCAGGACGCGCGACAGGGCGGCACGGGAGTCGTCCCCGAGGTCCTCGAAGATAGCCAGGCTCTCCCGGGCGGTCTCGGCACAGCGCGGGCTGGGATGAACGAGGCACGCGCGTGGACGCGCCACCAAGGAGACCGCCTGGAGGGCGCGCGCCTGCGCAGATGGGCTGCCAGTGCCCGATTCCAGCAGGCGGGACAAGACCTCCCGGCCCTCCAGGTGGCGCCCGAGATGCCAGAAGAGCCCGAGGGCACCAGCTGTCTCAAGTGCCGAGTCGAGGTCCTCACCTGGCCGACCCAGCCACGTGAGCGCGGCCCTGATGTTGGGTTGCTCGTTGCGTAGCCATTGGAAGGTCTCACGCTGGTCGTGGCCGCGCAGGTGTGGCTCGGCGTCCTGGACGACGTCGCGGAAGTACTCCGCGTGTCGTTGGGTCACGGCCTCGTGCTCACCGATAGCGAACAGCTGCTCGGCGGCGTACTGACGCAGGGTGTCCAGCATCCGGTAGCGAGTTGAGGCGCCTCGCTCGACCCCCACCATGGAGCGCTCGACCAGACGGCCGATGGTGTCGAGCACCTCCCCCACCTCAAGACTCGCGTCGCTGACGACGGCCTCGGCCGCGGTCAGGGTCCATCCTCCTTGGAAGACGGCGAGCCGGTTGAACACGCGTTGCTCCCGCTCGGTGAGCAACGCATAGCTCCAGTCGACGGTCGCGCGCAGCGTCTGCTGCCGCGCCTCGGCGGTGCGCGCACCGGTCGTGAGCAGCGCGAACCGCTGGTCCAGACGGCCTGCGATCTCGACGGGTGACATCGTCGCGACACGAACGCCCGCGAGCTCGAGCGCGAGCGGGATGCCGTCGAGGGCGCGGCTGATGCGACCGATCGCGGCGAGGTCGTCGTCCCCGAAGACAGTCCCTGGCCGCACCGACCTGGCCCGTTCGACGAAGAGCTGCGCGGCCGGGTACACCAGCACCCTTCCGACGGGCGTACCGTCCGGCGGCGTTTCCAGGGGGCCCACGGTCACCTGCACCTCGTCGGGGACCGCGAGTGCCTCACGGCTGGTCGCCAGGATCGTCACCTCCGGGCACCGACCCAGGATCTCGTCGATGAGGCCGGCCGCAGCGTCGATGACGTGCTCGCAGTTGTCGACCAGCAGCAGGAGCCGGCGTCGCACCAGGTAGGAGACCACTCGCTCACGTACGTCGCGGTCCCCCACCGCACCGTCCAGAGGCACACCAAGAGCATCGGCCACGGCCAGTGGCACCTGGTCGGGGGTGTCGACAGAGGCAAGGCGGACCCCGAAGGCCCCGTCGGCGAAGGCCTCGGAGGTTCGCACCACGGCGGCGAGGGCCAGGGAGGTCTTGCCCGCACCGCCGGGCCCGATCAGCGACAGCAGGCGAGCGCCGTGGACAAGCTCTACCAGGGAGTCGAGCTGGGCATCACGGCCGATCAGCGGACGCACCACCGTCGGCAGGTTCGTAGGTGAGGTGGCCCCCGCCTCGGCCCGACGCCGGGTGCCGGACACCGCCACTGACGCTGGGGTCAGGTCGGGCTGTGAGCCCAGCGCCTCGTCTTGGCGCAGCACCCGTTCGTGCAGGGACCGCAACGTAAGGGAGGGCTCGAGGCCCAAGGACTCGTCGAGCACTTCGCGGGTGCGACGGTATGCCTCAAGCGCCTCCGCCTGTCGGCCACTGCGGTACAGGGCCACCATGAGCAGGCCTGTGAGCGACTCGAGGGTCGGATCGTGTGCGACCAGGGGCTCGAGATCCGCGACGACCTCCGCCTGACGGCCCAGCGACAACGCGATCTGAGCACGCTCCGTGAGCGCGGTCAGCCTGAGTTCGGCGAACCGGGCGGCCTCGATGGTGGCCCACTGCTCGGCTGCGAAGTCACTGAGTGCGTCGCCGCGCCACAAGCCCAGCGCTTCGTCGTACGCCTCGAGGGAGGCTGAGTCGACTCCACCCGCGCCTCCCTCAGACCGTGATCTGGCCTCCCGCACGCGGGCCACGAAGTCGACGGCGTCAACCGACCCGGGATCGACGTTGGCGCGATAGCCCACGCCTTCGCGCGTGACCACCTCTGGCACACCGATCGTCTTCAGGCTGCGCCGTAGCTTCGAGACCCGGATCTGCAGAGCGTTCATCGGATCGATTGGGAGTGACGATTCCGACCAGAGTCGGTCGACCAGCATGGTCGCCGGAATCGTCCGGCCGGGTGAGAGCAGGAGCTGGACCAAGACCGCGCGCTCGGCAGCGCCCGGCATACCTACCGGGCGCCCCTCGACCAGGATCTCCATCGGACCCAGCAGCCGGAACCGCACGTCCATGACCCTCTCCTCGCCACCCCTCAGGTTCACGGTGTTGTAGCGGCGGGGCTGGAGCGATGACCCGACGGTCCCTACATGAAACCACGCCCCAGCGGAGGGGGTGGACTCCACCGGGACGTGTGCTCAGACGGCCAGCGAGTAGACAGCTCCTCCACGCAATTGGGAGGGCCGGAATCTTCACTCGGGACAACCTGACCGGCAGGGCTACGTGTGTCTATGCCACGACTGCCTGGTGGGCCACGATGGGGGTCGGGTTGGCGCAGGCTGCGTGCGTCTGGGTGCAGACGCAGAACAGTGCTCCACACGGGCAGGTGATGGGCTGTCCCCATGCCGCGCTGACCAACGATCGGACCAGGAGCACGGACCCGACTCCGGCAAGTCCCGCACCGAGACAGGCCGCGGCGAAAGTCGTGGTGCCCGAGCCGGCGAGCAGAGGTCCGAAGTACAAGGCGGCCGCGGCCGCGACTCCCTGCACCACCTGGAATCGTCCGACGTACTCGGCTGCATCGGCCATGGGCACCGCAGCCGTGATCAGCGCACCCGGAACGATGATGATCAGCAACTCCCCCAGCGTCCACACTAGGGTCGGCACCAGGGAGTCCGGCCAGAGCGCCTGAGCGGCGATGCCCACAGCCATGGCGACGATCCCCCCGACCGTGGCCGCCGATGCTCCTGCCCACTTCAAGAGTGGCAACGTCAACGGCTGGGCCAGGACGAGGACAACGGCGTTGACCAAGACCATCTGTCGGTACGCGTCGGGTGGCATGGCGACTGCGAGTCCGCCGAATGCCTGGAACATGAGCACGGTTGCAGGGACGAACGCCAGCATCAGAAGTCTGGTGTTTCGTCGCGCACGGTGGGCGTCCGCGGCCGTCGGTGCCTGCGAATCGGGTACGTGTGGAAGCGAGCCCGCACGGCCAACCGATGAAGGCAAAAGCCAGCTCAGCAGGAAGGCGGCACCCGTGGTGAGAGCCTGCACGGCGAAGAGAGCCCGCAGGGGTACCCCCCATGCCGCGGCGGCCGCGCTGGCTATCGCTCCAAGATTGGCGGCCCAGAAGATCGCGCCGAAGGCGCGCGACCTGACGCTGGCATCATCGGCTGCGTCACCTGTATCCGGATCGGTTTGCGCCGTGGCAAGGACGCTCGGAACAGCTGCCTGGACGGCCGAACGCCACGCGCCCGAGCTTGCACCGTAGACCGCGGCAGCCACCGCACCAGTCGCAACCGAGTGGGCTGTGGCCAGGCCCGCCACAGCCACCGCGGAACCGAGCAGACCCCAACGGATCACTCCGGTCAGCCCGAAGCGGCGGACCAGCCTGCCCTCGCCCCAGTAGGTCAGCGTCGATGCAAGCTGCTGGACGACTAGCACCACCGCGGTGCCCCCGGCACTCGCGCCAATCCCCTGTAGCAGGAGCAGTGGAAGGAACGCTTCGACGAACTGTGCCGCGCGCGCGACCAGAACAACCCACCAGGCTCGCCAGAACACTGTTGGCAGAGGCCGTCCGCCGCGTTTCACCCCGACGCTCCGCTCAACCGTAAGGGAGCGAGGGTTCGGTGTGCGGCGCCGCGGAGCCTCGCCACCCGCCTGAGCGTTGCGTCCACTTTGCGCTCCTCACCTCAGGTCGGTAGAGCCCGGCACGACCCGCACGCGGGTTTGACTCGTCCAAGCGGGATGGGAGGCTGGTGAGTGGTGGCCAGCCTCCCAGCCACGCTGCGAATGGCGCCTCGAGAGTTGGCGCTGCCAGGGCCGGTTCTGACGGGCTCAGGCCGCGTCTTCGGCGTGGTGGTGAGATGTGTGCGCACTCGGTTCGTGTTGATGGCCGCTCGGCTCATGGTGGTGAGAGGCCGGCTGAGTGTGGTGGTCGAGCTCGCGACCTGATCGGTAGGTCAGTACCGCCACCGCGAGTCCGGCGGTGGTCATCAGACCACCGATCCAGTTTACCGACGCGAAGCCGAGGCCGGAGTCGATCGCGGCTCCGCCGAGGTATATCCCGATGGCGCTTCCCAGCGTGAATGCGGAGATGTTAGCGGCGCTGGCTACGTCCGGTGCGTGCCCGGCAGCTGCCATCACACGCAGCTGCAAAGGCGCTACGACTGCGAAGGCTGCGGCGCCGAAGACGAACATCATGATGACCGTCGCCAGCTGGCTGTGAATCGCGGCGGTCATCGTGAACAGTGCCATCGCGAGCACTCCGAGACTCACGAGCACAGCCGCACGCAGGTTTCGATCGGCGAACTTCCCACCGAGATAGTTGCCCGCGAAGAGCCCGGCACCGAAAAGCAACAGCAGGGGTGTGATCCAGACTTCGTTGAATCCTGTGACGTCGGTCAGCTGTGGTGCGATGTAGACGTAGCTGGTGAACACTCCGCCGTAGCCAAGGAGCGTGGTGAGCAGTGCGCCCCAGACCGCCGGACGGGCGAGCGCTGCGGCCTGCTCACGCATCGTCGGTCCCTGACCTCCGCCTCCCAGGTGCGCCAGAGCGTGTGCGTCGAGGCCCTCGAACTCGGCACCGTGCACCGCATCCTGCGCGGGGGCTGCATGCGCATCAGCGTCGGCGTGCGGTGATAGTTGGGTGGGAGCCGCTGACTTCGGTAGTGAGGCGATCAAGCCGAGGAGGGCCACGCCGCCGAAGACGACGAGCGTCCAGAAGGTGAAGCGCCATCCCAGGGCCTGGCCTACGGCGGCTCCGATCGGTGCACCGAGGACGGTACTCGCGGTCAAGCCCGAGAAGATGACGGCAACCGCGCGGCCCTTCCGCGCCGGGTCCACCATCTCCGCTGCGAAGACCGCGGCGATACCGAGGAAGGCACCGTGCGCCATGGCGGAGACGATCCGTCCGGCCATGATCCATTCGTAGGTCGGAGACAGTGCGGAGATCAGGTTCCCGAGGAGGAACACCCCGGTGGTGGTGAGGAGCATGCTTCGGCGTCCGAAGCGGGTGCCGAGTGCGGTGAACAGGGGGGCGCCGACGGCTACGCCGAGCGCGTAGACGCTCTCGAGGTGGCCGACCGTGCCGATCGATACGTCGAGTGCGGCCGCGATCTCGCGGACGACCCCTGCGACGATAAATTCGTCGGCGCCCATGGCAAAGGCGCCAACGACCATGGCCCAGATAGCCACTGGTAGTCGTTTCATCAGAGTTCTCCTGACAGGTGGTGCGTGGTCAACATGTGTGGGGCCGGAGTAGAAGGTCTCGCCTTCACCTCGGTCATTGCGGTGGGTCGCGTCAGAGCGATGTTCCGTGGGCGCGCACGCGCAAGGTCCGGATCAACACGGCCACGCACACGCGGTGGTCGCAATCCACGCCATCATGTCGACACCTCCTGTGTGTCGATCCGCAACGTTGTACCCCCAGGGGGTATTCCTGATATCGTGTCAGAGGCCCGGCGAATTCGGTCAGGCGCGGGCTGGCGGTCCCTCGCGAGGCCATCGGTGAGACGTGCAAGGAGCAGATCGTGATCTTCCTCGGGGGTGAAGCCGAGGTCGACCTGCATCTGGGGTGGCGCGACTCCGATGATCGAGGCGTCCATGATGACCATGAACTCAGCCACGGCGATGGTGCCGAGAGCAAGCCAGCGTCGGCTGCTCGCGGTCTCCGTGGGCGAGAATGTGGAAAGACATGGTGTGCCCTTCTCTCCTGACGGGTCAGCCGGTATCGGCTGACGTCAGGAGCCTGATGAGGGCGGCTGTCCTCTCGCTGTCTCGTACCTGTCGGCGTCGATGTGATCAGCCGTTGCGTGGCGTGGCCTGGCCCACCGAGGACCTCCACCGGTAGGTGAGTCCACGGAAC
>Ga0136615_10001939_pt1 | contig 10175 bp, 10 predicted proteins | sample AntDrymUQ2882206_2_FD_106647 | JGI IMG/M metagenome (GOLD analysis project Ga0136615, IMG submission 106647) | Polar desert sand microbial communities from Dry Valleys, Antarctica - metaG UQ288 (22.06) | ecosystem: Environmental > Terrestrial > Soil > Desert | place: Antarctica: Dry Valley...
AAGTGGGGGCCGAGTCGGCGGCCTCACGGAAGGGCCCGTAGAAGGCGGAGGCGTACTTGGCGGAGTAGGCGACGATCGGCGTGGAGCCGTGACCCGCGTCGTCGAGCACGGAACGGATAACGCCGACCCGGCCGTCCATCATGTCGCTCGGGCACACGGCGTCGGCTCCCGCCTGGGCGTGGCTGAGGGCGGTGCGCGCGAGGAGCTCGAGGCTCTCGTCGTTGGACACCTCGTCTCCCGCGAGGACGCCGCAGTGGCCGTGCGAGGTGTACTCGCAGAGGCAGACGTCCGTGAGGAGTAGCAGCCCCGGGCAGCTCCTCCGAACCTCGCGGAGTGCGCGCTGGACGATGCCATCGTCGTCCCAGGCGCCGCTTCCCTCCTCGTCCTTCGACTCGGGTAGGCCGAAGAGGAGCACCGCTCCGACACCGAGCTCGGTGAGCTCCGCGGCCTCCCGCGCAAGCTCGTCGACGGAGCGCTGCACGATGCCGGGCAGGCCCGCGAGGGGATGCACGACGCCCTCGCCGGGGCAGGCGAAGAGCGGCATCACGAAGCGGTCTAGGTCGAGGCGCGTCTCGCGCGTGAGGGAGCGCAGGGCCGAGGTTCGGCGCAGGCGACGAAGGCGTGTCGTTGGAAACGTGCTCACCGGGGCCATCGTAGGCGAGCGGTTCGTAGGCCCGTTGGACACGCCCGCTGCTGTAGGCCAACTCGACGGACTCGGGGTCTGACCCCGTGACGCTTGGGTGAACCGCCGACGCTGCTTGGGTCTTCGTCGCGCCCAGATCACCACGATGCCGGCTCGGGAGCCGGCATCGGCCGAACGCAAGCTACGGCGGCAGTCGGGTGCTGCGGACGAGCCGGGCGAGAGCGGCTTCGACACTCGAACGGTCGGCCAGCGCCTGCGTCGAGTGAGCCCGGAGCCTCTACCCCGCCGTCGCCCCCCACTCCTCCGGGGACATGCCTCGAACGCGCTGCGCGAACGACCAGCGGTGGCCCTCGGGATCCTCGGCGTCATAGCGACGGTCGCCGTACGGCTCATCCTTCGGCTCGGAGAGAATCGTCGCGCCCGCCTGCCGCGCACGGTCGCAGTGCGCATCCACGTCGTCGACGTAGACGTGCACGAGCTGGCTGTACTGCCCGGCCCGCTTCGGATTTTGGTAGTCCGGCCCGGGGTCGCCCAGCATGACGACGCCGTCGCCCAACGTCACCTCGGCGTGGCTGACCGACCCGTCCTTCCCGGCGAACCGGAGGCGCTCCCGGAAGCCGAACGCGGCCGAGAGCCACTCGAGCGCCCCGGCGACATCCTCGTACAGGAGGTACGGCGTGATCGTCGGATACTCCAGCGCCATCGCGGCAATCCTAGGCGACCAGGCGACGCATTCCAACTCGCGCGAGCCCGCCGAACAGCGCTGCGAGACCGAGGAGCCACGCGGCCTCGACCCCGACGCTTCCCCAGGGACTCACGTCGTACAGAGCGGCTCCGAAGAAGCGCACGGCGTGGGCGAACGGCAGGCCGTCGCTGATCACGCCCGCAACCGGGACGACCTCGCGAGGGACGAGTCCGAGGAAGACGATCGGGAGGACGACGAGGAGCGCGACGAGCGACGCCGTCCTCGCCTCCCCGGCGAGCGCGCCCAGGAGCGCGCCCAGCGCCCCGACGCTGGCGCCGGTCAGCGCGAGCCCGACCGCCAGCAGCGGCAGCCGACTCCAGGGCTCGCCGCCCGCCACGTCGCCGACCTCGATCGCCAGGCCGAAGGCGAGCGCGAGCGCCAGTCCGAGGACGACCGCGACCGTCGCCGCCAGCGCGACCTTGGCGCCGACGACCTCTCCGAGGCCGACGAGGCCGCGCGAGAGCCGCCCGAGCACGTTCTCGTCCCGCTCCGCGGCGAGGGCTCCCGCCGCGAGCACGAGCGCCAGGAACGTCACCGTCAGACCGAGAGCATACGCCTGCACCTGTGCCGAGAGCACCCAGCTCCGCCCGCGCTCGGGCGCTTGCTCGAGCTCGATCGGGTTGGCCGTCGCCCGCAGGGCATCGTCCGTTTGAGCGAGTGCGAGCTCTGCCGCGCGCACGAACTCCCGGATCGCGTCGAGCTTCGGCCCGGCCGGGAGACCCTCGAGCACGCGCCGCGTCCCCCGCAGCCCGAGCACGTCGAACCTGCGGCCGAGGAACGTCCCCACCCCGCCGTCGAGCAGGAGGTCGATGTACTCGAGGTTCGCCTCGATGTAGGCGTCCTGCAGCTCGCGGTTGAGCGAGTACACGAGCGCCTGCACCTGCTGCGTGACCCGGGGCGCCAGGCCGCCGCGGGTCGTTTCGAGGATCAACCGGGGACTGCGAACCATCCCGCGCAGGTCGGAGACGAAGCCCCTCGGCACCGTCACGGACGCAACGACCTCCCCGCTCTCGAGCTGGCGCTCGGCCTCCTCCTTCGAGAGCCGGACGAGGTCGACCTCCCGGCTGACGCGCTCGATCGTCCGGTTCACCCGAAACCGCTGCCCGCCCACCTCGAGCACCTCGGGCAGGCCATCCTCGTCGACGAGCGCGACCCGCGGCTTCGCGCTCCCGTACGACGCGACGAGGCCGACCAGGAGCGCGATCAGGAGGGGGTAGGCGACGAGGACGCCCAGCAGCACCGGCGAGCGCCGCAGCACGAGCAGATCCTTGCGGAGAAGCAGCAGGACGCGGCTCACGCGAAGATCCGGTCGGAGTCGAGCAGCGCGTACTCGGCCGGGGCGCCGGCGAAGACGAGTGCTCCGCCACGCAGGACCAGCACGCGGTCGGCCAGGTCCCCGAGCTCCTCCGGGTGCTGGGTCGAGAAGAGCACCGCTCCGCCGCCCTCGCGCATGCTGCCGACCGTCTCCCACAGCCGCCGGCGTTGCCACGGGTCGAGCGAGGCGGTCGGCTCGTCGAGGAGCAGCGCGTCGGGCCGGCCGAGCAGCCCAAGCGCGACGTTCAGGCGCTGCCGGTTGCCGACGGAGAGGTCGCCGCTCGCCCGCTCGTCGTCGGGCAGCTCGAGCGCGGAGAGGAGCCGCGTCGCCGCCTGGTCAGCATCGGACTCGCCCTCGAGCCGCGCGAACAGCACGAGGTTCTCGCGGGCCGTCAGGCGCGCATAGTGCGCTGCGCGTTGCGGAACCCAGCCCACACGAACGCCGGGACCCCATTCCACATGCCCCGCGGTCGGTCGCGAGGCGCGGGCGAGCAGCGAGAGCAGCGTCGACTTCCCGGCCCCGTTCGGGCCGAGCAGTGCAACGGTCTCGCCTCCACGGAGCTCGAGGTCGACGGGAGCGAGCGCCGTTCGCGGGCCGAACTGCCGCGCGACGCCCCGTGCCGAGATCAGGACCGGCGGCTCGCTCACGAGGCCGGAGCCGGGTCGTCCGGCCTCCGCCCTACGGTAGGGCGCGATGCCTCCTCCGCCGCACAGGCATGGGCGGAATCGTAGCGGCGCCCTCCCCGCGCGTCCGCCGGGATGGAGCTGGAGTGCCTGGGAGGACGGCGCGCTGGCGCTCGACCGCCAGGAGGTCTGGGAAGAGCGGCCGTCCCGCGTGCGGCTTTCCGCCGTGCAGGCAGGATCCGTGCCGCGCGGGTTGAACGGGGGAACCGGCTTCGTTACGGTGGCGCCCATGACGTCGCCCCGCCCCCCTGCATGGGCGCGTCGGGTGCCGCAGCGCCGTGCCGGAGACCGAGCCCGAGGGGTCGCAGTCCTGGTCGTGCTGGGCCTCGTCGCCGCCGTGACGCTGCTCCTGACCGCATTCGGCTCGGCCGCGCCCGAGCCGGTCTCGAGCACCGTCGCCAGTCCTCCTCCGGCCGCGCTTCCCGCCGGCCGCCCCAGCCCGCAGATCGTCGCCGTCCGGGAGGCGCTCCGGCTCCAGTTGCCCGTCGCGCAGAGCCGCCTGACGGCCCTCGGCTACCACGGCGCCGGCCCCGGCGCTCTCGCGCTCGAGCCCCTCGGCCACCAGGGAAATCGCGGCTTCCTCGGACGCCTCACCGACCGCGTCCTCGGTCGCAGTCAGGAGGGCCTCGTCTATTACCGGCTTGGCGGAGGGCAGGGGCCGGAGACGTCGGGACTCGACGTCGGCGCGCCGCCGGGCACGGACGTCTTCTCTCCCGTCGACGGCACCGTCGTCGGGATCACCGACTTCGTCCTCGATGCGCGGCGGTACGGCGTGCGGCTCGACATCCAGCCGACAACCGCACCCGCGCTGGTCGTCTCGCTGTCGCGCCTGGAGCTCGATCCCTCGCTGAACGTCGGCTCGACGGTGGTCGCGGGCCGCTCGAAGGTCGGCACGGTGCTCGATCTCTCGGAGGTCGAGCGCCAGACGCTCGCCCGCTACACGCAGGACGCCGGCAACCACGTCGCGGTCGAGGCCCGGCCGGCGGCGGCGGTCGGCAGCCCATAGGCGTCGTCTTCGCGTGAACCTCCTCTTCGTCGCCGACGTCTTCGGCGCTGCAGGCCGGCGCGCGCTCGAAGAGCGCCTGCCGGGTCTGCGCGAGGAGCTCGAGGTCGGCTTCTGCATCGTCAACGGCGAGAACACGGCGGACGGCAGGGGTCTGACCCCGCGGCTGGCCGAGCGCCTCCTCGCGGCGGGGGCGGACGTGATCACCCTCGGAAACCACACGTGGGCCCGGCGCGAGCTCGCTCCCTGGCTGGAGACGGCCGAGCGGGTCGTCCGGCCGGCGAACTTCTCGCGCCATGCGCCCGGACGTGCGCTCGCCATCCTTCCCGCGGCCGACGGCACACCGGTGGCGGTCCTGAATCTCATGGGCCAGCTCTTCCTGGACGTCTCACACAATCCCTTCGAGCTGGTCGACGAGCTGGTCGAGGAGGCCCGGCGGCGGACGCCGGTGATCGTCGTCGACTTCCACGCCGAGGCGACGAGCGAGAAGGTCGCGCTGGCCCGGTGGCTCGACGGCCGGGTGACTGCGGTGCTCGGGACGCACACCCACGTCCAGACAGCCGACGCACGGGTGCAGCCGGGCGGAACCGCGGCAATCACCGACGCGGGCATGACAGGCCCGCACGACTCGGTGATCGGCGTCGAGGCGGAGCTCGCGATCTCGCGGATGCGGACGGGAATGCCCGTGCGCTTCCACCCGGCGGAGGGTGGGGTTCGCATCGAGGGGGCGCTCGTCGCCTGCGACGTGGACGGCCGGGCTCTCGCCTGCGAGGCCGTTCGGATCGCGGTCGGTCAGCGCTAGGGGAGACGATCTCGCGCGGCTGTGACCAGCCGCTCGGCCGCCAACTTCGACCGCTTCCTCATTTCGGCATTGACCGGGATCGCGCTGTAACCCGCCCGAGTCTTCAAGCCGAGAAGTGTGTTCAAGGAGTTGCCGAGAGCTCTTCCGTCCGGTCTGACTCGCCTCAGAAGGGCGACCGCTTCCTGATGGGACTCGCCTCGAGCATGCTCGCGAAGCTCGATGCAGCAGACGGCATCTGCTGCGGCGATTCCGGCATGCGCGCAGAGGGTGACGAAGGCGTCTCCGACATCGGACTCTTCGCTCGCCAAGTCGCGGATATCCAACGCTGCATCGAGGAACTGCATGGCCTTTTCAATCGCCCTCGAGCAGTCTCGCGGTCACACTCGTGGCTGCGCGGCGTCATCTCGTCGTCTCCATCCTCGTCAGTTGCCGCAGCGATCCCGCAATCTCCACGCCTTCCTCTAGCGCTGCATCCAGCACCGGCTCGTTCCCGAGAAGTCCGCCCATTTCGCCCTCACCGTATTCGAGCACTCGCGCGTCGTTCCCGGTCCAAGCGGTTGCCTTAGCCTCGAGCTCGGCAAGCTGTGATCGCCACTGATCGTCCCCGGGGTCGACGCTGTTCGGACGAACGACCAAGAAGTCGAGATCACTACCGACGCCCGCGTCGCCTCGCGCAGCCGAACCGAAGAGAATCAGGCCGAGAGGAGCTGTCTCCCACGCGGCCGCTGCATCCCTGAGCTTCGAGATCAGCTCGAGTCGAAGCGAGGCAAGGCCCTCGATCCACGGTGCTGCGAGGTGCTGCCGGTTCAGCTGAAAGAGGACTCCGGTGCCCGCGCGCTCGCTCACGACTATGCCCTGCTGAACCAAGCGTTCCAGCACGCGTCGCACACCCTCGTGGGAGGAGCGGCCGATCCCCCGGGAGACTTCGCGACCGGTAAAGGCCTTCTCCCCCCGCGCGAGGAAGCCGAGGACGTCTCCGTCAAGGGTGGGCGTGACCACTTCCATCGGGGACTCCAGATTCACCCGCTGGCTACTATAACAGTCGATTGGCCGCTTTAGCAGCCGCCAGAACCAGGCCGTAGCGTCTATCCCGCGGCGACGAGCTCGCGCTGAGACACTTCGCTCTCCTCGACCGGCTCACGCCGGGCGAGCGCCGGCGCCGCAGCGAGCAGCGCGAATGCGGCAAACGGGAAGAACCACGGGATGTAGAGGTAGAACCAGTGCGTCAGCACGAGCTCGAAGCCCGCGATCAGAGCCCCCGTGAGCGCGGCGAGCTGAAGCGGCGTCTTCACCCGCGGCACGAGGGCGAAGCCGATCGCCGCCCCGAGGAGCGCGACCTGCAGCCCCCGCTGCACCCAGTGCAGATCGGGGATGCCCTCCGCGTGGTACTGCCGCCAGTCCCAGAGCGAGAACGGTGACTCCCGCCCGACCTGCCACGCCACCGTCCGCTCGGCGAAGACGCGCGTGGCGGAGAGGGGATTCGGCTCGAGCAGGAGCACGCTGAAGGCGACGAGCGTGGCGAGCCCGAACCCGACCCCGAACAGCACCCTCGGCCGGCCAAAACGCCGGGCGTCGGGATAGGTGAGCCAGAGCGGCGCCACGATCAGCGCCGCGAACTTCGTCCAGCCCGCGAAGGCGGCCATGGCCCCGCGTGCCCACGGAGCGGAGACGAGCCAGAACCCCCAGATCAGGAACGCGGGCAGGATCGCGTCGTTCGTGTTCGAGCTCGACGCGTACTGCGTGAACGGGTAAGCGGCCCAGGCGAAGGCGAGCGTGACCGCCAGCCGGGCTCCGCCGAAGCGCAGCCCGACGAGCGCGAGCCCGGCGATGCAGATCAGGTCGAAGAGGATCGAGGTCAGGTGGGCAGCCGGAAGGTCGTCCCACTTCCCGGTCCAGCCGAAGCTCCAGAGCCCAGGCAGGTACGCCGCGTAGGCGACCGGGCCGTACGTGTCGCCGCGGTCGTTGGACGACTCACAGCGCCCGTTCGTCTGGATGCGCTCCCGGATCTCACCCTCCGCGTCGGCCGGCCCGCACGGCTTCAGATCGCCCTGCACCGGCATGTGGCCGTACGGCGCCTCACCGCGGTTGATGCGGTCGGCGCCGATCACGCCCGCGTAGCCCACGTCGATGACGTTCGAGGCCTGGACGTTGAGGCCGACACGGAAGCCGGCGAAGAAGACGGTCATGCCCGCCAGGAGCCAGATCGGCCACACGGGACGGCGGGCCGGGGCCGGGCGGCCACGAAAGCCGATCCACACGAGCCGCCCGATCAGGTAGACGAGCGGCGGATAGACGAGCGGGACGCTCCAGAAGACATCCCCGCGGTTGAAGAACCAGAGCGAGACCGAGAAGGAGAGGAGCGCGAGCAGGTCGAGGTTGCGCACGCTCAGCGGCCGCCGCAGGTCGGCGAGCCCGAGCAGGAAGGCAGCACAGAACGCCAGCCAGACGGGCAGGCTGTTGATCTCGTCGCCGCCGAAGGCGCCCTCGTAGCCGCGGGCCATCTTCCAGGCCACCTGCGGGCCGGTCCACGACTCCGTCACGGCGCCGGAGGCGTCGTCGACCTTCCCGAGCGCGATCTGACCGGCGTCGCCCGACCAGACCTTGAGCGTCCAGGAGCGGGTCTCGGCGTCGAAGGTCGCCTCCGTCTGCGGCCTCGGCGGATAGCGGTCGAGCCAGCGCTCGACCTTCGGGTGCTCGAGGAAGCGAGCGAGCGCCGCGCGGTCCGAGAGCTGCGACTTCGCCGCCGGGGTCGCCTGCGCCCAGGCCGACGGCGCCAGCAGCAGAGCGCAGACCAGAGTCAGCGCTAGGCGCGAAGCTTGAACGACCAGAGCTTGTTACCCACGAAGTTGAGCGGAGTCACGAGGGCGATCGCGATCGCCTGCGCGATGATCTTCCTCAGCCCGAGCTCGACGAGCAGGCGCAGGCAGAGGAGGTTCGCCGCGAGCGCGACGACCGAGACGACGAGGAAGCGCGCACCCTGGTAGGCGACGTGCCCGCGCGCGCCCTCGAAGGTCCAGAGCCGGTTCCACGCGTAGTTGTTCGACACGGCCACCAGGAACGATCCAACCGCCGCAAGCAGATAGTGCACGCCCGCCACCTCGACGAGGGCCGCGAAGACAGCCAGATTCACGATGTAGCCGCTCGCTCCGACTGCGCAGAACTTGGCGAGCTGCACCCAGTTCGAAGGGCGGCGCAGGGCCCTGCCGGCGCGGCTTCCTGCGAAGCCCGCGTCCGTGGTCAGCGCCGTCCGGGCCCGCTCGATCACTACCTGAGGGTAGCTAGGTCCGAATCGGGAGTCCGCGACTCACTCGGAGAAACCCTGCTCGCCGACGAGAGGCACGAAGCGACACGGCACCGAGCGGAGGACGGCCGGCCCCTCGGGACTTCGGACGGCGAGCTGGAGCTCCTGGGAACGCCTCCGTCCCACCGGGACCACGAGCCGGCCTCGCGGCTCGAGCTGCTCGTACAGCGCCTGCGGGAAGCGGGGTGCAGCCGCGGCAACAGCGATGGCGGCGAACGGCGCGTGCTCCGGCAGCCCCAGCGTTCCGTCGCCGACCGTCGAGTCCACGCCGCCATAGCCGGTCTCATCCAGCACCGCGCGTGCCCGCGCGGCAAGCTCCGGAACGCGCTCGATCGTGTGCACCTCGCCCGCGAGCTCGGCGAGCACAGCGGCCTGGTAGCCGGTGCCGGTCCCGACGTCGAGGACGCGCTCGTGACCCCGCAGGGAGAGCGCCTCGCAGATGCGGGCGACCATGTAGGGCTGGGAGATGGTCTGTCCGGCGCCGATCGGCAGCGCCGCATCGTCGTAGGCGCGCTCGCGCAGCTCGGGCGGGACGAAGCGCTCGCGCGGAACGCGGCCCATCGCCCTCAGCACCCGTTCGTCCACGACGTCGCGGCTGCGCAGCTGCTCCTCGACCATGCGCCGGCGGGAGAGCTCAGGCCGCACGTGAGTACGTGCGGGCGTACGCGGGCGGCTCGACGCCGAAGTGCGAGAGCACGAGCGGCGCGACCCCGACAATGCTCTCGGGCGGCCCCGGCAATCCCACCGTCAGCATGGGCACCTCGGAATCGCCCGCCGCGAGCGAGCCGTGGCTCCCACCGCCGAGGTGGTGGTACCCCGCGAGATCCGAGAACTCATAGCCCTCGGCCGCCGAGACGATCAGCTCGCCGGCCTGGGGGTTCCCGAGGGCGCCCCACGCGCGCTCGAGCCCATCCGGGAAGTCGAGGATCGACCCGTCGCCGCTCAGGCTCCAGCCCGTATCCGAACGCGTGAACCGCAGCTCCGCGCCGTCCCGCCGCGCGACGCCGGCCCCATGCTCACGAAAGAGCACGACCTGGGCCGCCGGCTCGGGGTCGAGCCGCGCCGCGAGGCTCCGTGCGTCCTCGTGGCACCCCTCGAGGCGGTAGACCATCCCGGCCCTGTTCGAAGCGGTCACGAGCACCCCGCCCACGCTCCGAAAAGCCTCCTCCAATCGGGCCGTGCGCTCGACGACGGTCTGTCCGTGATCCGAGCAGACGACGACGGCGTACCGCTCGAGGAAGGCCTCGGGCCCGCCCGCCGCGTCGAGCAGCGCGGCCACCTGGGCGTCGCAGCGGCCGAGCGCCTCCGCCGTCCCGGCCGGCCCGAAGAGGTGCGAGGCGTAGTCGTAGTCGCTGAGGTAGAAGACGAGGAAGTCGAAACCGTCGCGCGTCACGAGCCAGCGCCCGACCTGGCCCGCGTAGGCGTCGATCGACCCCGCGGCGCGGTTCCGCACCGAGAGGGGCGCACCCGTGGGATCGGACTCGAAGAGGTTGTAGAAGAAGAACCTACGCGGCCCCGAGACGGCGGGGACGCCCGGAAGCGTCGCCACGTGCCGATTCCGGCCGCGGTAGCAGGTGAAGTTGATGCAGGCCGTCGTGAGACCCGCGTCCTCGAGTGCCTCGAACACGGTGACGGCCCGGCGGCCGAGATGCGCGCGGTTCATGTCGATGATCGTGTCCCGCA
>Ga0136615_10001940_pt1 | contig 10172 bp, 13 predicted proteins | sample AntDrymUQ2882206_2_FD_106647 | JGI IMG/M metagenome (GOLD analysis project Ga0136615, IMG submission 106647) | Polar desert sand microbial communities from Dry Valleys, Antarctica - metaG UQ288 (22.06) | ecosystem: Environmental > Terrestrial > Soil > Desert | place: Antarctica: Dry Valley...
CCGCGCCGGCTGAGACCGGCCTCGTATCGGGTGAGGGGGTGGCCTGGCAACGGGGCCACCGGACCCTCCGCACCGTGGCGAGTGGAGGCAGTGATGGCACCGACGAACACCCAACCGGGGACCGAGCTGGCCGGCGAGTACGTGGACCCCGACGACCTGGTCTGCCCCAGATGCGGGGAGCAGGTGCGCTGCGAGCCGCCGGGCTACTGGCGGGTGGCGTGGGGGCTGCCCGCGGCGGGGTTCTCCCACGAGGACGCCTCGGCCCTGTGCCTGACCCGTCCCACCGGCCGGCCGGCCGAGCCCGTCGAGATCGGGTGAGCGGTGATGGGAGGACGTGCGCCGACGCTGGCCGAGCAGGCAGCGGTGCGGGAGCTGGCCGCGCTGGTCGACGGCCCGCGCCGGCTGCGGTGGTTCTGGCGTGACGACCTGGAGGGCATGCAGGCCGCCGCGCGGCGCATGGGCCACCCGCTCGAGCACCCGGCCGCGACCTACCGCTGCTACCACCCGACCGACGAGTGGGTCGAGCACCCGACCGAGCCCGGCGTGCAGGGCCGCGCGTGGCGCTACCAGCCGCCGGCGGCCACACCCCCGTAGAGCAGCCGCCGGGCCGGCGTGACTCGACTCCGCCGGCCCGGTGGTGACCACCCCGACCCAACACCGAGAGGACAGATCATCATGGCGAACGAGACGTACACGACCGTCGTCGGCAACCTGACCGCGGACCCGGAGCTGCGCTTCACCCCGTCCGGGGCGGCCGTCGCCAACTTCACCGTCGCGTCCACCCCACGCACCTTCGACCGGCAGTCCGGCGAGTGGAGACGGGGACGCCCTGTTCATGCGATGCACCATCTGGCGCCAACCCGCCGAGCACGCCGCCGAGTCCCTCACCCGCGGCATGCGGGTGGTCGTGCAGGGCCGGCTACGGCAACGCTCCTATGAGACCCGCGATGGGGACAAGCGGACCGTCGTCGAGCTGGAGGTCGACGAGATCGGGCCCTCACTGAGATACGCCACCGCAAAGGTCACCAAGGCCAGCCGCCAGGGCGGCGCCGACTCCCACGGCGCCGGGTCCGACGAGCCCCCGTTCTGAGCACTCGCCCGAGGTGCGCCAGGTACGAACACCGCGGGGCTCCGCCCCGCACCCCGGCGCTCCCTCCGGCGGGGGGAGGGACGGCAACCTCGGCCGGGGTGGGTGGTGACGAGGGTCGTGGCACCACCGTCGACCACGCGCCCGGAGGGACACCACCCCGCCGCCAGGGCCGCAAGGCGAAAGACGTGCCTTGCACCCCCGACGTCGGCGCGGTCTGGCTACGCCCGCGCGATCGACGGCGGAGCCACTCCAGCCCGAGCCCTGCGAAGGCAGGAACACCACCGAGGGTGTTCGGCGGGAAACCGCCGCCTCACACCAACGTCAAAGGCAGCGGCGCCGGCCCGCGGGTGCACAGGGCGACCACGGCCGGGGCCGGCCCCGGACCGGGACGACCGCGGGTGACCAGCACGCGGCGCGTCACCAGCCCGCGGCCGCCAAAGCGGGCGATCATGGTGGGCATGACGACGACCTGCACCCGCCCGCCGGCCGGGCTCGAGCACAAGAGCGCCCCCACGATGCTCGCGCCGCGTCCGAGCCGGCCCGTGTCCAGCCGCGCGGCGCTGTCTAGGGTGACCGAGGTCGATGACGCCGGTGAGCTGGTCGCGCTGGTCGCCGTGACGGGGGTCGAGGACGACGTGCGCGACGTGATCGAGCCGGGCGCGTTCCGATCTACGTTACGGGAGCGCCAGGTCCGCGGTGTTTTGGGGCACGTCTGGAATCGCCCGGTGGCCCAGGCGGTCGAGGTGGTCGAGTTGATGCCCGGTGACCCGCGGCTTCTGGAGACGAAGGCCACCACCGCCGTGATCACACCGCAGCGGCGGGCCGGGGCGCCGGTGGAGTGCTCGGTGTGTGAGCGGCCGGCGGCGGTGGTCGTGCCCGGCGGGCTGCGCCGGGGTGAGCGGCTGATCTGCCCCCGGTGCGTGGAGGAGGGCACCGACACCGCGACCATCGACGCGGACGACCTGATCGACGCCTACCAGCTCACCGACCCCGAGCTGACCTCCGAGCAGGAGTACGACGAGGCCCTGGACAACGAAGTCCGCTACCAGATGGAGCCGGACGGCACCCTCACCCGCGCCACCGACGACCCGACCCGCGGACGCGCATGGGGACGCGACCAGGGTCGCGCGTGGGGCCGGCCATGAGGCCAGCGCCGATCATGGACAGAGGCGCGCCATCGGGCGAAGGGTGACCCCGACGACGGGTACCGTCCCCGCGCGTGGCCGTTGACTACCAACTGATCGGAACCTTCACCGCTGCCGTGGCGGCGATAGCGAGTTCGGTATCCGCCGGAGCAGCGTTGCGTACTGCGAGAAAGACCAGCCGGACGACAGAGGCGGCCAACGAAGCCCTCGCCATGGTCCTACGGCCGACATTCGCGCTGGAGGTCCCGCAGCGGGATGCCGCAGAGCGCGAACCGCTCCCGGTCAAGCTGGCAAGCACGTCCCCCTCTACACCGCGCTGAACGTCTTCGCCGAGATTCGTGGCTCACAGCACGAGCGGCTCCCATCGGAGCACTTCCCGCGCGTACCGGGTACGCCGAACAACGTTCTCGTGGACCACAGCAACGCACCGGCGCTGCACGTGGCCCTGCCGCCCATGGTGGAGGGCGACGCGCGGCGGCTGAGCGTCCTGCTCCGGTTCAATGACGAGCGAGGTCTACAGCGCTGGGAGCAGGTCATCAGCTTCACCGTGCTGGTCGAGTCGCGCAGCGGCCACCTGCTGATGAGAGCGAACGACTTCGACCTCGGTGAACCCCGGAAGACCGCCGCCGAACCATGACGACCACCGCTCCCGCGCGGACAGCAGCACGAGCCGTCACAGCCGCGGCGTCCGCCGCCCCGGTCGGCCGCCGGGTTCGGTCATGCCCACTGCGGTGGTGGCGGTGGTGGCTTGTAGTTCCAGCGCACCTGCTCGACGTGATGCCACTCCCGGCCCTCCTCGCCGACCTCTTTGCACAGAAGGATCACCTTGGCGTCGATTGACCAGGCACCGCGGCAGGACGTCATGCGGAGCACGAAGCTGTCGTTCTTGACCAAGCTCATACGATCCGTCGCCCTGACCGCCTATGAAGTGGCAGTCGCGGGCCCCGTCGCTGACGGCGAAAGACGTCTCGCCTATGTAGTGAGCGCTGACCGTGATCATTGTCGGTCCGTCGATCATGGTCACCGTAACGGGGCAGACGTCCTCGTGCACCTCACCAGCGGTGATCGTGAGCTGTGGCCGCTCCGCACGGTCCCGCGCCGCGCGGGCGACTGCCACCGATTGCTCCGACGCCTCGGCGGACCGATCGGCCGCGGCTGCGGACCGGATCGACGCATTGGCTGACCTGGCGGCGAAGTACAGCGCCACCAGCGAGAGCAGCACAGCGACCACGGCCACGGCGTCGCCGAACTCCACGTGATCGACCATCCATCCCAGGACACACGTGACGAGGGAACCTGGCGACATGAGCTGTTACCCGAAGACGCCGGCGGGATCGCCCAGCTCCCGCTGAGCGACCGCCCGCACGGCCATGGCGGACCACGTGGTGGCGCGGCGGGGCCGGTGCCCTTCCGTGTCGAGGGTGGCGGCGATGGTCCGGTAGGACCGGCCGGCGCGGCGTAGCTCGACGATGCGGGCCACGGCGGTCTGCTCGTCCGCGCGGAGGCCGGCGTCGCGGTCGCGACCCTTCCCGGTGCCCTGGTAGCCGTAGCGGTACGGGCCGACCGCGTGGCGACCCTCGGCGGCCTTGGCGCGGCGCCCATCGCGCAACCGCTTGACGATGGTCTTGCGGTCCAGCTCGGCGAACACGCCCTGCACCTGGCGGATGGCGGTGCGCATCGGGTCGTCGGGGTCGTCCTGGCGGACCTCGCCGTCCTCGGCGGTGAACACCGCGCTACCTTCGCGCCAGACCAGGGCCAGGATCGCCTCCTGCACGGTGAGCGCGCGGGCGAGCCGGTCGAGCTTGCCGACCACGATGCCGTCGACGGCCGGCGGGGTGCGGATCATCTGTAGCGCCTCGGTGAGGCCGGGGCGGTCCGGGGCGTCGTACTTGCCGGTCACGGAGTCGGTGAACTCGGCCACGATCTTGTGGCAGTTGGCCTTGGCCCACGCGGTGATCTGCTCGCGCTGGGTGTCGAACCCGTAGCCGTCGAGCTGGCCGGTGGAGGAGACGCGCAGGTAGGCGACGAGACGCATACCGCTCACACTATGCGCCCCTGACCTGCGATGTAAAGCGTTCTACAGAACTTCTTACGACGGGCGGTCGAGCAGGCCCGGCGCGAGCGACGGCGGCAGCCCCAGCGCGGCCTCCAATGCGGTGATGCCGCCCTCCACGCGGTGCCGGTACGCCGGCCCGGCGGGCACCTCACCGGAGTCGACCGCGGTCAGCAGCTCCCGGAGCTGGTCGAGCAGCAGCACCGTCCGGGCGCGCATCGTCCTCGGTGCCGTCGTCGCGGCCATCACGGCCTCCCGTCCTCGAAGGGTCGCAGCTCCGGTCCCGACCCCTACGCCGCGCCGTCCCCATCCTCGCCCCGCCAGCCCCGCAGCAGCCACCCCGGCCCACGGTTCCCCGACCCGGTCGCGACCACCGGCGGCGCGCTCGCCGGGGCGTCCGCAGGCACCGGGAACGACGTCGCATCGCTCGATCGAGTACAGCTGCACCTGGGTGCCCAGTTCCATCCCGCCGCCCATGCCAGGAACGGGAAGCCGCGAGGGGAAGGCCCGCGCCGCGGCCCGCTCGGCGTACGGGTCCGGCGCGGGCACGGCGGGTGTCTCGTCATCGCTCATGGCGCGACTAGCGTGCCGGGCGCACCAGCGAACCCACGGGATGCCACGCCGGCCCCCACGACCCCCACGGCGTCATAGCGGCCAGACGTCGTCACGGTGGCCCCCAAGCATCACGACCTGGGGCCTCACTGCCGCAATCTGGGGCGCTCTCAAGCCTGCTCGGCGCTGAAGTCGTCGGCGCCGAGCTTCAGCGCCGTGTCGATCACAAAGCGGTGGCAGAGTCGGAACACGCGCTCCGGCACCTCGGATGACTGGCCCGGTAGCCGGTCCACCGTGACGCCGTCGGGGCCGATCCGGTACCGCTCCGGCACCTGCGCGTCGAAGAACGCGAAACCGCGTAGGTCAATGCCAAAGGCGAGCATTTTCATCCGATTTTCGAGATTGCGCAGCCAGTCCTCGAAGTGCTTCCCCTGCGCGTTGCCGAACGCTCCGAGCTGTGATCGGCTGCGGGCGCGTGCCGCCTCATAGGATGCGGACGGATGTGGTCTGGCGTCGAAGAAGCTGCGGCCACTGCGGCGGGTGGTGTTCTCGTAGTTTCTGATCAGCTCATCGAACGCCAGGCGCAAGTCGCCGAGAGCACGATGCTGCTCACCGGCACGCCAGCGGGTCTCGGCTGACTCGACCAGGCCGCGCGCGTCCAGATCGTTGATCAACCCCGTCAAGCTGACCGCATGGAAGTCCTGGGCGAGGCATACCTTCGCCGTGTCGGCGAGGAAGGTGACTGCCGCGAGCCGGTGCCGCTCGACGGTGGACTGGTCTACATGATTGCCGTGGTGCTTGTAGCCAACACGGGCACTGTTGAGTGCGAGGAGAGGGCCGCGGTAGTGCTCGAGTGCGTCGAAGCGGTTGGTGACGGCGTCGAACAGCTTGTCGAACGGCGACATTCGCTGGACCGGGATGCCGTGGTGCTCGGCGACCAGGCCGAGCATCGCCTCGATGGCGTCCTGCAGCCCGCTGATCGCCAGCGTGCCTAGCGGAGCGGGCAGAGCGCTCTGCTCCTCGGCGACGCGAGCCTGGTAGCGGATCAAGCTCAACCAGCGGATGTGCGCCGGGCTGAGGGTCACGCCGAGGGCTTCCTTCCACCGCAAAGCTGCCGAATACCTCCCACAGGAGTGCCGTGTCGAGCCACGACATGCACAGAAGGTAGCCGGTACAGCTCGATCCCGACGAACCGAGCGCCCGGCGACGGAACTCAGGGCACGGGGCTACCGGCACGCGCCAGCTCGGCGACGACCAGCGCGCCCATGCGGTCCGCGCCCGTGCACCCCAGGCCCCGCCCGCGCCGGCATCACCCCGGAGCTCGGCGCGCACCGCCTCCCGTCGGGCGTGCGCCCGGCGCGCGTAGTCGCGGAGGCTGTCACCGGCGGCGTCGCGGAGCCGCCCGTCCACGGCCACCCGGTCGACCGGTCGTGGCGGTTGACCGAGCGGTTCGAGACCAACTTCGTCGACCTCGCTGGCTCACAAGGCCTGCTGGGACAGACCTCTGGCCGCACCAAGGCCACTGTCGTGCAGTGGCTGGACGCGCGCGGGCAGGCATGGAAGGACGCGGTGCAGGTCGTCGCGATGGACCCGTGCGCGTCCTACCGCGCGGCCGTCCACGAGGCGCTGCCGCAGGCGCGGATCGTTGCCGACCACTTCCACCTCGTCCGCCTGGCCAACCAGGCCGTTACCGACGTCCGCCGCCGGGTCACCTGGGACACCCACGGCCGTCGGGGCCGCAAGACCGACTCGGCCTGGGCGGGCCCGCCGACGGCTGCTGCGCGGTCGGGAGCGGCTGTCCGAGGCGCAGTTCATCCGGATGTGGAACGACCTCATCGACGGCGACCCGACCGCGGAGATCCTTACCGCCTGGATCGCCAAGGAAGAGCTGCGGGCGCTGCTCGCGACCGCCGAGCGCGGTGGGCAGCCTCACGACGTCGCGCACCGGCTGCACCGCTTCGACAGCTGGTGCGCCGACTCCGGCCTCCCTGAGCTCGAGCGCCTCGCCGGCACCACCGAGGCGTGGTGGCCCGAGGTCCTGGGCTTCCTGCAGACCCAGGTCACCAATGCCGGCACCGAGGCCACGAACCGGACCGTCAAGACCGCGGCGCGCACGGCCTACGGCTTCCGCAACCTGGAGAATCAACGCCGACGAGTACGGTTCGCTTGCACCCGGCAATCACGCCGGGCCACCGCCTGCTGAGGGTGCCTTCCCCCTCAAGTCCGAAGAGCCGCTTTACGCCGACCACCCCCGCCTCGACCCGGGCAACTATCGAGATACGTCACAGTCGTCGGTGGTGAGGCGTGCTTCCTTTCCCTGCCGAGCGAGACACCGTGGAGGGCGTCCAGCACCTGCACTTCGTCGGGCAGCGAGTGCGGAGCGCGTTTGGCGCCGTCGCGTGCCAACCCCGTTTCCCCCTAGAAGCTTTCGGGGTCGCTAATCCAGGCATCCATCTGGTTCCGGCTGCGCGTGAACTGACGGAACTGGTGAAGGGCAAAAGCCCAAAATGCGACAATGGCAACTGCGCTGACGAGTCTCACCCCCATGACCAGTTCGGGCTGGCCCTTGAGCGCGTTGATGATGTAGACGGTCACGAATAACGGCGGAACAGATGCGTACATGAGCGTGATGTACATGGCAACGTAGGTCGTGGACCGAATAAGGGGACGGGCGTCAAGCTCACGCAGGAACGGCTCCCAACCCAGCGCACTCGAGTGTACAGTAGCCAACGCCGGTCTTAGCCGAATCGCTATGTACGTGGCGAGCTTCCAGATCTGCTCAGTGTGGTCCAGCCAGAATAGCCAGAGCACCACCGTGAGAAAGCCCAGCCCGGCGTACAGATCAACGAAGTTGGGTGCGGCTAGCAGTCCGACTCCTAACGCGCTCAACTCTAAGGCGATCAAACTTGAGGAGAGTGTCGCACGTGTCTCGATCTCCCTGCGCAGTGAGTCATACTCCCTTAGGTGGACCTCGACGTAGTCGTTGCTCACGCGACTAAGCTCTCGTAAAGATGCTCCAGCGCGTCCAGGTAGCAATCGAGCCCAAATTGCTCACTATGGCGCACGGCCTCTCGAATAATGATGTCGCGCAGTTCGGGGTCACGTAACACAAGTAGGCTGGCGGCGGCGAGAGCTGAAGCGTCGCCCGCAGGTACGCGAAAGCCGGTTCGCCCGTCGTCCACAGTCTCCCGAATGCCACCGCTATCGCTCGCAACGATCACGGAACCGGTCGCCATCGCCTCGAGCGGTACCAAACCGAAGGGCTCCGGATCCACGGTCGGGTACCACACGAGATCGGACGCGCGGTACGCCTCATGCATCCTGTCTCGTTCGAAGATTTCGAAATGCACTTGGTCGGAGACACTCAAGCGGTCGGCAAGCTGTCCCAGTTCCTGCCGGTAGGCCCGCAACTCGTCTTGATCGTCCACGATCTCCGACGAGCCGCAGAGCACGAGCGACGCCGGCACACCGGCCTGCCTGAGCAGCGCCAGAGCGGCGATACTTACGTGGATGCCCTTCCAGCGCAGGAGTCGGGCTGGGTGAAAAAGGACCGGTTTTGGAAGTGTGGCGAGTCGGGGGTCCGACGGACCCTCTGGGGTGAACCGCGTTAGGTCGATTCCCAGCCACAACACCGAGTGGTGGCAGCGCGTCGGCAGGGCCTCGAGGAGGTAGTGGCTGGCGTATAGCACGTGCGCCCAGGGAAGATTGAGTACCTCGGGCCTGAGGTACTCGCCGACACGGTCGTGGACGGTGTCAACAACAGGCGTGGCGGACGCCTCGCCCAGGACGGCCTCTGCTAGCAGCCCCGAAAAGTGGTGCGCATTGTGCACGTGGACGACGTCAGGCTTGTGAGCGTCGAAGATTCCGCGCAGTACTCGCGCGACTTGCCCTCGTGCCCTCGAGACCGCCTCTGGCCCCTGGCGCTCCACCGCCAGGAGGTCCTGCACTCGAATGGCCGGGTGTCGCACCACCCGGATCGGGTCGGCCCCCTGCCCGGCGTCCTGCTCACCATCTCCCCCCACGAGGCATGTGACCTCGTGGCCGCGGGCGGCGAGCCCGCGGGCGAGGTCGTGCACGTGGCTCTCCACCCCTCCGAACGTTGGGGGAAAGGCGTGCGAGATCTGCAGGATGCGCACGACGCGGGAGCATGCCATAGACGAGCCGTCAGGGGCAAACTGGCACTGGTCGTGTAGGCTCGAAGTGTGTTCCAGGCGAACCTTCCGAGAGTGCTGGGTCAGATCGGGGACGACGACCGCGTGCTCGACGTCGGTGGTTGGTACCGACCTCTATGCCGGGCCGACGTCGTCGTCGACTTGCTGCCATATGCCACCCGCGGCAAGGGGGGGTGGCTCGGCCCGGGACCGGAGTGGTTCGACGCCTCGACCTGGGTGACGCAAGACGTGTGCAGCGCCGCGCTCCCGTTCCCGGACAAGCACTTCGACTACGTCGTGTGCTCACAAACCCTGGAGGACCTTCGGGATCCGATTTTCCTTTGCTCGGAGCTGCTACGTGTTGCACGGCGTGGATATATTGAGGTTCCGTCACGAGCGGCAGAAAGCGTTCGAGGTCTTGAGGGACGAAACTACGCGGGACACTATCACCACCGCTGGCTGGTGGAGGTCCTCGATGGAGAGCTCGTATTCCGCTTCAAGACGCACGCGATCCACGAGGACCGCCGGTACCATCTGCCGCGTGGGTACGGTCGCACGATGTCAGATGCCGACCGCATTGAGTACCTGTTCTGGCAGGGTACATTCAAGTACCGAGAAGCAGTGCAGATTAGCCACATCCAGACGCGTCGCGAGCTGGCCGCATTTGTGGACGGCATAGCCCCCCTCAGCCTGACGGACCGGGTGCTGACGAGACTGCGTGCGCCCCTTACTGCTTGGCAGTATCGGGACTGGCGGGCGTTGGTGCACCCGCTGAACACTCATGTCCGCCGCGAACGCTTTCCCGATGGACGCTTCTGGGAAGCCGTGCCCGAGATAAGTACTAGCAGCGTCCAGCGCTGAGAAGAGGATTTGCCCGACAAGACTGCGGGTCCCGCCGTCGGTGTTGAAAGTACGTTCAGCCCAGCAGATGCCGGATCGCACGTTGGAAAGGTTCTGCGACGTTTGGGGGCTCTTCGCGGTGGAGGGTGATCGGCGCGTCGTGAGGGCGTAGGGCTCGTGGCTCCGCAGGGTGGTTGGTGTCGAATCAGCCGCACTGGGAGCGTCCACTGTGGAATCAATGACAATCACGATGACGGCGAACTGCAGTCGCCGCCGTGCATGCCAGGCACACCAGCCAGCGGTGACGGCACTGCGACCTGGGCAAACCGCGATAGCGGAGC
>Ga0136615_10001941_pt1 | contig 10171 bp, 13 predicted proteins | sample AntDrymUQ2882206_2_FD_106647 | JGI IMG/M metagenome (GOLD analysis project Ga0136615, IMG submission 106647) | Polar desert sand microbial communities from Dry Valleys, Antarctica - metaG UQ288 (22.06) | ecosystem: Environmental > Terrestrial > Soil > Desert | place: Antarctica: Dry Valley...
CCCGGCCCAGGGTGATCGCCACGAGTGGACATCTGGCCGCGGTGGACGCGGCGGAATGTCCACTCGCCGCGATCGACGGGGCGTGGCTGGTCGGTGGCCAGCTAGCGGCCCAGTAGCGAGGCGGCCTCCACCCGCACGCCCAGCAGCGCGCCGTTGCCGGTCAGGGCGGCCGGGCGGAGCTTGTGGATCATGCGCAGTACCGTGGCGTTGGCGGCCTGCACGTCGCCGGTGAACCTACGAATCCCCTCGGCGTGGGCGCGCTCGGCGAGCCGGGTCAGCAGCGCGGTGGCCAATCCGCGGCGTTGCCAGGCGTCGACAACGGCGATCGCGATCTCGGCCTCGTCGGGGTGCTGCGGCGACCGCACGTATCGGGCGATTCCGAGTCCCTCGCCGGTGTTGGCGCAGATAGCGCCGATCGCCTCGTGGTCGTGGTGGTCGATCTCGGTCAGGTACGCAAGCCGTTCCTGGCTCAGCGCCGGCAGCTGCTCGAAGAACCGGCCGAACCGGGACTCCGGGCTGAGCTCGGCGAAGCCGGCTGCCAGCACTGCTGCATCTCCCGGCCGCACCGGCCGCAGAACAACGCGATCGCCTGAGCGCAGCACGACCTCCGTCTCCGACATCCGCGTCCAAACTCCCGCCTTCGACGCAACGGGTATCCACAACATAGGTGACGATCCACAGCCTCGGCACGACCCCTGGCCCCGACGCAAGCGGCTGGTCAGGCTCGACGACGTGGCTGTCCTTCCTGTACTCCAGTTAGTCGCTTTCGCGGTGGCCGGTGCCTGCGCCGGCCGTGTGGCGCGCATGTTGCTGGCCCGGCTGCGGCGTGGGGCGCGGGTCCCCCCGCCGTGGTGCGAGCTGGCGGTCGGCGGGTTGTGGGCGGTCTCCGCTGTGCATTGGGTGTACGGGCCGCTGGCCGCGCGGTGGCTGCCGGTGTTGCTCGGGCTCGGCTGGCTGGCGGTGGCCGCGGCGGCGGTCGACCTACGGCACCGTCGGCTGCCCGACGCGCTCACGCTGCCGGCGCTGCCCGCGGCGCTGGTGCTGTTGGCGCCGCTCGGTGGGCAGGCGGTGCTGAGGGGCATGCTCGGGGCGGTAGTGCTCGCCGGCGTGCACGCGGCGATCCACTTCGCTGCGCCGCGGGCGATGGGTGCGGGCGATGTGAAGCTGGCCGGCCCGCTCGGCGCGGTGCTCGCCGCGTCCTCGTGGCCCGCCGTGCCGCTGGGGGCAGTCGTTGCCGCCTTGCTCACGGCCTTGGTGGCGACGTTGGGCGTCACGGTCGGGCTGCTCGCCCGCGGTGACGCGCTGCCGCATGGGCCGTCGATGCTCGCCGCAGGGTGGCTTGTCGTGGCCGGCGCCGCGGCCGGGTGACACCCGTGCTCACCGGGTCGGGCGCCGACGCGTGGCAGGATCACAACCGTGCTGCGTTGGATCACCGCCGGGGAGTCTCACGGTCCTGCGCTGGTCGCCGTGCTGGAGGGCATGGTGGCCGGCGTCGAGATCACGACCAAGGAGTTGGCCGCCGAGCTGGCGCGTCGACGGTTGGGCTACGGGCGTGGCGCTCGGATGAAGTTCGAGGCCGACGACGTCGAGGTGCTCGGTGGGGTTCGGCACGGTCGGACGTTGGGCGCACCGGTCGCGATCCGGATCGGCAACACCGAGTGGCCCAAGTGGGAGACGGTCATGGCCGCCGACCCGGTGGACGCCGATGTGCTCGCCGAGCAGGCCCGCAACGCCCCGCTGACCAGGCCCCGGCCCGGGCACGCGGACATGGCCGGGATGACCAAGTTCGGGTTCGACGACGCCCGCCCGGTGCTCGAGCGGGCCAGCGCGCGCGAGACGGCGTCGCGGGTGGCGCTCGGCACGGTGGCCAAGGCGTTCCTGCGCCAGGCGCTGGGCGTGGAGATCGTGTCGCACGTCGTGTCGCTGGGGTCCGTCGAGGCGCCGGCGGGCGTGCTGCCAGGGCCCGGCGACCTCGAGAGGGTGGACGCCAGCCCGGTGCGGGCGTTCGCCGAGCAGGCGTCGGAGGCGATGATCGCCGAGGTGGACACCGCCAAGACCGACGGCGACACCCTCGGCGGGGTGGTCGAGGTGATCGCCTACGGGCTGCCCGTCGGGCTCGGTTCCTACGTGCACTCCGACCGCAGGCTCGACGCCCGCCTGGCCGGCGCGCTGATGGGCATCCAGGCGATGAAGGGCGTGGAGGTCGGCGACGGCTTTGCCACCGCCCGCCGCCGGGGCAGCGCCGCGCACGACGAGATGGCCCCCGGCCCCGACGGTGTCGTCCGCTCCACCAACCGCGCCGGCGGGCTGGAGGGCGGCATGACCAACGGCGAGCCGGTGCGGGTGCGGGTCGCCATGAAGCCGATCTCGACAGTCCCGCGGGCGTTGGGCACCGTCGACGTCGCGACCGGTGAGGCCGCCGTGGCGATCAACCAGCGGTCGGACGTCTGCGCGGTGCCGGCTGCTGGCGTGGTCGCCGAGGCGATGGTCGCGCTGGTGCTGGCCGACACGGCGCTGGAGAAGTTCGGCGGCGACTCGCTGGCCGAGACCAGCCGCAACGTGCAGTCCTATCTCGACGCCGCCCGGCGGCACACTCAGCGGCCCGCCCCGGGGCAGGGCTGAGCATGACCGGACCGAAGATCATCCTGATCGGCCCGCCCGGCTCCGGCAAGAGCACGGTCGGCCGGCTGCTGGCCACGCGGCTGGGTGTCGAGTTCCGCGACCTCGACGCCGACGTCGAACGCGAGCACGGCGTGCCGGCTGGCGAGCTGGTGGTTGAGCTCGGTCGGGATCGGTTCCAGGAGCTGGAGGTCCAGCTGCTCGGGTCGGTGCTGGCCGCGCACGATGGTGTCCTCGCGCTCGGTGGCGGCACCCCGACGGCTCCCGGTGCGGCCAAGCTGCTGGCCCCGTTCCCCGTGGTGTTCCTCGACGTCGTGCTCGACGACCTGCTCAAGCGCGAAGGTCTGCTGCCGCTGCACCCGTGGCTGCTGCCCAACCCGCGGGCCCACCTGCGCAAGCTGCTCGACGAGCGACGCCCGGTGTACGAGGCCATCGCCGACGCGACGGTCTCCACGGCCGGCCGGTCCGCCGACCAGGTGGCCGACGCGGTGCTCGACGCGCTGGTGGCTCGATGAGCGATCACCTCACGGACACCAGAGCCCGGCTCCACGTGCTCGCCGAGCGGCCCTACGACGTCGTCATCGGCCGCGGTCTCGATGTCGAGCTGGTCAAGGCGCTGGCCGGCGTTGACACCGCGCTCCTCGTGCACCAGCCGACGCTGGCCGATCGCGCCGAGCACCTGCGGGCGGCGCTGCTCGACGCGGGGGTGGATGCGCACCGGGTGGAGGTGCCCGATGCCGAAGCCGGCAAGGCGCTGGCCGTCGCCGGGTTCTGCTGGGAGGTGTGCGGCCGGATCGGGCTGACCCGTGGCGACGCGGTCGTCGGTCTCGGCGGCGGCGCGGTGACCGACCTTGCAGGATTCGTGGCCGCGACCTGGATGCGCGGGGTGCGGGTGGTGCAGGTCCCGACGACGCTGCTCGGCATGGTCGACGCCGCCGTGGGCGGCAAGACCGGCATCAACACCGGCGGGGGCAAGAACCTCGTCGGGGCGTTCCACGAGCCGGCTGCCGTGCTGGTGGACCTCGACACGCTGCGCACCCTGCCACACGACGAGCTGGTGGCCGGGATGGCCGAGGTGGTCAAGGCCGGTTTCATCGCCGACCCCGGCATCCTTGAGCTGATCGAGGCCGATCCGGCCGCCGCGCTCGACCCGGCCGGTGACGTCCTCCCTGAGCTGGTCCGCCGCTCGATCGTCGTGAAGGCGGACGTCGTGTCCGCCGACCTGCGCGAGTCGCATCTGCGGGAGATCCTCAACTACGGGCACACCCTGGCGCACGCCATCGAGCGCCGTGAGGACTACACCTGGCGGCACGGGCATGCGGTGAGCGTCGGCCTGGTGTTCGCCGCCGAGCTGGCCAGGGCCGCCGGCCGGCTCGACGAGGCAACGGCCGCCCGCCACCGCGCCGTGCTCACCTCGCTGGGGCTGCCCGTCAGCTACGACGCCGACGCACTACCGGAGCTGGTGGAGACGATGCAGTTGGACAAGAAGGTGCGGGCCGGCCAGCTCCGGTTCGTCGTGCTCGACGGCCTCGCCTCGCCCGGCCGGCTGGAGAACCCTGACCCTGAGCTGCTGGCCACCGCGTACGCCGCGGTCGCGGAGGCGTCATGACTGCCGAACGATTGACGGCACCGCCGCCGGTACTCGTGCTCAACGGCCCCAACCTCGGCCGGCTCGGCCGCCGCCAACCGCTGATCTACGGCAGCACGACGCACGACGAGCTCGTCGAGCTGTGCAAGCAGGCCGGGGCCGAGTTGGGGCTCACGGTCGACGTGCGCCAGACCGACTCCGAGTCGGAGATGATCGGCTGGCTGCACGACGCGGCCGACGCCGGCGCCCCGGTGGTCCTCAACGGCGCCGCGTGGACGCACACCTCCATCGCCCTGCGCGACGCCTGCGCCGGCCTCACTGCGCCGCTCATCGAGGTGCACATCAGCAACGTGCACGCCAGGGAGGAGTTCCGGCACCACTCCTACATCAGCGGCGTGGCCACCGGGGTGATCGTCGGGCTCGGCGTGGCGGGGTACCCGCTGGCGCTGCGCTGGATCGCGGAGTCGGGCGTCGATCGCCCGTAGGCTGGCCGGCATGTCCAGGTCCACGTCAGGCGCCGACCGCCGCGAGGCGCTGCGTGAGCTGCTTCGCGTCGCCGAGATCGACGCGCTGCTGGTCACCAACCTGATCAACGTCCGCTACCTGACGGGCTTCACCGGATCCAACGCGGCGCTGGTGGTGCACGCGTCCGACAGTGCGAGCGACGAGGCCCGTACGCGGCTGGCGACCGACACCCGCTACACGACGCAGGCCGCCGCGCAGGTGCCGGACCTGGCCGTGCAGGTCGAACGCAGCTCCGCACCGCCGCTGGTGACCAAGGCCGCCGAGGACGGGGTAGCGCGGCTGGGCTTCGAGTCCGACCACGTGACGGTGGACGGGCATGCGCGGCTTACCAAGGTCGCGGCGGAGGCGGCGGGCGGCACCGAGTTGCACCGCGCGCCCGGCATGGTGCAGAAGCTGCGCCAGGTGAAGGACGAGGGCGAGGTGGCCGTGCTCCGGGCGGCCTGCGCCGCGGCCGACGCCGCCCTCGCCGACCTGATCGCCGCCGGGGGCATCCGGCCCGGCCGGACCGAGCGGGAGGTCGGCTGGGACCTGGAGGCTCGGATGCGTGAGCACGGGGCCGATGGGCCGTCGTTCGAGACCATCGTCGCGGCGGGCGCCAACTCCGCGGTGCCGCACCACCGACCCACCGATGCAGTGCTGGCGGCCGGCGACTTCGTCAAGCTGGACTTCGGCGCGCTGGTGGCCGGCTACCACTCCGACATGACGCGCACCCTCGTGCTCGGTGAGCCGGCCGACTGGCAGCGAGAGATCTACGAGCTGGTCGCCACCGCCCAGGCCGCCGGCCGCGACGCGCTCGCCGTCGGCACCGGGTTCGGCACGATCGACGCCGCGGCCCGCGACGTCATCGCCGCCGCGGGTCATGCGGAGCACTTCGGCCACGGGCTCGGGCACGGCGTCGGCCTGGAGATCCACGAGGCGCCCAGCCTGTCGGCCACCGGGCCGGGCGAGCTGCAGCTCGGAATGGCGGTGACCGTCGAGCCGGGCGTCTACCTCGCCGGCCGGGGCGGCGTCCGCATCGAGGACACGCTGGTGGTCCGCGACGGTGAGCCCGAGCTCCTCACCCAGACCACCAAAGACCTGGTCACCCTGCCGCTCTGATCCTGTCGCTCGGCGCACTCCCAGCACCAACGGGCGCTAGGATCAACGGCGTGCCGCGCTACGAGTTCCGCTGCCTCGACTGCTCCCGCGAGGGTGGCCAGTCGATCTTCGAGGTCAGCCGCCCGATGAGCGCGGCGAGCGATCCTGCCAGCTGCCCGGCCGGCCATGACGACACGGTCAAGCTGCTGTCCATGGTCTCCATGGTGAGCTCGGTCGGCAGCGGATCCAGCGGATCCAGCGGATCGTCCGGCGGCGGCGGTTGCTGCGGTGGCTCCTGCGGCTGCGGTTAGGGCCGCACCCACCCGCCGGTAGGCTGCAACGCGACCAAGTGCGGATCCAGAAACGGACGACAGGAACACCGGCGCAGTGGCCTCCACGAATGACCTCAAGAACGGCATGGTGCTCAACCTCGATGGCCAGCTCTGGTCCGTCGTGGAGTTCCAGCACGTCAAGCCCGGCAAGGGTGGCGCCTTCGTCCGCACGACGCTGAAGAACGTGCTCTCGGGCAAGGTCGTCGACAAGACGTTCAACGCCGGCACCAAGGTTGACACCGCGATCGTCGACCGCCGCGACATGACCTACCTCTACCGCGACGGCAGCGACTACGTCTTCATGGACGGCGAGACCTTCGACCAGGTGCAGATCCCGGAGACGATCCTCGCCGCGCAGGCCCCGTTCATGCTGGAGAACCAGTCGGCGCTAGTCGCCCTGCACGAGGGCAGCCCGCTGTACGTGGAGCTGCCGACGTCGGTCGAGCTCGTCGTCTCGCACACCGACCCGGGGCTGCAGGGCGACCGGTCCACCGGCGGCACCAAGCCCGCCACCCTCGAGACCGGCGCCGAGATCCAGGTCCCGTTGTTCCTCAGCACCGGCGACAAGGTCAAGGTGGACACCCGCGACGGGCGCTACCTGGGCCGCGTCAACGCCTGAGAGGCTCGGCATGCGGGCTCGCACCAAGGCACGGAAGCGCGCGCTGGACATCCTGTTCGAGTCCGAGGCCCGCGGCGAGGACCCGCTCGAGGTACTCAGCCAGCGGCAGGCCACCGAGGACGCCCCGCCGGTATCGGACTACGCGGCGATGCTCGTCCGCGGCGTGACCGAGCACCGCGAGCGGATCGACCAGCTGCTGACCGAGCACGCCGAGGACTGGACCGTCGACCGGATGCCCGCGGTCGACCGCACGCTGTTGCGGATCGGGCTGTACGAGCTGCTGTGGGTCGACGAGATCGATGACCCGGTGGCGATCACCGAGGCCGTCGAACTCGCCGGCACGCTGTCCACCGACGACTCGCCGCGGTTCATCAACGGAGTGCTCGGCCGGATCGCCGACCTGGCCGAGCACCTCCGCGCCACCCGCTGAGCTGAGCGGTTCAGTCGTCGCGCAGCGGCCGGGCCTCCGGTGGCAGCACGCCCCAGTCGATGAGCTGGTCGGTCAGGTCGCCTGGTGTGAGGTCGTAGATGATCGCCAGGGAGCGCAGGTCCTCGGCGCGGATCGAGAGCACCTTGCCGTTGTAGTCGCCGCGCTGGCTCTGGATCGCGGCGGCGTAGCGGGCCAGCGGCCCGACCTTGTCCGCCGGCAGCTGTTGCAGTCGCTCGAGGTTGATCACGATCTTCGTGGCGGGCTCGGCACCGGACGGCACCCGACCCTCCGGCAGCAGCTCCGCCACCGGGACGCCGTAGAAGTCGGCCAGCTCGGCCAGCTTCTGGACGGTCACGGCGCGGTCGCCGCGCTCGTAGGACCCGACGACCACCGCCTTCCAGCGGCCCCCCGATTTCTGCTCGACGCCGTGCAGCGACAAACCCTGCTGCTGCCGGATGGCGCGGAGCTTTGACCCCAACGCCTTGGCGTAGTCGCCCATCTGGTGGATCTCCGTCCCTGCACGGTGCGTCACCGTGCGGTCGTTCCCGGGTGCCGTCGTCACGAACGCCCGCAGAGCAGCTCTTCGATACGCAGGGTAATCGTGCGCTCGCGGCATCGTCAGGTCAAGCGGACCGCCCCCGCATGACTGCGCCAAATGGCCTAGTCCACCCGGACGGCTGATAGCTGATAGCGTCTGCGCTCGTCACGGGGCTTCGCCCAAGCCCGTACGACGTCCTTTAAGACCCGTCCGGCGAGGCGGGAAAGGAGGTCCGGTGGCGGTAACCCGCCGTGTTCAAAGCAGCGGCAGCGGGGATCGCGAGCTCCTCACGGCATCCGACGTGGCCCGAACCATCGCGCGCATCGCGCACCAGATCATCGAGAAGACCGCGTACGAGTCGGCAGCGGCCGGCTCCGTGGTCCTGCTCGGCATCCCGACCCGGGGCGTACCGCTCGCCCGCCGGCTCGCGGGCGCGATCGAGGAGTTCACTGGTGCCGGACCGCGGATCGGCACCCTCGACCCGACGCTGTACCGCGACGATCTTCGGCGCAGGCCAGCCCGCCCGCTGGAGCCGACCGCGCTGCCGGACGGCGGCGTGGACGACCGGCTCGTCGTGCTGGTCGACGACGTGCTGTTCTCCGGCCGCACCGTCCGCGCCGCGCTGGACTCGCTGCGCGACCACGGCCGGCCGAGCGCGGTGCAGCTCGCGGTGCTGGTCGACCGCGGCCACCGCGAGCTGCCGATCCGCGCCGACTACGTGGGCAAGAACGTGCCGACCTCCCTCGGCGAGCAGGTCGCCGTGCTGCTGACCGAGACCGACGGCCGCGACGCCGTCCTGCTGCGCGGAGACCCGGACAGTGACGCAGACGTGGACGGGGAACCGTCGTGAAGCACCTGCTCTCGGCCGCCGAGCTGGACGCGGACACCGCCGTCGGGCTGCTCGACACCGCGGAGCGGCTCAAGCAGGCGCTGCTCGGCCGTGAGGTGCGCAAGCTGCCGACGCTGCGCGGGCGAACCGTGGTGACCCTGTTCTACGAGGACTCCACCCGCACCCGGGTGTCGTTCGAGATCGCCGGCAAGTGGATGAGCGCGGACGTGGTCAACGTGAGCGCCAAGGGCTCGTCGACGTCCAAAGGGGAGTCGTTGCGCGACACGGCCGCGACGCTCACCGCGGCCGGCGCGGACTGCGTCGTGCTGCGCCACCCAGCCTCCGGAGCGGCGCACCGATTGGCCGCGTGGAGCATGGACGCCGGCACGTCGCTGGCCGTGGTGAACGCCGGCGACGGCACCCACGAGCATCCCACCCAGGCGCTGCTCGACGCCGCGACGCTGCGTGAGCGGTGGGGTGCGCTTGACGGACGACGCGTCGGCATCGTGGGCGACGTGCTGCACAGCCGGGTGGCCCGTTCCAACGTGTTTCTGCTGGCCACCCTGGGTGCCGACGTCGTGCTGGTGGCGCCGCCGACACTGCTGCCGGTCGGCGTGGACGAATGGCCGTGCGAGGTCTCCCACGACTTGGACCGCGAGCTTGCGACGCTCGACGCGGTGATGACGCTGCGGGTGCAGGCGGAGCGGATGCACGGCAGCTTCTTCCCGTCGGCCCGCGAGTACGCGATGAGCTACGGCCTGAGCGAGCGCCGCGCCGGGATGCTGCGCGAGGACGCCGTGGTGCTGCACCCGGGGCCGATGATCCGCGGGATGGAGATCGCGTCGTCGGTGGCCGACTCGGCGCGGGCCGCGGTGCTCGATCAGGTCCGCAACGGCGTACACGTGCGGATGGCCGTGCTCTACCACCTCCTCGCCGGTGGTCCGTCATGATCATCCGGGGCTCGCGGCCGTACGGCGAGGGTGAGCCGGTCGACGTGCTCGTCCGGAACGGGGTAATCGCCGAGATCAGCGATGTCACGGCAGACGACGAGATACTCGACGCCGACGGCCTGGTGCTGCTGCCAGGGCTGGTCGACCTGCACACCCACCTGCGCGAGCCCGGCGGCGAGGACGCCGAGACGATCGAGACCGGCTCCGCGGCGGCCGCGCTGGGCGGCTTCACGGCCGTGTTCGCCATGCCCAACACCGACCCGGTCGCCGACACCGCCGTGATCGCCGAGTACGTCTACCGGCGTGGCCGCGAGATCGGGCTGGTCGACGTGCACCCGGTCGGCGCGGTGACCGTCGGTCAGCGCGGCGACCAGCTCGCCGAGCTGGGCATGATGGCCAACTCCGCTGCCGCCGTGCGGATGTTCTCCGACGACGGGCGCTGCGTGCACGACCCGCTGGTGATGCGCCGAGCGCTGGAGTACGCCGCGGCGCTGGACGTGGTGATCGCCCAGCATGCCGAGGACCCCCGGCTCACCGCGGGCGCGCAGGCGCACGAGGGGGTGGTGGCGTCCAAGCTGGGGCTCGCCGGCTGGCCGGCGGCCGCGGAGGAGACGATCGTGGCCAGGGACTGCGCGCTGGCCCGCGACGCCGGCGGCGCGCTGCA
>Ga0136615_10001942_pt1 | contig 10166 bp, 8 predicted proteins | sample AntDrymUQ2882206_2_FD_106647 | JGI IMG/M metagenome (GOLD analysis project Ga0136615, IMG submission 106647) | Polar desert sand microbial communities from Dry Valleys, Antarctica - metaG UQ288 (22.06) | ecosystem: Environmental > Terrestrial > Soil > Desert | place: Antarctica: Dry Valley...
GCCTTCCCGATGGCCGACGGGCATGGCGGGGTCGAGTTCTACCGTTCCGACCCGCGCTCCGTGCTGGAGCTGGATGCGCTGCGCGTCTCGAAGTCACTCCGGCGGGTGCTCCGCAAAGGCGTCTACGAGGTGCGCATTGACCACGACTTCGAGGGCGTCATCCGTGCGTGCGCCGACCGCGACGAGACCTGGATCGACGATGGGATCGCCGCTTCCTTCATCCGCTTCCACGAGTCGGGGAAAGCGCACAGCGTCGAGGCGTATCGGGACGGCGCGCTCGCTGGTGGGCTCTACGGCGTCTCTTTGGGCGCCGCGTTCATGGGCGAGTCCATGTTCAGCCGTATGACCGACGCCTCGAAGGTCTGCCTGGTCCACCTCGTCGAACGTCTCAGAGAGAGTGGGTTCACGCTCCTCGACTGCCAGATACAGAACGACCACCTGGCCCGGCTTGGGGCCGTGGAGGTCCCGGAGCAGGAATACCTCCGCCGCCTCGACCAGGCGCTGCGCCTGCCCCGAACGTTCCGGTGATCGCCGGCATTGAAGTTTTTTCTCCCCCGTGCCGATAATGAACGAGGCCACGTAATCGGAGTGGTGGAGCATTGCCGAAGGTCGAAAGGAATAGGATGCCTGTACGCGAGTCGTTGATGATGATAATCGCTGGCTTCGTTGCCGCGTTGACGGCGGTATTCGTATTTGGTGAGCCCGCCGTGGGCGCCGCGAACGTGCCGGATGGGTTCACGGTGTCGCGGGTCGCTAAAGTGGGCAACCCGACGGCCATGGCGGTAGCCCCCGACGGTCGGATCTTCGTGGCGCAGAAGGGTGGCGGACTCCGGATCATCTCGAACGGGACGCTGAAGAAACAACCCTTCGCGGAATTTGGCGTGGACTCACGCGGCGAGCGGGGTTTGCTCGGCGTCGCCCTCGACCCGAACTTCGCCGCCAACAGGTTTGTCTACGTCTACCGCACCGCAGCCAAGCCGAAGGTCCACAACGAGGTCGTCAGGGTCCGCGCTAACGGAGACAGGATGGTCCCAGGCAGCCAGAAAGTCATCCTCCGGCTCAACAACCTGGATGCCGAACGGCACAACGGCGGCGCCATTCATTTCGGGACGGACGGCAAGCTGTACGTGGCGGTGGGGGACAACGCCCGTGAGGGAAGCCCACAGAAACTCAGGAACCTCTTCGGAAAGATGCTCCGAATAAACGCTGATGGCTACATCCCCAGGAGCAACCCTTTCTACAAAAAAGCCTCGGGGAAGAACCGCACGATCTGGGCTCGCGGCCTGCGCAACCCGTATAGCTTTGCGGTGCGGCCAGGTACGGGCACGGTGTACATCAACGACGTGGGCGCGAAGAGGTGGGAGGAGATCAACCGCGGCGTCCCCGGCGCCAACTACGGATGGCCCATCAAGGAAGGCCCCGAGTCGGCTGATCGCTTCCGCGCCCCAATCCACGCCTACCGCCACAACGGGACTCCGGGCGGCTGCGCCATTACCGGCGGCACGTTCTACGATCCCGCAACCGCGCAGTTCCCTGCCGCCTACGAGGGCGATTATTTCTTCGCGGATTTCTGCGGCGGCTACGTCCGGCGCTACAACCCCGAGACAGACAGCGTGTCCGGGTTCGCGACCGGCCTTTCGCAGCCCGTGAACCTTCAGGTGGGCCGCGATGGAAGCCTGTATACGCTGGAGCGGGGGACCGGTTCGGTAAACGAGATCCAATACACCGGCCGATAGCCCGGGAAGAGAGGTGCGGAGAGAGTGAGAAACGTATTCCTATCAGGGATGATGGTCCTGGGCCTGGCTTCCGCCTTGCTCCTGACGAAGCTCGCGGAGCCCACGGAGCCTGCCGCTGTCACGCTGCCCGCCGGGTTCACCGACGGGCTCGTCGCCAGCGTGGCGTCTCCGACCGCGCTGGCCTTCACCCCGGACGTCCGCATGCTCATCACCACCCAGACGGGACGATTGCTCATCTACCAGAACGGAACCTTGCGCGGGACGGCCCTGGATATCAGCAGCCGGGTCTGCTCCAACTCCGAGCGCGGCCTTCTTGGCATCGCCGTTGACCCCGATTTTGCTTCCAACCAGTACATCTACGTCTACTACACCTACAAGAAACATGGTGTGTGCGAACAGAACACCTCCATGTCTCCGGTCAACCGGGTGTCGCGCTTCACCATGACAGGCGATACGGCGGGCGGCGAGCAGGTCCTCGTAGACAACATTCCTTCGCCTAACGGCAACCACAACGCGGGCGACGTGCATTTTGGCAAGGACGGCTACCTTTACATAAGCGTCGGCGACGGCGGCTGCGACTACGCGGGCAACTCCGGCTGCGCCGGCGAGAACGACGCTTCCCGCGACAAGCACGTCCTGGTGGGCAAGGTGCTCCGGATCACGCGCAACGGCGGCATCCCCGAGACCAACCCCTACGCGGCCACAGGCGGCGTCTGCGCGGCGGCGGGCCGTACCACGAATGGAACGCAGTGCAAAGAGACCTTCGCCAGCGGTCTGAGGAACCCTTTCCGCATGGCCTTTGATCCCGACACCACCGACGCCACCGACGCCACCGGCACGAGCTTCTTCATCAACGACGTAGGCCAGAACGCCTGGGAGGAGATCGACCGCGGCGCCTCCGGGGTTGACTACGGCTGGAACGTACGCGAGGGCTTCTGCGCGAACGGTTCGACGAGGAACTGTCGTGCCACGCCGGAGGCCGTGGTCAACGGTATAACCGATCCCATACACGCCTACAGCCACTCCACCGGTTGCTCCTCCGTCACCGGCGGCGCGTTCGTCCCGGACGCTTCGAATTGGCCCGCCCAGTACGATGGTTCTTACCTCTACGGAGACTACGTGTGTGGCAGGATGTTCAACCTCACGCCTCGAAGCGGTGGCGGTTTTACCAGGACCGAGTTCCTGATCGGGTTGGGCAGGGGTGGCCCGACGACCATGACTTTCGGCCCCTACGGAGGAAACCAGGCGCTCTACTACACGACGTACACGGGTGGGGGCGAGGTGCGCCGCATCGCCTACACCGCTAGCAACCGCATCCCGACGGCCAACATCAAAGGCGAGCAACTCTGGAACGAGACCCTGACGGTAGAATTCGACGGCTCCGTAAGCAGCGACCCCGACGGCGACACGCCCCTGACCTACCTCTGGGATTTCGGCGATGGGACCACCGCCGAAACGCCCACGGCCACCACGAGCCATGAATACGCCACGTCCGGGAAGTGCATCGCGACGCTCCGGGTTCGCGACAGCCGTGGCGCGCTCTCCGACCCGTACACGGTCGAGGTATTCCCCGGCAACACGCCGCCCGTGCCGACGGTAACCGCTCCGGGTGCGGATTATCGGTTCAGGGTGGGCAGCCATGTCTCGCTCTCCGGCGCGGCTACCGACGCCGGCGACGCAAGCGATGGCGACCCGAACACCGCGCCAACCTTGAAATGGGAGGTACTCCGGCATCACAACGCCAGCCATGCGCATCCATACGACTCGGGTATCGGCGGTCGAATCAATGTTACGGCGCCTCCGCCGGAGGACCTGTCCTCGACCGGGGTCGGAAACAATCTGGAGGCAAAGCTCACCGCGACAGACTCCGAGGGACTGCGGAAAACAGTATCGCGCAGGCTGGAACCCCGGCGGGTGAACGTGACGTTCAGGACCACCCCGGTTCGGCTCGGCCTCATCGTGAACGGGGCGCGGTTCCGCGCGCCGCGCACCCTCCTCTCGTGGCACGGATACGGGTTGCGCGTCGAAGCGCCGCGCCGGGCGAAGAGCGTGTCGGGACGGAGGTGGGCCTTCAAGTCCTGGTCCGACGGACGGAGCCGGCAGCATGTGATCCTAACCCCCGCCTCCGGCGCCACCTATACAGCCAGGTACAAACGGCTACCCCGCTAGCCACGCTCCGAGCCGCTCACGCGGCGTGTTAAGCTAGCCGCATGGATAACAGGCACATCAACCTGGAATGGCGGCCGGAGCTGGAGCGTCCCGTCCTCGTTGCCGGCTTTACCGGCTGGAACGACGCGGCGGAGGCGGCGAGCGTCGCGGTCGGGGCGATGGCGGACTCGTGGGAGGCCAAACAGTTCGGGAGTTTCGACCCGGAAGAGTTCTTCGACTTTCAGGCCACGCGCCCACAGGTCCGGCTGGTGGACGGCGTCACGCGGACGATAGATTGGCCGGAGAATACGCTCTCCGCCGCCGCGTCGGATGAGACCGGAGGACGAGGCATGGTCCTGCTCTCCGGCCCGGAACCAAACCTCCGATGGCGTTCGTTCTGCGCGTCGGTGGTGGAGCTGGCGCGCGAGCTCGAGGTGGAGCTCGTGGTCACGATGGGCGCCCTGCTGGCGGACGTGCCGCACAGTCGTCCGGTCATGGTCTCGGCAAATGCCCAGGACCCGGCGCTGGTCGAGGGGCTGGACCTTGCGGCGTCGCGCTACGAAGGTCCGACGGGCATAACCGGCGTCCTTCACGGCGTCTGCGCCGAGCAGGGCCTGCCTTCGGTCAGCTTCTGGGCCTCGGTGCCGCACTACCTGCCGTCCGTGCCATCTGCCCCTGCCGCGCTGTCCCTCTTGGAGAGCTTCTCGAACCTGATGCGAGTGGGGGTGGATACCTCGCAGCTCGAACACTCCGCCGAGAGCTACCAGGAGCAAGTGTCCGCCGCCGTCTCCCAAGACTCGGATCTCGCAGGCTACGTCCAGATGCTCGAAGAACGCTTCGACTCCCAGGCCGGGGACCCCAGGAACCTCCCCACCGGCGACGACCTCGCCGAAGAACTGGAGGACTTCCTCCGCGATCAGCGGCGCGAAGAAGAGTAGCCATCAGCTTTCAGCCGTCAGCAGCAAGCGAGGTAGCGTGACGGCCCGTTGGGAGGAGCATCGTCAGAAGCGGTGGTTGCGTTCGCTGGAGAGGATGCTATCTCCAACCGGAAAAGCTGACCGCTGATGGCTGACTGCTATTAAACCAGCGCCAGCACGAAGGCGATCACGCTGACGGCGCCCAAGATTCCCTGTGTCACAGCGGAGACGGCGTAGCCGACCAACACGCCGCCTGCGGCCCGCGAGGCGCGTTGCCAGTCCCAGCGTGCGGGCTCGCCGCCCTCACCGGCCGGTTCGCGCTGGCGCCTGAGGTATTCGCCGAGGAAGACGCCGCCGATGGTCCCGAGGATGAGGCCGAAGAGCGCGCCGATCCCGAAGACGAGCGCGCCCGCCAGCGTCCCCACGATGCCGCCAACCGCGCCGCCGACCGTGCCCCAGTTGCTGGCGCCGAACCTGCGCGCCCCGTAGGTGGTCGCGATGAAGTCAGCGGCGAAGGCTATCGCCGCGAAGATGCCTAGCAGCAGTATGACCGGCCATCCAACTGAAGCGAAGTCCGTGAGTATGGCGTAGACGAGGGCGGAGAGGAAGATCAGGGGCACCCCAGGAAGTCCCGGCAACACGCTCCCGAGCAACCCGAGACCCATCGCCGCGAACGTAACGATGAGCAAAATGGTCTCGTATTCCACGGCTACGAGATGACCGGCAGCGTCTTCTTGCCGGGCTTCTTAAGCGCGGCGTTCAGGCTGCCGGAGCGGTATCCGGCGAGGTCGAGGGCGACGTAGAGGAAGCCGGCGTCCAGAAGTTCGGCGGCGATCTCATCCCGCTCGGCGAACGCGCGTTCCATCTCCTGAGGGCCGACCTCCAGGCGGGCCGTATCGTCGTGGTGGCGCACCCGAACCTGCCTGAAACCTCTCGTTCGCATGAACTCCTCGGCGCGGGCGACTTGCGCGAGCTTCTCAGGGGTGATCTCCTGCCCATAAGGGAAACGGCTCGATAGACACGCCAACGCCGGCTTGTCCCAGCTCGGCAGCCCCAGATGCTTCGCCATCTCTCTGACTTCCGCCTTCCCGGCGCCCGCGAGGCTCAAGGGCGAGACCACCCCGATCTCCCCCGCCGCCTTCCGGCCCGGACGATGGTCGCCCTCGTCATCGGCGTTCGCCCCATCAACGACGCAACCGAAACCGCGCTCCGCCGCCAGCCTCGCCAGGTCCGAATACAGCGTGCTCTTGCAGAAGTAACAGCGGTTCGTCGGGTTGCTGGCGTAGTTCGGGTCGTCGAGTTCCCGGGTGTTTACAACGAGATGCTCCACGCCCAGAGACTCGGCGAAATCGCTCGCCAGGTCAAGCTCCGACGGGAGGTACGTCTCGTTGTTCGAGGTGACGGCGAGGACTTTTTCTTTGGGGAACGCCCTCGCGGCGACGGCCAGCGCGAGCGAGGAATCCACGCCGCCGGAGAACGCGACAAGCGCGCTCCCGTGGGGCGCGAGAATATCTTCCAGGTCCTTCAGACGCTCTTCGATGTGGCTCATGTCAAACCTTTCCAGGGCTCTCGCTCCTCAGCCACGCGGCGACTTCCGCAGCGTTGGCGTCGGGCGGGAACACCGGGTAAAAGACCTTCTTTATCGTTCCGTTCTCGATCACGAGCGTCAGACGCTTTATCAGTGTCATGCCCTCGACCTCGAAGGCCGGCAGGTCCAGCGCCTTCGCAAACGCCAGTCCCTCGTCGCTCAGAAGCTCATAAGGTAGATGCAGCCGCTCGACCGCTTCCCGCTGGTACTCCGTGCTCTGCGTACTGACGCCAAAGACGCGAGCCCCGAGAGCCTGAATTTCGTCGTGATGGTCTCTGAAAGCGCACGATTGAGGTGTACACCCTCTCGCGCCGGGAATGTCGTCCCAGTTCTCCGGCAACTCCAGATCCGGCCTCCCCGTCATTGGATAACAGTACACGACGGATGTCCCCGTCATCTTCGAGAGGTCCACGGTCTCGCCGGATGTGGACGTGAGGGGCACGGATGGCAGAGTCATCCCCGGCAGATGGTCGGAGGCTCCGTCGTCGGTGGGCATGGGGAGGTTGTCCGGCAGGCTTTGCAGGTTGCGTGCTTCGTGCATGACCTTACGCTCCTTCCAGCGCGACCGCCACGTTGTGGCCGCCGACGCCGAGGTTGGCACACAGGGCGGCATCCAGGTCCGGGGCGTCGCGCGGCTCGTCCACGACGTAGTCGAGATCCGCGCATCCATCGGCTACCTTTGTGAGGTTGCGCATTGGGGGGATGGTCTTCTCCTTCAGGGCCAGGGCGCAGATGGCGGTCTCTATGGCGCCGGTCGCGCCCAGGGAGTGGCCGAGGGTGGATTTCGTGGCTGAGACGCGGACGTTCGGGTTGATCCCCGCCATCGCCTGCGACTCCGGGCCGTCTCCGGCCACGGTGCCGGTCCCGTGCGGGTTGATGTAGCCGATGCGGTCTCCCGTAAGGCTGGCGTCCTCAACGGCGAGGCGCATGGCGCGCAGGATGCCCTGTCCTTTCGGGTCGGGGTCGGCAATATTGTAGGCGTCGGTCGTGCGCCCGACGCCGGTGATCTTCGCGTACGGCTCCGCGCCGCGCTTCTCGACGGATTCGGCGCTCTCAAGGATCATCACCGCCGAGCCCTCCCCGATCAGGAACCCGGAGTGGTCCACGTCGTAGGGGCGGCAGGCGCCCTTGGGGTTGTCGTTGTCGCGGCTCATGGCACGCATCGCGATGAAGCCGGCCACGATCACCGGGGTTATAGTGGCCTCGGTGGCGCCGCAGATCACCACGTCCGCGTCGCCGCGCCGGATGAGGTCGTAGCCGAGGGCCATGCTATCCGTGCCGCAGGAGCAGGCCAGAGCCGGCGTGGAGGAAGGCCCCTGCACGCCGAGCTGGATGCCGACGTGGGCCGCGGCGGAGTTCGGCATGATCCTGGTGACGGCGAACGGGTTGACGCGCATCGGACCCTTCGTGTCTATGGTGTGTTGGGTGATCTCCATCGTCGCCACCCCGCCGAGACCGCTGCCGAGTATCAGGCCGACCCGTTCGGGATGCTGATTCAGTTCGTCCCAGGCGCCGGCGTCCTCAAGGGCCAGTTTGGCTGAGGCGAGGCCCATCTGGGCGAAGCGATCCGTGCGGGATGCCGCCTTGCGGTCCATGAAGTCCTTCGGGTCGAAGTCCGAGCACTCGGCTGCTATTCGCACCTCGTATCCGTCAGGGTCGAAGTGCGTGATCTGGCCCGCCCCACTCTCGTTTGCGAGCAACGCCTCCCAGAACCTCTCGCGCCCAACCCCAATGGGGCTGACCACCCCGATCCCCGTTATGTACGCCGCCGGGCGTCCGTTCTCCATCCAACCCCCTGCAAGAAACGCGATCCTCGAACCGTTGTGCGCCAAACAACTGAATCTTAGCATCACCTCCCCATCCTGACTCTCTTCGCAACCTTTTCGGAGTTCTCGCGTAGAGATATCGTAAGAGACAGGGCCGGAAGGAGGGGGGAGAAATCCGGCCCTGTCTCTTACGATATGATTGGATCTCCCGGAAAGAGGTCGTTTATGGTATCCATCGTAACCTGTGGATTCTCCGCTGCAAGGAGTGTGATCCTGCTCTCCGCGATCCTGGCCTCGGCCATACTTGCGGCCGGCTGCGGCGGCGGACAGTCAGAGGGCAGTTCCGGCGAGAGCGTGGCCTCAAGCAATCCTGCCTCCGCGCAACCAGAAGAAACCACGGCGCAGCCGAAGGAAGCTCGTGCCGGCAACGGATCTAAAGAAAGCCAGAAAACGGCGGCCCCCTCCGATAAAGACGCAGAGGCCCGAGCAGGAGACGCCGTTGCTGGGAATGGGGAGGCGCGGGCAGGAGACGCCGTCGCGGGTGACAGCGAAGCGCGAGCGGGAAACGTCGTCGCGGGTGACGGCGGTGGGGACAAAGCCGAAGCGAGAGCCGGGAGCACGTCGCGTACCGGGAAAGTCAGGCTCAGGATCACGGGTACGCAGGACGCCAGGTTCTCCGGGACGTGTACCGTGGACGGAGAGGAGGAGGACATCAGCGGCCGGACGCCGGAAAGGGTTGCATACCGGCTGAACGGCAAGAAGCTAGAGTGCAATATCCGGCTTCGTGGCCCTGGCGAGCTGGAAGTCGCCCTGATCGGTGGCGGTACCCGCGCCGTTCAAGCCGTCAACTCCGGCCAGGGCGCCGTGGACCTCACCTACTCGGCCTCCGGCGTCTCCGTGACCTCCAGATAGCCGGACGGCGCCCGTTCCACGGGAGAAGTGGGGAAACCTCGCCATTAATTCGGGTCAGATCGACAAACGGACCCGCCACGAACGCCGTGGCCCTATTCTCACAGCCTTTATGTCTGGATGTATGGACCGACCAAACTTGGCGGATGTCGAGTCCGTGCTATAGTCCCGTCCTCGCTTGCGCGTGGCGGAGCCAGTTAGTGCTCGGCTAATGTGCTCCGCGTGCTCACCGATCTGCACGCCATCGTCTTCACGCCGGAGGCCGGGAGCCCTTGCGGGGCCACGATGATGGTAACGGGGCTATCCCTGCTGTGAATCGCCATGGTCGACGACGACCTGGTAGAGGGCCTTCGGTTCGCGGAGATCTGCGCTTCGGTGTCGTCGGCCGGAGCACGCGGGCGGTCTCGAAAACTCCGGGCTCGCCGCGACGGCTTCCCATGCCTGTCGGCTGTCCCAGTAGTGGGCGACGTTGACGATCCGGAAGCGCGTGTGAGAGGAGAGGGCACGGTGCGGCCGCGAGTCGCGGAAAGACTGGCGCAGTGCTCATGATCTTCGCCCGTTCGCACCACCGCGCGATGAACGTGTCGCTCCGCTCCACGGGCACCTTGAAGACGTTGATGAACGTGACCGGGTCACCCCCTACCGGCTTGATGTCTTCACTCACGGACGACATGCTGCTACCTCCAGCCAACTTGAGGTCTGCCATCGGGTGGTCCTTCCCGGCGCCGCCCAGTGCTGCTCAGCCGGGGACCGAGCCCGCCACCTGCCTGGTGGTGACATTGAGGCGGTTCCAGACGTCGGTCAAGGCGGCAAGCGCCGGCTCGTCGTAGTGCCGGGCGGGCCTCGTCCGGTACACCTGGTCCGTAGTCGGCAAGCCGGGACTGCCCCTGCACGGTCGGCTGCCCCGACACCTCAGGACGAGGGGTTGAGCCACTCCTCGAACGTAGGACCGGCGAGGGTGGCACCCGGATCGGGCAGGGGGGCACCACTCTCATAAAGGTCGCGGTCCGGGTCGGACGGGCCGCTCCCTACCCTGGTCCGGGCTTCTTCGTCGAGACCGATGGAAAACTCCGGTTGTCGCGCCCTTTCTATTCGCCTGAAC
>Ga0136615_10001943_pt1 | contig 10165 bp, 10 predicted proteins | sample AntDrymUQ2882206_2_FD_106647 | JGI IMG/M metagenome (GOLD analysis project Ga0136615, IMG submission 106647) | Polar desert sand microbial communities from Dry Valleys, Antarctica - metaG UQ288 (22.06) | ecosystem: Environmental > Terrestrial > Soil > Desert | place: Antarctica: Dry Valley...
TTCACCCACGGTGATATCCAGCGAAAAGCAAAAAACTCACTAAACCCTATGTCCGACGCCATTTCCCGCCGCTTACCCCCAGAATTTATGCAACTGGAAGGACGACTGAACCTGTCAGGTGTCAAACACGCGCAATCCCGGTCTGGAATCGGGAATTATCGGGCTATTCGGCGGCTCGAAACGCCAGGTTTCGGGGCGTTTTGGCGTCTTGGGTGATCTAGAGCCAACGGAGGGCTGTCGGCTATGATGCTCCTGCTTTTCCCAGTTCGCGCGACTAACAACAGCGCCCGGCCGCTGGCAGGGCCAGCCTTCCGGTGTTTAGCCCCCTCGCGCCTAAGCGTGGTTAATGGGGCGTGCGTGATCCCAGAAGAAGTCGAGGGCGAGCGAGCATAAGGCAATTTGATTAATCTTCTATAAAAAATCTAAATAACCGGCATGCTGCATTTCGTTCAGAGTAATTGCCTGGAAGCCCTCGCAACGGAGCTCGCGGAGGTTCTGCGCACGCCGTTACCAGACGCTTTGATGCCCGATACGATTGTGGTTCAGCATCCCGGCATTGCGCAGTGGCTGTCGTTGCGGCTCGCATCGATGCTCGGGATTTCCGCCAACTTCCGTTTCCCGCTTCCCGCGCAGTTTATCTGGAATGTCTTTCGCGCCGTGTTGCCGGCTGTCCCGGAAGCGCCTCATCCGTTCGAGGGCGACGTGCTCACCTGGCGCGTTCTCGCGCTCCTGCAAGACCTCGATCCAGCGGAGCATTGGGAGGAGCTCCGCCGTTATATCGATCACCAGGGCGAGCGTGAGGCCTATGAGCTTGCCGGGCGCATCGCGCTCACCTTCGAGCGCTATCTGGTGTACCGGCCGCAGTGGATCCGGGCCTGGGAGCGGGGCGAAGACCGGCACTGGCAGGCGCAACTCTGGCGCCGGCTGGCGCCCGTGGGCGCGAGACATTGGCTGCATATTCGGGATGAATTCATGGCCCTGCCCTTGAAGCAGCCGCTGGACGCATCGGTCTTGGCTCCACGCGTGTGCTTGTTTTCGTTGCGGACGTTCTCCCCGGCGTATTTCGAGGTCATGGCGCGGCTCGGGGCCACGATCGACGTTCATTTTTTTTACTTCAATCCCTGCCGGCAATGAGGTCCAGGCGTGACTGTTCGAGCTCTTGCCCACCCCGCCACTCACCGCCGGCCAAGTTGACCCCCTCAGGGCCCTGCCGAGTTTCGGGGAGCTGAATACGAGTCAAAAGATATCGAGGACGGCGTACCGACCTATATCGGGCGGTCGCGGCATCAGAGCCGGACTGATCGCTACTGAACGCGCGGTCTCGTCAGAGACGATCAGGACAAGCCCGCGTTGGTCTTGAAGCGGCATCGCGCTAACTAGCGCTCCGGATCCTGACGTTTCTCTCAAGGCTTTAATCCCCGAGGCTTTCTTGTGTGGTGCATGAAAGGAGAAGCCCCCTCTCATGCCCAGGCCTCTAGCCTCTGGTCTGCGTCCCTACTTCTCTTTCGTGCCTTCTTCGCCCACGGCCGCGAGGAACTTGCCGATTTCGATCGGGAAGGGGAAGACGATGGTCGAGTTCTTCTCTCCCGCGATCACGCCGAGCGTGCCGAGATAGCGTAGCTGCATAGCCTCTGGCCGGTTGGCGAGGATCTCGGCTGCTTCGAGCAGTTTCTGCGCGGCCTGCTGCTCGCCTTCCGCATTGATGATCTTGGCGCGCCGTTCGCGCTCGGCCTCGGCCTGGCGCGCGATGGCGCGCACCATGGTCGGGTCGATATCGACATGCTTGATCTCGACATTGGCAACCTTGATGCCCCAGGCGTCGGTCTGCGAGTCCAATATCTCCTGAATGTCATTGTTGAGCTTGTCGCGCTCCGACAGCATCTCGTCGAGCTCATGCTTGCCGAGCACCGAGCGCAAGGTCGTCTGGGCGAGCTCGCTCGTCGCCTGCATGAAGTTCTCGACCTGGATCGTTGCGCGCTCCGGATCGACCACGCGGAAATAGATCACCGCGTTGACGCGCACCGAGACGTTATCGCGTGAAATCACGTCCTGGGTCGGTACGTCGAGCACCCGCGTCCTTAGATCGACGCGCACCATCTGTTGAATAAAGGGAATGAGAATGATCAGGCCGGGGCCCTTCACGGCGGTGAAGCGACCGAGCGTGAAGACGACGCCGCGTTCATACTCGCGCAGGATCTTGATTGCCGCGACGAGGAAAACCAGAACGATGGTGGTAAGGATCAGATAGAAGGTCAAGTACTCGAACATCTCGAAAATCCTCCGCTAGCTCTTGTCGGTCGAGTCGGGCGTGACCTTGAGCACAAGGCCGTCCATTCCGGTGACACGGACGCGCGCGCCCTTGCTGAGTGGAGCCTCCGATACGGCCTTCCACCGCTCGCCATGCACGAGTACATAGCCGTATCCATCCTGCCAGTCCCGCACCTCGCCGCGCGCACCGACCATCTCCTCCGCGCCCGTTGCGATCCGCCGGCGCTGCGAAGAGATCGCAAGCCGCGCGGCAACGAGCGTGAAGGCGAGACTCGTCACGGCGAGCGCCGCGATCACGGCCCAGGAAATCTCGAAGCCCGGCGCCTCGGTATCGACGAGAATGGCGGCGCCGAGAACGAACGCGGCAGCGCCGCCAATGCCGAGAATGCCGAAGGACGGCGTGAAGGCTTCCGCGATCATCAGGCCGAGCCCGAGCAGCATCAGGCCGATGCCCGCATAGTTCACCGGCAGCAGCGCAAAGGCATAAAGCCCGATGAGCAGGCATATCGTCCCGATTGTGCCTGGCACGAGCGAGCCCGGATTCATAAACTCGAAGATCAGCCCATAGATGCCGATCATCATCAGGATGAGTGCGACATTTGGATTGGTTATGGTGGAAAGCAGGCGCGTGCGCCAATCCGGCTCGATCTGCTCCACCTCAAGACCTTTCGTGTCGAGAGTGATCTCGGCTTTGCCGACTTTGACGGTGCGGCCATGCGCCTGCCCCAACCAAGAGATCGTCAATGTCGGTCGCGACGATATCGATGACGTTCTCCTTCAGCGCTTCGCTTGCGGGGAGGCTCGCGGCCTCGCGCACGGCCTTCTCCGCCCAATCGGCATTACGGCCTCTCAATTCGGCAAGCGAGCGGATATAGGCGACGGCGTCGTTGACCGCCTTGGCTTCCATTGGCTTCGCGGGCGACGAAGTGGGCTTCTTCTTGGCCTTGTCCTTCCCGGAATCCTCGGTCTTCTCATCCTTGTCGCCGGGCAGAGGCAATCCGCCGCCGATCGCAACCGGAGTTGCGGCGCCGAGATGGTGCCCGGAGTCATCGCTGCGACATGGCTCCCATACAGAATGTAGGTGCCCGCGCTCGCCGCGCGCGCGCCGCTTGGATGCACATAGGTCGCGACCGGCACCGGAGAGGCGAGAATGGCGCGAACGATGTCGCGCATAGAGCTGTCGAGCCCGCCCGGTGTGTCCATTCTCAAAATGACGAGAGGGGCGCCGCGCTCTGCGGCCGTCCGCAGGCCGCGCGCAAGATAATCGGCCGTGGCCGGGCCAATGGCACCTTCGATAGGCATGACGAGAGCCGTGCGTTCGCCGATTTGCTGCTCAGCGGCTCCAGCGGCTACTGCCGCAAGGACGGCACCCGCCAGCACGATAACGACAGCGGTGAAGAGAGGCGTGCGGTTCTTCATCATGGAGCGCGTTCAGCAGGCGTGAAGGGCACTCGCTCTACTGTCTCCATCTGCTAAGACTAACTATCCAATCGCCCCACGGTAGAGATTAGGAATTTTAAAAGACGTCAAAAAGGAAGATACGACTGAACCTGTCAGGTGTCAAACATGCGCAATCTCGGTCTGGAATCGGGAATTATCGGGCTATTCGGCGGCTCGAAAGCTTGGGGTCTCGTGAGGAGTCCGGGCCAATTGAAGCGGCGTTGCGCCACTCACCTCGTCTTCGGCGTAGCTTCGCCGAAGGATGTTTTTCAGTGCCGCCACGCCTTGGTCTTGGTCACGGTATCCTTGGCCGGCATGACAACCTCAACGCGACGCTCGACAGTGAGCGCCGAATTTTCGCACGCACTTCCGCGTTGGGCATCGGCGTCGCTTCGCTAACGGTGCTTGACATCAGGCGCGGGGGGCTCGCTTTGCGGCGGGTCCGGCGGCGCCAGCTCCGGCTCGCCTCGGATTGCCCCTTTTATCAGCAGATGCGCGGCGACCGGCGCAGTCATGAAAAGAAACAGCGAGATCAGCAGCTCGTGCGCGCTCGGCTCGCCGGTGGCCGCGAAATAGATCATCGAGGCGATCAGCACGCAGCCGACACCGAGCGTACTGGCCTTGGTCGGGCCATGCAGCCGCTTTAACAGGTCCGACAGCTTGGCCAGCCCGATCGATCCGACCAGCGTGAAAAAAGCGCCGATAATGACGAGTGCCGACAGCAGCCAATCGAGCAACAGCGCGGCGTTCATTCGATGATGTCGCCTCGCATCAGATACTTCGACAGCGCGACCGTGCCGACAAAGCCCAGCATCGCGATGATCAGCGCGGCCTCGAAGAACAACGTGGTGCTAAAGCGCATTCCGACCAAGATCAGCAGCGCGATCGCGTTCACGTACAACGTGTCGAGCGACAGGATGCGGTCGGACAGCGTGGGCCCGCGCAACAGGCGCCATAAAGCCAGCAGCATCGCCAGCGCAACGGCGCCGATCGCCCACGGCAATACCGAATGCAACAGGGTCATCGCTTTCCCTCCAGAATGCGAATCAGCGGCGCTTCGTAGCGCTGCTTGATCGTCGCGATCAACTCCGCCTCGTCGCCGGCGTTCAGCGCGTGTACTAGCAGATAGCGGCGATCGTCGGTCAGGTCGGACGACAACGTACCTGGCGTCAGACTGATGATGCCGGCGAGCGCCACGATGCCGTGCGGATCGCGAATCGTCAGCGGCAGCCAGAAGAAGCGCGGAGCGATGCGCCTTTCCGGGCCCAGTATCAAACCCGCGACCCGCACGTTGGCAACGACGATATCGAACAGCACCACGATGCCCAGCCGCACGACCGCCGGCCACGCCGACACCCGCACACGATCGACCTGCACGCGCTCGGTCAACCACGGAATCGCCAGCGCGAGCAAGGCGCCGAGCGCCAGTGGCGCCGCAGACGCGCCGTTGAGCAGCAGCCACGCGATGAACAGCACCGCGCTTAACAGCGGAGAGGGAAGCAGCCGGCGCATCATCGGTGGGTGATCTCCGCGCGCGGGTTCCATAGCGGCGGAATCGGTTCGGCGCCCAGCACCGCCTCGATGTACGCACTGCGCGCCAGCAACTGCGCTGCCGCCGCCTTGGTGTAGCGGCCAATCGTCCCCGCGTTCAGGACGGTGGCCACGATCGCTGCAGTCAACCATGCCAGCGCGGCACGCTCGCCCGGCGCCGGCCGCGCTGCGAGCGTCTGCATCGGGTTGGCGTCGGCAGCCTTCCAGAAAACCGTCGAGCCGGCGCGCGCCAATGCGACGATAAAGCCGAGCGCAGTGATAAGCACGACGACCCAAATCGCGCTCGCCATCGCGTGATCGACGGTGGCGGCAAGCAGCAGTGCCTTGCCGAGAAAGCCACCCATCGGCGGCACGCCGGCAGCTTCCATCGCCAGCACGCAGAACAGCACGCCGTAGGCGGCGCGATACCCGAGCGGCGCCGGGATCAGCGCATCGCGCGCTTCGCCGCGCTCGCTCGCAATCGAATCGACCAGCAGGAACAACGCCGCCGCGACGAACGTGCTGTTGAACAGATAAAACAACGCCGCGCCGACGGCTGGTGCGGAGCCGACGCCGATCGCGAGCAGCAGCAAGCCGGCCGACGACACTACCAGGTAGGCGACCAGCAGCCTGAGCCGCGCCGCCGCTAGCGCGCCGAACGTGGCGAGCACCAGCGTGGCCATCGCGAGCGCCGGCAGCCACGGATCGGCCACCTCGGCGGCCGGGCCTGCGTCCGCGCCGAAGATCAGCGTGGTCACGCGTGCGATGCAGTACACGCCGACCTTGGTCATGATCGCGAACAACGCAGCGACCGGCGCAGTGGCCGCGCTGTAGGTATCGGGCAGCCAGAAGTACAGCGGCAGCAGCGCCGCCTTGACGCCGAACACGACGATCAAGATCAGCGCCGCGCTTTGTACCGGCGCCGCAGCTTCGGCACCGAGCGCCGGCACTCGCAACGCGAGATCGGCCATGTTCAAGGTGCCGGTCAGCCCGTACAGCAGCGCCACGGCGATCAGAAACAGCGCAGATCCGGTCAGATTGAAGACGACGTAGTGAACGGACGCGCGCAGCCGCGCCGCGCCGGCGCCGTGCAACAGCAATCCGTAGGATGCGATCAGCAGCACCTCGAAGAACACGAACAGGTTGAACAGATCGGCGGTCAGGAATGCGCCGTTAAGCCCCATTAACTGGAACTGGAACAGCGCATGAAAATGGCGCCCGCGTGCATCGTGCGCGCCCTTCGCGCTACCGCCGCGCGCATACAGCACGGCGCCAACGGCGACCACCGCGGTCAACACGAGCATCAACGCCGATAATCGGTCGAGCGCCAGCGCGATGCCGAACGGCGCGCGCCAATTGCCGAGCAGATAGGGCGTCACGACACCGGTCGCTGCAACCGACGCCAGATACTCGGCGAGCGCGAGCAACGCGAAATTCACCGCCACCGACAGCCGCGCGACGGCGCGCGGCCAGCGCGCATCGAGCAGCAGCGCGAGGCAGCCTGCGGCCAAAGGCAGCACGACCGGGACGATGATCCAGTGTGGCCAGTTCAACCGCTTGCCTCCGGGTCGGCGCCAGGCTCTTCGCCATCGACATGGTCGGTGCCGGTCGCGGCGCGCGCGACGAGCGCGATCACCAACAACAGTGCGGTCATCGCGAAGCTGATCACGATCGCGGTGAGCACCAGTGCCTGCGGCAGCGGATCGGCGTAGTCGGCGAGCGTCGAGGCTACCGTGGGGTCGATGATCGGTGGCTTGGCGACCGTTATGCGCCCCGTCAGGAAGATCGTCACATTGACCGCGTACGACAGCAGCGTCAGGCCTATTACAACGTCGAACGTGCGCGCGCGCAGCAACAGGTACACGCCGGTGCCGGTCAGCACGCCGACGAACACCGCCAGCAGCGCCTCCATTAACGCGCACCCTTGCTGATCGCGGCGAGCCGGCCGAGCGAGGTCAGCATCGTCAACACCGCGCCCACCGTGGTCAGAAATACGCCGATGTCGAACACTGCAGCGCTCGCGAGCGGCACCGGTCCGATCATCGGCAATGTCCAGTACTTGTAGGTGCTGGTCAAAAACGGGTGCTGCACCAGCCAGCTGCCGATGCCGGTCAACCCCGCCAGCAGCAGGCCGGTCGCCACCCACCTCAGGTAGCGGCCCTGCATGCGCGCATCGACCCACTCGACGCCGTGCGCAACGCTGAGCAGGATCAGCGCGATCGCCATCACCAGTCCGGCAATGAAGCCGCCGCCCGGGAGGTTGTGCCCGCGCAGCAGCAGATAGATCGTGACCAGCAGCGCCAGCGGCAGCAACAACCGCGAGACGATCTGCAGCATCAGCGGGTGCGCGTTGCGTTCGCTTGGCGGCTCATCGGGCTCCGGCCCGAGGCGCAGCAATGGCGCGCCGCCTAGCAACGCTGCGACGATCAGCGCAGCGATACCGAGCACGGTGATTTCGCCCAGCGTATCGAAGCCGCGGTAGTCGACTAGGATGACGTTGACTACATTGGACCCGCCACCCTGCGGCACGGCGGTTTCGAGAAAGTACGGCGAGATCGAATCGACCGGCTGCATCAAGATCAAGAACACGAACAACCCCATACCGGTTCCGGCCGCGACGGCCAGTCCAAGATGCCCACTCTTGTTCCGGTTCGTACGCTCGGCCGGACTGGACTGCGGCAGCCAATTGAGCGCGAGCATCATCAGGACGATCGTCGCCATTTCGGCCAGCAACTGCGTCAACGCCAGGTCGGGTGCCGACAGATAAACGAACAACAGCGATACCACGAGGCCGACCGCGCCCAGCACGATCAGCGCCAGCGAGCGGCGCTGGAAGTCGAACGCGGTGCCAAGTGCCGCGCCGATGCCGACCAGCCCGATGGCAATCACAGGAATGCCCACCGGAGTCAGCATCGGCAGCCCCCGCGGCACCTGCCAACTCAACTCGCCGGCGGCGACGAACGGCAGCGCTCCGGCCACGACGGCGAGCGCCACCAGCAGCATTAGGTAGCGCTGCAGGCTGCCGGTCTGCAGCGCCGCCGTCATCGACCGCGCACTGACGAGCACACGCGTCGCTGCAAAGACGGCGAGTTCGCGCCCGCCGCGCGGAATGTGGATCACACGATGCAGGTCGATGAATCGATGCAACCCGAAGTACAGCAGCGCACCGCCGGCCAGCGCGATAATCGACATCGCTACCGCCAACGTGAACCCATGCCAGATGGCGAGGCTGTAGGCGGGCAGCGGGGCGCCCAGCGCGGCGCGCGCCCCGACCTCGAGAATCGCGCCGATCGTTACCCCGGGAAGGATTCCTACCGCCAGACACACGATGACCAGCACCTCGACCGGCACGCGCAGGAAGCGCGGTGGCTCGTGCGGTGTTTTCGGTATCTGCGTCGCCTGGCCGTCGTTGAAGAAGACGTCGTGAATGAAGCGCGTGCTGTAGGCCACGCTGAACACACCGGCGACCGTGGCGCCCAGGGGCAGCAGCCACCACATAAGGCCGCCGCCCTGGACCGCTGCCGCCTCGGCAAAAAACATCTCCTTGGACAAGAAGCCGTTCAGCAGCGGCACGCCGGCCATCGCTGCGCTGGCGATGATGGCGAGTGTGGTGGTCCATGGCATCGACTTGCGAAGGCTGTGCAACAGCCGCATGTCGCGCGTGCCGGTTTCGTGGTCGATGATGCCCGCCGCCATGAACAGCGACGCCTTGAACGTCGCATGATTCAGGATATGGAAAACACCGGCGACGATCGCGAGCGGCTGGTCGAGTCCGAACAGCAGCGTGATCAGGCCTAAATGGCTGATCGTCGAATAGGCAAGCAGGCCTTTAAGGTCGTGCTGAAAAATGGCGAGGTAGGCGCCGATCAGCAGGGTTGCCAGCCCGGTCGACGCGACGCACCAGAACCATAAGTCCGAATGGCCGAGCGCCGGATATAAGCGCGCAAGCAGGAACACGCCGGCCTTGACCATCGTGGCCGAGTGCAGATACGCAGACACCGGCGTCGGCGCCGCCATCGCGTGCGGCAGCCAGAAGTGAAACGGAAACTGCGCGCTCTTGGTAAACGCGCCGAGCAGCACCAGCAGCAACGCCGGCAGGTACAACGGGCTGGCGCGGATCATGTCACCCGCGGCCAGCACCGCATCGAGCTGGAAGCTGCCGACGATGTGCCCGATGAGCAGCACGCCGCCGAGCAATGCCAGGCCGCCCCCGCCGGTGATCGCGAGCGCCATGCGCGCGCCTTCGCGCGCATCGCGCCGCGTGTTCCAGTAACCGATCAACAGGAACGACGACAAGCTGGTCGCTTCCCAATACACGACCAACAGCAGCAGGTTATCCGCCAGCACGATGCCGAGCATCGCACCCATGAACAGCAACAGGAACAGGAAGAATCGCCGGCCGGGATCGTTCGTGTCCAGGTAGTACGCCGCATACACAACGATCAGCGCGCCGATCCCGCAAATCAGCAGCGCGAACAGCCACCCCAATCCGTCGAGGCGAAAACCGAACGCGAGCCCGAGCGCGGGCATCCACTCGACCGCCCAGCGCGGCACTTCACCGGCGAACACCTGCGGCGCCAGCGCGATCAGAAGCGCACAAGCGGCCAGGGCCACGAACCCGCTGGCCCAGGCAGCGGCGCGACGCGCGGTAGGTGGGAGCAGGCCGACAAAAAAAGCGCCGGCAAACGGCAGCGCGGCAAGCAGCAGGAGTGTCATCGTCGTGGGCTACGCTGCGTCGCCGGCGCGCACTGTGGCGGCGTCGACGACGGCCGAGTATACGAGGCGCTGCGCGCACAACAGCGATGTACACCTTCCAGTTGCATAAATTCTGGGGGTAAGCGGCGGGAAATGGCGTCGGACATAGGGTTTAGTGAGTTTTTTGCTTTTCGCTGGATATCACCGTGGGTGAAGTCCAGCCATTCGGAAA
>Ga0136615_10001944_pt1 | contig 10165 bp, 6 predicted proteins | sample AntDrymUQ2882206_2_FD_106647 | JGI IMG/M metagenome (GOLD analysis project Ga0136615, IMG submission 106647) | Polar desert sand microbial communities from Dry Valleys, Antarctica - metaG UQ288 (22.06) | ecosystem: Environmental > Terrestrial > Soil > Desert | place: Antarctica: Dry Valley...
CCGCGAACTCGCCGAACGCGATTCTCAAAATTATGCGAATCAAGTCAAAGAATTACGCGATGAAATCGGGAAGTTAAGAGAGGAACTCGGCAAAACTAAAGTTGATGCGGAAAGCGCGAAAGTTGAGCTTGCGCGTATTGAAAGTGAAAAACTAGCTGCACAGCAGCAACAGGAAGAGGCTAATCGTCTGGCGCAAATACAAGCCAATGCAGGAATCTTGATGCAGTCTTTACGCCGCTTTGGAACGGTTAATCAAAACGAACGCGGAATCGTTCTAACCTTACCCGAAAATTATTGGGCGGCAACTCGCAAAAGTAATTTTGCGCCGACCGCCGATGCAAAACTAACGTCTTTGGGCGAAGTTTTGGCAAACATCACCGATTATAAAATTGTGGTCGAATCACACACCGATAACAGCGGAACGCCCGAAGAATTGCAGACGTTGACGCAGGAACGCGCTCAATCTCTAATGGATAAATGGATGTCTTTGGGAGTTTCTCAAAATCGTATCGAAGCGAAAGGTTTCGGCGCGGCTTTGCCGATTGTGCCAAACTCGACAAATGCTAATCGAGGGAAAAATCGCCGTGTTCAGGTGATTTTAATTCCTAATCTTCAATAAAGGAAAGTTTAGTAAGATGAAAAAGCGTGTCGCTCGATGAATGACACGCTTTTTGTTTTGAATTTTTAAGGCAAATCAATTTCCTGATCTAATCTTTCAAAACCAAGATTCTATCAGGCGGAAGTCCGACCATACATTCCTCGCCGACGCTTAAACCGACGAGTCGCAAAACAAGTGCTTCGAGTTCTAAACCGTTCGCCTTTAATTTAATAAGCGTTGTCGCGCCGAGAAAAGATACGCCGGTAATTTCAGCTTTTAGGAGATTGTCTTCGGGAAACGATGCGCCGAAGGAAATCGAAATATGTTCGGGACGAATGGCGAGCATGATGTTTTGATTGATTGCGCCGAGCGCGTCTTTGTCAACCCGGTCGGTAAAAAGCCGATGTTCACCGATTAAAGTTTGAAATTCCGGATGGTCGGTTTTATTCGAGGTCAAACGGCGGGCTTCAATCAAGTTGTTTCTGCCTGTAACCCGCGCGACCGCCACGGAATTCGGATTTTCAAAAACCTCGCGCGGCGTTCCCGTCTGCTTTATTTCGCCATTGTGCAAAACCGACACGCGGTCGCAGATTGAGAAAACTTCGTTGTAATCGTTCGTTGCAAAAACTACCGCCAGATTTTTTTCCTTAACCGCAGCTCGCAGCTTTTCGCAGTTTCGCTCGCGGGTAATTCTGTCCATAAAACAAAATTGATTGTCGAGCAAAAGCACGTCCGAAGCTTTTTGCAAAGCGTGTTCGAGAGCTAAAACCTGACCTTCGCCGTCGGCAAGCTGAGAAGATTTTTGCGTTTTGAACATTGATGTCCAAAAGGCATCATTGGTCAATTTTGGAAAATTAAAGCCGCGCTCGTCGCATCTGAGATTAGTCAAATCCTGAGAATTATAAAAAATCGTGCCGTCATTAAGCGGCTCGACACCGGCGAGAATTCGAATAATAGTCGTTTTTCCTTCGGCAACCACGCCAAACAAACCGAGAATCTCGCCTTTTTCAACTTTGAGCGAAACGTCTTTGATAACCCAGTTTTCGTCGTATTTCTTGGAAAGATTATTAATAATCAGTGACATTGTTTTATCCAAAAATATGAAACTTTCGCCCGATAAGCGCGTGCAAACTAGAAGTATGCTTTTGTCATCGGAATAAGACAAGTTTGCAGGTGAAAACTAAAAAAATCCGAATTATTAACAATTAACTTTTTTACCTTCAAGATTTGCGACGGTTTGCGTTATTATAGCTTTTAGAAAGTTACAATAGATTAAAATAATGACAAAAGAAAATCCAAGTTTGAAAAGAAAAATAGTTCACGCCGGCGGCTGGACGGTTGCCAAGCGGGTGGCAAAGTCAATTCCGTATGTCGGAACGGCGATGGCAATTGGGTTGGTCGGCTACGACATTAAGCGAAAAGGTGTCGTTAAAGGCGTGTTAAATGCCGGGCTGGACGCGATTCCATTTGTCGGTTTGGGCAAAAATGTCGTCGAGTTTTTTACGGGCGATTTGCTTCCCGACAAAAATATAAATAATCAAAAAAATGAAAAATAAACTTTTAAAATTGAGTTTTTTAACAGCGGTTTTGGTGTGCATATTTGGTTCAATATCCAGTGCCGACGCGCAAACTAAACGCCGCAAGAAAACGCCGAGTCCGCCGAGCGTTCCCGTCGTTGTCAGCCAAAGCGATGTATATTTGGACGGCAATCAAATTGTTTTGGGCGAAAATCCGCCGGTTCAGACGACTACCGAAACCGCTGTTCCTGAACCGGTAAATACAACCGAAGAAAGCGGCGAAGTAAACACTAGTATCAAAGAATTAAACGCCCGCATTAAGTCGCTCGAATCGAATAAACAAAATCAATATGACGAAAAGCAGAAAAGGCTTTTATTAAATCTCGATATTCTATCGCGGGCGGAAAGCCGCGCCGAATCGCTTCGCAAACAGCTTTTCGAGATGATTGAAAAAGAAAACACGGTCAAATCGCGGCTCGAACAAATCCAATTCGATTCGCGTTCAGAAGTCGTAGACCGCGCCGTAGCAATGGTCGGCTCGCTTCGCCCCGAAGAAATCCGCGACCAACGCCGCAAATCGCTCGAAGCCGAAAAGCGAAATCTTGAATCGCTGCTCACGCAAATCCAGACAAGCCGCACAACTTTGGAATCAAACGTCGAACGAGCCGATTTTTTAGTGGAAAAAGTGCGCATCAAACTCGACAAAGAAATTGACGACGCGCTGGCAGCCGAAGAAGAGAAGCCGTAAATATAAATGTCGTTTTTATATTTTATTTGTTTTTCAAATAAAAGTTTATTGTTTTGCTTTCGGCTTTACCTTCACCGGTTTATCATTTTTTTCACAATCTTTAACCGTTGCCAGCACCGCCAAAGTCCGCAGATATTTATCTGAAAAATTAGTCGCGTGCGTCAAAGTGGTTAAGAAATCCTTTTTGCTCATCTCGTAAAATGTTTCGGTAACCTCAAAGCCCGGAACTGAATAACTTGAAAAATGTGTAAAGTTTTTTCCTTTAATTATTTGCGTTACACTGCTTGTGAAAAGATTCGGGTTTTCCAGATTGTTTGCGGTTTTAATTGCGTCCGCCAAAGAAGTGAGCGCATTCAAATGGTCAACTTTCTCAAACATAAAAGCCAAGCCGAGTAAAACCTGCGCTTTTTCCACTGTGTCGGGAGATTTGTTTGCCGTTTGATAAACTTCCAAAAGCGTTTCGAGCGATTCGAGCTTTGTCATCGGCTCTTTCATTTTGGCTTCCGCAATATCGAAATACAAAACGGCGCGATGTTCTATTTTAGGCACTTTCAAAGCATATTTACGAGCTTCGTCAAATCGTTTTTCTTTGGTCGCCAATTTTGAACGCTGAAAATAAAAATAGTTGAACGTGCCTTCGCGGGCAATTTCGTTGGTCATTTTATCAATCCAGCTTTCCGCCTTTTTGAAATGTTCATCGGTTTTGGCGGCACTGACGAGCAGGAAAATACTAAACTCATCAAGTTTTCCTTCGCCGTCGGCTTTTTCTAAATCCGCCAAATGCTCGTCAAAGGATTTATTAAATTTTTTGCCCGATTCGTCGCGTTTTTTTGCCGCTTCCAGCGCATCACCGGCAACAATTGAATTGGCGTGAATTTTAGCTTGCGAAAATGTCTGCATTAAATCGGGAAACTGTTGGGCGACAATCAATTCGAGGTCATTCAAAGCCATTACCGCAATCGCCGTTTCGGGAATTTGTGAAGAAGATTTAGTCGTGCTTTCGGATGTCAGTTTCATTACACGGCGAAGCAAAGTTAATAAAAATTGTCGCTGTAAATTCTGATTCGGAGAAAAATTGGCGGAAACACTCATTCCCATACTGTGTTTTTCCACGCCAAAAATTCTGCCGTTCCCAAACGGATAAGCGGACAGATAAAGCAGACGGAAAACTTCCGCGTCGGCATAATTGGTGAGAAGTTCGCCGTAAATCTGGTCGGCAAGCGGCTGATTATTTCCCGCCATTTGATAGAGCGAAAAATACCAACGGTCTAGCAACGGATAGCGCATTGTCCGCCGCGCCAGCGTCAAAGCCAGATTGGGATTATCTTTCGCCGTTTGCGCCGCGATGCTTATCAGGTCTCGGATTTCATTATCTTTGTCATTCGCACCGCGTTTGTCCTTTTCCTTGTCTTCATCGAATTCCTTCAGCACCTCTCCCGAAAGTTTTTTCGCCCATTCCGCGTCGCGCCTTGCAACGGCACTGATGACGTTAAAGCGATAATCGGGCTGATAAACCGTCAGCCCTTTGCTTTCTGTTTTTTCCACGCCCTTTTCCCGAAAACGCTCATTAGCGATTTGAAAGGCTTCGCCGAAATATTTCCGCGCCGTTTCTTCGTCGGCAATCCACAGAAAATCAGCCACGCGAAGCAGGATATTGATGCGTTTGTCGGTTTCTTCGACCGATTTGCTCGCGTCTGCTTGCTGCTCGACTAACTGGCGCGCCAGCAAAGCGTTGCATTCTTTCAATGGCTTTTTTAAATTTGTTTGTGCTTGAAGGATGACGGACGAAAAGACGAATAATGAAAGAAAAAGGTAAAGGCGTTTCATATTTTTTACTCCTTACTGATGAGACTGACACGCCTCTAAAGTAACTCTGTTTCATTTTTTACTGCAAGTCAAAGCAACGAGCCGCGTTCCTTAACTCGTCAAACCAAGCGTAACTTTTATAATAACCGCGCTTAATCTATTCTGCTAAGGAGAAAATAAAATGAGATTGAAGAAGTCGGCAAGTTTTTTTTGTCTGCTGTTTGTTTGTCTGTTAACCGCTATTTCCGCTATTTCCGCCAATGCACAAGGCGTGATTGTGCCGATTCCGTGCGATTTCCGTCCGTGTCGTCCGATTCCGCGCCCGCGCCCGATTCCAATTCCGAACGCTCTGCCCGTTAAATCAATCGAACTTGACACGAAAATAAACGGACAAGTGGCAACGACTCACGTCGAGCAGGTTTTTCGCAACGACACGCCATATACTTTGGAAGGAACTTATTTTTTTCCGATTCCCGAAACGGCTTCGATTGTCGAATTTGCGATTTGGGAAAACGGTAAAAAACTCGTCGGCGAAGTTCGCACGCGCGAGGAAGCGCGTCGGATTTACGATGAAATTGTTCGCCGCCAAAAAGATCCGGGACTGCTTGAATACGCGGGCAAAGATTTGTTTCAGGCTTCTATTTTTCCGATTCCGCCGAACTCTGATAAAAAACTTGAATTAACTTATACGCAAGTTTTGAAAGCTGAATCGGGAACAGTTGCTTATCGCTATCCGCTCGGCACAGGCAGAAATCTCTGGGCAAATCCAAGACCCATTCCTGTTCCGATGATGCGCGAAGATGAAAGAACACCCGTTAGAAATAATCAAAAATTCGGCACGGTTTCGGGAAAAATTGAAATCGTCGGCAAAGAAGCATTGCGAAACATTTACTCGCCTTCGCATCAAATTGATATCAAACGAAAGGGCGAAATCGCCGCGAGCGTTTCGTTTGAAACCAGCGGCATCGACAACGATTTTCAACTTTTTTACGGTTTATCGTCGGGCGATTTTGGCTTGTCGCTCCTTACTTATAGAGAAGCGGGAAAGGACGGCTATTTTCTGCTATTGCTTTCGCCAAAAGATGATTTGTCGGAAAGGGAATTAGTCAACAAAGACATCGTTTTCGTGCTTGACACGAGCGGCTCGATGGCGGAAGAAGGCAAGATGGAAAAGGCGCGTTCCGCATTGTTGTTCGGCATCAGAACTCTGCGCGACGGCGACCGGTTTAACGTGATAAATTTTGCGGGCGAAGAACATCTTATGGAAAGCGGTTTGATTGCCGCGGGCGGTTCGGGGAAAAAGCGCGGCGAAGATTTCGTCAATAAACTCGCGCCGACCGGCGGAACAAATATCAACGATTCGCTGATTGCCGCGCTCAAACAGTTTGGCCCGTCGCCGCGCCCGAAAATGTTGGTGTTTATGACTGACGGAAATCCGACGGTTGGCGAATCAAACGCCGAAAAAATTATCGCTAACGTGAAAAACGCAAAAACGGAAGACATCAGACTTTTCACTTTCGGTGTCGGCTACGACGTGAACACGCAACTGCTCGATAAAATCGCGTCGGAAAATTCCGGCGCATCTGATTATGTCGCGCCGAAGGAAGATATAGAAACCAAAGTTTCCAATTTTTTCACTAAAGTCAGCGCGCCGGTTTTATCCGATTTGCAGATTGATTTCGGCGGCGCGGAAACTGATTACATCTATCCGCGAAAGTTGACGGATTTATTTAAAGGAGCGCAAATTACTTTGATTGGGCGTTATAAAAACGATAACGATTTGCAAAACACCGTGATTCGTTTAAGCGGAAAATCGGGGACGGAAAATCGAACTTTTACTTACCAGAATTTAGATTTTCCGCGCCGTGCGGAAGACAATAATTTTCTGCCGCGTCTTTGGGCAACAAGGCGCGTCGGTTGGCTTCTCGAACAAATCCGCGCCAATGGCGAAACGAAAGAATTGCGCGACGAAGTTGCCGAACTCGGAACTCGTCACGGAATCGTTACGCCTTACACTTCTTTTCTAGCAACTGATGGAAGTTTTGAATCGGTTAGACGCGATTCTTCAAATAATTTTATGCTAAACCAGGACGCGGCGAAATCGGTGAGAGAGAAAAGCGGACGAAACGCCGTCGAATTGAGCGTTCAGCAAAACGCGCAGCAATCAAACGCAACGCTTGCGCCGTCGAAAAAAAGCATTTTCGTGGCGAACAGTATGAATAATCAGTTCGTCGGTACGAAGAATTTTTATAATCAAAACGGTGTGTGGCAAGATATCGAATTTAAACCTGAAACGAGACTTTCAGAAGTGAATGTTAAGTTTGGAAGCGACGAATTTTACGCCTTGCTCAATAAAGAAAGGGAACTTGCGCAATTTTTCGCGCTCGGTGAACAAGTTGTCGTTGTTTGGAAAGACAAAGTTTATCGGGTAACGAATTAAATAAAGTTACCGTCCATGATTTTTCACCGCCGAGGCGCAGAGAATTGACGCAGAGGTTCGCCGAGATTTCGTTTTCTCTCAGTGATTCTCCGGGCAAAACTCTGCATCTCGGCGGTGAAATCGAGCTTAATTCTAATAAGTTTTAAATGATGTGAAAATTAAGAAGCAAATTACTATTTCGGTTTTCGTCCAATTTGGTAATTCGTTTTTTGGCGTTCGTAAATTCAAACGCAGAAGTGATATTTTATTGCTAATACTCTCTCAAAGATAATCACAGTTCGGAGGATAAAGGTTCTGATGATTTGGAAAAAAATCGCCTTCTTTTATATTTTCACATTTCTCACAGCTGTTCCCGCATTTTACGCGCAATCGAGTTGGAATCAGATTAAAAACGGTGCGACGAGCGACTTGGTAGCCGTCTATTTTACATCTGCCGAGCGCGGTTTCGTCGCCGGCGATAAAGGATATTTAGCGCAAACTACCGACGGCGGCAAAACTTGGGTGAAGCATCTAATCGACACGGACGAAGACATCAATGAGATTTATTTTCGCAACGACAAAAACGGATACGTCGTGGCAGGCAAAAAGATGTTTCTGACCGACGACGGCGGACGCTCGTGGCGCGAGATAAAAATCTACGACCCGAAAAGTTTCCGCACCGCCGCCCCCGAATTTTTGAGCGTGCGTTTTGCCGATAAAAAACGCGGGCTGATTGTCGGCTCGCTGTTAAATAAAAATGACGAAGTAATAGATTCGTTAGTGATGCGAACCGATGACGGCGGCGAAACTTGGTGGCGCGTAATCGTGCCGTCGAAACTCGAATTGTTTCACCTCGTTTTCGTGGGCAGTTCGCGCGGCTGGATTGTCGGCGATAAAGGCTTGATTTTGACGACCCAGGACGGCGGTTTATCTTGGCAGAAGCAAACTTCCGGCGTTGATAAAACGCTTTACAATATTGATTTTCGTGATTCGGAGAAAGGTTATGCAGTCGGCGGCAAGGGCACAATCTTAAGAACGGAAAACGGCGGCGAAACTTGGGAGCAGGTGAAAACGAATTTTCCAAACACATTTTTGCGCGTCGATTTTGCCGACGATAAAAACGGTTGGATTGTCGGTTACGGCGGAACGATTTTGCGCTCAGGCGACAAAGGCAGAACTTGGATACAACAGGAAAGTAACACGAAGGAACATCTTTATGGACTTTTTATGATGAAGAAATACGGCTGGGCGGTCGGCGCTAAGGGAGCGATTGTTCAATATCAAAAATAAGCTAAAGAGAGTGAAAAAGTGAAAAAGTGAAAAGGTGAAAAAGTGAAAAAGGGGAAAAGTGAAAAAGCAAATCCTCGTTTGCGGCGATAAACTTTTTCACTTTTCTACTTTTTCACTTTTTCACTTTTTCACTTTTCTACTTTTCTACGCCGCGCCGCAACGCAACGCCCGTCCGCGCTCCGGTCATTTTCTCGTCGGCGAAAACTACCGTGCCGTTGACATAAACGCTGCTGATTCCGATTGGATATTGATGTGGATTTTCAAAAGTCGCGCGGTCGGCGATTCGGTTTTCGTCAAAAATTACGAAATCGGCGGCAAAGCCTTCTCGAATTAATCCTCGGTCGCGCAATCCGAATGTTTGCGCTGGCAACGAAGTCATTTTGCGAACCGCATCTTCAAGCGTCAAAAGTTTTAATTCGCGTACGTAGCGACCGAGAACGCGGACGTTGTTTCCGTAACCGCGCGGGTGCGGAACGCCTTCGCCGAACTCACGAACGCCGCTGTCGGAAGCAATCATTGTAAAAGGTTCGCGCATAATGTTCTGCACGTCTTCTTCGTTCATTTTGTGATAAACCATCTGTGCGCCGCCGGCAGCATACATTTCAAGAATTTGGTCAATCTGCACGTCGAGCTTGTCTTTGCCACGACTTCGTTTGGTGATTTCTTTGATATTCAAACCGTTGAAATCTCTATTCGCCGCGTATGTGGCGACGTTGGCGTAGGAAAAATCTTTAAACTTGCTGTCTTTGAGCGTTTTCTTGATTTCTTCAACAATTTTTTCGCGCGTTGTTTCGTCAGCGAGCCGTTTTTTCCCTTCTTCGCGTCCGCCCGCCAAAGCCCAACTCGGCAAAATCGTGTCGAGCGAAGTCGAAGAAGCCGTATAAGCGTATTGATCAACCGTTACGACAAGACCTTTTTCACGCGCCGCGCGAACCAAACCGAGCGTCTCATTGGTTTTCCCCCAATGCTTTTTGCTTGAAATTTTAAAATGCGAAATTTCAACCGGAATTCCGGTTTGTTCGCCGATGTTGATGGCTTCGGTAATAGCTTCAAAAACCTTTTCACCTTCATTACGAATATGGCTGGCGTAAATGCCTTGATATTTGTTTGCCACCCGCGCCAAGGAGACAACTTCATCGGTTTTCGCGTATGTTCCCGGAACGTAAATTAAACCCGTCGAAAGCCCAACCGCGCCGTTTTTCATCGCCGTCTCGACAATTTCTTCCATTTGTTTTAACTCTTCCGCGGTCGGAGCGCGATTTTCCGAGCCTAAAACCTTAGCGCGAACCGAACCGTGAGCGATTAACGTGGCTAGATTAATTGCCAGAGGAGTTTCCTTATAACGTCCGAGAAATTTTTCAACGTCCGTTACCGAGCCGCCGCAGTTTCCCGTAACCAACGAAGTTACTCCCATCTGAATGAAATTTTCCGCTTCGGGATGATTGAAGATATTTTCTGTGTGGGCGTGAACGTCAATAAACCCGGGCGCGAGAATTTGATTCTTGGCATCAATCGTTTGTTTGGCATCAGCCGGAGCAATCCGACCTATTTTCACAATGCGCCCGTTTTTAACGGCGACATCGGCGCGAAACCAAGGATTGCCGGTGCCGTCAACGACGCGGGCATTGGTAATTAACAAATCAAACGGCGCATCGGCAGTTTGTCCGGCGGTCGGAAAAAACAAAACCAAGACGAATAGGAAAAGCAGAAATATTTTTAGAGTGCTCATAATTTTTGGTAGAAATGTCAGGCAAATAATCTTCGGCAATTTTTGCCCGCACAATAAG
>Ga0136615_10001946_pt1 | contig 10164 bp, 4 predicted proteins | sample AntDrymUQ2882206_2_FD_106647 | JGI IMG/M metagenome (GOLD analysis project Ga0136615, IMG submission 106647) | Polar desert sand microbial communities from Dry Valleys, Antarctica - metaG UQ288 (22.06) | ecosystem: Environmental > Terrestrial > Soil > Desert | place: Antarctica: Dry Valley...
AGTTACACGATAACTTTCCTGCCGCCCGGAACTTATAACGTCACGATTGCAAAAACCGGCTTCGCTGACACCGTGCGCGAAAACGTCCGGCTCGAAATCGCGCAGACGGCGACAATTGACGTGACGCTCGGAGTCAGCGCGGCAACGGTTGATGTCACGATTGACAGCAATGAAACGCCGATTCTGCAAACCGAAACTTCCAATCTGGAGACGACGATTGAACAAAAGCTCGTCGAAGATTTGCCGTCGGTTGAGCGCAATATCTTTTCGTTTGTCAATCTGGTTCCCGGAACAATTGATACGAACGCGGCGCTGGGCAATCCGGGCAGTCAAATCGGTTCGTCCGGTAATCGTAACTTTTTCGACTCGAACTTTGCGGTCAACGGCGGACGCGCTTCGACCAACGATAATCTGCTGGACGGCGTAACAAATACCATCGGCGATTTTAACGGAGTAGCGATTTCACCGCCGCAGGACGCTGTTCGTGAATTTAAAGTCGTCTCCGGCGTCGCACCCGCCGATTACGGACGAACGGGCGGCGGCATCGTGACGGTTTCGACAAAATCCGGCACCAAAGTTTTTCACGGCGCGCTTTACGAGTATTTTCAGGACGGAAATCTGAACGCCAACGGCTTTAGAAATAACCGTAATTCGATTGCGCGCATCAATTCTTCGGTGAAACATCAGTTCGGCGGCGCCATCGGCGGTCCTCTGTATTTTTTTAATTTCGGAGAAAGCGGTGGCGGTATATTCGAGAAGCTAGCTAGAACATTCTTTTTTGCCAATTATGAATTGCGGCGCGAACAAAATCCGACCACGAGAATTTTAACCGTCCCGACGGCGCGAATGCGAACCGGCGATTTAGGCGAATTGCTGACCGGCGCAATTCGCACCGGAGTTGTCAACGCGGACGGCACACCGGCTTTGTTCGGGCAAGTTTATAATCCATACGGCGCGCTTTCAACCGGCACAAACGCCGGACGGCGCAATTATTTCGTCGGAAACAATTTAAGCAATTTGCCGGTTTGCACGACCGGCGTTAATCGCACGCAGGCGTGTCTCGACCCGGTGGCTTTAGCCGTTTTGCAGTTTCTTCCGCTGCCGAATCGTCCAGGCTTAATCAACAATTACGCTTTTGCCGACAATATCCAGTTTGACCGCGACATCGTTTCCGGGCGCATTGACCACACGGTTTCCGAAAAACAGAATTTCTTCGGTCGGTTCAGCTACGAGAAACGAAGTAACGCGCCGCCGAGCTTTCTCGGTTCGATTGCCTCGAACGTCACCGTTCAGCGCGATACGTTTTTCAATGCGACGCTCAATCACGTTTACAGCCTGAAGCCGAATTTGATCAATAACTTTCGCTACGGCTACACGCGGGCGCACGCTACACAGGGAGCGAACAGCTTAGGTTTTGACCCGACCTCGCTCGGTTTCGCATCAAATTTAGGCGCTTCGGCTTCGGCTTCAATTTTCCCGACCTTTAACATCGGAACGGCTATCGGCGCGGGCGAAATCGGCGCGGGCGTGATCGGCGGAGCCGGCAACGACCAGCCGCGCGACACGCACACGCTGATTGATTCGGTAACTTATCTGCGCGGCGCGCATACGTTCAGATTCGGCGGCGAATATCGTTTATATCGTTTCTATCCGTTTCAATTCAACACGCCGACCGGCAGTTTTTCGTTTACCCGCGCGGCAACCGCCGGTCCGGTCGTCAATGCTTCGGCGGTCGTTTCGCCGGTCGAAGCGGCTGGCTCGTCTCTGGCTTCGTTCCTGCTCGGCATTCCGAGCGGAATCAGCCGCGAAGTCCAGACACCGATCACGATTTATCACCATTACGGCGCGGGATTCGTGCAGGACGATTGGAAAGTTTCGCGCAAGCTGACGCTCAATCTCGGCGTGCGCTGGGATTTTGAAACCGGAACGGGAAGCCCGCAGCGTTTGGTGACGAATTTCGATTTCGATGCCGCTTCGCCGATTGCCGGAAGCCTTCAAGCCCGGCTCGCTTCGATAACGCTCGACCCGGCGGTCAGCACGCTCAATCCGAACATCAGAAATTTGACCGGCTTGCTCAGCTTCCCCGAAGGCTCGCAGACCGAGATCAGCTACCGACGCTTTGCGCCGCGCCTCGGATTTGCTTACAGCATCAACCGCAAAACAACTTTGCGCGGCGGTTTCGGAAATTTTTACCTGCCGATTTCGCTCGAAGGCGCGTCGGCTCTCGGCACCAGTTTTACCGATACGCAGCTTCAAACTTCTTTTACAACCGGACAGGTGACGAACGGCACGGTCTTTTTGTCAAACCCATTTCCGAACGGCGTTCGCTCGGCGACGGGCAATTCTCTCGAATCTTTAACGTCGCTCGGACTAAATTTGGGCGCGGTCGTTGATAGAACTCCGAGCGATGCCTACAATATGCAATACAATTTGGTTTTGCAGCGCGAAATTGCTAAAAACCTCGTGCTGGATATTGCCTACGTTGGAAGTCGCGGGCGCAACCTGCCGTCACGCAACGTCGAATTAAATCAGCTTTCGCCGCAGGTTTTAGACTTCGCGCGCGGCGAAGTCGCCGCCGGACGCGCGACCAGCGTGCAGGGGTTCTTAACGCAGTGCGTTACCAATCCGTTTGCCGGGCTGATTCCCGCCGTCAGCGCGACCACCAACTGCACGGCGACCAACACCGGCACACTGAATTCGCCGCTGATCGCGCGCGCTCAACTGCTGCGTCGTTTTCCGCAGTATCAATCGGTTTCCCAACTCAGCCCGAATATCGGGCGCAGCGATTACAACGCCGTGCAAATCAATTTGCAGAAACGCTTTAGCGACGGTTATTCAGTGCTGGCAAATTACGTTTTCTCGAAACTGCTCGACACGGGCGGGGTCGGCAACGGCGCGCGCTTTACAGACCCGACTAATGCGGACGACGTTTTTAATTTCAACGAAGAGTATTCTTATTCGACGCTCGACGTGCCGCACCGCTTGACGGCGAGTTTCACGTTTGAACTACCGTTTGGAAAAGGCAAGCGATTCGGCAAAAACTTCGGCGGTTTGACGAATGCTCTGCTCGGCGGATTCCAAATGTCCGGCACGGGCGTTATTCAAACCGGCGCGCCTTTGACGATTACCAACGCGGTCGGTTTCGCCGGCAACGGCGGGCTGGCGGGCGTTAACAATTCGCAGATTCGCCCGAACCGCGTGGCGGGCGTCAACCCGATGGCGGGAAATTTCGGCGAACGCATCCGGCAAGGCTTGTCGGTATTTGATCCGGCGGCTTTCAGCGCGCCCGACGTGGCAAACTTTCAATTCGGCAACGCCGCCCGAACTTATAACGACATTCGCCGCGACAATTATAAAAACCTGGATTTATCCATTATAAAAAACATCATTTTCGATGAAAAAAGGAAAATGCAGCTTCGCGCCGAGTTTCTGAATGTTTTCAACACGGTCGTTTTCGGAACGCCGGTGACGACATTCGGAAACGTTTCATTCGGAACTTACGCCAACCAGGACGTTGCGCTCGGCAATCGCCCGCGCATTATTCAACTGGTCGGACGCTTTACGTTTTAAGAATTAGGGATGAAGGATAAATAAGAAGTAGGCAGAAGCAGTTAGCACCAAGCAGTCAGATGTTTTCTGCCAACTGCTGCCTTCTGCCGACTGTTTTATTCATCCCTCATCCCTCTGCCCCATCCCTTAAAAATGACTGCTTTTCTGATTTTAACCATCTTCGCCGTCGCCGCCGTTTTGATGTTCACGCGGAAAGTTCCGGCGTTGCTGGCGGTTCCGGCGATGGCGATTACAGTGGCGGTGATCGTCGGGTTGCCGCTGCCGAACATTTTGAACGACATCATCGCGGCGGGCGTGGTCAAGCTCGCTCCGGCTTACGTCGCTGTGTTTGCCGGCGCGATGCTCGGACGCATTATGATGCAGACTGGAATTGCCGAAGGAATTATCAAACGCGCGGCGGAATTCGGCGGCGATAAACCGCTCGTCGTGGCTTTCATCCTGATGATTGCCACCGCCGTTCTGTTTACGACTTTGACGGGTTTGGGCGCAATCATAATGGTCGGCACGCTCGTTTTGCCGATTATGATGAGCTTAGGATTGCCGCGAAAACTCGTCAGCGTTTTGTTCGTTCTCGCATTCGGGACAGGCTTTATTTTTAACATCGCGCTCTGGACGCTCTACCGGCAGATTTTGCAAATCGCGCCCGAAGGCAGTCTGCCGAGCGGCGTTTCGCAATTCGCTTTCGGTTTGCTGCTGATAATGATTGTCGTCGTGGTTGTTTATTCAATCTTCGCCTCAAACAAAGCGGGCGAGTTGAATTTATTCGCCTTGGCGACGAAAGACGAATTGACCGAAATACCGAAAGAGAGACGAGTTCCGATGATTTCTTTTTTGACTCCGTTCGTGCCGCTGGTTCTTTATCTCGGCTTGGGCTGGAAAGAAGTTCCGGCTTTTTTAGGCGGTGCGCTTTTCGCTTTAATAACGACCGCGCCGCGCCGCGCGATTCAAACGCTGACGGCATCGCTCGTGCGCGGAATCGAAGACGGTGCGCCCGCCGCGATTTTAATGATGGGCATCGGAATGCTCCTCAACGCGCTTAAACTTCCCGCCGTCGAAAATGCCTTGCAACCGATTGTAACGGCTCTGCCCGTTCAAAATTGGTGGGGCTACATTTTGTTTTTCGGATTGCTTTCGCCGCTCGCGCTCTATCGCGGACCTTTTAATTTATTCGGTGTCGGAATCGGAGTTTACAGTTTGATGTTCACGCTCGGCATTCTGCCGTCGCTCGCGCTGCTGGCGGCGATGATGTCAATCACGCAGGTGCAGACCGTCTGCGACCCGACCAATACGCACAGCGTTTGGATTGCCAATTTTACCGGCGTGCGCGTCGAGGACATAACCAAAGCCACGCTTCTGCCAATGATGATTGTCGCCGTCTGCGGACTGATTTTGGGAGCATTTTTGTTTTTGAGGTGATGCAAAAATTTACAGCGAATCAAAGGTATGCTTCTTGAATTTACTGCTTGTCTTTAAATTGCCACTGGCTTTAGCTAGTGGACAAGTTTAGTAAAAGAAAAAGGCTTTAGCCGAACAGTAGATTTAGATTTTTCCTTATCGCTTCAGCGCAAATTCGGCTAAAGCCAATCGGAAAATTTAATCTTTGGAATTCGGCTCAAGCCGCGTTGCTTAGTCATTTCGTCCACCAGCTAAAGCTGGTGGCAATTTATCAAACATTACATTTGGTTTGATACCAAAAAATATGCTCAATAAACTTAATCAATATCTTGCCGCCGCTCTATTTTTAGCCGTCTTCGCCTGCGCCGTAAATGCTCAGAACAAAACGCAAATCACCGCGCCGAACGGACAGGTTTATAAAATTTCCGGCACCGACCGACTTCGCAAAGACGAAGAACTCGTCGTTTACACACTCGCCTATTACGCCAAAAATCCGACGAATCAATCGGGCGTTGACGTTCTCGTCGCGGACGATAAGGTCGCTGTCGTGCAAGACCGCGCCGGAGCGGTTTACCTGCAATCGAAACCCGATCCGGGCGCGATTAAGACGGACAAAAAAGGTTATATTTTAAGCGCGCACGGCGCAGCGCGAAAGTGGGTTTTGGCAAATTTGAAAGTCGGCGACGCGGTGAAATTAGGCGACGCCCCGGCAATCGTCAAAAACGCTGCTGGCGAAGTCGCGCCCGCCGCAAGCCTACCGTGTTTTGAAGGCGCATATTACCGCAAAGTCGTTTCGTCTTTCGACGCTTGGACCGGCATCGTCGGCATCGTCAAACTCGGCACGCCGAAAGTTGACGAGAGCCGTCTGAGCGAAAAAGATCGACAGCCGCTCGATAATTTTTCGGTTTATATGGGCGGACGCGCGGGCGACAAGGAAATTGACGCAGGTTTAACCTGGGCGTTTACCAAAGACGAACAAGGAAACTTGAGCAAACAGCGCAACGCCTGGCGACCTTTCTGGCGCAACGAAACGTGGAACAACGCGCCCGCCGAAAAACAATTTTACTGGTATCCGGGCGACACAGTGCAGATGGCGGTAATCGTCGCCGGACCGGGCAAACTCCGGCTCGTCATCGCCGACGCAACGCCGCAGCCGAAACGTGTTTTCCAAATCGAGTTCGACGCGAAAACTTTTGCGCCGAATACGCCGCGCCAATTCAAGCGCGTCAACGCGATTGACCAATTCGGCAACGAAGGCAAACCCGTTCAACCGACGAAAGCCGAAGTAACGGGCGCGGAATGGCTGCAAACAATTCTGTTGCGCGGCGCGGGCGCAGACGCGAAACAATTGCCGATGGACAAAACGCGCTTGACCGATATGCGCTGCAGCAGCGAAAAACACATTGTCGTTACCGCCACCGACGCGGCAAAAGGCGCGGAAAAAATTGATGTTTACGGAACGCCAAAGAAGTAAAAATAATGGGCATTAAAATTAAAATCAATTTTATAAATGCTTTGCGTTTTCCTCAGCGTGCTTTGCGCTTTTGCGGGATGAAGTTTCTCGCAAGGGCGCAAAGCACGCAAAGAAGAGGAAACTTTTTTAGTGTATTTTTCGCCGCTTTAACAGCATTTTACATTTGTAGTTTTGTTGTTTTCGCACAAAAAATTACTGCTCTGCCGCGCAACACAATTTGGGTTTCTTCGACTGCTTCGGCTGACGTTCTCGAAAACGAAAAAACAATCGCCGCTTTTACCGAGAAAGCCAAACAAACGGGATTCGACACCGTAATTCTTTACACAAAAGAACTAAATGGTCACGTGATTTATCCGAGCAAAATCGCGCCGCGTCTCACGGAACACAAAGGCAAAAAATACAATACCGATTTTGACGCGCTCAAAACTTTTATCAAAGAATGTCACAAACGCGGAATGCGCCTACACGCCGCTTTCGATATTTTCACCGAAGGCAACAAATTGATTCCCGGCATCGGCGTCGGTTTTGACCGGCACAAAGATTGGCAATCGGTGGCTTACGATATTGACGAAGCCGATAAAAAAATCAAACGTGCGCCAATTGGCGAATTCAAACAAGGCATTCCGCTCTGGGTCAACGCTGCTTTGCCCGAAGTGCAAAATTACGAACTGTCAATCATCAAAGAGGTTTTACAAAATTATGAGGTTGACGGCGTGGTAATGGACAGAGCGCGTTGGAACGGAATCAACTGCGATTTTTCAGACTTCGCGCGCGACCTTTTTCGTGAATATGTTAAAGACAAAAATCTAAAATTTCCCGAAGACATTTACGAAATCAAATTAAACGCGGGTAATAAAAAACAAATTGTCGAAGGCAAATTTTATAAACAGTGGCTCGAATGGCGGGCAAGTGTGATAAAAGACTTTTTCGTGAAACTTAACAAAATGGTCAAAACCACGAAACCGAAAGTTTCACTCGAATCTTACGTCGGTTCGTGGTATCCGGTTTACAACGAAGTTGGCGTTAATTGGGCAAGCGAAAAACACAAAGTTCCATACAATTGGGCAACACCGGATTACCACAAAACCGGTTATGCCGAGCTCGTGGACGTACTTTACGTCGGGCTTTATTATCCGTCGAATACTGAAACTGAAGCGACAAAAGCGGGCGCAAACGCGTGGCGTTCAGTCGAAGGCGCAGCGAAACTTGCAAAAGAAGTAACGCGCGGCGCGACGAAAATTCACGGCGTAATTAACTGGGGCAACGACCAACTATCGCCGGAAAAATTAGAAATGGGGGCGAAAATAATCGCCGAACAAACAAGCGGCGTAAGCATTTTTGAAGCCTCGCACATTCGGCGGCGAGACGTGTGGCCGTCGCTCGAAAAACTTTTGTCGCCAAATTCGAAGAAATAAAAAAAGTAAAATGAAAATACAAAATTCACTTGCGGAAAAATCCGCGGAAAAATTATTTGCCGCTTTTGTCTGCGCCGCACTTGTCGTTGTAAATGTTGGTAATCTAGCCGCGCAAATGCAAAAAGCAAAGTCTCCGCGAACGGTTAATATAAAAAATGCCGTGCAAAAAAATTCACCTGAATCAATTTGGGTCGAACAAACTTTGCGTTCTTTACCGCTGCGGGAAAGAATCGGACAAATGATTGTCGTCGGCGCGCTCGGCGAATACAAAAACGTGGCGAGCGAAAAATTCGGCGATATTAAAAAACAAATTATCGAAAATAAAGTCGGCGGTTTTGTTTTTTACCGCGGCGATGTGCTGGAACTTGCCGCGATGACCAACGAAATGCAGCGCACGGCTAAAGTTCCTCTTTTGATGGCAGCGGATTTCGAGCGCGGCTTGCCGATGCAGATTAAAAGCGGAACGTCTTTTACACACAATATGGGAATTGCGGCGGCGGGAAATCCGAATGATTCTTACCAAAAAGGTCAAATTATTGCCGAAGAAATGCGGGCAATCGGCATCAATTGGCTTTACGGTCCGGTTTCGGATGTTTTGAATAATCCGGCAAATTCGATGGTCAACGTCCGCAGTTACGGCGAAAATCCGCAGACTGTTTCCCGTTTTGTCGAAGCGGAAGTTCGCGGTCTGCGCGATGGCGGCGTGCTTTCGACCGCCAAACATTTTCCCGGACACGGCGACACCCCGATTGATTCACACATCAATACGCCGACAATTAACATCAGCCGTGAGCGTTTTGAAACGGTCGAGCTTGCTCCGTTTCGCGCTGCGATTGCCGCCGGACTCGATTCGTTTATGACGGCGCACATCGCGCTTCCCGAAATTACGGGCGACAACGTTCCGGCTTCGCTTTCACCGCAAATTAATCGGGATTTGATTCGCAAAGAACTAAAATTTGACGGTATTATTACGACAGATTCTTTGGGAATGGGCGCAATCGTTAAAAATTATAAAGGCGTGGAAGGCGCGGTTCGCGCAATCAAAGCCGGCGCGGACATCGCGCTGCTTCCGCCGGACCCGAAAGGAACGATTGATGCGATTGAACAAGCCGTTTTACACGGCGAAATTCCCAAAAAACAAATTGACGATTCGGTGCGCCGAATTTTGCGGGCAAAATACCGCGTCGGTTTGGCGACGAAAAAATCGGTTGATTTGGCGAAGGTCAATAAAATCGTCGAAAAACCGGAAAATGTAAAATTCGCCAACGAGCTCGCCGAGCGTTCGATGACGCTTTTCCGCAATGAAAACAATGTCTTGCCGCTTGGCACAAAGCAGGCAAACAACACGCTTTTTATCGTCGTTGCCGGAGACGACGACCCGGATCAGGGAAAAGTTTTTCAAACGGCAATCGAAACGCGGCTCAAAAACGCCCGCGTGATGCGCGTTGATAAACGCACGACCGAAAAGGAATACGAACAAATTTTGACGGAAGCCGGAAAAGCTGGAACAATTCTCATCGCGCCGTTTGTCAAACGCGCCGCGCTCAAAGGCACAATCGCTTTGCCCGAGACGGAAGCCGATTTTGTCCGCAAATTGATTGATAAAAATAAATCGGTCGCCGTTGTCGCTTTCGGCAGCCCGTATCAATTACAGCAATTTCCCGAAGCGAAAGTTTATCTGGCGGCGTGGGCGGTTGAAGATGTCGCGCAAAATGCTGCTGCGCGGGCAATTTTCGGCGAAACGGCAATCACCGGGCACTCACCCGTCGGTTTGCCGAACTTTTTCAAAATCGGTGATGGAATGCAGCTTAGTGCAACGAAACGCAAAGAAAAAGACGCGAAAGAAGCGACGGAAATTTTCAATTAAAGCAAGTCGTTTGATAAAGTTTTTTGGCTTAGCATGTGGCGGTTTTATAATTTTATTATGAAGAAATTATTTGTTTTGTTCTTGTTGCTTGGATTATTTGTTCAGCAATTCGTTTTTGCTCAAACGTCGAAGGCTGACAAAAAGGCGGAAAGGTGGGTTGAAAACATGCTCAGAAGTTTGAGCTTGCGCGAGAAAATCGGGCAAATGGTGATGGTGCGAATGAGCGGCGAGTTCACGAATTTGAATAGCGAAAAATTTGCCGAATCGCGTCGCCAAGTCGAAGAAAATCGGCTCGGCGGATTTATTGTTTTTCGCGGTGAAGCAAATTCGATTGCCGCTTTGACCAACGAAATGCAGCGAATCTCAAAATTGCCTCTACTTTTTGCTGCAGATTACGAGCGCGGTTTGCGAATGCAGTTGAGAACCGGTACGCCTTTTACAAC
>Ga0136615_10001950_pt1 | contig 10151 bp, 10 predicted proteins | sample AntDrymUQ2882206_2_FD_106647 | JGI IMG/M metagenome (GOLD analysis project Ga0136615, IMG submission 106647) | Polar desert sand microbial communities from Dry Valleys, Antarctica - metaG UQ288 (22.06) | ecosystem: Environmental > Terrestrial > Soil > Desert | place: Antarctica: Dry Valley...
AGGGTGACTCGTGGCGACGTCTGGGCGGCGACCAGCTCACCGGCGAACCCCGCCACCGCTACCCTCACTGGTGCACAACTGCGGTCGGTGCTGACCCAAGGACTCTCGGCCGAGTACTCCGCCACGGTTCCGCGCACTTTTCGGGGTCGACCCTACGGGCGGTTGCACATGATCGGCGTCGAGACCGACGGGGACACCTTCCGGATGAACGGCGAGCCACTCGACGAGAGCCGCCGCTACCGCATCACCGCGTCCGACACCGAGCTCTCGTCGTACGGTCGGCTGCTCCCGGCCGACCCCGCCGACCTGCGGCTGTACACCCCGACGATCCTCCCGGAGGTGCTCGAGTCCTACCTGCGGCGAGCCTACGGTTAGCCGGCGCCCTTGGTCATCAGGCGTTCGTGCCGGGCGACCTCGGTGGTGCCGTCGTAGACGGCCAGATCGCTGGCGTGGAGCAGGACCCGGACCGGGCGGCCGACCAGCCTGGCGGGGACCGAGTACTTGTTCATCCGCACGGTGACCTGGGCGTACGCCCCGCATTTCGCGAGCACATCTCCCGTGAGGCACGCGCCCCACTTCGCGAGCACTTTTGGTGATCTCGTCGCCCCGTAGTCTTTGCCCGTAGTTTTGGCTACAATGCCTCACATGACTGCCGTACCGCTAGGCGAGGCCCGTGACCGGCTCTCGGAGTACGTCGCCGACGTTGAGCGCACCCACGAACGGGTCACCATCACGCGACATGGCCACCCGGCCGCCGTCCTGATCTCGGCCGATGACCTCGCCTCCATCGAGGAGACCCTGGAAATCCTCGGCACCCCCGGCGCCGTGCAGGCTGTCCGGGAGGGGCAGGCGGACGCCGCAGCCGATCGATTTGCCGACAACGACGAGATCAAGGCGCGCTACGGGGTCGCGTGATCGAGCCGTACCAGGTTCTGATCACTGCTCGTGCCGCCCGCGACCTACAGCGGCTTCCGGAGAAGATCGCGACAGCCTGCGTCGAGTTCATCTTTGGACCGCTCGTGGCGAACCCCCACCGGGTTGGCAAAGCCCTCCGCGACGAACTGGTCGGCCTGCACTCGGCCCGCCGCGGCGACTATCGGGTCGTCTACGCAATCATCGGGGAAGGACGCCGAATAGAGATCGTGCACATCGACCGCCGCAGCGACGTCTACCGATAGCGATAGGAGCCGGTCGCTGCGGCCCCCATACACATTGTCTGACGCGACGTAGCCGTCATGTGTGTCCAGGTGCTCGCGGATCCGTGTGGTCAGTTCGACGGCGCCGGGTCGCGGGCGCCGTAGGGCTTGTAGGGCGGCCACGTTGAGACCGGGATCGCTGGTGGACATTCGTCAGCCGTCGAGTAGTGCGGGTAGGTGCAGTGGGTGGTACTGGCGGGCCCGGTGCATGTAAGCGGCGCAGGCCGGCCGTGCCGTGGCCGATGGTGCCGCGGGTCTCTCCGCCGTGGGCGATGGACGAGGTGGCGGTCAGTGCCGGTCCAGGACACGGTGCCTGGCATCGGTCGGTCCTACTCGGCGCGGGGGGGTCGGGATTCGCGGACGGTCCAGCCGCCGGTCAACCCTTCGCCACCCTCGAGCCGGGTGCCCTCCCGGATCACACCGGGCGAGCCGGTTGCTCCGATCTTGGCGTCGCCCTCGACTGTGACGCCGGCTTCGAACGTCCAGTCCCCGTGCACGATGAACGACGACGCCCGGGCCAGCGACGGCGCTCCCGCAGGAAACCGCACGTCGAAGTCACTGATGAGCCGGTAGAAGTCGCTGTCGAGGTCGACGTACGGCGCATCGCCAACCCGCGCCAGCCGCACCGAGAAGTCCTCGCCGAGCGTGTAGACGTCCGACCGCAGCACCAAGAGGTCGTTGGTGGACTTCACCGGCAGAAAGCGTGACCGGTCGACCTCCAAGGCCTGCGAACCCTCGAACACCTCGACGGCCGCACCCATCGCCGTCTCGATCTGGATCACGGCGGGCGAGCTCTTGTCCCCTGGGTCGACGGTCTTCTCGTTGCGGATCAGCGGGAGCCCGAGGACTCCACCTGTCCGCTCCATCGTGTCGGCCAGGCTGCCCAGGTCCAGCCAGAGGTTGTTGGTGTTGAAGAAGCGGTGCCGAGTCACGTCGCTGAAGGCTGCCGCGTCCTCCGGGGCGGTCTGTGCCGACTCGCGCAGTACGAGCTGCCCGTCCCGTCGTCGGACGGCGAGGTGTCCACCCTTGCGGTCCGCCGTCGTACGTCGGCACACCTCGCTCGCGAAGGGCGCCCCCGATGCCGCGAACCACCCGGCGATCCGCGAGTCGGCGGCAGCCCCGAGGTTGTCGGAGTTGGACACGAACGCGTACCGGTAGCCCGCGTCGATCAGCTGCTTCAACACCCCTGACGACGTGAGGGCCGTGTAGAGGTCACCGTGACCTGGAGGGCACCAGGCCAGGTCCGGCTCGGCGGGCCAGTCGACAGGCATCAGGTCGTCGGCACGGAGCTTGGGTTCGCGGCTCTGCACGAAGTCGAGGGCGACCTCCTCAACAGCCAGGTCGACATAGCCTGCCAGGGCCCCCAAGGTGTCCTCGCGTGTGCGGAAGGAGTTCATGAAGACGACCGGGAGTGGCGCCGACGACCTCTCGCGCAGCTTCTGCGCCTGTCTGACGATGATGTCGAGGAAACTGAGACCCTCGTGGACCTCCAGCAGCGACTTCGCCCGTTCCATCCCCATCGAGGTGCCGAGACCGCCGTTGAGCTTGACCACCACGGTGGCAGCCAACGCGTCGCGAGCCGACTGCTCGTCGACATGGAGGTGGTCGATGTGTGGCGGGTCGCGGAGAGGCTCGAGGCCCGACTCCGCCATGACGCCGGTCTCGCCGCTCTCCAGCAGTGCGTAGTAGTGGGAGAACACATCGATCGCGACGGCGGGGACCTGCGCCTCACGCATCCTCGACTGTGCTGCGGCAAGACCTTCGGCGCTCATGCAACCGCATGGTAGCGGTCAGTTCCTGCACCTCTTCGCCACCCGTCGGCGAGGTCGAGGGTTGAGCCGGGTACTTCTGGGTAACGGAGAAGTCTGATGTCGAGCGCGGGGAATTTCGCTGAGGACGGGTTGGTGAGCTCCGCCGCCTCGGTGCCCGGCAAACACCAGCTGCGGCAGCGGATGCTCAAGGCTCGGGGCTGGCGCACCAACGAGGAGATCGACGCGGCCGCCGGCGAGATCACCCGCCGCGTGCTCAACCTCCACGAGATCGCCACCGCCGAGATGGTCGCAGCGTACGCGTCGACTGCGGACGAGCCCGGCACTCGCGGGTTGCTCGAGGCGCTGCACCACCGAGGACTGGTGGTGCTGCTGCCCTGCCTGCTCGACGACGACGATCTGGAGTGGACCCGCTATCACTCGCCCCGGTTGCGGCGAGGACGGCGCTCGATCCCGGAGCCCGACGGCGAGCGGCTGGGACCCGGCGCGATCACCGACGCCGACGTGGTGATCTGTCCCGGCCTCGCGGGCTCGCCTCAGGGCGACAGGCTCGGGCGTGGCGGCGGGTCCTACGACCGCGCGCTCGGGCGGACCCGTCCCCGAGCGCTTCGCGTCTTGCTGCTGTACGACGACGAGGTGGTCGACGTCGTACCCGCAGACGCCCACGACGAGCGGGTGGACGTCATCGTCACCGAGTCGCGGGTGCTACGGACCACACCTCGCGAGCCGATCACATCCGCGTCGACGTCGGGTTTTAGGAAGGCTCGAGGGTGAGCACGTCCTCGCCGGCCTTCTCCACCCGGTCCCGGGTGAACACCCACGGCAGCGTCTCGCCGGCTGCCCAGAGCTCTGTCTGGTCGGTGTTGTTGTCGTTGTTGGCGTGCCCAGAGGCCCCCGTCACGTTTACCCAGCGGGCGGCATCGAGGTCGTCGAGGGGCACGACCATACGCATGGTGGGCACCACCGTCACCTCATAGCCCTCCGTCGCGTCCCAGGCGGTCGCGTTGGGCACCGCCGGGCCGCCGCTGAGCTCATAGGGTCCACGGTTGAAGAGGAAGCCCACCGGCGAACCAGCTGATCCGAGGGACTGGTTGCGCAGTGTCAGCAAGTGCAGCCTCCCCCAGCGCCAGTCACCAGGATTGCGCGAGAGCAGTGCGGTGAGCTCGTCGCGCGCCTGGAGCTGCGCCTCGAACAGGATGTCGTCACGCTTCTCGACGACGTCAGCGGTCTCGACGTCGTCCCAGAACTCGTTGCCGGGCTCGTCGAGCATCGTGAGCATGACGGCCCACCATCGCGAGCCGCCGTCCGGCCGGGTGTCGGCTGGCAGCTGGTCGGAGAACGTCAGCTCGAGCAGCTTGCTCCAGACGACGTTGAAGTACGCGGCGCCCGCGGAGTCCGCGTCCATCCGGAAGTCCCAGCCGGACAGCACCCGCCGACCCGCCCGGTAGTAGTCGTCCTCGATCTCGATCGTCTGGAGTATCGGTGTGACCTGCCTCGCCAAGGAGCTGTAGTCGTCGAGCTGGATGCGAGTCATGTCGTCGGGGGTCAGCTTGTCGCTACCCTCGAGGAGGTTGCGGATGCGCTGAGCCCGGTAGCCGTAGTCGAAGGAGCTGCCGAGGTAGTACGGATAGCCGCGGTCCGTGACCGGCTGGTTGGCCGAGACGACATACCCGTCCTCGGGGTCGAGAACGCTGGGCAGCGCGTCGAAGGGGATCGGGTCAGGGGCCCAGCCGTACGCCGGGTCCCAGCCGGGGACGGGCACGTCGCCGTGACCGCTTCGCCTGATGGGGATGGTCCCTGGCGCCTGGTAGCCGATGTGACCGTCGACATCGGCGTAGACGAGGTTCTGACTCGGTGCCTGGAAGTCACGGACCGCCTCGCGGAAGTCGTCGAAGTTCGAGGCGCTGTTGATGGCGAAGAGCGAGTCGGCCGTACGCCCCGGGGTCAGCGCCGTCCATTGCAGCGCCACCGCATAGCCCTCGTCGCGAGGCGGCGAGGCAGCGGGGACGGGCGCGTCGCCGCCGACCGCAGCGATATCGTCGCTCACGTCGGAGATCAGTGGTCCGTGACGGCTCTCGCGGACCGTGATCGTGACCGGCTCGTCCTCTCCGGCGATGCTGAACGTCTCCTCGCGGGTCTGCAGCGCGACCTGCCGCCCGTCGTACAGCACGCTGTCCTCAGAGACCTTCTCCAGGTAGAGGTCCTGGACGTCGGGATAGAGGTTGGCGAAACCCCAGGCGATCCTCGCGTTGTGCCCGATCACCACGCCTGGGAAACCGGCGAAGGTGAAGCCACTCACGTCGAACGGACAGTCGCGACTCACGTCGTTGCAGTGCAGACCCATCTGATACCAGACGCTCGGCATCGACGGCCCGAGGTGAGGGTCGTTCGCCAGCAACGGCGCGCCGCTCTCGGTGTGCTCGCCGGAGACCGCCCAGGCGTTGGACCCGAGTCCGCCTCCTTGCCCCAACAGCTCGCTGACTCCGTCGCTGGCTCGCTGTGCGCGGATCAGCGCCTCCTGCCCGCCTGACAGGTACCCCGGTCGGTTGGGCATCCGGGTCCCGCTGCGGGTGGCGTCCTGCTCGAACACCCCGTCGACGACCGCTCCCTGGTTGACCGTCGGCATGTTCTGGTCGAAGGGGTACGGCGGGTACAGGGTGGCGATCTCCTGCCTGGTCAGCTCCGTCGAGAGGAGCGAGCGGGTGATCTCCTCGTCCATGTTGCTGCCAAGGTTCCAGGCCATCGCCTTGAGCCATGCGAGCGAGTCGAGGGGAGTCCATGGCTCCGGAGCCGAGTCCACCCGGTTGAGGCCGAGAACGGCGTACTCGAGCGAGAGCTCGGCACCACGGCGGTCCGCCAGGTAGGCGTTCACCCCTTGCGAGAAGTGCTGAAGGTAGCTCCGCGTCTGGGGGCGGAGCAGCGGGAGCTCCTGCTCGGCGACGCGGCGCCACCCCATCGTCCGTACGAACGTGTCGGTGTCGAGAGCGGCAGCACCGAACAGCTCGCTGAGACGGCCGGCGGTGAGGTGGCGGCGGACGTCCATCTCGAAGAACCGGTCCTGCGCCTGCACGAAGCCCTGCGCGAAGAACAGGTCGTCGGCCGAGTCGGCGTAGATCTGCGGGATGCCGTGGTCGTCGCGGATGACGACGACCTCGCCGTCGAGGCCTTGGAGAGTGATCGACCCCTCGGTCTGGGGCATCGAGCGTTGCACGGTCCACAACGCGGTCAGCAGTGTCGCCACGAGCGCGACGGCAAGGATGAGACCGCTCCAGGTGAGCACTCGGATCCATCGAGGTCGACGCACGGTGGCTATTGTGCCCGTCGCACACCGGGTTTTTGCGTGCGGGGAGCTTGTGACGCACAATGGAGACTGCCTGGCAGTCGACCAGGCAGAGTGCCAACTCTCGCGAGGCGTGTCCAAGGTGGGACGCGAGGCGTGTCGCAGCGACAAAGGAGCCAGCAGTGCCGGTCTACCAGTACGCCTGCGCGGACTGCAGTGGAGAGCTCGAGGTGCGCCAGAGCTTCACCGACGACTCCCTGACCACCTGCCCCACCTGTGAAGGGCGGTTGCGGAAGATCCTGAGCGCCGTCGGTGTCGTCTTCAAGGGCTCGGGCTTCTACCGCAACGACAGCCGGCCCACCCCCGCCCACGACTCCGACACATCCTCCAGCGACGGCAAGAGCGACCCGAAGAGCGACGCGAAGGACGGCTCATCCTCCAAGGCGTCGGATACGAAGGAGTCCTCGTCGAGCGGGGACACGAAGAAGTCGACGGACGGAGACTCGAAGAAGTCGTCGTCCGACTCGAAGAGGTCGTCATCCGACTCGAGCAAGACCAAGAAGGACAAGCCCTCGTCAGACCGCAGCCGCGTCGCCGGCTGACGCCTCGGGCGGGAGCGAGCGTCGTGTCGGTGACGGCGGCCTCACGCCTTGACAGTCATCGGCGGCGGTAAGCCGCAGGCGACTCCTGACCCGGAATCCCGTTACCGCGAAACCTGGCGGAACTCGGGTCGGTGTCAGGCGGGTGGGTCGGCAGGTCCGGCATCGCGATCACTGGCCAAGGCTCACCCGACCGGCCGCGGCCAGCACATGCAGCGCGTTGAGGGTCACCATCAGGTTGGGCTCACCAGCGCTGCCCCAGTCGACGACCTCGGGCGTGGTCTTGCTGTCGGCTGCGCGCCACCACTGTGCCTGGGCGTTCCACCGGCCGTCGGGTCGGCGCTTCTCCTCTACCAGGTCCAAAGCGTCGGAGGCACGCGGGTCGGTGCTTCTGTCCGCGCGCGCGATGACGAGCAATGCGGAAAGCACGTCGTAGTGCCAGTACGAGGGGTAAGGCGTCGACAGCCAGCGGGCATTGATCGGCTCGCCGGTGCCCCCGCGGCGGAACACCCGATGCTGGAGGAACAGCTCGACGGCCCGATCCGCGGCTTCGCGGGCGCCGGGGTGACCGGTAGCCGCGGCGTACTCTTGCAGGCCCCAAGCAGTGCGTAGCGACTCGTGGAACGACGACCTGTGTCCGTCGGCCCGGTTGTCGCAGTTCCAGCCGCCGTCCGGCCACTGCCAGGAGATGATCGCCTCGGCTAGCCGCTCGGTGCGCTCGTCTCCGGCGAGTCCGAGCCGGGTACACGCGCCGAGCGCGTTGCCGTGCACGCTGGCGTGCGAGCGCGGCAGCCCGTCGACCACACGTGGCGGGTACTTCAGGTCCTCGACGATCCAGGCCAAGACATGCTCCGCGGCGGCTGTGACGCGCGGGTCGTCGGCCGGTGCGGCGAGTTCTGCCAGCGAGACCAACCGCCAATGCGCGCCCGTCCACTTGCGGTACGCGTCGCCTCCAAACCCGCCGTCCTCCTGCTGCCCGGCAAGCAACGCCGACACCCACGGCCCCGTGGTGATGGCTGCCCGATCCGCCACCGAGTCCTCCCCCAGCAGGTCGCGTCGGGTCAGGCTCCGCACCGCCGCATCCTCGGCCGCGAGCAGCCACGCCACCGCGCCCGCCGTCTTCTCGTCCACCCCAAGAGCATCCCAGACCATCCAACCGTCACCGGGACACGAGCGTCCTCGACTTCTCCGAAAAGCGCCCTCTCGTTGCAGAGAGGCGGCGGTATGACGCGTGATCCCCAGATACCTGGACCGCGGCGGACCCGGCGTTCCACTACCCGAAATTCAGGATGTCGACCTCCGCGATGACGTCGGTGGCGGTTCGGCCGCTTACCTCGAGGACGGCGTCATCGGCGGCGGAAGCGTCGAGCACGTGCTGCTCGTCGAGAGCAGAGGCGACGACGACATCTTGATGCTCCTGGTCGGCATCCAGGAGGTCGTCACCGGCAAGACGCGTTTGGTTGCCCTCAGCGCGGCTGTGCACATGCTCCCTAAGGGTCTTCGAGTCGGCTCGGAGGCGGACCAGGGTGACCTGGGCCGCCCTGAGCGCCGCCCGCAGCGTCGCACGGTCGGAGACAGCCAGTTGCCCACTCACCACCAGCAGTTCCGCGCCACGCTCGGACATCAGGTTGTGCATCACTGCCAGTTGACCGATCGCCAGAGTCGTCTCGTTGGCAGTCCGGCTGCCTCGCTCAGATATGAACCCGAGCTGCTGCAGGTCCACGAAACCGGTCCTGCGGCCCGCACGCCACCGCCCCATATTCAACCCGAACCCGATCGTCGACGAGCCCGCCGCGCGCGGACCTGTGACCACGACGACGTCCATGTCTGACGGCGAACAGACCACCTGGCCGTGCACCTCACACCATCGGCCCCCCGCGTCGACGGCGACGTCCGGATCGTGGTCCGGTACCCAGCAGAACTCCCGCAGCCGCGAGACGGTGTCCGTCACCGACAGTCCGGAAGTCGCGATTGCGACGTCTACGAACGTCGCGTCTCGGAGCACGGCATCCTCTGCCACCGCCTCCTCAGCATCCGCCTCGTCCCGGCCCCGAGCAAGAATCCGCTCGCGCAGCGCGGCGGGGTCAGGCGAGAGCAGACACAGCGTCAGGTCGACATCTTGAGCCAGAGCCGTCCCGGGTCCGGTGTCAACGTCCACAACACCAGAGACAACAAGAACCTGTGCTTGGGCCGCCACGTAGCCGGGCGCCAACGCAGCTAGTGCCTCGGCCTTCAACGAGTGTCGCCCAAGGTCGGCGTCGGCCGCGGGATAGAGCATGCCGAGTTGGTCGATATCGACGTAAGCAACCCGTCGCCCCGCCGTTGCGAGTGCCTCGAACAACGCCCACGCTGCTACCGACTTGCCTGCTCCAGCGGCACCACAGATCCAGATCACTCGAAGCCGCGGTCCGTGCACTCGCAGCACGATAGGCGGCCTCGTCGTAGCCGATCCACCGAGTTCTGCGCCGGGGGAACGTGGCCGACACCACGAAGCTCGACGTCAGTCGGCCTGGTACTTAAACGAAATACTCAACTTCGTTCTGAAGACCACTTCTTCACCAGCCAGGTCGAGGTCTTGCTCGACCACTTCTGCGACACGCAGATCGCGGAGAGTCGCTTTCGCGGTGTTCACGGCCTGCACCGCCGCGTCCTCCCACGACGAGTCGCTGGTCCCGACGATCTCAACGATCTTGTAGACGCTCATTGTGTCTCCCATGGCTTGACTGGTCCGAGCCTTGCAGCATCGAGGTCCGATGGCCAGACCTGAGTCTCTTCGGTCGAGAGGACACAAGGGTCCGCTCGCGGCGAAAAGACGCGTCTCCCACTAGTGCTTCTCGTTGTTAGTTCTTCGGGGGCCTGATCCAGGCGGTGGGGTCGCCGAGGCAGCCGCCGCAGGCGGTGTCGAGTGCGTCCTCGGGACTCCCCCGCGGTACCCCCCGGTGGGCAGGACGCTCGGTGGGTAGGCGTGGTGGCTGACTCGGTAGAGCCCGAATCCCCCGTTGGTTGACTGAGCCGCCACAACGCAGCCGGCACCACGCAACTGCTGACCCGGCGGGCCCTGGGTTGGGTACGTCTTCCGACACCTGGCGACACACGACACCCCGCCGGCCCGGGTTGGGTACGTCTTCCGACACCTGGCGGCACACGACACCCCGGCGGCCCGGGTTGGGTACGTCTTCCGACACATGGCGGCAAACGGCCTTCAGTTGGCGCTACACCAAGGCAGACCTCAACGCCTACCTCCACCGGCTCGCCGCCCACAAGCCGCTCAATCCGGCAGCCTGACCCCCGACGAACTAACGTCGAC
>Ga0136615_10001952_pt1 | contig 10149 bp, 13 predicted proteins | sample AntDrymUQ2882206_2_FD_106647 | JGI IMG/M metagenome (GOLD analysis project Ga0136615, IMG submission 106647) | Polar desert sand microbial communities from Dry Valleys, Antarctica - metaG UQ288 (22.06) | ecosystem: Environmental > Terrestrial > Soil > Desert | place: Antarctica: Dry Valley...
TCGTTCTGCCGCTCCCCATCCAATCGGGGCCTGAAACCGAGCTCGGTCAGGGTCCGGCGGGCCTCCGACTGCCTCAGCTCGAGGACTCGGGGCAGGTTACGCTCCTTGGTGAAGACAGTCCCCGGCGACAGCCACAGGATCGAGATTCCATAGCCGACGAGGAAGGTCAACGCGATCAATCCCATGTCCCGAAGGAATGCGCGCCACGCCACCGACTGCAACAGGGGGACGCCGGACGCGCCGGACGTGGTGTGGCGGCGTACTCTCACGGGGTGCGCCGGAGCCGAGCTGCGTAGGCTCCGTCCATTCCATGCTGTTGCGGCAGGATCGTCAAATCTCCCTCCAGGGAGAGCAGGTCAGACGAAATGGTACTCGTGGGCTCCCGCCGAAAGTCCTGGTGGCCGGCCAGGAACCGCTCCAGCTGCGCCCGATTCTCTTCGGGCTCGAGCGAACATGTCGAGTAAACCAGCAGGCCCCCGGGCGGTACCACGGCCGCGGCCAGAGCGATGAGTTCGGTCTGGAGAAACTCCAAAGCAGACAGCGCTTCGGGGGTTACGCGCCACCGCGCGTCCGGATGGCGGGCAAAGGTGCCGGTGCCGAGGCAAGGAGCATCCACCAGCACCACATCGGCCCGCCGAAGTGGCGGCCGTCTTCCGTCGGCTACGACCACATGCTCGCGTCCACTCCCCGCCCGCCTGAGGTTCTCGGCCAGCCGCCGGGCGCGAGAGAGACTTACATCGCCGGCGATGACTACTTTAGCCTCGCGACCCAGGGCGATGGTCTTTCCGCCGGGCGCGGCACAGGCATCGTATATGACAGCCCCGGGTGGCACGTCGGCGAAGCGAGAAAGCAGCGCCTGGGCCGGGTCCTGTACGATGAAGTCGCCTTCCCTGAAGCCAGGGAGATCCGCCGGCCGTGTCAGCTTGGTAATCAGCCCGGCCCCGCGAGGGGCGGGCTCAACTTCGATTCCCGCCGCGCGCCATCGGCTGGCCAGTGCCTCCAGATCCCGGCGGGCAGGCTGAAGGACCAGGTGAGGACGAGTGTTGTTCCAGCGAAGCAGCCCCTCGGTTCCCTCCAGTCCAAACGCATCGAGCCAGCGGCGCACCAGCCATACCGGATGAGAGTGATTTGCCGCCAACCTCTCGGTGGCGTCGCCGGCGATGGATGTGCTCCTTGGCTCTGCCCGAGCCAGACGGCGCAGCACCGCATTCACGAACGCCGCGGAAGACGATCCGGCAGTATCGCGCGCCAGGGTCACACTGGTGTCGACCGCCGCGTGGTCGGGTACGCGGTCGAGCTCGGTGAGCTGATAGGCACCCAATCTCAGGATGTCCTGCAGCTCTGGGGGAACGCTAGTCCAGCCGCGAGGCACCAGCGGCCCAAGCTGGGAATCAAGCTCGGTTCGCTGCCGCAACACTCCAGCGGCGAGCTCATGAGCAAGCCTGCGATCTGGCTCCGCCAGTTGCCCCAGCGATTTGTCGAGGGCCACTTCGAACGTTTTGCCGGTGCGAACGTGTTCCAGGATATTCAGAGCCGCGCGCCGCGAATCGATGCCCGAGGAGCGCGCCATGATCGTAGTCACCGGAGAGGCTCAGAGGACACTACTCCAACATTCCTGCGCTTGGTGTGGACGGCATCGCCACTTCTCGTCTGGGCATGCGGCCGGCCAGGAATGCGAGGTGTCCAGCTTCGACCGCGAGCCGCATGGCGGTGGCCATGGCGACCGGATCGCGCGCTTCGGCCAGGGCGGTGTTCATGAGCATGCCGTCCACGCCCTGCTCCATTGTCAGGCAGGCATCAGAGGCGGTGCCTACACCGGCGTCGACGATCACCGGCACCGACAGGCGGCGCTTGATCGTGCGAATGCCGTACGGATTGAGCAGGCCGAGCCCGCTTCCGATCGGTGAAGCAAGAGGCATCACCGCGGCGCAACCGGCATCTTCCAGCCTCAGCGCGGTGACCAGATCGTCGTTGGTGTATGCCAGGACCTTGAACCCTTCGGCAACGAGCTCCCGCGCCGCCACCAGCAGACCCTCAGTGTCGGGCAGCAGCGTCTCCCGATCGCCGATCACCTCCAGCTTCACGAACTCGTTGAAGCCCGCCTCGCGAGCAAGGCGCGCGTAACGCACCGCCTCGTCTGCGGTGTAACAGCCGGCCGTGTTGGCGAGCAGGAAATACTGCTCCGGGCTCAAGTGGTAGAGAATCCCCTGATCCCGGGTCCGGTCGAGATCTACGCGACGCACGGCTACGGTGACTATCTCCGCGCCCGAGGCCTCCAGAGCGCGCACCATATCGTCGTTGGTCCGGTATTTCCCGGTGCCCACCATCAGTCGCGAGCTGAAGCTCCGCCCGCCGATGGTCAGTGGGGTGTTAGTGGTAGGGTCGGTCTGAACGGTAGTCATGGAGGGAAAGATAAGCGTATGCGCGCTTTTCAATCCTCATCCGCCACCCACGAAGTGCACCAGTTCTACCGAATCTCCATCGGCCAATGCGGTGTCGCTCAGCTGGAGGCGCCGGACAATCCGGCGGTTCAGCTCGACCACCACGCTACGGGGGTCGAGGCCGAGATGGTGGAGCAGGTCTGACGCGGTAGCGGGGCCGGGAACGCGACGTGGCTCGCCGTTGATCAGAATCTCGATCTCGTTCACGGATCCTCAGCCCAAGGTGCGAGCAGTGCGAGGGTTGCCGCGGCCGGATCCGGCGCCTGCCATAGCGCTCGAATGGCCGCAACACCGTAGGCACCGGCAGCTTTCAGCTCCGGGACCCGTTCCGGCGTCACCCCTCCGATCGCAATGACGGGACGCCCCAGTCTCGCGGCGGCGCTGACGAGGCCTGGGCCGGCGGGGAGCCGTTCAGGGTGGCTTGGTGTCGGGTAGATGATTCCGACCACGAGAAAGTCGGCTCCCTCATCCACCGCCACACTTGCTTCCTCCACACTGTGCACCGAGCGGCCGATCCACCCGCGCGGCAGGACCCGGCGGGCATCGGCCGGCGCGAGATCGCCGGATCCGAGCTGTACGCCCTGTGCTCCGGCCGCCGCGGCGATATCAGGCCGTCCACTCACGAAGACAGCCGCTTCCGGTGGGCGGGCGAGCGCTGTCAGCCGGAGGGTGCCGGCGGTCAGCCGTGCCGCGGTCCCGCCGCGGTCCCGCGCGTGCAGCGCCACCGCGGATCCGCCCGCCGCGATCGCGGCTGCCCGAATGCCGAAATCGGGCGCGCCGAGGATGGAGGCATCGGTGAAGGCATGTACTCGTGGCAGCGGCCTCATGCCAACCGTTGGCCCACTGTGATCCCTCGTCCGCGGATCCACGCCTCGACCGGCAATCGGGTCTTCCCTGCCGGCTGCACTTCAGAGACGCCCACTGCGCCACTCCCCGCGGCAATCACGAGCTGGCCAGCGGCTTCGAGCACCGTGCCCGGCTCGCCCCAGCCCGGAGCTTCCTTGCCGCCAAACAGCTTCAGTGTGCCGGCGTTGAGGTTGGTCCACGCTCCCGGTGCCGGGTCAAAAGCACGGATCTGCCGCACCAGGGTGGCAGCGCTGCTCTCCCACACAAGTCGAGCCACCGTGCGGTCCAGCTTGGGTGCATAGGTCGCGCGGGAGTGATCCTGCGGCTGTGGCCGGGCGAGACCGCCTGCGTAGAGTGAAAGCGCCTCCACCAGTGCGGCAGCGCCCAGATTGGCGAGGCGGCCCGCCAGTGAGCCCGCCGTTTCATCGGCACCGATGGGCGTCGAGACATGGTGCAGGACAGGGCCGCTGTCGAGACCTTCCTCCATCTGCATAATCGTAATCCCCGTCTGGCTGTCGCCCGCGAGGATGGCCTGCTGAATTGGCGCGGCCCCGCGATGACGCGGCAGGAGGGAGGCGTGCACGTTGATCATCCCCCTGGGGGGGAGCGACAGCACTTCCGGGCGGAGGATATGCCCGTATGCCACCACGATGCCGAGGTCAGGCTCCAGCCGTCGCAGGCTCGCGGTAAAAACATCACCAACGGGCCGAACCGGCTGGAGAACGGGAATACCCGCGGCCTGGGCGGCGATCTTCACCGGCGGGGAAATCAGATCAGAGCGGGACCTTCCCTGCGGCTTATCCGGCTGGGTAACGACTCCCGCTACTGTGAAACGGTCCTGCAGCAGTGCCTGCAACGACGGCACGGCGAAGGCCGGTGTACCGAAAAAGACGATCCTCATCACTCGGACCGGGCTGATGCCGCCTGGACCTCTTTCGTGTAGCCTGTGTCGTCTTTGTGTTCCCGGCGCCAGCGTGAAAGCAGCATCTGTCGCTTCAGCAGGCTGAGGTGGTCGAGGAAGAGAATGCCGTCCAGATGATCGATCTCATGTTGAATAGCGCGGGCCTTGAGGCCGGTTGCCTCTTTCTGGTAACGAGCCCCGTCCTGGTCCAACGCCTCCACCACGATTCGCTCCGGCCGGGATACGTCGCCATAGATCTCGGGAATCGAGAGGCACCCTTCCTCGGCGGTGACGCGACCCTCCGTTTCGAGTATGACCGGGTCGATCAGGGCGAAGCGGTCGCCGTCGGCGTCCACCACGGCCACCCGGCGCGGAACGCCGACCTGATTGGCGGCCAGTCCGACTCCTCTTGCCGCGTCCATGGTCTCGAACAGGTCGCCCACCAGGCGTCGGACCTCGTCGTCTACGATCTTCACCTCCGCGCTGTGCTGCCGGAGCACGGGCGAACCGAGGAGGTGAAGTGGAAGCAGACTCATGCCGATGGCGTAGCGGAAACAGCGGAGTTGGCTACCCGAACAATGCGCGAACGCTCGATGATCACAGTTGCTGTCCCGCTTTCGACCGTGACTCTCACCTCTTTCGCACCCTCGTTATCAACTTCCTTGATGTCCCTTACCTTGCCGATGATTCCCCCGCTGGTCATGACGTCGTCGCCCTTTTTGAGCTTGCCCAGCAGCTCCGCGTGTCGTTTCCGGGCTTGGGCGGAGGGGCGCAGAATGAGGAAGTAAAACACCAACCCGATTGCGGCCATCTGCAGCACCAGGATGGACAATCCCCCGGTGCCGCTCTGCCCTTGGGCCAGGACTGCCAGAAATGACAAGGTCACGAGTGCCTCAGTCTCCTCGAGCATAGTGGCGGCTGAGCCACTCCCGGCTCCAGCCGTCGAACGAACCATTCAGAATGTGACCGCGGGCTTGCTCGCCGAGCCGCACCAGAAACCGGATGTTGTGAATCGAGACCAGGCGAAGACCCAGCATGTCCTCGACCACAAACAGATGCCGCAAGTACCCTCGCGGGTACGTGGTACATGTTTCACAGTCGCACGCCGGATCGAGCGGCTCGGCCGAGCCTTTCAGCGCCGCACCCCTCACGTTGACTCGGCCGGTCGGCAGCCAGGCGGTGCCGTGGCGCCCGTTGCGGGTGGCGGCGACGCAGTCGAACAGATCGACTCCTCTCGCGATCCCCTCCAGCAAGTCGGCGGGAAACCCGACCCCCATAAGATAACGGGGGATATCCCGCGGCAGCCCCGGCTCCAGACGCTCCAGGATGTGGTGCATTACCGGCTTGGGCTCGCCCACCGAAAGCCCGCCGATGGCGATCCCCGTCCAGGGTCCCCGCTCAATCGTTCCCTCCAGCGAGCGCGTTCGCAGCTCATCGTGGATACCGCCCTGGATGATGGGCCAGAGCGTCTGCGGGTAGGCGGGTAGGCCAGTAGGCGGGTAAGGGGTGCTCCCTGGTGGGAACTGGTCGGTGTGCTCCAGCCTACCCGCTTCCCCGCTTACCGGCTTACCCGCCAACTCAGAGTGCGCCCGCTTACACCGATCCAGCCAACGCAACGTCCGCTCCATCCCCTCGCATGCCGCGGCCGGCGAGGACTGGCCCGGCACCACGTGATCGAAAGCCATGGCGATGTCCGCGCCCAGCCGCCACTGGATCTCCATGGTGCGCTCCGGCGTGAGCGTCCGGGTGGTTCCGTCGATGTGACTCTGGAACTCGACACCGTGCTCGGCGATGCGGCGAAGACCGTGAAGGGAGAACACCTGGAATCCGCCCGAATCGGTCAACATGGGTCGGTCCCAGGTGGTAAAGCGGTGAAGGCCCCCCATCCGCTCGATCACCTCTTCACCCGGGCGGAGGTGCAGATGGTAGGTGTTACCCAGAATTATCTGCGCCCCGGTTTGGCGCACGTCATTGGCGCTGAGCCCGCGCACCACGGCATGGGTGCCGACCGGCATGAATGCGGGGGTCTGAACCTCGCCGTGAGGCAACGTGAGGACGCCGGCGCGTGCCGGACCGTCGGTGCGCTGGATCCGGAACTCGAACATCAGGTGGGGTTGGTCATCCGGGCGCCCGTACAGTCGAGATAATGCGATCGATCTGTCGCCGATGCACCAGGTCGTGCGCGCCCATCAGACGCAGCAGAAATCCGGCGCTCTCGGGGCCCCGCTCACTATGAAGGCCAGGCCGACCGAGCTCGGCAGAGGACAGTCCTCGGAGGACGTGAAAGTTCGCGGCACGAAGCCCTCGCAGCTGGTCGAGCGCCGTGCCGAGCTTGACGTCCCTATATCGGCAGATGCGGGACCATGCATCCTGATCGTAGCCCTGTAGTGGAGGACTATCCTCGGTCAGGATCATTCTCAGACGATAGCCGAACACGAGATCGGAATCGGCGAGATGCTGAATGACCTCGATGACCGACCACTTCCCCGGCGACTCCTCCCGACGGAGGGTGTGGTCATCCAGGCCTCCGGTTCGCTCGGCTAACCACGGGATCAGCTCGCCGAGTACTTCCAACGGGTCGCGGTGCCCCAGGACATCCAGCAGCGCCCGGGTGTAGCTGGAGGCGCCGGCTGCCGCGGCCACGCCGGCCGGGTTCGAGAATGTCACAGCACGCTCCGCATCATAGGATCACCATAGCGTCGCCATAGGAGTAGAACCGATAGCGCTCTGCCACGGCGTGCCGGTACGCGCCCGCGGTGAGCTGCTGTCCCCCAAACGCACTCACCAGCATCAGCAACGTGGACCGGGGCAGGTGGAAGTTGGTGAGGAGGCGATCCACCACGCGAAAGGTATATCCCGGGGTAATCATCAGCCGGGTTTCCGCGCGGCCGGTGCGGATAGAGCCATCGTCGCGCGCGGCGCTCTCGAGCGCGCGCACCACGGTGGTGCCCACCGCCCATACGCGTCCCCCATCTTCGCGCACCCGCTCGACCAATGCCGCCAGCCGGGGCGTGATCTCGTAGGACTCAGGATGCATGATGTGCTGGCCCGGATCCTCCGTTTCCACTGGCTTGAACGTCCCGGGTCCGATCTCCAGGTCGAGGCCCGCCACGACCACTCCCGCAGCGGAGAGGTGATCGAGCATGCCCGAGGTGAAATGAAGGCCTGCGGTGGGAGCGGCGACGCTCCCCTCCAGGCGGGCATAGACAGTCTGGTAGCGAGTTTCGTCGAGCTGGTTCGGGGGGCGGGTAATGTATGGCGGTAAGGGCAACCGGCCGTAGCGGTGGATTGCTTCCTCGGCCGTTACTCCGATAAACCGGACCAGCCGGTTGCCATCCCCCAGGACCTCGATCGTCTCCACCCACGCCTCGGGGGCCAGCTCGATCCGCTTTCCGGGCCGGAGCGCCGCACCAGGCTGCCCCATCGCCACCCACGCACCTTCGATCCCCGGGTGAATCAGGAGGACTTCAGCGGGGGCTCCGGATGGACGGCTGCCCAGCAATCGGGCATGGCGGACTCTCGTGGTATTGAGAATCAGGAGATCGCCGGGGGCGACGAGCGACGGCAGCTCGGTAAAGGCCGAGTCCACCACCGCGGAGGCGCCGATAGCAGTTCTCTCTCCCAGAAGACTGATTCGCCGCGGCAGCACACCACTCCTCGGAAGGTTCCGCCGGTCTGCGGGACCTTGCCTGCGGTCGTTACGTATGACGACGAGGAGCCGGCTTCCCTCCCTGTTGGTCAGGGGTTCCTGGGCGATGAGCTCGGGTGGGAGGTTGTAATCGAAATCGGAAGTGCGAAGAGGCTCAGACGTCAAAGATCGTAGCCTGCCCAGCGGGGGGCGTGAGGCCAAAGCGCCGGTAGGCGAGCGCGGTGGCGCAGCGGCCCCGCTGGGTGCGCTCGAGGAAGCCTTGCTGGATCAGGTATGGCTCGTACACATCCTGCAGGGTACCGGCATCCTCACCCACGGCCACGGCAACGGTGCCGAGCCCGACGGGCCCACCGCCGAACTTCTCGATGATCGTGGTGAGGATGCGGGCGTCCATGTCATCGAGCCCGAATTCGTCCACGTTGAGCCGGCCCAGTGCCGCATCGGCCACAGCCGCCGTGATCCGCCCGTCCGCTTTGACCTCGGCATAGTCGCGTACCCGGCGCAGGAGACGGTTGGCCACCCGTGGGGTCCCGCGGCTCCGCCGCGCGATCTCGGCAGCCCCATGGTCTTCGACTGGTACACCGAGTATGGCCGCGGAGCGGGTGACGATGCGTTCGAGATCTTCCGGCGGATAGAAGCCCAGCCGTTCCACGATGCCGAAGCGCGCCCGCATCGGCGGAGTCAGCAACCCAAACCGCGTGGTGGCGCCGATAAGCGTGAACTTTTCGAGGGCCATTGGAATCGTCTGTGCGTTGGGCCCGTCGGCGATCCGGACATCTATCCGAAAATCCTCCATAGCCGGATAAAGGAACTCCTCCAGGGCCGGTTTCATCCGGTGGATCTCATCGATGAACAACATGTCGCCCGCGGCGAGCGACGTGAGGAGCCCAACCAGATCCCCCGGCTTCTCCAGCACCGGGCCGGAGGTGGTACGGAGCTGAACGCCCATCTCGCGAGCCATGAGCATTGCGAGGGTGGTCTTGCCTAACCCCGGAGGGCCGAAAAACAGTGTGTGGTCCAGAGTGTCACGGCGTTGTCTGGCGGCGTCAATGGCGATCTGGAGGGAGGTCTTGACCTGACTCTGGCCCACGAACTCATCCAGCCGGGATGGCCGGAGCGCCGCGTCGGCACTGGTCTCCTCGGGCAGGGCCTCCGGCGTGGTTACCTGGAGTCGGGTCATAGTAGAGAAACGTAAGCGGTCAGCGGGAAGCGGTCAGCGGGGGGTACCAATTTCATTGGGATCTCCGGTGGGGATGCCCGCTCACTGCTTACCGCTCACCGCTCACGCTTTTTCCAACCGGGCCTTCCACCTCACCGGCCGAGCGTCCGGCTCCACGACATGCCTGGCATGGCAGGTAACGCAACGGTCCATGGTCTGGCTGGTACTCATCGCCACTAGTTTGCGGTTGGTGGCGCCGCAGCGGGTGCAGATCCATTCTGCGGTGGTTGCCGCGGTGGCCATCGGCTAGGTCCCTCCATGAGACGCAGCGAGTTGCTGCAGGGCACGCCGGATGAGCTGAGGTGTCTCAGGCGGAGCTCCGTCAGCCAGCGCGGCCCGGACCGCGTCGTCGGCCGCGGCCACTCCGTAGCCCAGCCCCAGCAATGCCTGAACCGCGTCCTCGGATCCAGGAGCCCTGGCACCGGGCCCCTCGAGTACCACGTCGCTGAAACGGTCCTGGAGCTCCAACACCAAGCGTTCCGCCTTCTTCCTTCCGATGCCACTGACCGAGCTCAACGCCGCGAGATCCCGCGCCAGGATGCTGCGGACCGTGCGCTCGGGACCCAGCGCGGACAGGAGGGAGAGGGCGAGCCTCGGTCCAAACCCGCTGGCGCCGAGTAGACGCTGAAAGACCTGACGCTCGGCGCTGCTGTCGAAACCATACAACGCCCATCCGTCCTCTTTGACGACCAGCTCGGTAAAGAGGCTGACCCGCGAACCCCGGGGCGGAAGGCGTACGGCCACACCGACAGGAACGGTTACCGCATAGCCTACGCCCCCGTCCGTCAGCACGACGAGCGTCTCGCCATGCCGCTCGGCCACCAGGCCCGCGATGGTGGCGATCATCGTGCGACCGCCGTCTGGCGAGCAAGGGCGGCCCGGTGAGACGTGACCATCAGGTGGGTGAGCGCCACCGCGACGCCGTCCGCGGCGTCGTAGGGCGAGGGCGGAGTCTTAAGCCGCAGCAGCTGTGCGACCATATACCCGACCTGTGGCTTCAGCGCGGCCCCGCGGCCCACGATAGTCTTCTTGATCATCGCCGGCGAGTACTCGGCGATTTCCGTCCCGGCTATCTCCGCGGCCAGCAGGATCA
>Ga0136615_10001955_pt1 | contig 10141 bp, 11 predicted proteins | sample AntDrymUQ2882206_2_FD_106647 | JGI IMG/M metagenome (GOLD analysis project Ga0136615, IMG submission 106647) | Polar desert sand microbial communities from Dry Valleys, Antarctica - metaG UQ288 (22.06) | ecosystem: Environmental > Terrestrial > Soil > Desert | place: Antarctica: Dry Valley...
GTGATAGGTCGGCCGCTCACCGCCGACGAGCTCGGAGCTCGTGAAGACGCTACCGGGCTCGCCCTCCTGCTTTCCGTTGAGCAGCGCTCGGTCCGCGCGCTCGATCAACTCGATCGGCGCCTCCCCGGCAATCCACTCGGCGACGCCGGCGCTGGCGCCGCCGGCAGCCGGCACCTGGTCCAGCTCGCCGAGCGAGCGGCGCACGCGCGTGAGGGCCCGCTCCGCCAGCTCGCGGGCCTCCGCCTCACCGGCCTCGATCGCGAGGATCGCGAACTCGTCCCCGCCGTAGCGCGCGACCGAGTCGTATGGCCGCACCGCCTGGCGCAGCGCCTGACCGACGCGGCGGAGCACCTCGTCACCGGCGAGATGGCCGTGGTCCTCGTTGACCCGCTTGAAGTCGTCCATGTCGGCGAGCACCATCGACAGCCGGTGGCCGGTGCGCCCGCAGCGCTCGATCTCGCGGCCGAGCACGTCGTGCATCGCGGTGTGGTTGAGGCAGCCCGTGAGCCCGTCGGTACGCGCGGCGTGCGCAAGTCCCGCGTGCTCGCTCGCATTGCGAAACGCGGCAGCCGCCAGCTCGGCGAACGCCTCGAGCAGGCTCAGGTGCTCGCGGGTCACGAGATAGGGACGGAAGTAGCCGACAGAGAGCACGCCGCGCAGCGCACCGTCCCAGTGCAACGGTACGGCAATGCAGCTCTGGACATCGCCGAACAGGGCGCCATCGGGCTTGTCGCGCATCGCCTGGTACTCGTTGGTCAAAAGCGGCCGGTCGAGCTCGGCGGCCTTGCCCGCCAGCCCGGTACCCAGCGACAAGCGCTGGCCAATGCCCTCCGGCGGGATCCCATGGGCGGCCTGAACCTCGATGCCCTCTTCGGAGGTGCCGCGGTAGACCACCGCGTTGTCGGCGTCGAGGATGCTCGCGGCCTCACGGCAGATCCGGACGAGCACGCGGTTCAGGTCCAGGCTCTCGTTGAGCATCTTCGCCGCGCGGGCAAGCGCCGCCTGCTCGGCGACCTGGGCTGCGTGGCGCTCGGCAAGCCGCAGCTGACCGAGGTTGGCTGACGCGGCGGAGGCGAAGGCACGAGCCGTTTCGACCTCCTTCATGCCGAATCTTCGACCAGCTTGGTCGATCAGTACGAGTGCGTGGTGTACGACCTCGCTCGAGCGCATCGGCAGCAGGAGCAGCGAAGCGCCCGGGATCGCGGCGCCGAGAGCACCGTCGAGCTGCTCTACGTGGTCACCGTTGGCCACGAAGTCTGACGGCTCACGCTCGAGCAGGGTCTGCAGCACCGGGAAGTCCGCGATCGCCAGCGACGCCCGCGGCCACTCGGCCTCCGGGCTGACCGCGAGGGGCTCAACCCGGCCCTTGCGGACCGAGACGGCGAGCAGCACCATCCGCCTGACGTTGAAGAACTCGCGCGCCTCGCCGACAAGTCGCTGTCGAACGGCATCGGGGCCCTTGAGCTCCGCGGCGACGCTGATCAGCCGTGTGACGGCGTGCATCGCCTCACGGGTCCCGCCCACGTCCAGGTGCGCGGAACGCACTTCGGGATCCTCGCCCGAGACATGCCTGCTTTGCACGCCGATCAGGTCGGCGGTCTCGCCCTCCAGCTCTAGCTTTCCGTCCACTCGCCTCCCGACGACAACTTCCCTGCTGTGCGGCTTCGCTTATCCGTGCGCTGTCGGACGGCCCAGAAGGCTAGCACCCGCCCTGGTGCCCCCGGCTGCGCCTACAGGCCGAGTGTCTTGGCGATGATGTTCTTCTGGATCTCCGACGTCCCGCCGTAGATCGTGCCGACGACGGCGGTGCGCAGATGGCGTTCCATCGGGTACTCGGTCGCGTAGCCATACCCGCCAGCCATCTGGACCGACTCGAGCGCACACCGCTTCGCGAGCTCGGTCGCCGCCAACTTCGCCATCGATGCCTCCTGGGGAAGCATGCGGTCGGGCTGCTCATCGGTCAGCCGGGCCACCCAGCGCACCAGCAGCCGAGCCTGCACCAGACCGGTCGCGAGCTCCGCCAGTCGGTGCTGCAAAGCCTGGAAGGTCCCGACAGGGCGGCCGAACTGCTCCCGTTCCTTGACATAGGCGAGCGTGTCGTCGAACGTCCGCTGCGCGAGACCGACCGCCAGCGCGGCGAGGATGAGCCGCTCGTTGTTGAGGCCGGCCATCAGCTGCGTCCAGCCCTGTCCCTCAATGCCGAGCAATGCAGATTCGGGCACGCGCACGTCGTCGAGCGAGATCTCGTTGACCTCTTCTCCCCCGAGCGTTTCGATCGGTTTCTGGCGCAAGCCGTCGGCGTCGGTCGGCACGAGCAGCATCGACATGCCCTCGTGGCGCGCCGCGCCGTCGCCGGTGCGACACACGATCAGGACATGGCTCGCCTTGTGCGAGTAGGAGCACCACGTCTTCGTGCCCGACAGGACCCACTGGCCGCCTTCGGGACGCGCCCGCGCCTTCAGCGCGGCCACGTCCGAGCCGGCGTCGGGCTCGGACATCGCGATCGCCAGCGTGCCGCCCCGCGTCACCCGGCCCAGGAGGTCACGCTTCTGGTCCTCGCTGCCGAAGCGGTTGAGCGCGCCGACGACGATCAGCGTGACCCCGTAGGCGGCGATGGGCACGCGGCCGCGAGCTGTCTCCTCGAGGAAGAGCGTCGCGTCGAGGAAGCTGCCGTCCGAGCCCCCGTACTGCTCGGAAATCGTGAGGCCGTACCAGCCGAGCCTTGCGACGCGCGCGGCGAGCTCGTCGTTGTGGGGGTCGCGGCCTTCGTTGGTCAGGTGGGCGAGCTGCTCGGGCGAGCATTCGCGGGCGACGAAGTCGCGCAGAGCGGCGACGAAGTCGCGCTGCTCATCGGCGAGGTCGGTTGAGGTAGCGGGGACGGTCGACATCAGGAAGCGACCTCCGTGGAGCGCAAGCGGTCTGGCTCTCGTGTCGCGAAGACCATCCGGCTCACCTCAGCAGGTGCGTCGGCGATTCGCAGCCGGTGTCGGCGAGAACGTCCCATCGCCGGCAACTCTACGCTGCACGAGCGGGCGCCCTGCCACACACCGTCGGGGGGTCACTGATCGCCGGATCGCGTATAAGGACTTGTAGTGACCGAGGACCGGACCCAGGCAACCGTCGTGATCGCCCTCGTCGGCGGCCTGTTGATGCTCATCGGCTTTCTCGTCATCGGCGCCGTCGCGATTCCCGTCGCGGCGGTGCTGATCCTCCTATGGGCGGGACTCGTACTTGGACCCTCACGCTCCGCCCCAGCGCTCGTCGGTGCTCTCTGCGCGGCGAGCCTCGCCTATGGTGTGCTCGCGCTCGGCGATGCGGTGCTCGGCGATTCCGCCCCTGGCGGTCGCGCATCGGTCGCGGGAGACGAGCTCCGCGAGGCACGCGACGATGTCCGGCGCCAGCGCCAGGCAGCCGCTGGATCCAAGCTGCGCGAGGAACGGGCACAGCAGCAAGTCGCGGGGGTGCGGGCGAAGCTGCGCAGCGCAGAGCGCGAGATCGACCGCCTCCGCCGAGAGGCGGACGCCCTACGCAAAGCCCTTCGTCGCGCGATCCGACAGCGCCCCTGATCTCTCCGACCGGGACGGAGGGGCCTCAGGGCAGTCCGCCGCCGGCTTCCAGCAACCCCCAGGTAACCAACGCGGTGATCACACCGCCACCCAGCACGGCCAGCCCGAGCCGCACGGCCAGGCGCGTCTGGTCGCCGGGCTGCGGGGGCGGGCCCTCACGCGGCTCCATGTCGGTGCCGAGCAACGCCTCACGGGCCACCTGGGCTCCCGCTTCGGGTACCAACACGTCGCGTGGGCCCGCGGCGAGGAAGTCGGGCACGTCGAAGCCGGCGCTGCGCCGCAGGATGCTCGGCACGCCCTCCTCGAGCAGGATGCCCTGGATCAACTCCGCCTCAGCCAGGTGCCGGCCCCCCGCGACCCGCACGAGCTCGCCCTGGACGTAGCGCGGGTCGATCTTGCGCGCCCGGCCGTGCGCGTCGCTGTCGGCGACCTCGAGCGGACCGGCGCCCGCGCTCGGCATCAGTGGCATTGCGCAGTCCCCGCAGAAGCGCTCCTCGGCGGGGTAGCGCACGCCGCACGCGGGGCAGCTCAGAGCAGGGGGCTTCGCGCCGCCGGTGGTCATCCGATGACGACCTCCTCCTCGTTGACGCGACCATCGACGATGCGCCAAGCACGCACGCGCCGACCGTCCTCGGCGAGCGAGACGATCACGTAGACGTACTCGGGATACTCCGCCAGATTGATGTCGGTCTGCGATGGCTCGGCCGCGCTCCGAGGGTGTGAGTGGTAGATCGCAACCTCGAATCCATCCTCCGTCGCGTTGAACGCGCCGAGCAGGCTCTTGGCATCGAGCGTGTACCCGTAAGGCGAGGCCCGATCGTTGACGGCCCGCACGACGTCGTGCACGACACCGTCACGCAGGCGCATGTAGCCACAGCACTCGTTGGGAGCTTCCTCGCGCGCGTGGGCGACGAGTGCGTCGTGTTGCTCGCTGGTCAGGCGCATTCCCACCAGCCTAGGCGAGGGCGGATATGATCCGGGGACGCCGCCCGGTCGAAGAGTTCGCAGGATGACCTTGTCGAGAGCCCTCCTCACAGCAATCGTGGCGTTCGCTCTCGCGCTCCTCACAGGATGCGGCGGCAACGACGCGGACACGCGCGACGGCGCAAGCAGCGACCAGAGTCGACAGGACTCCGGCGGTGGCGGCGGTCAGGATTCGGCGAGCGCCGGTCCGGCCAAGCAGGCCGTCAAGGTCAGCGTCGAAAACTTCAAGTACGCCCCACCGACGATCGCGGTCAAGGCCGGCGGCACGGTCACGTGGACGAATGGGGATCAGGCGCGTCACAACGCCCAGACGGACTCGGGTGCCGAGGGCGCCTTTAACACCGACGACCTCGACCGTGGCGACTCGAGGAAGGTCACCTTCGAGGACCCCGGGGAGTATGCCTACTACTGCGTCTACCCCCGCTTTATGAAGGGCACGGTGCAGGTCAAGTGACCGGCCGCTAGCCTGATCGCATGGGCCTCTCACCCTCACCAATGGAGATCGCGGTCATCGCCGTGATCGCACTCATCGTCCTCGGTCCGAACAAGCTTCCGGAGGCCGCTCGCTCGGTCGGGAAGGGGCTGCGCGAGATGCGCGACTCCTTCCAGGGCAAGGACGACGACGAGCTCGTGTTCGACGACGACGAGGGCTCCGAGCCGTCGTCGTTCGACGACGAGCCTCCAGAAGCTCCGACGAAGGGCGCAACACCGCCCGCGAAGGCCAGTGACGACGGAACGGCCGCCGCCTCCGAGCGCCGCGAAGCACCGTCGTCCGCTACCTAGCGGTCGTTACCAGAAGCTCGCACGTTCGAGCGTTCCATCGGCCTCGAGCTCGTCGATGCTCTTGGTGTAGACACCGGAGCTGAGGTACTTCCAGCCGTCGTCGCAGACGACGAAGACCACGTTGCCCTCGCCCAGGTCGTTGGCGACACGCACCGCGATCGAGGCGATAGCACCGCTGGAGACACCGGCGAAGAGACCCTCCTCGGCGAGCAGCCTCTTGGTCCACACAACCGCGTCGCGGTTGGAGACGAAGATCTTCCGATCCAGCAGCGACAGGTCGATGATCGGCGGGATGAAGCCGTCGTCGAGCGAGCGCAGGCCCTGGACCAGCTCGCCCTGCAACGGCTCGGCCGCCACGATCATCGTGCCGTCATCGTGCTCTTTGAGACGGCGCCCGTTGCCCATCAGCGTCCCGCCCGTCCCGAGGCCGGCAACGAACGCCGTCACCTCGTCGAGCTCCTCCAGTATCTCCAGGGCAGTCCCGTTGTAGTGGGCGAGCGGATTCGCCGGATTGCCGTACTGGTAGGGCACGTAATAAGACGCATCCGTGTCAGCCATTTCCAGCGCCTTGGCCACAGCGCCGTTGGACCCCTGCTCGCCCGGCGAATAGACGATCTCGGCGCCGTACATCGTCAACAGCTGCGTCCGCTCGGCGGTGACGTTGTCGGGCATCACGACCGTCAGCGGGTAGCCCTTGCGTTGACAGATCATGGCCAGCGAGATCCCCGTGTTGCCGGACGTCGGCTCGAGGATGGTCTGCCCGGGTGGGATGGCGCCTTTGTCTTCGGCGTCCTCGATCAGCGCGCGGGCGACGCGATCCTTCACCGAGCCCGTTGGGTTGTAGGACTCGAGCTTCGCAAAGATCCGCACACCGGGCGTCGGCGAGAGCCGCTTGAGCTCCACCAGCGGCGTGTTGCCGATCGCCCCCACGAGGTCCCCGTACCTGCCGCCACAGGGGCGGCTGTCCAATCCCGGCGCCATTGCTTCACAAACTGTAGCGTTGGAGCCTCCGCTGGCGGGGTCCAACGCGAACGGCGGCCTGGCTCAGATTCAACGCCCGCCGGCCATGGCCGGCAGGATGACGAGGGTGTCGGTGTCGGCGACGGGCGTCTCGAGCCCGTCGAGCACTCGCACGTCCTCGTCGTTGAGATAGACGTTGACGTAGCGATTCAGCGCACCGTCGTCGGCGAACAGCTGGGCCTTCGTGCCCGGGTGTTGCTCGGCAAGCGAGCTGAGCACCTCGCCGACGGAGCCCCCGTCGGCCGCTACTTCCCGCTCGCCGCCCGTCGAGGGCCGCAGCACCGGTGGGATCTTGATCGCGCTCATACCCTCGCGAGCCTACCGGCAGCTCTCGTCAACCGGACGCCGCCGCCGAGCCGAGACGAGCAAATGGCCTGACGCGCCTCAGCCGGCCGCGGCGCAGAACGCCTCGTAGTCCGGGAAGACGCCCATCTCCTCGTCGGATATCTCCTGCGGATCACGCGAGCAGATCGGGCAGTCTGGGTCGCGCCGGAGCTTGAGATCCGTGAACGAGGTCGACAGCGCCTCGTATAGCAGCAGCCGCCCGATCAACGGGTCACCCGAGCCGGTCACGAGCTTGACGACCTCGATCGCCTGCAGCACGCCCATGATCCCCGGCAGTGCGCCGAGCACGCCGTTGGCGCCACACGACGGCGCGAGCTCCGCAGGCGGCGGGGTCGGATAGAGGCAGCGGTAGCACGGTCCCTCGTAGGGCGCGAACACCGAGAGCTGACCGTCGAAGCCGAGGATCGACGCCGACACGACGGGGATCCTGAGGCGGACCGTTGCGTCGTTGAGCAGGTAACGCGTCGGGAAGTTGTCGACGCCGTCGACGATCACGTCGTAGCCGTCGATGATCTCCATGATGTTGGAGGCGTCGAGGCGCGTCTGGTACTTGACGACGTCCACATCGGGGTTGATCCCGTTGATCGCCTGCTCGGCCGAGTCGACCTTAGGCGCGCCGATCCGGTCCTGGGAGTGCATGACCTGACGCTGGAGGTTTGAGAGGTCGACGACGTCGTCGTCGACGATCCCAAGGGTTCCCACGCCGGCGGCGGCCAGGTAGAGGGCGGTCGGCGAGCCGAGACCGCCGGCACCGAGCAACAGCACCTTGGCGTCGAGCAACTTGAGCTGACCGTCGAGACCGATCTCGGGGATCAGGATGTGGCGCGAGTAGCGCTCGCGCTGACCGTCGGTGAGCCGGCGCGGGGTCTCGACGTCGTAGCCACGATCCTTCCACAGGGCTATCCCGCCGATCATCGACTCGACGTTGGAGTATCCGAGGTCGTTGAGCAGCGTCCTCGCGGCCAGCGCGGAGCGGTTGCCCGACGCGCAGTACAGGACGACCCGCTCGGATTTGTCGCCGGTGGCACCTTCGATCCGGGACTCGAGGTGGCCACGGGGCACATGAACCGCACCGGGGATGTGCGACTGCTCGAACTCCTGCTGCTCGCGCACGTCGACGACGACCTCCCCGTTTCGGCGCTCGAGCAACTCGTGGACCTCCTTGGGGTCCACTTCCCGGATCTGCTCCTTGGCATCGCGGATCAGGTCCGCTCCGGATGACATCTGACTCCGGCTCCTCACAGTCGACGGCTTATGCTTCAGAAAGGATAGCCACCTCGAAACGCAGCTGGGGCGCCCGTACGGACACCCCAGCGCTGACCCAGACTCTGTCTCGGAGGGCTCACCGGAGTCACTGCCGGAAAGCCTGCCTAATGGAGATTGTCGTCCACGGCCCTTGCCGCCGATATGGGGTGTGGACCCCATTTGCACACCCGTGCCGGGGACCGATCAAGAAGAGCCCCAAGATGCGACCCCGTCACGACTCACTCATCGGCCAAGTAGTAGCCGCCAACATCGTGCTGGTCATCCTCACGCTGGGCGCCGCCGGACTGGTCGGCGGGCTGAACCTGTCCGCCAGCGAAGAGCGCTGGACGCTGGTGACCCTGGTCCTGGTGGTAGTTCTCACCTTCTGCGTGAACGTATGGATGTTGCAGCGGCGCTTCCAGCCGTTGGATCAGCTGATCGGGCAGATCGAAGAGATCGACCCGAGCGAACCCTCGACGTTCGAGCTCGCCGGCGGCCCGACGGCCGAGCTCGACCGGGTGGCCAACTCCTTCAACAGGCTGCTGAGGCGCATCGACGAGGAGCGCCGACGCTCCTCCCAGCTCGTCCTCCGTGCCCAGGAGGAGGAGCGGCGCCGCCTCGCTCGCGACCTGCACGACGAGGTCAACCAAGCCCTGACGGCGATCCTGCTCCGGCTCGAGGCGCTCGCGCAGGGCAGCCCGGCTGAGCGGGTTGCCGAGGTCGCGGAGCTCAAGCGGCTCGCGACGCAGGCGATGGACGAGCTGATCAGTCTCGCGCACCAGCTGCGTCCGACCGCCCTCGACGACCACGGCCTGATCCCGGCGATCGAAGCCCAGCTGCGCGGGTTTGGCGAGCGCACGGGGATCGCCTCCAAGCTCGAAGCGCGCGGCGACGCCGCGACGCTCGGCGAAGATCAGCAGACCGTCATCTATCGGGTCACACAGGAGGCGCTGACGAACGCGGACCGCCACGCCCGCGCCCACAACGTCGAGGTCTCCCTGTCGGTCGACGGCGGCGGTGTCGAGCTGCGTGTCCGCGACGACGGGATCGGCTTCGATCCGACGGCACCGCGCAGCACGAGCTTGGGATTGGACGGGATGGCAGAGCGCGCACGCCTGATCGGCGGCGAGCTCGACCTGCGATCGGCGCCCGGCGCCGGCACCGAGCTGACCTTGAGGGCGCCGTGATCGACGTCCTGATCGCAGACGACCACGGCATCGTCCGCTCGGGGCTGCGCATGCTGATCGACCGCCAGTCCGACATGCAGGTCGGGGCGGAGGCGGCCGACGGCATCGAGGCCGTCGAGAGCGCCCTGCGCGACCGTCCGGACGTCGTTGTCCTGGACGTCTCAATGCCGCGTCTGACCGGCCTCAACGCCGCGCGCCAGATCCGCTCCCACACCGAGGAGATCTCGGTCTTGATGCTTTCGATGCACGACGACGAGAGCTACTTCTTCGAGGCGCTCGATGCCGGAGCGGCCGGCTACGTCTCCAAGCGCGGGGCCGACAGCGACCTGATCGACGCGATCCGAACCGTCGCCGCCGGGCGCACCTTCCTCAACTCACGTACCCAGCAGGCGCTGATGCGCCAGTGGCTCGAGCACGACCGCGCCGCCCCGCGCGATCCTCTCACCCCGCGCGAGCTGGAGGTCGTGAAGCTGATCGCCGAGGCCTACACGAACCGCCAGATCGCCGAGACGCTCCGCCTTTCTGAGAAGACCGTCGAGTCACACCGTGGCAACGTGCTGTCCAAGCTCGGGATGCGCGACCGCGTCGAGCTCGCCCGCTACGCGATCCGCCGCGGGCTGATCGAGCCCTAGCCACTCGGGCCTCCAGCGGTGGGTCTGCTCGCCTCTGCGTCGTCGCTGCGGGTGGCGCTCGGATCGGTCTCCGTGCTGGCTGTCGCGCTCGCGATCGGTGCCCGGTTCGCCCCCGTGACGGAGCCGGCGGAGGGCGCATCGCCCGTGCACTAGCCTGGTCGGCCGTGAACCCCCGGGTGCTGATGGCGCTAACGCTGACGGCCGGCTGCCTGTTCGCGATCCTGCTCGTCGCCGGTCTCACCCGTGACCAGTCGGGAGCCGCCGTAGACGGGCCGCGTCGCTTTGAGGGCGCCGTCGTGCCCCCGGGGATCAACGCGCCCGACTTCACCCTCCGAAACCAGGATGGCGAGCGGATCTCCATGCGTGATCTGCGCGGCGA
>Ga0136615_10001957_pt1 | contig 10137 bp, 10 predicted proteins | sample AntDrymUQ2882206_2_FD_106647 | JGI IMG/M metagenome (GOLD analysis project Ga0136615, IMG submission 106647) | Polar desert sand microbial communities from Dry Valleys, Antarctica - metaG UQ288 (22.06) | ecosystem: Environmental > Terrestrial > Soil > Desert | place: Antarctica: Dry Valley...
AAACTTTTTCGCATCACGCATCGGTAATTTAACAAATTTACAAAACTATCTGTTTTGATTTGGATTCTGATTTTGGTTCATCGGGCGCGTTGTCGGACGAAAACGCTTGCGGTTACGCTTGCGAGCATTTACCGATTTAAGTTTCGCCTTTTGTCCGGGCGGCACGAAATGCGCGTGTTTCTTCAAATCTTTAATAATTTCTTCGGTTATCACTTTGCGCTTAAAACGACGCAACGCGCTCTCGATTGATTCGTTGTTATTAACTGATACAAAAGCCACTTCTGTTATCACACTCCCATTGCCCTTGATTGTCCCTTCGACAGAGCAAACTAAGATTAAACACTTTTTCCACGACGTTGGCAAGTTCGATGGTTATCAAATAGAATAGTTCGGAGCGTTTTCAGCAGACTTCCAAAAGAAATTTATATGTATCAATCAATTCATTTCAACGCCAAGCCACGCGCCACGACGAACGCTTCAAATCCTGAAGTTCTGGAAAAATTAAAACAAATCGTCGGCGCGGAAAATGTTTTAATCGAGCCGGAAAAAGTCGAGCCTTACGGCGCGGATGCCGTAAAAGAAAAGTTTCCGCCCGAAGCCGTCGCGTTTCCAGAAAGCACTGAACAAATCTCTCAAATTCTCAAACTCGCCAACGAATTTTTGTTTCCCGTCACGGCTCGCGGCGGCGGTGTCGGTTACACGGGCGGCGCAGTTCCGGTTGATGGCGGAATCGTCATCGGGACGGACAGGATGCACAAAATCATTGAAATAAATCCCGACGATTTATACGTCGTTTGCCAGCCGGGAATTACGACTTTCGATTTGCAGCAGGCGGTTGAAAAATACGGTTTGCTTTTTCCGCCTGACCCGGCGAGCTACAAAGATTCGTTCATCGGCGGCAACATCGCGGAAAACGCGGGCGGAATGCGAACGCCGAAATACGGCGTGACGAAACATTCGGTTTTGGGTTTGGAAGTCGTTACGGCGACCGGCGAAGTTATTAGAACAGGCGGAAAGACGGTAAAAAACGTCGTCGGTTTTGACCTGACCGGCTTGATGTGCGGCTCGGAAGGACTGCTTGGAATTATCACTGAAGCGACGCTCAAACTCTTGCCGATGCCGGAGGCGACCGCAACGGTTCGCGCTTCGTTCAAAACGATGGAAGAAGCCTGCAAAGTTTTAACGAAATTTACGCCCGAAGGCTTGCTGCCGATGGCTATGGAAGTAGTTGATAAAAACTGCATCGGCGCAATCGAACAAAATTTTGCCTTTGGTTTATCAAAAGATGCGAACGCGATTTTGATTGTCGCGGTTGACGGCTTCCGCGAAGAAGTCGAAAAAAACGCGCAGATGATTGAACGCATTTTGCAGACGAACGGCGGTTTCGATATTTTGCGTTCGCGCAACAAAGAGGAAGAGGACAAACTCTGGGACGTGCGCCGTGCCATCTCGCCCAGCTTGATGAAATACGGTAGCTTAAAAATCAACGAAGATGTCGTCGTGCCGCGTTCAAAAGTTCCCGAACTAATTTCAAAAGTCGAAGAAATTGGGCGCAAACACAACACTTTCGTCGCCAACTTTGGACACGCGGGCGACGGCAACATTCACGTTAATTTTTTATGCGATAAAGAGAATGCTGATTCAATCGCCCGTGCGCGTGAATGCGTTAAAGAAACTTTCGCTTTGTCAGTCGAACTCGGCGGCTCGATTTCCGGCGAACACGGCATCGGTTATGTGAAAGCCGCGTATCTCGATATGGCGATTGACGCGCCAACGCTCGAAGTGATGAAAGGTATCAAAAGAGTTTTCGACCCGAACGGCGTTTTGAATCCGGGAAAGATGTTTATTTGATATGCTAAAATGAAAACGGAGAAAGACAATGCAGACGACGATTAAATTAAATCCAAACATTGCCAAACAAATTATCGCCGATGCTTCGCAAAAAGGTTTACCGGTCGAAGTTTATCTGAAAAAAATTATTGACGAAGATGAACGCCTCGAAGCAATGTGCGAAGCAATGAAAGATGAACTCTTTTTAGCGGATTTGGGAGAAATCGCGGAAGATTTTCGCCACGCGGATTTTGAATGATGACCGTTGAGCGTTGGGAAATCTGGCTGGCAAATCTCGAACCTGTAATCGGCTCAGAACAAGGTAGAACGCGACCTGTTTTGATTTTAAGTTCGACGGCTTTGAATCAGATTTTACCCGTCGTCAATGTCCTGCCTGTAACTTCGCGCAAACCAAACCGTCGCATCTATCCGAATGAAACTTTAATTTTCACAGGCACGGCTGGCTTAACTTCCGATTCAATCGTTCTGTGTTATCAAATTCGCACGCTTGACAAGCAAAGATTAACTAAAAAGTTCGGAAAATTAGAAGATGAAAATTTACGGAATCAAATTTTAGATGCTTTGAAATTTCAACTCGAAATGGAAAACTAATCGCTGAAATCTACTATGGAAAGCAGCGAACGAGTTTTCGACCCGAACAACATTTTGAATCCGGACAAGATGTTTGTTTAGTAGCTTAAATTTTGTGCTAAAATTTAGGTCTTTATAGCGGAATGCAAATTTTGGCGTGGGCAGAAAAGTTATCTTGCAACTATCAGCCAACTTTTTGACCGCTATCTAATTTGGAGAAATTCAAAAGCAGCAGTCGTAATATTCGTAGAAAATAAAGATTTTTCATCTGTTATAAGTGAAGTTAAAAATGTTACAGCCAATCATCTAAATTTTGTAAGATTTGTAGATGAAAAGGATGAAACTTGGTTGAATTATATTTTTCACATAAATGATAATCTAAATCGTGAAGTTAAACTTGCCGTGCTTTTATTTCATATTCCACTGTTAGAAAAAACAATTTCTAAAAATTCAAACGAGATGCAAAAATTTAATCTTGATAACTTATCTCCAACAAAATAATATGAAAATTCTTGTTTCTCTTTTGTTAGGTTTATTCCTGTTCACATTGGCAAACAATAACCTTTTTGCTCAACACCGGAAACTCACCGTCATTTTGCTTCGGCACGCTGAAAAGGACATTTCGGAAGGCGCAAACACTGCTAATCCAGAGCTTTCGGCGGCAGGCAATTTGAGAGCGCAAAAGTTAGTCGAAATAATAAATAAATATCAGCCGGACGCGATTTATTCTTCAGATTATATTCGCACGAGAGCGACGGTGAGACCGCTTGCGCGGAAGAGAAGAATGATGACTCAAATCTATGACCCGCGAAATTTGAATCAAATGCACGATTTAATCGTGTCGGGAAAAATAAAGCGTATCGTCGTTGTCGGACACAGTAACACAACGCCCGCGCTGTCAAATCTGCTGATGAAACAAGATAAATATAAAAATCTCGCCGAATCGGAATACGATAAAATTTGGATTATCAAAATCAAAAGAAACAAAACCAAACCGAATAAAATCCGCGAAAAAGTAATTACATATTAATTTCAAAATTATGAAAAACACTATTTTTACATTTTTGCTTTTCAGCTCGCTTTTTGTATTGACTCTTAATCAATCAGCGACTGCGCAGATTAAATCGAACGTCGGCAGTTTGGTCTTTTGGACGGAATTGCAAAAGTTGTGCGGCAAGGCTTTTTCGGGAACGCTTGTTTCCGCGCCCGAAAATGACGTTGACTTTAAAGGTAAAGAACTTGTCATGCATGTTCGAGCTTGCGAGAAAAATCGCGTCCGAATTCCGTTTTTTGTCGGCGCGGACAAATCTAGAACGTGGGTTTTAACGAAAAAGAAAGACCGCCTTCTGCTCAAACACGACCATCGCCACGAAGACGGAGCGCCCGATAAAATCACGATGTATGGCGGATGGACAACGAGCGTTGGCGCGGCAACCAGACAGATGTTTCCCGCCGACCAACAAACCGTTGACATTCTTCCCGCCGCCGCGACCAACGCCTGGTGGATAGACCTCGTGCCGGGCGAGTATTTCACATACAATCTGCGCCGAATGGGAACGGACAGATATTTCAGCATCAAATTTGATTTGACGAAGGAGGTTAAAACGCCCGAAGCGCCGTGGGGCTGGAAAGATTAATTCTAATGACGCGAAAACGCTTTGTTATTCACGAACATCACGCCTCGCGGCTGCATTTTGATTTGCGGCTGGAAATCGGCGGTGTGTTAAAGAGTTGGGCTGTCCCGAAAGGCGTTTCGATGAATCCGCAGGAAAAAAGATTGGCGATTGCCGTGCCTGACCACTCGCTCAGCTACATTGGGTTTGAAGGAACTCTTGCTGAGGGAACTTACGGCGCGGGCGAAGTTCGCGTTTGGGACAACGGCGAGTTTGAAACAAATGGAAACGCCGAAGAACAATTGAAAAAAGGGAAACTCGTTTTCACTTTTTACGGCGGAAAATTAAAAGGCGAATTCACGCTCGTGAAAATGTGGAATCAGGAAAAGAATTGGCTGGTAATAAAATCGAAAGACGAATCTGCCGACAAGAATTGGAAACTTGAAACGATTCTTAAGCCGAAGAAATAAAGTTTAGCTACGAACAGACACGAAAAGGCACGAAAGATTTTTTAGCCACGAATGACACGAATTAACATGAATTATTTTTATATTTTTATTCGGCTTCATTCGTGTTATTCGTGACTAAAATTTTTCGTGCCTGTTCGTGTTAGTTCGCGGCTAATTCCGCGTTTTTGCTCGCAAAATAAATCGCCATCAGAAACGCCAGAAACATAATCGCCGAAGCCGCCCAAAATGTGCGATAGAGCGTGAAATCGTCGAGTTTGTTAAAAGCGTTGTTGAGCAGAACGCCGCCGATGGTCGGACCAATCGCTCGCGCAAGGCTCGCCGCCGACTGCATAATTCCCAATGTTTTTCCTTGTTCGTGTTCGTCTGCGTTTTTTGAGGCGAGCGAAGTCAATGCCGGTGAAGCCAGCGAATTTCCGAGCGAAAAAAAAGCGATTCCGACGAGCAGTCCGATTAAGCCGCCGAAGTTCGGTCCGACAAACGGCACGGCAAATAAACTTCCGACGAGCATCAAACAACCGAATGCAGCGAGTTTTGCTTCGCCGAATCGCTTTGTTAAACGCTCGAAAAGAACGCCTTGCATAATGATTGCCAGAAAACCGATGTAGGCGAAAAGATAGCCGTTTTGCTCGGCGTTGTAATCGAAACGAAAAGCCGTGTAAAGCACAAAGGCGTAAGTCATTATCGAAAACGCCGTGATAAGAAGAAAATAAATCAGCGTGATAATGCCGAAACGCGAATCTTGAAAAGCGTCGAAAAATTCAGCGATGCGGCTTTTTCTTTTCTCCAATAAATTTTGAGCGTTCGGTTTAAGCGATTCGGGCAGCACGAAATAAAGCGCAATCGCATTAATCAACGAGAGAATCGCGGCGAAATAAAACGGAACGTGAACGCCGTATTTGCTCAAAATTCCCGCCAGCGCCGGACCGAAAATAAATCCCAGACCGAACGCCGCGCCGAAAAGTCCCATTCCTTTGGCGCGATTTTCTTTTGTCGTCACGTCGGCGATGTAGGCTTGCGCGGTCGAGATATTTCCGCCCGTGATGCCGCCGATAATACGCCCGACAAAAACTAACAGAAGCGTGTTGGCAAAACCGATGACGAAATAGCCGACGGCGGAACCGAGCAGACTGATGAACAAAATCGGGCGGCGACCGTAGCGGTCGGACAACCTGCCGAGTATCGGCGAAAAGAAAAACTGCATCCAAGAATAGATTGAAAACAGAATGCCGATTTCAAACGGCGTCGCGTTAAACGGCGCGGTTTCGGCGTAAAAAGGCAGAATCGGAATGACCATTCCGAAACCGATGAGGTCAATGAAAACCGTTACGAAAATGATGATTAGCGGCGTGGTGTAAAATTTTTCAGTCTCATTTTCAGAGGTAATTTCTCGGCTCATTCTGTCTCGGATGATTTATTTTCGGCGGCTCGCTTTTCAATCTTGTAGTAAGATAACAAAGAATAAACGATAACATTTTGGAGTGGTTTGCAAAAGTTATGCAAAAAGCAATAAATATAAAAGTTTTAATAATTTTAACGGTTGCGCTGATTTTTTCTATGTATCAAGAAACGCCTGCTCAACGAACGAAAAAGACGAATAAAAAAACGGCGGTTGTGGTTAAATCCGTTGCTCCGACGATTAGTTATACGGTTTCAATGTCGAAGCCCTGGACACATCTGCTCGAAGTGGAAATGCGGCTCGATTGGGCGACGATGCCGGAGAAAGCGGAATTGAAAATGCCGGTTTGGACGCCCGGCAGTTATCTGATTCGTGAATACGCCCGGCACGTCGAAGATTTCGCGGCGAGCGACGCGAACGGTAAAGTTTTGACGTGGCAGAAGACGAACAAAAATACTTGGCAGATTGATACGAAAGGCGCACAGCAAATCATCGTCAAATATAATGTTTATGCTAATGAATTGACCGTCAGAACAAACGAACTCAACGCCGACCACGCTTTTTTTAATAACGCAGCATTGTTGATGTTTCCGAAAGACCAATTGAATGTCGGTTCGACGGTGAAAGTCGTTCCATTCGGAAATTGGAAAGTGGCGACCGGTTTGCCGAAAGTCGCGGGACAAACGAACGCTTTCCGCGCCGAAAATTTCGACGTTCTTTACGATTCGCCGTTTGAAGTCGGCGATTTCAAAGAAATTTCGTTTAACGCGCAGGGTAAGCCGCATCGCTATGTGGTTGAAGGCGAAGGTAATTACGATTTGCAGAAAATCGCTGTAGACACGGCGAAAATTGTTGAAGAAGGTTACAAGATATTCGGCGATTTACCGTATAACGATTATCTTTTTATATTGAATCTGCGCGGCGGCGGCGGACTTGAGCATTTAAATTCGACGGCTTTGCAGTGGAACAAATTCGGTTTTAAACCTGAAGCACGCTATAGAGATTTTCTCACTCTCGTCGCGCACGAGTATTTCCATTTATGGAACGTTAAACGCATCAAGCCCGACATGCTCGGTCCGTTTGATTACGAAAACGAAAATTATACGAAGCTGCTTTGGGTTGCCGAAGGCGGAACGGCTTATTACGAAGGTTTGCTGGTCGAGCGCGCCGGTTTGATGACGGACAAAGACTTTTTGGCAACCAAAGCGACGCAGATTCAAGCGCTGCAAAATCGCCCGGGCAGATTTGAGACGAGTCTTGAAGACGCGAGCTTTGATGCGTGGATAAAGTATTACCGCCCGGACGAAAACGCGGTCAATAATCAAATTTCTTATTACGACAAAGGCGAAGTCGTCAACTTTTTGCTCGACATCGAAATTCGCAAAGCGTCAAACGGCGCAAAGTCTTTGGACGACGTGATGCGTTATCTTTACGCTGAATTTGCGAAGAAAAATAAAAATTACACGCCTGAAGATTTTCAGAAAATCGCTGAAACGACGGCTGGAAAATCGTTAGAAGACTTTTTCAGCCGATATGTGCGCGGGCGCGAAGAAATTGACTACAACTTGATTTTAAGCGCAGTCGGATTGCAGCTTTCGACCGGCGAAGCCGGCGACAAAACCGCGTATCTCGGCGCAAATCTCAGGCAGGACGGCGATAAATTAATTGTTACATCCGTGCCAAATGACACGCCCGCCTACGAGCAAGGTTTGAATGCCAATGACCAAATCGTTGCGGTTAACGGTGCGCGCGCCAGCCAAACATTTCTAACCGCTTATTTGAGTGAAAAACGTCCCGCCGATAAAATCAGATTGACCGTTTTTCGCTTTGACGAACTGCGCGAAATAGAAATAACTTTGAGCGGACGCGCCAAACCGGATTTTAAAATTGTCGCAGTTGATAATCCGACCGAAGAACAGCGAAGGCTTTATCAAAATTATATGGGAACGGAATTAAAATAAAAATTGAACAGAATGGACGACTACCGGCGAGATGTTGTATATAATTTTTATTCAATATTCGTGTCTATCCTGTTGAATTCTTATTTTGAAAATGAATAATTTCATAAAATTTATCTGTCTCGGCAGCCTTCTGATTTTCAGCGGCTGTCAGCGCAGCGTCTTTCAATCGCCGCCGGCTGCGCCAACTACTTTACGCGATGTGCCGTCTTTGCGTCTGAATTTTCGATTTGAAACGGACGTTCCCGCGCCGACGGTTGACCAACCCGCGCAAACGGAAGAGAGAAACATCGCCGTGCAGGCGGATTTCGACCAGAACAGGACGCAGGAAAGCCTCGATAAAACTTTGACTTCACCTGACAAGCAAAGAGTTTTGGCGATTTATCATCGGGCGGGAGATTTACCTTCTGAATTTCGGCTGGATATGTATTCGGCGGACGGCAAATTGCTTCGGCGAATTACATACGACGGAATGGCAGTTCATTTTGCCGAGACGATTGTCTGGTCGCCCGATTCAAACACAGTCGCCTTCGTAGCAATGATTCGCTCGAATCAATCAAGTCCTTTGCCGCCGCCGCCGACACCGGCGGAGAATCAGGCAAACACGAATTCAGAAGCAAACACAGAGACAAATGTCGCAAATGTCAACGCCGATGCGAATGCCGACGCCGACGCCGACGCAAACGTTAATGCCAACATCGCCGCGCCGACCGCTTCGCCGGCAATCGAAGCGCCGAAAGTAGTTCTGACTTTTCGCACCGAACAGATTTACATCTGCAACCGCGAAGGCGCGGACGTTAAACCGATAACGCAAAACGAAGGCTTGATATATTTTTATTTCGTTTGGTCGCCGGACAGTTCCGCGCTCGCCGCGCTGGCGGCAACATATCAGGAATGGAATTTTTTGCAGTATCAAGCCGAAAGCAAAGGCGAGCTTTTCACGCCCGCCGGTAGACCGCGCTCAATTGAAAAAACGGGACGCGAACGGCGGCTTGACGATAATTTAACGATTGTTCGCCCGGTTTGGTCGCCCAATTCGGCGAAAATCGCCGTTGCCTTCGACAAACAAGTGCGAATCTACGATGCAATCGGCGACGCGCCGACGCAAGCTGCGATTCCTCTGAGAAATCAGCTTTTGATTTCGTCAAAAGCGTTTGACGAAATTTTGCAGCGTCAACTCGAAGGCGCGGAAAACGCTAACGCGCCGGCAAATATGATTCAGGAAACAGCGACTTTGCCGGACGAAAATTCGCTCGTGTCGTTTAATCCGATAATCAATTTCGAATGGACAGCCGACGAATTGCTTTATCTGCAAACCGGTTATATCAAACAAATGAAAAACGAGACCGACAGCGCACGCAGTTATCTACGGTGGCATCGGTTGATTTTTAGTCCACAAGCCAGCTTAATAAATCAGAAATGAGAGGTGAAATGTGAGAAGTAAGAACTAATTTTAGCTCTTACTTCTCACATATAAAAACTTATGAACAATCAAACAATAAACGATATTTACGAAACCAACAATGAAATCCGTGAAAAGACGAAACAACTCGTCGCGGATTTAACTGATGAACAAACCGCATTTTTGCCCGAAAGTGAAAAATGGACAATTGCTCATATCATCGAACATATAGCGATTGTCCAAGACGGTATGGCAAAAATCTCCGCTAAACTTTTGACCCAAGCACAAGCGGCGGGTAAAACGGCGGACGGCGCGGCGCGTTTGTCGGAAAATTTTGTGCAGAAAGCCGCCGAAGCAAAAACTTTAAAGTTTCAAGCACCCGACCGCGTTCATCCGACGGGCAATCAAACAATTGAAGAATCTTTGAAAAAAATGGACGAAACACGCGAGAAATTAGAAGAGCTTCGTCCGCTTTTTGAATCAGTGGAATGTTCCGACTTTAAGTTTCCGCATCCGTTTATGGGCGAATTGACTGCGCACGAATGGCTCACGCTCGTCGGCGGACACGAAGCCAGACATCTTCGACAAATCGAAAATATGCTTGAGAAAAGTGCGTCTATATAAATTTAACAAACAAAAAAAGCCTCGATTGCGGAGGGAATGCAATCGAGGCTGAGATACGAGCAAATCTTCCGAAGTTAAAATAATTGCATATAAAATTTCGGAAGCAGCTCTTGGAGTTACCTATATGAATTTGACTTTCATACTTTAATATTCACGCACGCATTTCATATTTGTTGCATTAAAATAAAATAATTTTTTTGTTGCAACGCGATTCAGTTTAATCTTTCCAAACCAATGCTGCGCTTCGTCAGAC
>Ga0136615_10001958_pt1 | contig 10133 bp, 9 predicted proteins | sample AntDrymUQ2882206_2_FD_106647 | JGI IMG/M metagenome (GOLD analysis project Ga0136615, IMG submission 106647) | Polar desert sand microbial communities from Dry Valleys, Antarctica - metaG UQ288 (22.06) | ecosystem: Environmental > Terrestrial > Soil > Desert | place: Antarctica: Dry Valley...
TGACCGCTGGCGTCGACCTCCGCACCGTGGCCGGCCGTCTCGGTCATGGCGGCGGTGGAGCCACCACGCTGCGCGTCTACGCCGCCTGGGTCGGCGAATCCGACCGCCGGGCCGCCGAGATACTGGGAACCCGGGTTCCGCGACCGCCCCGCTCGTCGGCATAGCCCCAAGCCCGCGGATCTCAGGGGACCTAGGGTCGCCGTGTGACCCTCACCGTCGCGTAGATCCTTGCGCAAGATCGCCCCGCCCTGGTGGTCGTACCCCCTGCTCATCAGCAGAAATGTGCGTGATCGCCTGCCGCGGGGGGAGGCGTGTTCCGTGACTGTTTCCGCTGCATGGCTGCGCTGCGGCGGCGGTGGGATGCTTCCGGGCGTGAGCGGACCGGCGCGGCGGGTGTTTCTGAGTCACACCTCAGAGTTGCGGCGGTTCCCGGTGGGGCGGTCGTTCGTGGCGGCGGCGGAGCGGGCCGTGTCACGGGCGAAGGACGCGGTCTGCGACATGGCGTACTTCAACGCGCGGGATGAGACGCCGGCGCAGGTGTGCCGGGAGGCGGTTACCGAGGCCGACGTGTATGTGGCGGTGGTGGGGTTCCGGTATGGCTCCCCGGTTCGGGACCGTCCGGAGCTGTCCTACACCGAGTTGGAGTTCGAGGCGGCCACCGAGCAGGGCATGACGCGGCTGGTGTTCCTGCTCACCGAAGACACCCCAGGTACCCGGGAGTTGCTGATCGATCCGACGCACGCCGATCAGCAGGGGGTGTTTCGGGCTCGGCTGGCGTCGGAGTCGGGATTGACCATCGCCATGGTGAGCACACCGGAGGAGTTGGAGGTGGTGCTGTACCAGGCGCTGACCGGCCTGCCGCGGTCCCGGTCGGTCGGTGTACGGGTGTGGAACATCCCCGCTCGGTTGGTGGTGTTCACCGGCCGGGAGGACCTGTTAGGGGATCTGCGGGTGGCGCTGCGGGCGGGTGAGCGAGTCGCGGTGCAGGCGGTGCACGGAATGGGCGGAGTAGGCAAGACCGTACTGGCGATCGAGTACACCCACCGCCATGGCGATGAGTACGATGTGGCGTGGTGGATCCCAGCGCAGGACCCGGAGTTGATCCCGGAGCGGTTGGCGGAGCTGGCCCGCGCCCTGAATCTGGCAACGGCGACCGATCCGGCGCCGGTGGCGGTGGCGCGGCTGCTGGGGGCGTTGCGGGAACAGGCGCGGTGGCTGCTGGTGTTCGACAACGCCGAACAGCCGCGGGATGTGGTGCGGTTCCTGCCGGGCGGGGCCGGGGATGTGGTGATCACCTCCCGGAACCCGGACTGGGGTGGGGTGGCGATCCCGCTGGGTGTGGAGGTGTTCACCCGCGCCGAATCAGTGGAGCTGTTGAGATCCCAGGTACCACGGTTGTCGGTGCCCGAGGCGGATCGGGTGGCGGACGGGTCGGGGGATCTGCCGCTGGCGGTGGATCAAGCCGCGGCGTTGCTGGCCGACACCGCCATGGACACCGAGACCTATTTGGAGCTCGTGGATGCCCGCACCACCGACGTGCTCAACCGCGGCGGTGGTAGCGGTGGGTATCCGGTGTCGCTGACCGCGTCCTGGGCGGTCGCGTTCGACCGGCTCGCGGCGGATCACCCGGCAGCATTGCAGTTGCTGACGCTGGTGGCGTGGTTGGGTCCGGAGCCGGTACCCCTCTCACTAGTCACCGGGCACCCGGATCGACTGCCCGCCGCGCTGGACGTCGCGGCCCGGGACCCGCTGGTGTTCGCCGAGGTGACCGCAGTACTGCGGCGACGGGGCATGGCCCGGATAGCACCGGACAGCATGCAGCTGCACCGGGTGCCCGCGGCCCTGCTGCGCGCCCGCACCCGCGAGGACCCCGAGAGCGGGGGGTGGGCGGTGATCGTCATCCGGCTGCTACGTGAGGCGGTCCCCGCTGACCCGTGGAACAACCCGCCCACCTGGTCGGACTGGCGAGCGCTGCTGCCCCATGTGCTGGCCGCAACCGACACCAACCGCCCCCTGGAACCGGCCGGCGATGATGTCGCCTGGCTGCTCGACCGGGCCGGCGCCTACCTACATACCCGGGGAGAACCTGGAACCGCCCGCCCACTGCACAAACGGGCCCTCACCGACCGCCGCCGGATACTCGGCGAGGACCACCCCGACACCCTTCGCTCGGCCAACAACCTCGCCCACGACCTGCGGGTGCTCGGTGAGCATGAGCGGGCCCGCCAAGTCAATGAGGACACCCTCCCCCGCTGTCGTCGGGTGTTCGGCGAGGACCACCCCGAAACCCTTGAATCGGCCAGCATTCTCGCCCTCAATCTGCGGGCGCTGGGTGAGTATGACCGGGCCCGCCAGCTGGATGAGGACACCCTCCCCCGCTGTCGTCGGGTGTTCGGCGAGGACCACCCCGACACCCTGATTGCCGTCAGCCTCTTTGCTGGCGATATGCGTGCATTGGGAGAGTACGAGCGGGCCCGCCAGCTCGATGAGGACACCCTCACCCGCTGCCGTCGGGTGCTCGGCGCCGACCACCCCGATACCCTTCGCTCGGCCAACAACCTCGCCCGTGATCTACATGCGCTGGGGGAGTATGAGTGGGCCCAGCAACTCCATGAGGACACCCTCACCCGTTACCGTCGGGTGCTCGGCGCCGACCACCCCGACACCCTGGGCTCGGCTAGCCACCTTGCCCGTGATCTACATGCGCTGGGGGAGTATGAGTGGGCCCACCAACTCCATGAGGACACCCTCACCCGTTACCGTCGGGTGCTCGGGGAGGACCACCCCGACACCCTGCGCTCGGCCAACATCCTCGCTGCCGATCTGCGGGAGCTGGGGGAGTATGAGCGGGCCCGTCAGCTCGATGAGGACACCCTCAGCCGCCGCCTGCGGGTGCTCGGGGAGGACCACCCCGCCACGCTGACCTCGGCCAGCAACGTCGCCGACGATCTGCGGGAGCTGGGTGAGCATGAACAGGCCCGCCAGCTCGACGAGGACACCCTCACCCGCCGCCGTGGGGCGCTCGGGGAGGACCACCCCAACACCCTGACCTCGGCCAGCAACCTCGCCGCCGACCTGCGGGAGCTGGGTGAGCACGAGCAGGCCCGCCAGCTCGACGAGGACACCCTCACCCGCCGCCGTCGAGTGCTCGGGGAGGACCACCCCAAGACTCTGGAGTCAGCCAGCAACCTCGCCGCCGATCTGCGGGAGCTGGGGGAGTATGAACGGGCCGACCAGCTGGAGGAGCACGCCCGATCGCACAATCGTGGACGATCACAGGCCGAGGGGAAGGCACCACCCGACCGGTGACCGCGCCTGGCTCGCCATATGGAGGTTGGTAGTGCCGCCCGGCGGCTGTACCGGTTGGCGACGGCGGGCACGGGAGAGATGCCCTACCAACCGAGCTACGGCCGCGCCGCCGCAGGCGGCGCGGCTGATTCCATAGAGAGGCGGACTCGGCAGTTAACAGTCGTTGTGCGTGGCTCACCGGAGAAGTTGCCGGCGATGACGCCACGCGAGGGTCAATGCCGCCGCGGCGCCAGGCACCCGGCATCCCGAAGGTGGTTGAGCGTGTTCTGCTCGAAGGGGATGGTGCGAGCCGGGATGACGCCCTCGTTGTTGGTGTCCACCGCGTCCGCGAATAGCTCGTCGTAGAGGTCCGGTTCGAGGACTACGACGGTGAGAATGTCCCCGGCGAGGGTGAGGGCGTCGAGAGCGATCCCGAGGCAGTAGGCGCGGAGCCGGCCGTCGGTGAGGGCGGCATCCATGGTTGTGAAGGGATCGGTGTCGTAGTCGATCGGGCAGCCGGTGCCGTCGTATTCCTCCTCGTGGCCCAACAGCTCCTCGGCATACTCACGTTGGATGTTGCGCCAGAGGGAGAAGTCCCTCGCGAGGCAGTCCGGCATGACCGAGCTCGGTTGGAAGATCCCTGCCGGCAGCAGGTGCACCATGCTGCCCCCGCCCACAACGCGAGCGCCGTCTCGTTGGTGCAGGACGACGCTTGGGGATTCCCCGCCCCGGATGGTGAGGGTGCCGATTGCTCCCATGAGGGGTCGGCGAGTGAGGTCGAACGGGTCGCCGATCAGCTTGCGGAACGCGAGCCGTCGCCAAGACGGTTTGATGAGTTCGATCTCGCCGTGGCGGTCTCGCGTGAGTGCGTCGAGGGCGGTCTCGTGTGCGAGTGCTTCGTTGGTGTCGAGGGCGTCGAAGAAGCCCATCGCCCCGAACGAAAGCTGTAGCGCCGGCTGCGACCAGTCGACACCCAGCAGGCGGAAGCACAGCCGGTTCTCCAGGAGCGTTGGCGGTGCCAGGTCGCGGATCGCGTGGCTGTAGCGGCGGTACCGCTGCTCGGCCGATGCGAGCGGGCGGGTGCGGGCGCTCTCGCGTTCAGTACCAGTGATGGCCGGGGGAGGCTCGTCCTGCATGCGGTCGAGGACGATCTGTCCGAGCGGCACCGGCTCGTCCGGTATCCATGATGGCTGTGTGATCACGCCGGTGTGCTCGGCTCCGGGCAGATGTTGGTCGGGGTAGAGCAGTTCGGCGAGCACAGCGAGGGTCCGCCTACGGGAGCTGAAAGCGCGGCGGTGCTGCCGCCACTGCTCCTGCTCTCTCTCGACTCGCGCGTCGAGCTTCCCGGGCGGTGCGACCAGTGTCAGCAGGTCGTCCGGGCTGCTACTCGTCCGGCGCTGTAATTCCGTCGCCGAGGGCCGTGGCCGGCGGAAGCCGAGTTCATCGACCGCGACCTGGAAGTGCTCGGCCAGCAGCCGGCGGTAGAAGGGTTGGGGCCAGACCACCTCGCCGCGTTCCCAGCGGCCGACAGTCTTGCTGGTGAGTGCAACGGGTCGGTCGAAGCGGCTCTGCGCGATCTTGTTGAGTTCGTCGGCGAGATCCTGCTGCGACAGGCCTGCAGCCTCACGCAGAGCCACCAACTCCGCGTTCGGTCCGCTGGTCTCCGCTGGCTGGGCCACAGGGGCACCGTAGGCCGCTGACGGGACCGGCGGACAGGTTTGTCCCCTCAATGTCCTCGGTCTGGGCCTTCACCGGGCGCCGAGGGCGGTCGGTTGATGTCTTCCCTGTTGGTGGCATCACAGCATGAACACGACACCGCGCCGCGACGGTTCGCCGGCCCCGGATCGGCGCTACGCCCAGACGGCCGGTCGGCCACCCGGAGTGACTGGTAGTGACCGAGCCGGCTTGGTCCGGCAGCTCCAACACCAGGTCGCATCGCTCTCCCGACGGGTGAACGACCTCACTAGGGCTCGTCGTCGGCAGCTAGCTGCTGCTCGATCGCGTCGAGGCGCGCTGTGATCGCGGTGAGAGAGGTCTTGACGTTCCGGAGCTCGGCGACGACAGGGTCGTTTTCGTCAGGGTCGACGGCGGGATCACGGCCGTCGGCGACCGCTTCGAGGTGGTCCGGGGACCACTGGAGCGCTTCGGAGAGCGCCCGGAGCGTTCGCGGGTGCCGCCGCCGGGTTTCGCTGCTCCCGCCCTGCAGCTGCCGGATCGTTGCGACGCTCACCTGCGATCGCTGGGCGAGTTCGACCTGGGTCAGGTCCAGCTCGCGCAGACGGAGCTTGATCGCCTCCGCCACCGCAGGCCAGTCCTTGCCCACCACCGCTACCTCCTCGCCGCGCGGGCCCGCTGTGAGTAGCGCTGACCTTAGCGCTCGCCCCGCATGCCAACTATCGCGGGAACCCCCTTCCATGCGCTACGATTAGCGCCAACTATAGCGCTACAGACAGCGTCCAGTTCGAGGAGGGCAATCCCATGCACGACAGATCAACACCTCCGGTCGCCAGCCAACCAGAGGTTCAAAGTCAGAAGAGCGGTGCCTGTATGCGCGACGTCCTCCGAGGTCAGGCACTGCAGAGCGCGATGCGTAAGCGAAGGGCGGGGGTACCTACGTACTCGGTGCCGGAAGCGGCAGCGCTGCTGTCGATCTCGCAGGAGTACCTGTACCGGCTGATCCAAGGCGAGGCGTTCCCGGCGGTCCGGATGCGCCTGGGTACCGCGCAGGGCCGTTACGTCGTCCCCGCCAAGGCGGTGGAGCGTCTGCTCGATGACACGGCCGCAGGGAGCGGGTGTGTGGAGGCCGCCGAGTGGTCGGCTCGGTGGGCCGCTGACACCGCCGGTGGCGCGGCGTGAGCGCGCAGCGTCGGCACCTGGCGCCCCGGGTCGCGCTGGCCGGACTCGGGATCGTGTGTTTCGGCGATCTGCTGCGGCGGATGCCTGCGGACACGCCGGGGCGGGTGTACTGGCCGTGGCTGATCCTGGTCGGCGTCGTGGTGCTGCTGGGCACGTTCCTGGTCTGGCGTCAGGGCCGTGGTGGGTCGGCGGGGTTGGTGGGCCGCTGGTCGCGGCGCGCGCGGCGTAACCAGGGGGTGGCCAGTCGGTGGGCGATCCTGCGGGTCGCCTCCCGGTTCGCGGTCCGCCGCAAGGCTGCGGTGCTGCGCCCCAGCCTGCGGCAACTGGGCTGGTGGCAGCGGCTGTGCGTGGCCACACGGGAGGTGGCCACCCCACTGGCCCGGGTCGGGCTGCTGCGCATCTGGTCCCCGATCGAGGATGTCACGCTGCGCATCGGGGGGCCGCGGACCGGCAAGACCGGGGAGCTCGCCTGCCGGATCCTGGACGCCCCCGGTGCGGTGATCGCCACCAGTACCCGCACCGACCTGGTGGACCTGACCGGGCCGTGTCGGGCCCAGCGGGGTCCGGTGGGGGTGTTCAACCCCTGCGGCCTGGGTGGGCTGGCGTCGTCGGTGACGTTCGACCCGCTGTCGGGCTGCGAGCAGCCGGCCACCGCCACCTCCCGCGCCGCGGACCTGTTGGCGGGGGTGTCCGCACCCGGCCGCGGTGGGGACATGGAGTTCTGGGCCGCCCAAGCCCGCCGGGTACTCGCATCGCTGCTGCACGCCGCCGCCCTCGGTGGTGGGTCGATGCGGGACGTGCTCGCCTGGGTCGCCGACCCCGATGCCTGCGCGGCGCAGGTGCAACGGTTTCTGCGCCGCTCCCCAGAGCCCGCCTACGAGCAGGACGCGCTGCAGTTCCTGGGCACCAACGAACGCACCCGCAGCTCGATCTGCGCCACCATCATGCCCGCACTCGGATGGCTCACCGACTCCACCGCCGCCACCGCAGCAGCCACGGGTGGGTTCGACGTCGAGGCGTTGCTCGAGTCGCGGGGCACGGTGTTCATGCTCGGCGCCGAGGACGCCCAAGTCGCCCCCCTGGTCACCGCACTCACCGGACACATCGCCCGCGAAGCCCGCCGCCTCGCCAGCCGGCAACCCGGTGGCCGGCTCGACCCGCCTCTGACCCTCGCGTTGGATGAGGCGGCGTTGATCTGCCCCATTCCGCTGGACAACTGGACCGCGGACATGGGCGGACGCGGCGTGACCATTCACATCGCTGCGCAGTCACGGGCGCAGCTGCGCCAACGGTGGGGGGACACCGGGGCGGCGGCGATCCTGAACAACGCCGCCACCCTCATGATCTACGGCGGCACCCGCGACCCCGACGACCTGGCCGCGTACTCCAGCTTGACCGGGGAACGCGACGAGGAGGTCCCCAGCTGGGATCCGCACGGGGCGCTGCACACCACCAGCATCCGCCGGGTCCCCGTGCTCTCACCCGCGCAACTCGCACAACTACCCGCCCGCCACGTGGTGCTGATCCGCCGCGGCATGGCACCCGCCGTGGGCAAGGTCCAGATGGCGTGGAAACGCGGTGACGTCAAGGCCACGACCCGAGCGCTGCGCTGGGCTGACCACCTCGAGCGCTGGCGCCAGCACCGCGAGCGCGCCCTGGAATGGGCGGTGGACACCCTCGCTGACACCCACCCGCGGTTCGAACCCCTCGCCCAGCAGGTACACGCCGCCAACGACGCGCTGCGGGCCGCCCGAACCCGGTGGGAGACCGATCAGGCCCGCCGCGACTGGTGGGACCGATGAGCACCACACGTCGCCGTCTCGGCCCTCGGGAACCCGCGCGGGTCGAGGACACCGGTGCCGCCCGGTGGGTGGGGCGCTCAAGGCCGCGCCGGCCACGACGCCCGGTCGAGCCGCCTGCGGCGGCGCGGTGCTGCTGGCCCCTGAGCTTCACGCGGCCGCCCTCAACGTCAAGGGGGCCGGAAACTTCTTGGCCGCCCTCCGGGCCGCTGCGCTCGCCCAAGAACTTTCCGTCCTCATCCCTTGACGTCGAGCCTCCGCGGCCACGCCCGCGGGCTCAGGCGGTGGCGGGGGAGGCCCGCCACCCGCAACCGGGGCCACCAGCACCACGGCCCCATTCGAGCAGCAGCAGCGGAGGGCACCAGCCATGACCCGACACCACCGACCCCAGACCCCCACCCCGCACACCAACACCCCAGCCCGCGGCGAGCGTGGACGGTTCGTGGACCCCGAGCAGCTGATCTGCCCCGGCTGCGGCGAGCAGGTCCGCCCCGAACCACCGGGCTACTGGCACGTCGCCGACGGGTTGCCCGCACCCGGGTTCTCCCACCGCGACGGGTCCGCGCTGTGCCGGCACCGGGACGGGACGGTAGCCGAGCCGATCGAAATCGAGCGGTGGTGAGCGCGATGACCGCGAAGCGCCCCGAGGCGGTGCGGTGGGGTTGCCGCGAGCACGGCACACCCCGCGGCACACCGTGCGATCACTGCGCTGATCAGGGCGAGCTGTTCGCCCGCGCCGAGGTAACCCGCCCGGCGCGACGCAGGACCGGGCCAGTGACTCAGACCGGCGGGCGGTCAGCGTGATGCCATGTCTGGCCGAGCAGGCCGCGGTGCGTGAGCTGGCCGCGCTCGTCGACGGTCCACACCGCCTGCGGTGGTTGTGGCGTGACGAGCTGGAGGCGCTGCAGGGCGCCGCGCGGCGGATGGGCCACCGGCCCGAGCATCCGGCCGGGATCTACCGCTGCTACCACCCGACCCAGGAGCGGATCGAGCACCCGTCAGAGCCCGGCGCCCTCGGCCGGGTGTGGCGGCACCACGAGCCCTCGTCAAGGCCCCGCCGGGTGCTGATCACCGGGTCGCGGAGCTGGACACACCCCGGCCCGATCCGCCGGGCCCTCGGCGGGCAGTGGGGCGACGGCACCGCCGTGCTCGTGTCCGGTGCCTGCCCGCGCGGCGCCGACCGGATCGCGGAGACGTTCTGGCGCGGCTGGGGCGGCCGGATCGAGCGCCACCCCGCCGACTGGGCGCGGCACGGCCGATCCGCCGGCTACCACCGCAACACGGAGATGGTCGCGCTCGGCTCCGACGTGTGCCTCGCGTTCATCCACGCCGCCTCGCCCGGGGCCACCCACACCGCGCGCCTCGCCGAGGCCGCCGCCATTCCCACCCACCGCCACACCCAATCGTCCGGGAAGGACGCGTGATTGTCATGGGCATGATCCTGACCAGCTACGGCGACGCCGCCTATGACCACGAGGGCTATCCCGCGCAGGTCCTCGACGACGGCAGGATCACCGGCACCCAGCCCGGAGACCACGCCGCGGATGGTCGGGCAGGTCGTCGCCGCCTGCACCTGTGGGTGGACCGGCACCACCCGCTACCCCAGCCCCACCTCCTTCGACGAGGACGCCGAGGCCCTCGCCTTGGCCGACTGGGAACACACCCACGCGATCCCCACCCTGCACCGTGCCCTGGACCAGCGGGCGCAGCGGCTGCAGCAGATCCTGGCCGGCCTGGCCGCCGATCACCAGACCCACCTCGACCGCGACTCCGACGCAGGCCAGCGCCGCGAGCTGCTCGAGCACACCCTGCGCGCGCTCGATGAGGCGGCCGGACTTACCCGCGAGCTGCTCGACCACGCCCGCGCGGAGCCCACCACTGAGCCCCGCCGACCCCATCTGATCACCGAACCTGAGCACCGAAAGGACTGAGAACCATGGCAGGCGACACCACACTGACGATCGTTGGCAACCTCACCGCCGACCCCGAGTTGCGTTTCACCTCCACCGGCACCGCCGTCGCGAACTTCGTGGTGGCCTCCACCCCACGCACGTTTGACCGCTCCACCGGCCAATGGGTCGACGGGGAGGCGCTGTTCCTGCGCGCCACCGTGTGGGCGCAGTTGGCCGAGCACACCGCCGAGAGCCTCACCAAAGGCATGCGGGTGATCGTGGCGGGCCGGTTGCGGCA
>Ga0136615_10001959_pt1 | contig 10132 bp, 9 predicted proteins | sample AntDrymUQ2882206_2_FD_106647 | JGI IMG/M metagenome (GOLD analysis project Ga0136615, IMG submission 106647) | Polar desert sand microbial communities from Dry Valleys, Antarctica - metaG UQ288 (22.06) | ecosystem: Environmental > Terrestrial > Soil > Desert | place: Antarctica: Dry Valley...
AGCCGCTGTGGGGCACGAAGCTCGAAAACGCGCGCGGTGTCGTCCGCAAACGCGCGCACATCCCGGTAGCGCCAACCTCGCCGCAGAGGCACCACGACATGAAGGCCCTTGCCTCCCGTCGTCTTCGCAAAGCGGGGGAGGCTGAGCTCTTCCAATAGAGCGCACAGCAGCTCGGCCGCCTCCTGCGCCGAGCGGAAGGCGTTCTCGGGAGGATCGAGATCGAAGATTAGTTGATCAGGCTGTTCGACACGATCGACGCGGCTGGTTCCGGTATGCAGGGTGATGGCAGCTTGATTCGCGAGGTAGACCAACGTGGCCGGGTTGTCGCAGATGACATGGTTGACGGTGCCCTTGTCTTTGGGCAGCTTCTGCGTGTGGATCCAGTCTGGAAGGTATTTTGATGCATCCTTCTGGTAGAAGCCGTTCTTGTCGATGCCATCGGGAAACCGTTGGATCGTGAGAGGCCGTCCCTTCAGGTGTGGAACCATGACCGCCGCTACCTCGTGGTAGTAGGCGATCAGCTCGCCTTTGGTCACTTCGTTCCCAGGAAAGAGGACCTTGTGCTGGTTCGAAGTCTCGATCGCGCGGCGCCCCACCTTCAGCGTACTCATTGGGCGCACGGCCGATCGTCACGTGAAGGCGATGCGGTCTACTCCTGTGGGGGGAACGACATCACGCCGAACTGGGCGCCCTGGGGATCTGCCAGAGCCCCCTGTCGTCCGCCTGCAGCGAAGTCGGTCACCGGCCCGTGGGGTGTGCCGCCCAGCTCCTGAGCGCGGGCAATCGTGGCCTCTGCATCGTCGACCAGGAAAGCAACTCGCCAGTGGGCCGGAACCTGGGGTGGCATTTCAGGACCGAGCTCCGAGATGCTGCCGATCTCGCGCTCTTCCAGTGACATGTATTCGCCCCAGGTTGGATCGCTCTGGAGCTTCCAGCCGAATACGTTTCCGTAGAACGACCTGGCCGTGTCCACATCTCGAGTGGCGAGGTCGCTCCAACACCAAGTGAAAGGCTCGTTTACAAGGGCCGCCCCGTGGTGCTTGACCGCCTGCCAGACCCCTGCGATGGCACCGTCGGGTGAGGCGAACACGGTCATCCGTCCGGCATCGAACACATCGAAGGGGTCCATCATCACCGTGCCGCCGTGCTCGGTGATCGAGGCGGCGGTCGCCTTCACGTCGGCCGAGGCGATGTAGGTGGTCCACGCGGGAGGCATTCCCTCCGTAAAGATCCCCCCTACTCCTGCTACCACGTGCCCGTCCTTGGAGAACTGGCCGTAGCCGCCCGCCTCGGGACGCTCGTCAACCTCTGCGGTCCACCCCAAGAGCTCGCTATAGAAGGGTCGGGCGGCCTCGGGGTCGGTCGTTCCCAGGTCCACCCAGCAAGGGGTGCCCGGCAGGTAAGACTCTTTAGTGGGCATAGCGTCAGGCTAACACCGTTGCCGGGGCGGCTCAAGAGTTGCTGGGCTGCGGGCCGGCTTCCCGGCCGGGCCACCGCCAGTCAACGTTTCTCCTGATCAGCACGATCGAACAGGTTCCGGAGCAGTAGGTGGTCCAAGCGGGTTCGCGAGGAGTTCATCCGGGCTCCCGCAGGCGCGTCTCAGGGCTCCGCTAGGGTTGGAGCCGCCCAAAAATAAGTACGGGAAGAAGACGCTTTCCTGCGTTGTTAGTCGTGCAAACGGTGTTGAGTCGTGAGAAAGAGGGGCGTATGAGCGATGTGATCAAGGCGTCGGGGCTGGTCAAGCGCTATGGCACCGTAACGGCGCTCGACGGACTCGATCTCGTCGTGCCGGGAGGCACGGTGCTCGGGTTGCTGGGCCCCAACGGCGCGGGCAAGACCACCGCCGTGCGCATCCTCACCACGCTGCTCGAGCCCGATTCCGGTACCGCCGAAGTCGCCGGTATCGACGTGCGCAGCGATCCCGGAGCTGTGCGAGAACGCATCGGTCTGTCCGGTCAGAACGCGGCCGTCGATGAGTATCTAACGGGATTCGAGAACCTCGACATGGTGGGCCGGCTCTACAAGCTCGGGCGTGGGCCTGCCCGGGAGCGCTCGCGTCAGCTTCTGGAGATCTTCTCGCTGTCCGACGACGGCGACCGGCCGGTGAAGGGTTACTCGGGCGGCATGCGCAGGCGCCTCGACCTGGCCGCCGCACTCGTGGCCGAGCCTGCGGTGCTGTTTCTCGATGAGCCGACCTCGGGTCTCGACCCGCGCAGCCGCACCGACCTGTGGGGCGTCATTCGCACCCTCGTGCGCGAGGGCACCACGCTGCTGCTGACTACTCAGTACCTGGAGGAGGCCGACCAGCTCGCCGACGATATCGTGGTGATCGATCACGGTCGCATGATCGCGCACGGCACCTCGGACGAGCTCAAGGCTCAGGTAGGCGGTGAACGGCTAGAGCTAGTCGTAGGGACGACATCGGACATCCAGCCGGCCCGAAGTGTGTTAGCAGACGTCGCTGCGGGAGAGGTCGTGGTCGATGAAGACGGCCGCCGGCTCACGGCCCCTATCAGCGGTGGCGCGGATGCATTGATGACGGCTCTGCGCAGGCTCGACGCAGACCATGTGCGTGTACTAGACGTAGGGCTGCGCCGGCCCACCCTCGATGACGTCTTCCTTACGCTGACCGGTCACGCTGCAGAAGCCTCGGACACCGACTCAGAGGCCGACGGCAGCGCCAAGCGCGACGACGACGGTCGAGCCAAGAAGCGGCGAACAAAGGAGCCCGTCCAATGAGTAATCTCCGCTGGGCCTTTGCAGATGGCGCGGTCATCGCTAAGCGCAACCTCATCAAGATCAAACGGGTGCCCGATCTGCTGGTGTTCACCACGATATCCCCGATCATGTTCGTGTTGCTCTTCGCGTACGTGTTCGGCGGTTCCATCAGCCCCCCGGGTGTCAACTACAGGGAGTTTCTTATCGCCGGGATCTTCGCCCAGACCGTGATCTTCGGAGCGACTTTCACCGGCGCAGGCCTGGCCGACGACATGCAGAAGGGAGTCATCGACCGGTTCCGGTCGCTGCCGATGTCGCGCTCTGCCGTTCTTGTGGGACGAACCGCGAGTGACATCGTCTACAACATGATCTCGATCACTGTCATGTCTCTGACCGGGCTGATTGTAGGGTGGCGAATTCGAACTTCGCTGCCCGAGGCAGTCGGCGGCTTTCTGCTTCTGCTGTTCTTCGCCTATGCGTTCTCCTGGGTGATGGCATACGTCGGCATGCTCGTGTCCAGTCCAGAGGTCGTAAGCAACGCGTCATTCATCGTGGTCTTTCCAATAACCTTTGTCGCCAATACCTTCGTGCCGAGCGATAATTTGCCGCCGGTGCTGCGAGCGATCGCCGAGTGGAACCCGGTTTCGGCGGTGGCGCAGGGGGCTCGTGAGCTATTCGGCAATACCAGTCCGGCCGCCCCGCCTCCGGAGGTCTGGTCGCTACAGCATCCCGTACTCTATACGCTCATCTGGGTCGCCATCATCTTGGCGGTGTTCGTGCCTCTCTCCGTGCGGCAGTACAAGAGAGCCGCCAGCCGCTGAGCCTGTTTACGGGAGTTGGGCGCAGCTAATTGCCGGATGTCCAAGGCCCGACGCCGCCGAGTCGGTCGACTCCGATGCGGGTGATGTAGCCGGGCGGGGGATCGGGCATCGGCGGAAACACGACTTCTGGACCGAGATAGGTCCGCGCCAGCTCTTGAAGCAGCTCCGGGGCGCCGCCCTCGGTCACGCGCGCCCGCCCTTGGATCACGAGGTACTCGGTGAGCCCTATCTCGTTGACGGTCTCCGTTTCGAACGACAGCGTGACCCTTGGGTCGCGCCGCAGGTTGCGGAGCTTTCTCTGATCAAAAAGGGTGGCAAGTACGATTTCGTTAGCTTCGACTCCCGCCCATGCGCAGGTCACCTGGGGGTTGCCATCGGGATCGATGGTGACGAGGTGCGCCAACGCCGCCGACTCGAGGATCCTCTTTGCGCTATCGGGAATGATCATGGCTGCATGATCGCACGAGGGTATTCAATCGCGCAACTTCTACTACCAGGTGCCAATTCGGTACTCAGCGGCACAACTTCCACGGAGAGCACTCAGATTGCAGGTCGCTTTTCCTTGTAAGCAGACATGAGCTTGTCTGTTTGATCCGCCTCGAGATACTTGGTCGCTTCACGCATGGTTATTCCCGATGCGATATGCGTTCGCGGCGCCAGCCAATCAAACACATCGTCGGGGTTTCTCTTTGCAACTTCTCTCAGAACCCACCCGATCGCCTTGCGAATAAAAAACTCCTTCTCCGAAAGCATGGAGTCGGCGTGCCGGCAGAAGCTCGAGAATGCCTCCCCCTTGCGTAAGAGCTTCAAGTGCGCCAGCAGAAGGGAACGCCTTAACCAGAAGTCGTCGTCGGTCGCCCACTCCTCCAGCGTCTGAAGGGCCGCGGGATGCCGCAGGGCAAGCCCGCCTGCGACGTTTCCGGCAAGCCCGTCGACGAGCGCCCACGTTTTCGAAGCGCGAATCAGCTGTTCGATGACCGGAATGTCGCGGAGAGAGAGGGTGGCCGGGCAGCTCTCGAGCAGGACCACGGCCGTCATTCGTCGTTCAAAGATCGGCTGGGACCACAATTCCAAGACCAGTTCGATGAGGTCATCGTGAGTTATCGATGCGTGGCCACGAACGAATGCCTTGACGGTCTCGCGGATTGCTCCCTTCGATGCCCCGAAGAACTCGAGATCGCTTTTGAGGTACTTCTTCTCGGCCACCGCCCTCTCCGGGTCTCCGCGTGTCCGCAGCTCCTTGTCGATTCGGGCTGCCATCTCGGCGGCGCTTGAAGGGTGCAAGTCTCAGCCCGAGGACTCTTTACGACTTGTCAGCCAAGCGCCACCGAGCACCAGCGCCGTTCCTGCCAGTGAGAGAACGGCGATGGTCTCGTCTCGAAAAATCAGGCCGAGGCTCACGGCAACGATCGGGAGGAAGTAGATGGCGATAGAGCCGCGCGCGGCCCCCGCCCGACCGGCTAGATTTGTCATCGCCACCAGCGCAACGCCCGTGCTAATGACTCCCAAGGGCACCATGGCGATCGCGCTGGGCCAGCTCCAATCGGATGCGGGCAGTTGCACGACCGCGAGCAGTGTGACCGGCGCCAGCGCGACCAGTTGAGCGCGCAAGAGCACCGGCAGCGCCCCGTAACGTTGTTGCAACGGGACGGCCAGGTTGAACGAAATCCCGTAGAAAACCACTGCCAACAGAATCAGGAGGACGCCGAACCCGGTGAAGCTCGAGTCCTCCACGGCCGGAAATGCGATCGCGACAACGCCTACGAATCCGAGCAACAAACCGGCGATCTGGTGCCGCCCCGGGAGTTTGCGCATCAGGAGAGCGGCGAACAAGGCGCTAAAGAGTGGGACGGCGCCGTTGAGCATCCCCGCAAGGGCAGATGAGATCCGCTGTTCGGCCAGGGGGAAGAGCACGAAGGGAACGGCCATCCAAAGGATTCCGAGCGCCGCGACTCTGCGCCAGTCCTCGGCGTCGATCTTGGCGCGGGCGCGCGGGAAGAGGGCCAGAGTCCCGGCTCCGAGCGCAAGTCGCGCGAAGGCGACGACTCCCGGAGCGAAGGAATCGACCCCTATCGCAATGAACAAGAAGGACGAGCCCCACATCAAGGAGACTGCAACGAGAAGGCCCCACTCGGCGGGCCCAAAAGCTTCGGGTCGGCTGCCGGGGGTGGTGTGGAAAAGGCGAGCAGGCCTGGAGGGGCCGACGTTGGGATCTAGCTGCTGCTCCCCCTTCGTCGGCTGCGCCCTCTCTTCTCCTTTGCTTGTCAAGAAGGCATGTTAGGGGCGCGTCGCTATAGCTGCGGCGATGATTGCTGTGGTCGCTCGGTCGACGTCGGCAGTGGTGGTTGCGTGATCCGAGACGCTGATCCGAAGGGCGGCCTTGTCTCGCCATACCGTATCGCCCAGCCACGCCTCGCCACCGCTCTGGACGATGGCAGCGGTCTTCCTCGTACGAGTGTCGTCGTCGCCTACTCGCACGAGCACCTGGTTGAGCACGACATCGTTCAACAACTCGAGGTCTTCGGTCGCAGAAAGAGTTTCGGCGAAGCGCGTGGCGTGGTCGCAACAGCGCCGGACCAGCGCCGCGACCCCCTCTCGGCCGAGGCTGCGCAGCGCCGCCCATACAACAAATGCCCGAGCTCTCCGGCTGCTCTCGGGCGTCCAGTCCGATCCATCCCGCGCCCCATTTGTTTCTCGGACCAGATAAGGGGCGCGCATAGCCATGGCGATGCGATGGGTCTGGGGGCGGGCGCACGCCACGAAGCCGGAATCGTAGGGGACGTTCAACCACTTGTGGCCGTCGGTCGCCCAGGAGTCCGCCAACTCGACTCCTTCCACGAGGTGGCGATGAGCCGGGCTTGCCGCCGCCCACAGCCCGAATGCCCCGTCGACGTGCAGCCAGGCCCCGTGGTCCCGGCACGACTCAGCGATCTCTCGAAGGGGGTCGAAGGCTCCGGTGTTCACGTTCCCGGCTTGGGCGCAGACGATGCTCGGACCGTGTATGTCCACTAAGGTTCGACGAAGCGCGTCGGCGTCCATCCTGCCCTGCGAGTCGGCCGAGACGACAATCATCGTGCGCTCGCCCATGCCGAGAAAACGCAAGGCTCGCCCAATCGTGATATGGCAATCGGCTCCCACCAGGATCGCCACCGGGGGAGCGCCCGTCAACCCGTCGGACTCGACGTCCCAGCCTGCTTTCTCCAGCACATCGTGCCGCGCGGCCGCCAACCCCGCGAAGTTGGCCATCTGCGCCCCCGTGGTGAACCCCAGCGAAGCCGAGGAGGGGAGGCCGAGGAGGTCGAGCAGCCACCCGGCCGTGACCTCCTCGACCGCTGCGGCCGCGGGTGACAGCACATGGAGCCCCGGGTTCTGATCCCAGGTCGCAGTCAGCCAGTCCGCGGCCAGCGCAGCCGGTAGGACGCCGCCTTCGACGAAGCCAAAGAACCGGCCCCCGCTGGTCGCCACGAGACCGGGATCGACGCCCTGGGCCAGTTCCTCCACGACCGTCAGGGGATCCACGGGGGCATCGCCGAGTGGCCCACCGAGGGCTGTCCTCAGGTCCTCCCGGCTCACCGGGGCTGCAACAGGGCGCCGGGCGAGGCCGTCGACGTAGGCCTGCGCGAGCTGCTGAGCGCGACGCAGGAGGATATTGGATTCGGTCACAGTGACCACCTCTGCACAAAGTTGCCCATCTCGGATTTCGTTCTCATCTCGGACGAGCCTCCTGTTGGTCCATAATGTCATTCTCGCCCATGGTGACTCCGGGGCGCTTTGCCAGGACCCTAGCTGGTGGGCTCCCACACACTGGGGTTTTGCCGCCTCTTGACCTCAAGTGCGCTTGAGGTTTTAGCATGATGGTGGCGACGACTACTCTCGAAGAAAACGACTACTCTCGAAGAACAGGAGGTGCGCGATGGACATGCAAGTGACCGCGTGGATGTCGCTCTACAACGCGATGAACGCCGAGTCGGACAGGCGGCCGTTCTCCAAGGCCACGATGCGCCGCATCGGCGAGTTCGCGCGCCCTCACCGTCGCCGGCTGGCCTGGTTCCTGCTGCTCAGCGTAGTAACGGCGGCCTTGGCGGTCGCTACCCCCGTGCTTGCCGGCCGGGTTCTAGATGCGATAGTCAAAGGCGAAGCTTTGAGCACGATCGTCGGATTGGCGGCGCTCATAGCGGTAATCGCTGTGCTCGAGGCAGGGCTCGGCCTGGCAACTCGGGGGCTGTCGGCCAGCATCGGCGAGGGCCTGATCCTGGACCTGCGAACAACGGTGTTCGACCACGTTCAGCGCATGCCGATTGCCTTCTTCACGCGCACTCGTACCGGAGCATTGGTCAGCAGGTTGAACAGCGACGTCATCGGCGCGCAGCGAGCCTTCAGCAACACCCTCTCCGGGGTGGTCAGCAATCTCGTAACGCTTGCACTCACGCTCGTCGTGATGCTCGGTATCTCTTGGCAGATCACACTGCTTACCCTGTTGTTGTTGCCCGTGTTCGTTATCCCTGCGCGGCGGATGGGGACTCGCTTGGCACAGCTCCAGCGCGAGTCGGCGAACCACAACGCAGTCATGACCACACAGATGACGGAGCGCTTCTCCGCGCCGGGGGCGACTCTGGTGAAACTGTTCGGACGGCCGGCTCGGGAGTCTGCCGAGTTCGCCGCTCGGGCTCAGCGGGTGCGGGATATCGGCGTACGCGCGGCGATGGTGCAGTGGATATTCGTGACGGCGCTGACGCTGGTTTCGGCGCTGGCGCTTGCCGTGGTCTATGGGGTCGGTGGCTACTACGCGCTGCGGGGAGAGCTGGAGGCCGGCGCAGTCGTCGCCCTTGCCCTGCTGCTCACCCGCCTTTATGCACCGCTGACGGCCCTGGCCAGCGCGCGGGTGGAAGTAATGAGCGCCCTGGTGAGCTTTGAGCGCGTATTCGAGGTGCTGGACCTGAAACCCCTGATTGCCGAAAAGACGGACGCCCGGAGGGTCCCAGAGGGGCCGGTCTCCGTCGAGTTCGACGCAGTGCGCTTCAGCTATCCATCGGCCGACAAGGTATCGCTCGCCTCCTTGGAGGAGGTCGCGCTACTCGACTCGCGCGGTGGCGTCGAGGTGCTGCACGAAGTGTCGTTTCGGGCCGAGCCGGGGCAGATGGTGGCCCTGGTGGGATCATCGGGGGCCGGTAAGTCGACCATGGCCCAACTGGTGCCGAGGCTCTACGACGTAGACGGCGGCGCCGTGCGTTTGGCTGGTGTGGATGTGCGTGACCTGTCTTTCGAGTCGATTCGGGAGACGCTCGGTTTGGTCACACAGGACGGCCACCTGTTCCATGAGTCGGTCCGGGCCAACCTGCTTCTGGCGTGGCCCGAGGCCTCGGAGGAAGAATTGTGGGACGTTCTGCGGCGTGCTCGCTTGGAGCCGCTGGTGCGGTCACTCCCGGACGGGCTCGAGACGATAGTGGGCGAGCGCGGCTACCGGCTTTCCGGCGGCGAGCGGCAGCGCTTGACGATCGCTCGGCTGCTCCTGGCTCGCCCGCGGGTGGTGATCCTGGATGAGGCCACCGCTCACCTCGATTCCACCTCGGAAGTCGCGGTGCAGGCGGCGCTGGGTGAGGCCCTCGCGGGGCGAACCGCAGTGGTGATCGCGCACCGGCTCTCCACCGTTCGGGCCGCGGACCTTATCCTGGTGATCGAGGACGGGCGAATCGTGGAGCGAGGCACTCACGCCGAGCTTCTTGCCGCGAGCGGCCGATACGAAGAGTTGTACCGAACACAGTTCGAGCAGCCACGGGATCAAGACGCGGTGAGCGTCCCCGCCCGGCCCCAAGAGCTCTAGTAGTGTCTGCGCGCTCAAAGACGCGCTTAGAGAAAGGGCTGCCTGGTGACTCTTAGGGCTGTGATCCTGAATTGCACTCTCAAGCGATCTCCCGATGTTTCGAACACCGAAGCGCTGGCGCGCAAGGTGATGGCATGGTTCGACACCATGGAGGTCGAGAGCGAGATGATCCGGATCGTCGACTACAACGTGCCGACAGGAGTGACCTCGGATGAGGGTGACGGGGACGAGTGGCCCAGGATTCTCGAGCGCATCAAGGCAGCCGATATCCTGGTGATTGCGACGCCCATCTGGTTCGGCCACCGCTCTAGTGTCGCCCAGCTCGTCATCGAGAGACTCGACGGTACCTACAACGAGCGCAACGACGTCGGTCAGTACCCGCTCTACAACAAGGTGGGCGGGGTTGTGGTCACCGGCAACGAGGACGGTGCACACGCAGCGGCCGAGTCGACTTTGTTCAATCTGTCACATCTTGGCTGCACGATCCCGCCCAACTCGGACACCTACTGGGTGGGCGACGCCGGGCCCGGCCCTTCCTACCTTGAAGCCGGAGGGGAGAACCACCCCTACACGCAGCGGACGACCCGCTGGATGGCGCACAACCTCGTGCACGTCGCCAGGATGTTGAAGGCGAGCCCGATCCCACCCGAGGGCAACACGTTTGAGGAGGAGACAGACCACCGGCCGCACATCGGCTAGAAAACGGCCCCTCGGCCCCCGGGTGCCCGACCCCCCAGCCCCTCGGCCCCTCGGCCCCCGGCCCCTCGGCCCC
>Ga0136615_10001960_pt1 | contig 10127 bp, 9 predicted proteins | sample AntDrymUQ2882206_2_FD_106647 | JGI IMG/M metagenome (GOLD analysis project Ga0136615, IMG submission 106647) | Polar desert sand microbial communities from Dry Valleys, Antarctica - metaG UQ288 (22.06) | ecosystem: Environmental > Terrestrial > Soil > Desert | place: Antarctica: Dry Valley...
AGCCAGATCCGTCGCACCGCGCCCATCGCTGACCCCCATCCTCGCCGAACACGTCGGCGAGGACTTCCGGGCGCGCGGCAACATCCCTCCCAAAATCAACTCATTTGCAGGACGAACCACTAGATCGTCCTGCGCAGGGCACGTCGGCGACTGTACTCGGGCCGTCCCGCGCTCGCCACGAAGGGCGCGTCCGCCATTTCAAGCCGGTGGTCGCCGGGACGTGTCGCACGTCGACGCTGCAAGAATCAGCCCTGCCGGGAGGGGTGGCAGAGTGGACGAATGCGGCGGTCTTGAAAACCGTTGAGCCGGTAACGCCGGTTCCGTGGGTTCGAATCCCACCCCCTCCGCTCAGCGTCTGCTGGTGGCACCGGCGATGAGATCGTCACGAATCTCGGCTGAGCTCACGAACCGCTGGTTCCAAAGTTGGAACGCCGCGGTACTCGCGCCGACGCCGTAGCGCTCAAGAAGTTCGGCGAAGCGGCCGCCCTCTGCGATCCCGTCGAGGACGCCGTGGGACGCTTCCTCCAGGGCCGGGGTCGGAAGCAGGAATTCGGCGGCGAACGCGCCGGATCTGCGTCTGCGACTGGAAACCGCATGGGGTCCGGACGCCGCACCGATAGCTTCTCCGCGAAGCGGGTCCAACACGAGGTGGCCAAGTGCCCGGGCGAGCTCGAATCGTCTGCCCCAAGGCGTCGCGGTTCTCACATTTGCGAGCACCATCGTCAGTGCTTGGCTCGCAGCGTCACCTACGACCACCATGCGGTCCGCGTCGGCAGCGGGAGACTCGCGAGCCACCGTGATGTCAAGCTCACTGAGGAGGTTCTCGACGTCGGGGATCGGCTGCCCATCGAGCCCGAGAAGGTTCCGGACCGTTCGAGCTCCGTCGTAGCCTTCCTGTTCAAAGGAAGTCCCGGACGCGATGAGCTTCCGCCTGAGCTTCCACCAATCATGAGCGGCCGATTGTGCGGTTGCGCGCACGTTTCTTACGATGCTGCTCTGCGCAGGCCCGGTAGAGGTTCGTCGAGTGAGATCGCGTACGACCTGGGCGAGCGGATCGACAGCCGGGTCGCTGGAGGCCTCCGGCAGAAACCCAAACGCGTCGAGTTCAGATCTCGCAAGCCCGGTGTAGTACTCGAGTGGTCCGGCGTCAGAACCATGGTCGAGCGTGAAGTGAGCGGCGGGTGGTGCCCAGTCGGCCAGCGTCGCGACGAACTCGTCCATTGCGCGCGCGACGACAGACCACGAGATGACTTCGGCTCCGCGCGAGCGGACGAAGGTGCGATCGGACCGCGGCAATTCTGGCGTACGCCAGCTGATCAGGGCGCGGTCGTCGTTTCGGACTATCCCGATGCTGGGGGAGATGTCATCAGGGCTGGCGGCGCCAGTGAAGTGGTTTGACCACCATGCGTCGCGACGATCCAACCACGTGGGCTCGTCGAGATCCGCGGGGGGAGTCCCGTACTCCAACGGTCCAGTTCCTCGTGTGGCGTCGCAAACGCTCCGAGCTGGGATCGCTCTTCATGATGCAAAGCCAAGCGTGCGCGGACGCACCACCGAGCCAGCGGTAACAGCGGAAGGTGCAAGGCATCCCGAATGCGATCGGATCCATCTCGGCGGTGCTCGCTCAAGTTGCCGCCGGCGACCCATATCGTCACCGCCGCCCAGACCGACTCATCCTGAGGATCGATCGTCTTCCAGGGGGCTTCAAAACGATCGACCTGAATCGCGAAATCATGTCGGTCGCCGAAGATCACGAGAGGCCCCGAATAAGCCGGTTGTACTCAGACGCCACGAGGTCGCCTCGGTCCCGCAGGGCGCGGAGAACCCGGGCCGGTGCAGTCGGCACCGGATACCCATGAAACTCCAGCGGCTCCTGGCCGGCCGGCGAATGGGACTTGGGCTGCGAAGAGCTCAAACCCGAAGTCCGAGCGTCGGACGGCGTATCGACGCGATCGAGGATCGCCCGGGTTCTCGGGAACCGACTTCTGAAGAAGCACCCTGCACTCCACCGCGGTGACATCCGTAGGACAGGGGCTCTTGTCGGATCGGGGAGAAGGCGGCCCAGCCTCGGTCCACTCGCGTTTGTGTACGACGTTTGGCACGTAGCTCAGCACGACGTCAGTCTGGCAGGAGGCGCGCTACGCGGGAAGTCGAGCCCAAGTCGCTCGGATCTTGAAGACGCATCTCAGGTTCCTCTGGAGCTGAGCCCGCCGAGCACTGGAGCGAGCCATGCGTTCGCCGGATTCGAAAGTCGTCCCAGCAGGGCCGTTGGCGCTGTTGAGCCTCGCTGTTGACCAGGTTCGCCGTGACCATGCCCTGACCTCGGCGCCCAGCGTGACCTCCGCGTCCCCGGGAGAACTCCCGCTCACGCCTCGAGCCGGGCGCGCCAACGCCGTGCCCGAGCGCCTTGACGACCACCACGGTGTCCACCCGGACCGTCCGCTCCGCGTCGTTTCCTGCGCCGCCGGCGCCCCGCACCCCGCCTTACCGCGTCGGCGCTCCGAGATCGCGTCAGATCGTGCGTGCTCGACCCGCCCGCAGTGGCACGCGCTGCAGCTCGTCTACGGAGCCGCGCTCGGCGCAGCATCCCGCGCGGCCGACCGCCTGAGGAGGTCGGCCGCGGGTCCGAGTCCCAAGCCGTCCAGAGCCTCGATGTCGGCCGCTTCGACGGGCGCCCGCGGCGACGCCGCGAACTGCTCGGAGAGGAGCCGGGAGGCGTCCGCCCTCGCGCCCGGGCCGTCGAGCCGGTAGCGGGGCGGGAGCAACGGGCCGAACAGGAGAGCCTCGGTAAGCTCGGGGCGCGCGAGCAGGTCGGGGGCGACGCCCGATGCCTCGGCGAGCGTCGTCGCGAGCACGTTGTGCACGTCGATCGCCGGCCGCGGCTCGGCGATCACCCGGCGCATGGCGGCCTCCTCAGGCGCCGCGATATCGCCCGCCCAGATGGCGACGATCCACCTCGCCTGCAGCTCCAACAGGGGGAAGTAGGGCCCCTGGGCGAGGAACTGCCCGATGACGCCGAAGCCGGGAAGGTCCGGATGCAGCGTGCGGTGGTAGAGCGCAAGGTCGCCGGAAAGCAGATCCCACAGGTCCGGATGCAGGTACGGAATGTCGACGGCGTAGCCGGTTGCGCAGACCATGGCGTCGACGTCGTCGTGCGAGCCGTCGGCGAAGATGACGGTGCGGCCGTCGATCGCGGCGATCTGCGGCCGGCACACGATGCTTCCGTCCGCGATCTGCGCGAGGTAGTCCTGGCACAGCGAGATGCCGGCCAGCAGGATGTCGTGGTCCGGCCCGGGGGCGCCGAACGCGGCGGGATTGCCGGCCACGCGCAGGACTCGGTCGCGCAGCGGTGCGGCTGAAGTCCTCGCGCGACAGCGCGCGCCGCTGCAGCGCGCCGAACTGCGTGTACCACTCCCAGTCCGACGACACCCCGTCGACCACCTTCTTGATCACCCATCGAGGCTTGCGGAAGGCGGAGACGACCCGCGTCACCGTCGCGAGGTCGGAGGCGATCTCGACGCCACTGACGCCGTTGCCGTAGACCAGCGTGCGCCGGTCACGGAAGGCGTCGGCGCCCGGGTAGTCGAAGGCGTGGAGCATCTCGCCCCTGAACCTCTGCAGTCCGGCGGGGACGTGGGGCTTGCGGAAGCGACCGGACGCGACGATCACGCCGTCGAAGTGCTCGCCGTCCACGATCCATCCGGGGGCCAGCCGGACGACGGGAGTACGCAGCCGGATCCGCTCCGTGACCCGAAGTGCTCCGCATAGGCGCGCAGGTAGGCGTGGATCTGCTCGGCGGCGGGATGCAGCGGGTGGTCGGCGGGCGCGGGGAAGTCGGAGAACGCGGTCATGGCGCGGCTCGTGTTCGTGCGCATCCCGGGCCAGATGCCGCTGTGGGCCGCGGTCGTGTGCCACTGTCCTCCGAGGTCGTCGCCGGCCTCGAAGACGGTCGTGTCGAAGCCCGCCTCCAGCGCGTGCTTGGCGGCGACGAGGCCGCTGGGCCAGCGCCGACGATCGCGACACGAGCACCACGTCGCAATCGCATGTGGCGAACCCTATCCGGACGGCGCAGGGCCCTCCCGGCCCGGCTGTCGCGGCGGTTACGCCAGCTTCCGCTCGCGCGGAGCAGATGCCGCTGGTGGCTCCCGGGAGCTCCCCCGCACGCCGTTGATCCGCGATGTGTACTCGGGATTCGAATGTCGACCCGGCAGGGCCGCTCACTGCGGTGCCGGTCCGGTCGATCCGCGCACCACGAGCTGGGTGGCCAGCAGCGTCCGTTCCGCGACCCCGATCCCTCCGGCGATCAGCGCCAGCAGCGTCCGCGCGGCCTGCGCACCGATGTCCCGCTGCGGAATCGCGACCGTCGTGAGCGGAGGGTCGACCTGGGCCATGAGCGGCATGTCGTTGTGGCCGACGATCGAGATGTCCTCGGGGCAGCGCAGGCCGGCTTCGCCGATCGCCTGATAGCAGCCGAGCGCGATCATGTCGTTCCCGGCGAGGATCGCCGTCACGTCGCCGCGGATGCGCAGCAGCTCGGCCGTCAGCTCCCGGCCCGAGGGGATCGTGAACGCCTCGCCGTGGAGGACGACCGGCTCCTCCGCCGGAGGGTGCGCGGCCATCGCGGCTCGGAACGCCGCCTCGCGCCGCACGGTGGTGGAGAGGTTCGACGGCCCGGTGAGATGGGCGATGCGCTCGTGGCCGAGCCCGGCCAGGTGGCCGACCGCGTCGTCGACGCCGCCCGCGTCGTCCCCGGCGACGAGCGGCAACGACCGCGCATCGGTCTCGCGCGTGACCAGCACCGTCGGCACGTCGGAGTGCGCGAGGTCGGCCACGGCCGGGCTCGTCCGCGTGGCGGTCGCCACGATCAAGCCCTCGCAGCGGCGTGCCCTGAGCTCGTCGATGAGCGCCGTCTCGCGTTCGGGCCGGTTGTCCGTGTCGGCGAGCAGGCACGCCAGGCCGGCCCGCCAGAGCACCTCCTCGACGCCGCGGACGATAGGCGGCAGGACCGGGTTGGTCAGGTCGGGCACGACCACGCCGACGAACCCCGAGCGCCGCGTGCGCAGGCTCCGGGCCGTGGGATCGGGCCGGTAGCCGAGCTCGTCCGCGGCGCGCCGGACCTTGCGCGCGGTCGCCTCGGTGACGCGTCCGGGCAGCGCCGGGTCGAGCGCGCGGGACGCGGTGGCGGCATGGACGCCCGCGCGCTCGGCGACATCGCGGATCGTCGGACGGGTCGTCAGGCCCGCGCCCAGTACTCGCTCGCCGCCTTGCTGCGAGCGAGGGCTTCCGCGGTCTCGAAGCCGGGGGCCATCGACGCATCGGCGCCCGCCATGACCTCGTGATGCTCGATGTTGAGCAGCCGCAGCCAGCTCTGCTGCCCGAGCGTCAGGCCGATCATGCACCCCAGCTCGACCAGCTCGGGCTCCGTGAAGTGGCCTCCCAACCGATCCCAGAACGCGTCGTCCGTGTTCAGGTGCCAGGCGATCGCCTCGGCGTATGCCAAGGCCGCCTTCTGGCGTTCGCTGAACGCGGGCGACCCCTCGAAGTTCAGCAGCTCGTCGTACTGGCCCTCCCCGAGCCCGAGGCTCCGGCCCTTCTCCGACCGCTGGTTGCCGCAGTACTCGCACTTGACCGTGCGCGAGACGTAGACCCGGCACAGCTCCTTGAGATCGTGGTCGAGCACGCCGTTCCTGAACAAGTCGTTCCAGCTGTTGGCGAAGAACCAGAACGCGGCCGGCACGTGGGCCCGGATCGCGGAGCTCTCAGGGCGCGGCGTGCCCTCGCGCGCGCACCGCTCCATCTCGGCGCGCATCTCCGGCGTCATGTCCTCAACCGGCACGTAGCTGATTCGCTGCTGCTCTCCCATGGCGGCTCCCTCGTCGCGGTCTGGCAATCGATTGCCAAGCACGGGAGGCTAGCGCGCGGACGGCCCGCGGGCAAGCCCCGCGCCTCAGGCGCCGCCAGCCTTGAGCTTCACCGTGATGGGCTCGAAGTCCGCGCCCGTCACGTCGGTGCCGTCGGCTTCGAGGTTCGCCGTCGCCTTCTCGGCGTACTCGTTCGTGTAGGCGAGGCCCTCGGGCGCCTTGGTGAGGACGGTGGCGCCTTCGGCGTTCTTCGTCTCGCGGGCGATCGACACGGTCTGGTCCCAGGCGGCCTGGTCGACCACGCCGATCCCGTTCGGCGAGGGCCAGATGAGCTTGTTGATCTCGTTCATCTGCCAGAGCTGGTGGCTGGCGCCGAGCTTGGAGCCGCGCGCGACCACGATGTCGCGGCACGCCTCCGCGTTGTCGCGGCAGTAGATCCAGCCCTTGAAGCTCCCCTCCAGGAACTTCACCGTCTGCTCCTGGTACGCCGTATCGCTCTCGAGCTTCTCGGTGTTGGCCCAGATCGCGTCCTGGAGCATCGCCGTGCCCTCGTCGTTCCAGTCGATGCGGTTGAAGTCCTCGGGCGTGTACAGCTCGCCGGTCTCCGGGTTCTCGGCCTCGAGCACCTGGGCGTACTCGTTGTAGATCATCGCCTGCGCGGCGTCGATGTCGCCCTTGAGCAGCGCCTGCATGTCGAACTGCTGCTGGACGAGCGTCGCGTCCGCGCCCGGCTCCACGCCGGCCTTGGTCATGCCGGCGAACAGCTCGAACTCGTTGCCGAAGCCCCAGTTGCCGACCTTCGCGCCGTCGAGGTCCGCGGCGGTGGTGATGTTCTTGTCCTTGAAGGAGACCTGTAGGGTGCCGGACCGCTGGAAGACCTGGCCGACGTCGGTGATCAGGGCGCCTTGCTCCCGCGACTGCAGCGCCTTGGGCACCCAGGCGATGGCGTAGTCGGCGCGGCCCTGCGCGAGCTGGGTCTGCGGGACGATGTCGGTGCCGCCCTCGAGGATCTCGACGTCGAGCCCCGCCTCCTCGTAGAAGCCCTGCTCGACCGCAGCGAAGTAGCCCGCGAACTGGGCCTGGGTGAACCACTGCAGCTGCAGCTTGACCGGCGTCAGCTCCTGGCTCTCGGCGCTCGGCGCGGTGCTCTCGCCCGAGCCCGCGTCGTCGTCGTCGCCACCGCACGCGGCCAGCGCCAGCACGGATGCCGCCAGCGCCGCGGCGCTCGCGAGTCGGCAGAGGATCGGGGTCATGTCGTCTCTCCTTGTGGTCGCTGCCAGGGCATCGCCAGGCGCTCGGCGAGCACGGCGACGAGGTAGAAGGCGAGGCCGAGCGCGATCGCCGCGCAGACGATCGCCCACGCGCGCGGGTAGGCGGACGCGGCGGCGGCCGAGGTGATCGCGGGCCCGAGGCCCTGCTGCAGCCCGCCGAAGTACTCCGAGACGATGGCGGCGATCACCGCGCCCGCGGACGCGATCTTGAGCCCGGTGAAGAAGAACGGCAGCGCGCGCGGCAGCCGGACGATCCGCGTCACGGTCCAGGGCGAGGCCGCATAGCTGCGCATCAGCTCGGCGTGCACCGGGTCGATCTGCCGCAGGCCCTTGAGCGTGTTGACGAAGATGGGGAAGAAGACGTAGACCAGGACGATCAGCCGCCGCGGCGTGCTCGACGTCGAGCTGAACATCGTGTTGAGGATCGGGGTGAGGGCGACGATCGGGATCGCCGCCGCGGCCGCGGAGAGCGGCGTCAGCAGCTCTTCGAGCGGACGCAGCCGCGACGCCAGCAGCGCGGCCATCAGCCCGGCCACCAGGCCGAGCGCGAGGCCCACCAGCGCGTTGGTCCCCGTGGACCGGGTGGCCTCGAGGATCGGGTCGAAGTTGAGCCGCACCTGCTCGAAGATGGCGCTCGGCTTCGGCAGCACGAACGGCTCGATGTCGCGCAGCAGGACGAACGCCTCCCACAACGCGAGGAAGGCGACGCCGAAGAGCAGCGGCGGCCAGAGGCCGGTGAAGACGCGCCCGGACCAGACGGCCCCGGTCCTCACGGCGACGCCTCGCGGGCCCGGCCACGCAGCGCCTCGCGCACGTCCGTGATCGTCGCGTAGAACTGGTCGGCCTCGCGCGTGTCCTCGTCGCGCGCGCCGAGCGGGACGTCGACGACCTGGGTGATCCGCCCCGGTCGCGGTGACATCACGACGACGCGCTGGGACAGGAACACCGCCTCGGGGATCGAGTGGGTCACGAACACGACGGCGGCGCTCGTCTCGGCGCAGATCCGGATCAGCTCGGACTGCATCCGCTCGCGCGTCATCTCGTCCAGCGCACCGAACGGCTCGTCCATGAGCAGAAGCGCCGGGCGGCGGGCGAGCGCGCGTGCGATCGCCACGCGCTGCTGCATCCCGCCCGACAGCTGGCTTGGGCGGTGCGCGCCGAAGTCGCCGAGCCCGACGAGCTCCAGCAGCTCGCGCGCCTGCGCGCGGCGCTTCGCCCGGCCGAGCCCGTGCAGCGCGAGCGGCAGCTCGACGTTGCCCTGGACGGTGCGCCACTCCAGCAGCCCCGCCGACTGGAAGGCGATGCCGTAGTCCTGGTCCAGTCGCGCCTGGCGGGCGGACTTGCCGTTGACGCGCACCGCGCCGTCGGTCGGGGCGATCAGGTCGCCGACGATGCGCAGCAGCGTCGACTTGCCGCAGCCCGACGGCCCGATCAGGGCGACGAACTCGCCGGCGGCGACGGTCAGGTCGATCCTCGTGAGGGCGTCGACCGCCGTCGCGCCGGTGCCGAAGCGCTTGCCCACCCCCTCCAGCGCCACCGCCGGCGGCCGCGGCGCGCTCACGCTGCCTCCTGGAACTGGTAGCGGCGCAGCGCGAGCCCGAGCAGCGCGACCAGCCCTACCGCCACCACGCCCATCGCCGCCGCCCCGAGGATCGGCGCGTAGATGCGCGCCGGGTCGCCGGTGGCCTGCTGGGCGTACGAGATGATCAGCCGCCCGATGCCGCCGCTGAGGCCGATCGAGATCTCGGCCACGATCGCCCCGACGATCGCCGAGGCGGCCGCGAGCTTCAGGGCGGGGATCACGTAGCCCACCGAGGCCGGCAGGCGCAGGCGCACCAGCGTCTGCGACCACGACGCGGCGCACGCGGCCAGCAGCTCGGTCTGCACCGGCGGCGGGGAGGAGAGGCCCCGCAGCGCACCGATCGCCACCGGGAAGAAGGCCAGATACGCAGCGATGACCGAAACCGACATCCACGGCTGCCAGTCGAGGCCGAACAGGCTCAGGTTCCCGCTCCAGCCGTAGACGAGCGGGGCGAGCGCGATCAGCGGCACCGTCTGGCTCAGCACGACGTACGGCAGCAGGGCGCGCTCGAGCACGCGGAGGCGCTGCATGGCCAGCGCGAGCAGGAAGCCGACCGCGACGCCGACCGCGAAGCCCGCCGCGGCCAGGCGCAGCGAGTACCAGACCGCCGCGAGCACGGAGGCGAGCACCGTGCCGCCGCCTTCCACGCCCGCGACCTCCTGCTCCCCGAACACCTCGGCGATCCGCGCGAGGTGCGGCATCGATGCGTCGTCGCTGCGCGGCAGGATCAGCGACTCGCCCAGGCGCACGCCGTCGTCGGGCGCCACCAGCTTGTAGAGCTCCCAGCCGGCGGCGAGCAGCACGAGCGCCAGGAGCAGCATCGCTCCGCGGCGCGCCCGCAGTGCACCCGTGCGGCGCGTCACGGCGTGCGGGTGATCACGACGGTTGTGAACACGAGGCGAAGCCTACGCGCGTCGCATGCGGAAGTGGTCTCGATCGCGTCACCTCAGCCCAACCGTGACGACGACCCGCTGCACCGCGTTGTTCGCGTAGCCGCCGAGGTTCCACTCCGGCGCGAGCGGCTGCACGTTGCCGGCGGCGTCCGTCGCGCGGCAGCAGAGCTCGAAGTCGCCGGGCTCGGCCGGCATCCACTCCGACCACCACGCGCGCCACGCGTGCGCGCCCGGCGCGTCGCCGAGCTCGGCATCTCTCCAGCTCGCGCCCCCGTCGGCGCTCACCTCCACGCGCGAGATGCGACCGCGGCCCGACCACGCGCGGCCCTCGAGCCGGCAAGGCGCGAGCGGCGCGAACCGGCGGCGCGTCATGAAGTCCGGTACGCCCGGCGGCACCATGAGCGCGCGCGGCTCCATCCGCGTCACGGGCTCGCCCGGCTCGTCCGCGGCGCTGCGGATCCGGTAGCCGGTGACCTGCTGGTAGCCGTCGAACGGGGCGTCGAGCACGGCGATGCGGTCG
>Ga0136615_10001963_pt1 | contig 10120 bp, 7 predicted proteins | sample AntDrymUQ2882206_2_FD_106647 | JGI IMG/M metagenome (GOLD analysis project Ga0136615, IMG submission 106647) | Polar desert sand microbial communities from Dry Valleys, Antarctica - metaG UQ288 (22.06) | ecosystem: Environmental > Terrestrial > Soil > Desert | place: Antarctica: Dry Valley...
CCCCGATTCCAGCCGGTGATCGAGCCCGCGGCATCGAGGCGCACAAGCCCGTGGGCCGTCAGCCCCTCCATGTAGAGCACCTGGTCGTCCACCAAGGCGCTCGCCCGGGAGAACCGGTCGCTCAGCAGCCCGAAGCATGCACCGAGCAGCAAGAGCAGCGCAAAGCGTGAGGCGAGCTCTCCAGTGTCTAGGTCCACATCGCGCACGACGATCCATGTCGCGACCAGCCCGGCCGACGCCGTGGCAGCGAGCAGACCTCCTCGTAGGCCGTACTCCACCGCTAGCAGCGCGATGGGCAGGAGATAGAACATGCTGATCGCCGTGGTGGGATCGTCGGAGGCCAGGCGCAACGCGCTGACGACGATGAAGAGCGCAAGCGCAATCGCAAGGTTGGTCCTACGGGTCCAGGGCAGCGCGCGCAATCCGTGGCCTGCGGGGGTCGCACCCAGGGACCGCGCCGCAGGAGCGTCGGCCTCGACGAGCTGGAGCGTCATGCCGGCCCGTGGTTCCCGCTCAACGTCCGTGTGATGGCGTCGTTGAGCGCCCCCGATTCGATCGGCTTTCCTACGTAGTCGTCCATTCCGGCGGCGAGGCACTTCTCCCGGTCGCCCTTCATCGTGTTGGCGGTCAGGGCTATGACGGGCACGCGACGGTCGGACCCCTCGCGACGCCGGATCTCTGCTGTGGTCTCGTAGCCGTCGAGCTCGGGCATCTGACAGTCCATGAAGACCGCCTTGTAACGCCGGCGGCGGCACATCTCGAGCGCCTCGCGGCCGTTGGCCGCCACGTCCACCCGGAAACCGCGCTTCTCCAGCATCCGGACGGCCACAAGCTGATTGATCTCGTTGTCCTCGGCGAGCAGCACCAGGCTCCCGTCGTGCTCATGGCCGTCATCGAAGGGCTCAGCAGGCGTCTCGTCGGTGCGCTGCTTCTTCGGACGAGTGAGCGTGAGCATCTGGGCTATCCCGTCCTGGAGTCGCGCCTGGCGCACCGGTTTGGTCACATAGCCGTCCGCCCCGGCCCTGCTCCCGGCCGCTCGCGCGCTCTGCGAGGAGACGAGCATCAGGATCGGCACGAGGCGCCCGGGGGACTGCCAGCGAATTGCTCCGGTCAGCTCAGATTCGTCCACTTCCGGCATCCCGCCGTCCAGCAGCACGACGTCATACGGGTGCCCGGACACATCGGCCGCGCGGAGCATGTCGAGCGCCAAGTGGCCATCGGCCGCCGTGTCGCACGCCATTCCCCAAGCCAGTATCTGACGCTGCAGGAAACTCCGGCTCATGGAGTCGTCATCGATCGCGAGCACCCGAGCTCCTGCCAGCTCCGGGCGTACGGGCTCGCCTGAGCCCTGGTCGCTTGCCGCCTGCAGGGGCAGGGTGAACCAGAAGGTGCTGCCCTCGCCCTCGATGCTCTCTACGCCGATCTGGCCGCCCATCAGCCCAACCAGATGCTTGGAGATGGCGAGCCCGAGGCCGGTGCCCCCGTACCTGCGCGTGGTCGAGCTGTCCGCCTGGGCGAACGACTCGAAGATCCGGCCCACGGAGGCGGGCGGGATGCCTATGCCGGTATCGGTGACCTCGAAGCGGACTCCCCGGCCCTCCGGGTCGGGTACCACCTGGGCGCACACCTGCCCGGCCGCAGTGAACTTGACCGCGTTCGACAGGAGGTTGGTGAGCACCTGGCGCACGCGGACGCAGTCGCCGGCGACGGTCACAGGCAGATTGCCATCGATGAACGAGAGCACCTCCACGCCCTTGGCGTGTGCCGGGGCCGCCACGATCGAGCAGACCTCTTCGACCGTCGTCGAAAGAGTGAAGGGGCCCTCGTCGAGCTCGAGCTTGCCGGCCTCGATCTTCGAGAAATCGAGGATCTCGTCGATGACCGATATGAGGGCGTCGCCCGATGTCCTCACGGCCTCGGCGTATTCGCGTTGCTCGGCGGTAAGTCCGGTCTCAAGCAGCAAGCCGCTCATTCCGATCACGCCGTTGAGGGGTGTGCGGATCTCGTGGCTCATGTTCGCCACGAACTCCGACTTCAGGCGCGAGGCCTCGACCGCCTGCTCGGTGGCACGGGTCAGCTGCTCCTGCTCCCGCCTGGCCTGCGTGAGGTCCGCGAACGTGAGGCAGACGAGCCTTTCGGAGTCCACGTCGAGCGTCCAGGCTCCGACCCGCACAGGGAGCGCTTGGCCTTTGGGCCCAATCAGCTCGATCTCGATCGTGCTTCCGGTTCCGGCCAACCCGTTCTGAGCGGCGAGCGCGGCTTGGTGGCTCTCGACAACGAGCGAGGTCAGCGGCATGCCGATGATGCTCGAGAGCGGTCGTGAGAGCAGCGCCGCCATGCGCCGGTTGGCGTAAAGGATTATCCCGGACTCCGACACCGTGGCCGCGCCGTCGCGCATGTTCTCGACGAACATCCGGTACGGCCGATCGGCTCCCGAAAGCGTGAAGACCTGCTCGCCGGGCGAGCCATCCGCCACCACCAGGGCGTCGACCTCGCCGGCGCGGATGGCGCGCAACGTCTCCAGGGCTTCGTCGAGCTGCGCTCTGGCTTCGGCGAGCTCGCTCACGGGATGGCCCTCGAGGTCGAGCGTCACGACGGGCGTGCTCCCCCGTCGGCGGGCTCGAGTACCCGCACGTCCAGTGCGAGGAGGACGCGCTCCTGATCGGACAGATCACCCACGAGCATGCGCTCGGGCGCGGGAGAGCCCTTGAGCAGAGTCGGGGTAGCCAGTACCCGGCTTCCTCGCGCCAGCTCCGGATCCTGATTGACGTCCACGATCCTTAGCTCGTACCGACCGCTGAGATGTGTGTCGCACAACGCCCGGGCGTTGCGTATCGCTCGTGCCGAGGAGCTCGACGCGCCGCTCACGAACAGCGTGAGCTCATACCGTGCGTCCGTGAGCTCCCCCAGGGCTGCCTCGAGCCGCTGGAGTGCAGAGTCTGATGCCACGGGGTCACGCATCCTTCGGTAGGAGCTGGAGCTCTGACAGGACGCTCTCGGTGTTGGAGAGGTCTCCGATGACCATGCGCACCGGCGCCGGAAGGCGTCGCACCAGTGCGGGCACGGCAACGATCTCGTCTCTCGCGGCGAGCTCGGGCTGCTCGACGAGGTCGACCACCTCGATCTCGTAGCGCGAGCGTAGGTGCTCCTCGCACAGGTGCTTGAGGTTGGCGAGTGCAGTGAGTGACTTGGGGGAGTGGCCGGCCACGTAGAGCCGCAGGTGGAAGAACTCCCGCTCTGGCACGTCGTAGAGAGCTTCCGTGGGGCTCACCGACGTCATCGCGATGCCTCCACGGCGGTGCCGTTGCTCAGCCCGGGCTCTGGCTTGGCCGGGTTTCCATCGGCTTCTGAGCGGGCCTCCTCTGCAAGGCGCGCCGAGCCCGTGAGCACCTCTCCGAGCCCGTGGACGTCGGCCACCTCGATGCCGCGCTCGGTGAGGAAGAACTCCCGGATCTGGTTGGAGTGCGCCATGCCGCGAGCCTTCAGCACCGAGAGCGAGCGATTGCGCTCGCCGTTGTGCTCCTTGGATGCGACCAGCAGCCAGACGTCGATCAGTGCCGCAATCTGCTGGTTGGCCTCCTCGATCTCCAGGTCCTGATCGAGGCTGGTGAAGAGGGCGGTCACTCCTCTGACCTTGAGGAAGTCCACCTGACGGGTGAGCATCGCCGACACGTCGCGGCTGGCGCCGGCCGTCAGCAGGTCTGAGATGGGATCCACGACGACGACGGAGGGGCTGTACTCGGTCACGAGGTCCTGCATCGATGAGAGATGGGCCTCGAGACCGGCCAGGCTGGGCCGCACGCACTTGAACTGCAGCAGGCCCTGCTCCACCCACTGCCCGAGGTCCATGCCCACGGAGGCCATGTTGCGCACGATCTGCGCTTCCGATTCCTCGAAGGCGAAGTACAGTGCCCGTTCGCCGCGCCGGCACGCGGCATCGCAGAACTTCGCGCCCACGGTTGACTTGCCGGTGCCCGCGGTGCCGCTCACGAGGATCGAGCTCCCTCGCAGGACACCCTGCCCGCCGAGCATCTCGTCGAGCCGGTCGACGCCCATCGAAAGGGTCTCGCCGGAGGCGTCGTGCTCCAGTCCCAGCGAGGTGATGGGGACCACCGATACGCCCCCCTTGCCGATCAGGAACGGGTACTCGTTCGTCCCGTGGAGCGAGCCGCGGTACTTGAGCACCCGGAGGCGTCGCGTGGAGGTCTCCTCGATGACGCGGTGGTCGAGCACGATCACGCAATCAGATACGTATTCCTCGATCCCGTGACGGGTCAGCGAACCATCCCCCCGCTCGCCCGTGATGATCGCGGTCACCCCGCGATTCTTGAGCCAGCGGAACAGCCGGCGGAGCTCCGCACGGAGGGTTGCGGCGTCCGTGAAGGCTCCGAAGAGGTTCTCGATCGTGTCGATCACCACGCGGTCGGCACCGACGGCGTCGATGGACGCGCCGAGGCGGATGAACAGGCCCTCGAGGTCCCAGTCGCCGGATTGGTCGATCTCGCTCGGCTCAATGTTCACGTGGTCGAGTGCGAGCTGGCCGTCGGCTTCGAGCTGGGCGAGGTCGAACCCGAGTGACGCGACGTTTGCGATCAGGTCCTCGCGGGTCTCCTCGAAGGCCAGGAAGACTCCGTTCTCACCGAACTCGGTGATTCCCCGAACCAGGAACTCGAGGCTGAGTAGCGTCTTCCCGCAGCCTGCGGGGCCACAGACGAGCGTCGGACGCCCGCGCGGCAGGCCGCCCTCGGTCACCTCGTCCAGTCCATGAATCCCGGTCGGCGCCTTGGGGAGTTCCCTCAAGCTGCCAGATGGCAGGCGCTGTGGCGACTGCGTGATCGCGTTCGTCATGCAAGCTCCTTCCGGAGTCTCGGGTTGAGCGCCTTGCCCGGGAGAATCCCGGCTCCGGGTCGGCAGCTCATCAGCCGACGGTCGAAGAAGGGGCTTCTTGGCGCTATCGGACATCCGGCCCGTGGGCTTGAGTTCGCCATGCGGCGCCCGGCTCAGGTGAGTCCGCTCTCTCAAGCGCGACCGGGGCAATGCCGACGGGAGGAACCGGTGCGCTTTCTCCTACCCACTCGCAACGCGGGACTCCTGACGAGCCAAGGACCCGGCGGCGCACTCGTGCGCCGCCTGCTTCCAGCCATGCTGGTCGGATCGGTGCTTATCGGCGTTCTCCGCTGGCTGGGCCAAGCGCACGGCCTGTACGGAACGAAGACAGGGGTGGCGCTGATGAGCGGGGCCGCGCTCGGAGGCTTGGCCTGGCTGCTGTGGTACTTCGGGCGCTGGCTCGACAGAGACGACCTGGAGCGGCGCAGGATGGAGGGCGAGCTGGGACGCAGCGGCCGCTACGTGGAGCTCACACGCGACATGGTGTGCACAGCGAACTTCGAGGGCTACTACGAGCAGCTCAACGCGTCCTGGTCCCAAGCGCTCGGCTGGAGCGAAGAGGAGCTGCGCGCCCGGCCCTTCCTGGAGTTCGTGCATCCCGAGGACCGCGAGGAAACCGTGCGGGTCGCGGGGGCGCTCGGGGAGGGCGGGATGACGGTCGACTTCTTGAATCGCTATCAGACAAAGGACGGAGGCTGGCGCTGGCTGGATTGGAGCGCGATCGGCGTCCCCGAAGAAGGACTGATCTATGCCTCGGCCCGCGACGTCACGGAGCGAAAGCTGACCGAGCGTTATGTCGGGGCCCAGCACGAGGCGACCCGTGTGCTGGCGGAGGCGACCACGACCGCCGAGGCCCTGCCCGCCCTGCTCCGGGCGATTGGCGAGCGCATGGGGTGGCCCGTGGCTGCCTTCTGGACCTCCACCGGCGCCGGGCCGGTGGCCGACCTTCGCTGCACTGCTTTCTGGCAAGAGCCCGGGACCGGCTTCGAGGAGTACGCCGCAGCCACTCGAGCGCTGAGCCTGACGCCCGGCGACGGTCTCCCGGGCCGGGCGTGGGAGAGCCGGCAGCCGCGCTGGGTTCCGGACGTGAGCGTGGAAGCGGCCTCACACCGGTCGCAGGCCGCTGGGGCCGACGGCCTGCACGCGTGCGTGTTGTTGCCGATCTTGAGCGGTTCGACGGTCCTGGGAGTGGTCGAGCTCCTGAGCGACGAGGTCCGCCCGGCCGAACCGGACCTGCTGGAGATCCTGGACACACTCTCGGGCCAGCTGGCCCAGTTCCTCGAGCGCAGGCGCAGTGAGGCCGCCCGGGAAGCAATTGAGCGCCAGACCCGTCAGATCATCGATACCGCGCACGACGCCTTCATCGCGATCGATTCGAGCGGCAGGATCACCGATTGGAATCCCCAGGCGGAGGCCATCTTCGGGCGCACCAGTGAGGAGGCGGTGGGGCGCGATCTGGCCGACACCATCATCCCCGAGGAGCACCGCGAGGCGCACCGGCGCGGCATCGAGCATTTCCACGCCACCGGCGAAGGCCCGGTGCTTGGCCGGCTGATCGAGCTGCCGGCCCTCCACCGCGACGGCCACGAGTTCCCAGCCGAGCTGACGATCTCCGCCCTGGAGACGGAGTCTGGACACTGCTTCAACGCCTTCCTGCGCGATATCACCGAACGCAAGGGCACTCAGGAGGAGCTCGTCCTGGCCCGCGATCAGGCACTGGACGCCTCCAGGCAGAAGTCGGAGTTCCTGGCCAACATGAGCCACGAGATCCGCACGCCGATGAATGGCGTGGCGGGCATGACCGAGCTGCTCCTGGAGACCGAGCTGACTCCCGAGCAGCAGCAGTACGCGCAGCTGGCACGCACCTCGAGCGAGGCGCTGGTGGCCGTGGTCAACGACATCCTGGACCTCTCCAAGATCGAGGCGGGCAAGCTCGAGATCGACCGTGCCGACTTCCGGCTGGGTGAGCTTGTGGAAGACGTGTGCGAGCTTCTGGCCCCCGTCGCGCTGGAGAAGGGCCTGGAGTTCTCGACGTTCGTCGAGAGTGACCTGCCGCCAGTGGTCCAGGGCGACGAGGTCCGGGTGCGCCAGGTCCTGCTGAACCTCGTGGCGAATGCCGTCAAGTTCACCGCCGAGGGAGAGGTCAATGTCCACGCCCTGCTCGACGACGCGCACGGGCCCACTGGCGTTCGTTTCGAGATCAAGGATTCCGGCATCGGCATCGACCCGGCGCACCTCGATCGCCTCTTCGAGTCCTTCTCCCAGGCCGACACCTCGACCACCAGGCGATTCGGTGGCACCGGGCTCGGTCTGACGATCACCAAGCAGCTAACCCACATGATGGGCGGGGAGATCTCGGTCACGAGCGAGCCCGGCCGCGGGAGCACGTTCACGGCAACGCTGCCGCTGGAGCCGAGCACAGTCGCGGCGGACGGGGTCGAAGCGTTCGAGCCGCGCTCCGACCTCGAATCCGTGCGGGTGATCGTGGCGGATGACAATCCCACCAACCGGTTCATCTTCGCGCACCACACCACCGCGTGGGGCATGGAGGTCACGACCGCGGCCGACGGCAAGCAGGCGATCACACGCATGCGTCAGGCGGCGGACCGCGGACAGCCGTTTCAGGTCGCCCTGGTGGACATGCGCATGCCCGAGCTGGACGGCATCGCCCTCGCGCGTGAAGTGCGCGCCGACCCGGCATTGAGCTCCACTCCGCTGCTGTTGCTCAGCTCCTCCTTCGACGACCGCCACGCCGCCCGGGCCGCCGGCATCGACATGCAGCTGCCCAAGCCTGTGCGACGCGAGAAGCTCTTCGACGCGCTGGTGAGCATCCTGCGTCCCGACCGTAGCCCGACGTCGGTTCGCCCCCGCAGGCAAAGCGCCGGGAACGGGCGCCGGCCCGTCGTCCTCGTGGCCGAAGACAACGCGGTCAAACAGATGGTGGCCACCCGATTCCTTGAAAAACGCGGGATCGACGTGCGGCTCGCCACGAACGGCCGGGAAGCGGTGAACGCGCTCATGACCGACACCTTCGACCTCGTGCTGATGGACTGCCAGATGCCGGAGATGGACGGCTATGAGGCGACGAAGGAGATCCGGCGCGCCGAGGGCGGGCAGCGCCACACCCCGATCGTCGCGATGACCGCGCACTCGATGCAGGGCGACCGCGACCGCTGCCTGGCGGTGGGCATGGATGACTATCTGAGCAAGCCCCTGGATACGCGGGCCTTCGACGGCGCCCTGTCGCGCTGGGTCGGTGACCTCGGTCAGACCGAGGAGGCTGTCGCACCAGAGCAGGCAGCCGTTGCCGAAGTGGGTTCTTCCGAAGGCGGTGTGGACCCCGCTGCGCTCGAGCGCCTGCGAGAGCAGATCGGCTCCGGGGACGCACTCGAGCACATCGTCGCACTCTTCCGCTCACAGACCCCAGAGAAGCTGGAGAAGCTTGGTGCTTCGGTTGGTAGCGGCGATCGCAAGGCGGTCACCGAGGCCGCCCATTTCCTCAAGGGCAGTGCCGCGAGCCTGGGTGCAGTTCGGATGGCCGAGCTGTGCCAGCAGCTGGAGACCAATTCCCCTGCCCGCAGTCCCGAGCTGCTGGAGGCGCTGAACGGCGCCTTCGACGAGGCGGTCTTCGCGTTGGAGGGCAGGCTAGGGCCGTCGGGCGACGAATCAGGCTCGCATGGGCACTGATGGTGAGAGCCCCAGCCGCCTCCGGGTGGTGATCGCCGACGACGACCCCGTCGCCCGCGAGATGGTGGCTGCGATCATCGCATCCGACGCCTCCCTCCACCTGGTTGCGCAGTGCGACGATACGGCGTCGGCGGTCGAGTCCGTCCTGGAGCACAGCCCCGACGTAGCAGTGCTCGACTGGGTCATGCCCGGGGGCGGCGGAGCCAGGGCGGCGAAGCACATCGTCCGGGAGCGCCCGCACACCGCCGTGGTGGCCCTTACGGCTCAAGACACCGAAGAGGCATCGCTCGACATGATGCGCTCCGGGGCGAGGGGCTTTCTCGTGAAGGGCAGCCCCCCGGCCCAGCTGATCGACACCATCCACACCGCGGCGCGCCTCACCGGCAGTTCGCGACCAGCCTAGAGCCGCTTCGCGACCTGGATCGTCCGCACGATGTCTTCGGGCGGCGTTCCCTTGACCAAGATGCTCTTGGCGCCGGCACGCAGCATGTCCATGGAAGCCTCCGGTGACTCGGACGCGGTCAGCGCCACGATCTCCGTCTCCGGGCTCTTCTCCACGATCTCGCGGCTCGCCTGAGGGCCACCGCCGCCCGGCATCATCCAGTCGAGCACGGCCACGTCGGGGGCGCGCTCCACCACGAGCTCGACTGCCGAGGCGGCATCGTGCGCGACCCCCACGAGCTCGAGTGTGTCGGCGTTGGCGATCACCTCGCAGATCACCGCCCGCGCAAGGGGGTCGTCGTCCGCAACCACAACCCTCAGTTGTCCCTCGTCGGCGCTATCGAGTTCGCCAGTCTGTGTCATTGCGCCAAACTCTATGCGAGCGGGTCAGCAGCGGTCCACGGCCGCCGTGGGGGCGGCGCCCGAGAGGCTCTGCAGGAGTCGCCGGTCACACCCGTTGCTGCCGGCTCCGCTAGCGGTGGACACACTCGCCGCCGCGCTGGCCGTGGCCCCCAGTAGTCGCGGCATCGGATCGATGGGCGTGCCGTTGAGGCGCACCTCGAGATGCAGATGGGGTCCGGTGGAGTGCCCGGTGGACCCCACGTAGCCGATGCGGGTGCCGCCCGTCACGACCTCGCCTCGCCATGACGTCACGGTCGACAGGTGGGCGTACCAGGTCTGGAATCCCTCGCGGTGGTCGATCACCACAAGGTTTCCGTAGCCGCCTGTGTTCCAGCCGGCAAAGCTCACCACGCCTCTGCCCGCGGCTCCCACGCGCCGCCCCATAGGGGCGGCGAAATCGATTCCCGCATGCAGGCGCCCCCATCGGTATCCGAAGGGGCTGCTGATCGGGGCGTTCAATGGGCGCAGGAATGCCACCGGGCCCGAGACGCCGCTGCCCCCGCCTCCGGCGCCCCTCCGCCGCCGGGCGCCGCGACGCAGGCCGCGCAGGGTCGCGGGTCCCGCTATGCCGTCCGCGCCCAGGCCCCGCGCGCGCTGCAGCGTGATCACGGCCGCCTCGGTGGCCGGGCCGAAGCCGCCGTCGATCGAGCCGCTGCCAAAGCCGCGTCGGCGAAGGCCGAACTGCAGGGCTGCCACGTCCCAC
>Ga0136615_10001964_pt1 | contig 10113 bp, 8 predicted proteins | sample AntDrymUQ2882206_2_FD_106647 | JGI IMG/M metagenome (GOLD analysis project Ga0136615, IMG submission 106647) | Polar desert sand microbial communities from Dry Valleys, Antarctica - metaG UQ288 (22.06) | ecosystem: Environmental > Terrestrial > Soil > Desert | place: Antarctica: Dry Valley...
ACATCTCGAACCTGTCGTTGAGCCTCGCGTTGTGGCTGCGCGACCCGGTCACCGACCTGAAGGTGTTTGCGCGTGTGAAGGTGCCGAAGGAGGTCGTGCCACGGTTCATCGACATCGGCGACCACACGTTCGTGCCGCTGGAGTCCGCGATCGCACGCCACCTCGACGCGCTGTTCCCAGGCATGGAGATCCTCCATCACGCCCACTTCCGCGTCACCCGTGACGCGGACTTCGAGGTCTCCGATGAGGCAGACGACCTGCTGCGCGCCGTCGAGACCGAGCTGCGCCAGCGCCGATTCGGCGAGGCGGTGCGGCTCGAGGTCAGCGCCGGGATGGACGCCGGCCTGCGCTCCTTCCTCGTCGACGCCCTCGGGATGCAGGAGAACGAGGTCGAGGACGTCGATGGGCTGCTCGACCTGGCCGACCTGTGGCAGCTGCATGGACTCGAGGGACTCAAGGAGCTGCGCGAGAGGCCCTGGTCGCCGGTCAGCTTGGGCCCCTTCTCGACCACCGATACCCCACAGGGGGACACATGCGGCAAGCCCGACCTGTTCGCCTCGATGCGCGCCGGCGACCTGCTCGTACACCACCCATACGAATCGTTCGTGGGCAGCGTGGAGCGATTCGTCGAGCAGGCGGTCAAGGACCCGAACGTGCTCGCGATCAAGATGACCGTGTACCGGACCTCAGGCGACTCGGGACTCGTGCCGCTGCTGATCGAGGCCGCCGAGCGCGGCAAGCAGGCCGTGTGCTTGGTCGAGCTCAAGGCCCGCTTCGACGAGCGGCGCAACATCGGCTGGGCGCGCTCCCTGGAGGAGGCGGGCGCGCACGTCGTACACGGCCTTCCGGGCCTCAAGACCCATGCCAAGGCGCTGCTGGTCGTGCGGCGCGAGGGGACAGGCGTGCGCCACTACGTCCACGTCGGGACCGGCAACTACCACACCAAGACGGCCCGTCTGTACGAGGACTTCGGCCTCTTCACGACTGACCGCGCGATCACTTCGGATGTCGCGGCACTGTTCAACGCGCTCACCGGCGCCGCCCGTGCGCCGGGCTACCGTAAGGCGCTGGTCGCGCCCGAGCTGCTGCGCGACGGACTGATCGCCGAGATCGAGCGGACGGCGGCCGCGCAGCGGGCTGGCCAGTCGACGCGGATCGTGATGAAGATGAACTCGCTCGTCGACCGGCGCTGCATCCGCGAGCTCTATCGGGCATCCGGGTCTGGCGTGCCAATCGACCTCAACGTGCGCGGAATCTGCTGCCTGCGACCGGGCATCGAAGGGGTCAGCGACAACATCCGCGTCACTTCGGTCGTCGGACGCTTTCTCGAGCACTCCCGCGTCTACGCCTTTCACCGTGGCGAGGAGCACCGCTACTTCATCGGCTCGGCCGACCTGATGCCACGCAACCTCGACTCGCGCGTCGAGCTGCTGATGCCGATCGAAGAGGAGCCGCTGCAAGCCGAGCTGGAAGACACGCTCGATCGCTGCCTGGCCGACGAGACGTTCGCCTGGGACCTGCGCGCCGACGGCCGCTGGCAGCGACGCGACGGCGGGCGACGCAGCGTCCATCGCGAACTGATGCAGCGCACGGCGGACCGGGTCGCGGGGGACGGCGAAACGGGCTGAGTCCCGGTGCGGCGCGGCCTCGCTGCTGCCCGCGACCCTGTCGCCGTGCGTGCGCGGGCTCACCGCTCCAGGCGACGCTCAGCGTTCCAAGAATCTCATCCGCCTCGCCCGATCAACGGGGAGGCGCCTTGTAGCGTCGCGGAAGGTCCGGATCTAGTTCGCCCAGGAGATCCTGGAGAGCCGCACATAGCTGCTCAAATCGGTCCGTGCCGAGCCGTTGCCCGTAGTCCAGCTCGATCTCGAGGATTATCTGCCGACCGAGCCGAATCGTCGCCCAACCCTTGTCGGTCACGCAGACGAGCTTCGCCCGGCCGTCGGAGGGGTCTCGGCGCCGCTCGACGTAACCCTTGTCTTGAAGGTCGTCGATCAGCTCGACCATCGAGGATTGCGACATGTTCGCGCCGGCGGCCAGATCGGTGAGGCGCGAGCCGTCGGCCTTGATGGTCCCGAAGACCTGGAGATGCGCGGGCCGCACATCCTCCCATCCGCGCTCGCGCGCTCGCCGGTAGAGCTGCTCGCGAAACAGGCGCGTCTGGTGGACGAGCAGCTGCCCGATGTGCAGACGATCGCCGTCGTTCGTGTCCATCGAGATATGGTAGGGTAGCCGAAGCTTCGGTAACCGAACCACAATGGAAGGTAGCGACATGCTGCATCTGAAGAGCAATCCACTTGACCTAGCCCTACTCACCATGCGCGCTCTGCTCGGCGTCGTCTTCGTCGCGCACGGTGCTCAAAAGCTGTTCGGCGCTTTCGGGGGCGAAGGCCTCAAAGCCCAGGCAGACATGATGGTCGAGCTCGGAGTCGAGCCCGGGATGCTCTTCGCCGTGCTGGTCGCCGCATCGGAACTCGGCGGCGGGCTGCTGCTGCTGGTCGGGCTGCTTACCCCCCTCGGCGCCGCCGCGATCACAGGAGTGATGGTCGGGGCGATCGCGACCGTCAACGGCGCCAACGGCTTCTTCATCCAGGACAGTGGGTACGAGTACAACCTGCTGCTGATCGCGATCGCGGTCGTCCTGCTGGCATTCGGGCCGGGCCGCTACAGCATCGATCACCGCCTCGGCCTCAGCCGCCCGCTCGTCCGCGGTCCTGCGGGGAGTTCACCAGACATGGGTTGAGACGTGCCGCCTTGGTCGAGGTGCGGCACTCCCCGTAGCGTCTAGCTTCCGGGACATGGTCGACCCGACAGATGGGCTCGAGCCCGTCCGGCTCTGGCAGGTTGCGCTCGAGGGATCGGTCGCGCCGGGCGACGAGGTCCTGCTGTGCCACGGCGATCGCGACCCGTTCGCGCTCGTCGGCGAGTGGGCTGGCGGTCGTGCAGTCGTTGGGTCACAACCAATCGAGCAGGCCGGCCCCACCGTTGACCCCTTCAAGCTGCTCGGCACCGCGGGCGCTGTCGCGGGGGACGCCCCGGCGGGGTTCGTCGGCGGCGGCTGGGTCGGTTACCTCGGCTTCGACTTGGCCCACAGACTCGAGCGGCTCGGCGCGTCGCCGCCGACGCGCGAGCGGCTACCGGCCTTCGCGCTGGCCCGCTACGACCACCTCCTGCGCCTCGACGCCGACGGTCGATGGTGGTTCGAGGCGCTCGTGACCCCGGGGCGCCGCGCGACGCTCGAACGGCGCCTGGACGTCCTCGCCGCACGGCTGCGCGAGGGACCGCCGCGCGGTGCGAGCGCCGGCGCCCGGGCCGCGACGGCGCCGTGGACTGCCGAGCCGAACCCGGTCGGCCACCAGCTGGCCGTCGAGACCTGCCGCGAGCGCATCGCCGCCGGCGACCTCTACCAGGCCAACCTCTCGCTCCGACTGCGCTCGGAGCTCTCAGGCGACCTCGCGCAGCTGTTCGCCCGCGGCGTCGGCGAGCTCGCCCCCGCGCGCGCCGCCTATCTCCGCGGAAGCTGGGGCGCCGTGGCGAGCCTCTCGCCCGAGCTCTATCTCGAACGGCGCGACGAGGCCGTCCGCAGCGCACCGATCAAGGGCACCCGTGCCCGGGGCGCGGACGCGCGCTCGGACGCCGCTGCACGGGACGAGCTCGCGACCTCGGCCAAGGACCGAGCGGAGAACGTGATGATCGTCGACGTGGCCCGCAACGACCTTGGCCGCGTCTGTCGCCCCGGAACAGTCGAAGTGACCGCGCTCGCCGAGGCGAGGCCGCAGGCGGGCGTCTGGCATCTCGAGTCGGAGGTGCGCGGCCGCCTGGCCTCCGACGCCGGCGATGCGGAGCTGCTGCGAGCGAGCTTCCCGCCCGCATCGGTGACAGGAGCGCCGAAGGTGGCCGCGCTCGACGTCATCGCCGAGCTCGAGTCCGCCGCACGGCAGGCGTTCACCGGCGCGATCGGCTTCGCATCGCCGACCGCGGGACTCGAGCTCAACGTCGCCATTCGGACGTTCGAGACCGACGGACGCCAGCTCTGGCTCGATGTCGGCGGTGGGATCGTTGCCGACTCGGACCCGGCCGACGAGGCCGCAGAGGCGCTGTCGAAGGCGGCACCGCTGCTCGCCGCGATCGGAGGCGAGCTCGCCGAGCCGTCGGCGGCGCGGGGTGGCATCCGGCCGCGGCGGCGCGGTGCTCGCCCGCTGCCGCGGCCTGATCCGCTGGCCGGGGTTTTCGAGACGCTGCTGTGGGACGGCACGGAGCTGGTCGCGCTCGCGCAGCACCTCGCGCGTATCTCGGGCAGCGCCCGCGCGCTCTACGGCGTCGAGGCCTCGCTCGAGTCGCTCGCGGAGACGGCGCGGTTCGTCGCCGAGCGCGCGGGAGCGCCGTGCCGCGTGCGGCTCACACTCTCCGCCGACGGGCGCGCCGATGGCGAGACCGGGCCGCTTCCCGACCTCTCAGCAGCGCCGGAGCTGGCGCCCGTGACCGTCCCCGGCGGGCTCGGTGCGCACAAGTGGAGCGACCGGCGGATGCTGGAGGCGCTGACCGCCGAGACGGCGCCCGCCGTCGCGCTGCTCGTCGACCTCGACGGCGACGTGCTCGAGGCGACGTGGGCGAACGTGCTGATCGTCGACGCATCCGGGGCGCTCGTCACCCCGCCGCTCGACGGTCGCATCCTTCCCGGGGTGACGCGGGCGCGGGTGCTCGAGCGGGCCCGCGCGCTCGGCCTCGTGACCGCCGAGCGGGCGATCCACCTCTCCGAGCTCGAGTCGGCGGGCGAGGTGATGGTCACCAGCGCCCTACGCGACGTGCAGCCCGTCGGCTCCGGCGGGGCGGTGGCCGTCGCGCTGCGGCGGGCCGCACGGGCCGGGGCCGGCGGCCTGTAGGCGTCGCGCATGCGCTCCGCCGTGACTCCATCTCACCGCGGCGGCGGTGGCTCACCGCTCGTGTGCCTGCACGGCTTCATGGACACCTGGAGGACCTGGGAGCTGGTGCTGTCGGCGCTGGAGCGCCATCACGACGTACTCGCCCCGACGCTGCCCGGCCACGCAGGAGGACGTCCCCGAGAGCCGGCTGCAGGACCTCCGAGACCGCCTGCGCAACACTCGCTGGCCGGATCGCGAGACTGTCGGCGATTGGTCGCAGGGCGCGCCGCTGGCCTACGTCCAGGAGCTGTGCGAATACTGGGCAGACGACTACGGCTGGCGGCCGACGCGTTCCACGTCGTTCTGCCATCGCTACCCAGCTACGGGTTCAGCGACAAGCCGACCGAGGCCGGTTGGAACGTCCAGAAGATCGCCGACGCGTGGGCGAGACCGGCTCGGGCTACGCAGCCCAGCAGTCGACCCGGCCGCAGACGCTCGACTGGCACCGACGCGTCGACCGCACGGCTGTACTGGGAGAGCCACGACGATGTGTCGCGGCTTATCGCCGAGCCGACCGACGATCGCGTGACCGTGCCGACGGGCGTGAGCCCTTCCCGGCTGAGAACCCACGGATCTCGCGGCGCTGGGCGGCGAAGCGCTACACCGACATCAGGCACTGGAACAAGCTGGAGCGGGGCGGACACTTCGGGGCGTTCGAGCAGCCGGAGCTGTTCGTGGGAGAGGTGATGGCGTTCTTCGCGGGGCTGCGCGAGAGCCCAGGCGCCTCCTCCTGACGACGGCCCGCCGCTACGATCCCCTCCAGAGTCGATCGCACCCCTCGCAAGGGTCAGGGAATCCGGTTCGAAATCCGGAGCTGACGCGCAGCGGTAGGGACGCGCGAGCGCGACGATCAGGCCACTGGGCGATGTGCCCGGGAAGGCGGTTCGTGCCGAACGCGTCCGAGCCCGAACACCTGTCGACTCTGCGCCGCCACCGGCGGCGCAACCGACAACAGCGGCCTCGCGACAAGGGCCGCACGGACCAAGGAGTCACATCTGATGGCACGCACCGCCGTCCTCGGCATGCCCCGCATGGGTCCCGATCGCGAGCTCAAGTTCGCGCTCGAGGGTCACTGGGCAGGCCGCATCGCAGCCGACGAGCTGAACGAGACCGCACGCTCGCTGCGCGCGGCGAACTGGAAGCGCATGGCCGCCGCCGGGATCGACGCGATCCCCTCCGGCGACCACTCGCTCTACGACCACGTGCTCGACGTCGCCTGGGCCCTCGGCGCGGTCCCGCAGCGCTTCGGCGACGCTCGGGCGCGGGGGTTGGATGGCTACTTCGCGATGGCGCGCGGCGACGTCGATGTCAAGCCGCTCGAAATGACCAAGTGGCTCGACACCAACTACCACTACCTGGTGCCCGAGTTGACGCCTGGGCAGGAGTGGTCGCTGGACGCGTCGCACTGGACCGGCCAGCTGGCCGAGGCTGACGCGCTTGGGATCACGACACGGCCGGTGGCGCTCGGGCCTGTGAGCTTCCTGCTGCTGTCGAAGGGGCTGGAGCGGCCGCTCAGCGAGCTGCCGCGGCTGGTTTCAGAGTACGCGCAGCTGCTGCGCGAGCTGGCGGATGCCGGCGCTGTCGAGGTGCAGCTGGACGAGCCGTGCCTGGCGCTGGGCCGGAGCGATGAGGAGCTGGAAGCCGCGGCTGCGGCGTGGCGCTCGCTGGCCGCGGTCGGTCCCGAGCTGTGCCTCGCGACCTACTTCGCGGCGCCGCGCGGCGAGGAGCTGCGGCGCCTCGCCCGCGACTTCGGGGCGGCGGAGCTGCACCTCGATCTCGTGCGTGCACCGGAAGCCCTGGACGAAGCGTGCGAAGCATTGATGGAGTCAGAGACCCGCCTTTCCATCGGGGTGATCGACGGCCGCAACGTATGGCGCAGCGACCTCGACGCCGCGCTCTCGAAGGTCGACCGCGCCGTCGTGGCGCTCGGCTCCGAGCACGTGACCATCGCCCCGTCGTGCTCGCTGCTGCACGTGCCCCACGACGCGTCCGGCGAGACGGGCATCGACGAGGAGGTGCGCGGCTGGCTCGCGTTCGCGGTCCAGCGCCTGGAGGAGCTGTCGGCGCTCGGCCGCGCGGTCGACGCCGATGCTGGTCGCGACGAGCTGCTCGCGGCCGGTCGCGCCGCGACCGAGTCGCGGCGCACGTCGCAGCGGACCAACGACCAGGCGGTGCGCTCGCGTGCCGCGTCGCTGAGCGAGGCCGACTACTCGCGGCCGGCGCCATTCGAGACACGCCACGCCGCTCAGCGCGAGCGGGTGCCGTTACCCGACCTGCCGACGACGACGATCGGCTCCTACCCCCAGACCGACGAGATCCGCGCCAAGCGCCGCGCGCGCAAGGCAGACGAGATTTCGCAGGCCGACTACGAGGAGTTCCTGCGCGACCAGATCGCCCAGGTGGTCGCGCGCCAGGAGGAGCTGGGGCTCGACGTGCTGGTGCACGGCGAGCCGGAGCGCAACGACATGGTCGAGTACTTCGGCGAGCAGCTGGACGGGTTCGCGTTCTCGGCCAACGGCTGGGTGCAGAGCTACGGCAGCCGCTGCGTGAAGCCGCCGATCCTGTTCGGCGACGTGTCGCGGCCGGAGGCGATGACGGTCGGCTGGTGGCGCCACGCCCAGTCGCTGACCGAGAAGCCGATGAAGGGGATGCTCACCGGGCCGGTGACGATCCTGCAGTGGTCGTTCGTGCGCGACGACCAGCCGCGGTCGGAGACCTGCACCCAGGTCGCGCTGGCGATCGCCGATGAGGTGTCAGCCCTAGAGGCCGCGGGCGCGTTCGCGATCCAGGTCGACGAGGCGGCGCTACGCGAGGGGCTGCCGCTGCGCGCGGAGGACCAGGAGGAGTACCTGCGCTGGGCCGTTGACTGCTTCCGGCTGACGGTCGCCGGGGCGCGCGCGGACACCCAGGTGCACACGCACATGTGCTACTCGGAGTTCAACGAGATCATGGACCACATCGTCCGGCTTGATGCCGACGTGATCTCGATCGAGGCGTCGCGCTCAGGGATGGAGGTGCTCGACGTGTTCGCGGGCGAGCTCGAGTACCCGAACGAGATCGGGCCGGGCGTCTACGACATCCACTCCCCGCGCGTTCCGTCGACGGACGAGGTCGAGCGGCTGCTCGAGCTGGCCGAGGAGCGTGTCGGTCGCGCGCGGCTGTGGGTCAACCCCGACTGCGGCCTGAAGACCCGCGGCTGGGACCAGGTAAACCCGGCGCTGGAGAACATGATCGAGGCGACCCGCCGGCGGCGTGCCGTGGTCGCGGCGGGCGTCTGATGGGAATCCTGGAGCGAGTGCCGGCGTGCGCGACGACCGGGGTCGGCAGCCTGCCGTTCGCGGACGCCGGCGTTGCCGTGGACTGGGTGCGTTCGGCGTATGAGGTGCCGTTCTGCCCGCAGCTGCCGCGGCTCGACGGCGACATGGTGAGCGAGTGGCTCGGGGCCGATCCGTGCCGCTGTGGCTGGTCGGCCGAGCGGGACCGCGAGCGGCCGCATGCGTGGGAGGCGTTCCTGGGCTCGATGCGCTCGGACCCGCCCGCGCACGGTGTGGCGAAGCTGCAGGTGACCGGGCCGCTGACGCTGGCGGCCGCGCTGGAGGGGCGGGGTTCCGCTGGCGGCGTCGCGCAGCCCGATGCCGGGCTGGTGCGGGAGATGGCGGCCTGGATCGCCGCCTCCGCGGCGGGCCAGGTTCGGGCGCTGGCGCAGGTGGGAGTCGATGCCGTGGTGCAGGTCGACGAGCCTTCGCTGGCGGCGGTAGCGCCCGGGGTTGAGCTGGCGCTGGATGCGTGGGGGCCGGTGCGGGCGGTCGCGGCCGCATGGGGGCTGCATGTGTGCTGCGAGGTGCCGTGGGGGTTGGTGGAGGAAGCGCAGCCGGATCTGGTGAGCTTCGACGCGACGGCGGCAGGCGCGGTCGATCGGGCTGCCGGGCCACTCGAGGGGTTGATCGAGCGTGAGGCGCGAGTTACGTGGGGAGTCTTGACGCCGGGCGGATCCGACGGCGTCGCCGAAGGCGCCGCCGCACTGGCCGCGGGACTAGCGGCACTCAAGCCGGGGGTCGACGCATCCGTCGTACTGAATGCCTCGTTCGTCACTGGAACATGCGGCACCGGCGTCGCCACGCCAGAGCGCGAACGCCGGATCGGCACCGCCCTCGACGTGACCGCGGCCGCCGGACGGGCACGCGCCGGCAGCCGAGTCTTGGACACAACCGAGGCGCTGGCGTGAGCGAGCAGCCGACCAAGACGGTCGAGGTCGTCTTCCCGCAGCACGTAAACCATTACGGCAGCCTGTTCGGCGGCGAGGCGCTGCGGATGATGGACACCGTCGCGTTCGTCGCCGCGACGCGCTACACGCGACGCACGATGGTGACCAAGGCTGTGACCGACGTCGAGTACCGGGCGCCCGTGCACCACGGCGAGATCGCCGAGATGACCGCGGCGGTGGTGGAGGTGGGGCGCACGTCGGTAGCCGTCGAGGTGGAGATGACGGCCGAGGTGCTGCTCAGCGGCGAGCGGCGGAGCTGCGGCTCCGGGCGATTCACGTTCGTGGCAATCGACGAGGACGAGACGGCTGTGACCGTCAGGTGAAAGCGATGGTTCCGAGGGTCTCTTGAGCCGAGCGGCCGCGTGAGGGTATTTGTTCGGTTCTTTTGAGAAGCAGTAGTCGAACAAGCCGCTAGCTTGTTCGGTACAGATGAACAGGGACGATCCGAACAACAGGTCCGCCAGGCCGCGCCGGGGTAGACCATCGCGCACAGACGTTTACGAGCGGCTACGCGTGCAGATCGACGAGCTTCGTGGACGACTGGGCGGCCTGCCCTCCCCGGAGGAGGCTCGAGACATCTGGCGCAACATCTGGCTCGAGGAGGCGCATCACTCGACCGCCATCGAGGGCAACACTCTGGTCCTCAAGCAGGTCGCCGAACTCCTTGCCGAGGGTCGGGCGGTCGGCAACAAAGAGCTCAGCGAGTACATGGAGGTCCGCGGTTACGCGACCGCCGCGGACTGGGTCTACATGCACGGCCTGAAACCGGGCGGGTGGTCGGAGGGCAAGCCGATCACGCTGACCGTGACCGGACCCCAATATCCACTCCACCCCGAGTGAGGGCAATGGATGGGTATCGGCCTCGACCCTAGCGACCCGCCGCGCAGGGAGCCCGAAGGGCGAGCGAAGCCGGCGGGTCGGCGGCCG
>Ga0136615_10001965_pt1 | contig 10111 bp, 7 predicted proteins | sample AntDrymUQ2882206_2_FD_106647 | JGI IMG/M metagenome (GOLD analysis project Ga0136615, IMG submission 106647) | Polar desert sand microbial communities from Dry Valleys, Antarctica - metaG UQ288 (22.06) | ecosystem: Environmental > Terrestrial > Soil > Desert | place: Antarctica: Dry Valley...
ATGCGGAAGGACTTGAACAGCCGCTCTCGGCCCATCTTCTGGGCCGCCTGGTGGGAGTTGTTCGCGTACCAGTTGTCTATGGCCTCCTCGGATTCCCATCGGCTCACGGAGAACAGGCGGCCTTCGTGGTAGACGGAACGCGCCCGGTCTATCTCTATAAAGCCGTCTTGCTTTTCGACCAGCTCGTTCATCTCGGCGGCTATTTCGAGGTATTCTTCCCCGGCGTCGCCCTCGGGGATCGCCTCGAATACGATCATGTACTCTTCCGGATACCCGGTCACGACCTCGAAGCCCGGCCGACCTTCTACTTTTCTGGCCTGTGTGTGGTGCCTGTTCGTCACTCTGTGCGACCCTCGTTTCTGAATGAGATAGGTTGACTAGACAAGAGGACTCCGTCGGTGGAAGCGACGGTAGCCCTCCGAGCTACGCTCCGGCCATTAGAGGAGCCCCAGCGAGGCGGCCGCCGCGATTAGGACGGCCCAGATCACGAGTGCCAGCAGTATCTTGAAACCGAGCTGCTTGAGCACCGGCTAACCCCCGAAGACGCCGAGCAGATCGAGGACCGTGACGACGAAGAAGAAACCGTAGAACAGGACCGCCACGCTCATCACGGCTAGGCGAACTCCGCCCATCCTGATGGAGTTCGGCAGCGAGAACCGGTTGAGCTGGATTATCAGGGCGCAGTAGATGAAGCTCGTTATCCCGCTCAGCACCGAGACGATGACGAGCAGCACGACCGGCTGCGTCAGGCCGCTCACGAGCACGCCCACGCTGAACACCAAGAGGAAGACAATTATCGTGGCGTAGAGTTTACTCTCGCTCCAGAACCTGTTCTCTTGCAGCCAATTGGCCTTCATTGCGTCGGCGGAGATTCGGCTCACCTGATCCCAGACCGCCAGGTTGGTCGAGAACAGGGCCACGGTCCCGGTGAGCCAGAAGAAGACCATGAACCACGCCCCCACGCGCTCCCTGAGGGCCTCGCCCTCGGCCCGGATGAACTCGAAATCCTGTCCGGCGTTCTGGCCGAACAGCGTCGAGTAGGCGAGCGCCGACATTACGAAGATGCTGACGACGGTGAAGAGAAAGAAGGTCAGGAACTGCTCCCAGTTGGTCACCCTCCACCAGCCCTTCCAGCGGCTGATGTTCTCCTCGTTCTGCTCGAAGAAGTGCCCGATGTTCGAGCCAGGCTCCTCGTGGCCGGTGATCGGAGAGACGATGCGGGGGATGTGGGCGCCCATCCCCCAGCCTTTGTCCCGCACGTAGTTGCTGACCACGAGGATGCCGGTGCCGCCGGCCCCGGCGAAGGCGACGGCGCCCGCCAGCACCGGGAAGGAGATGTCTCCCGGTATCTGGCCGACCTCTCCGAAGCCCGTGACGACGTCTCCCCAGACCTCAGCCCTGATGCCGAAGATCACCGCGAAGACGAGGAAGAGGAGCATGATGCCCATCATGAGGCCCTCGGCCTTCTCCATGAACTGGTAGACCACCGGCGAGAGCGTCAGGCTGAGGGCGATGGCGACGAGGGCCAGCACCGTGATGACGACGACGTTGCCGCCGCCGAATATGAATGTAAGGGTGGTGGCCGTTCCTGTGGCGTAGCCGGGCCAGAGGTTGGGTATGAGCGCCATGAGGATGAACCCGATCCACCACGGCTTCCACAGGCGGGTGAACCCGGTGATGACGGTCTCTCCGGTGCTCAGGGTGTAGCGGATGCACTCGGTGCCGATGAAGAACATTATGATCGAACCGAACAACGCGGCCCACAGAAACCCGAGCCCCGCCTGTTGAGCGACGAGCGGCCAGAGTACGTACTCGCCGGAGCCTATCCCGCCGGCCGCCAGGATCACGCCCGGCCCGATGATCCTCCTGAGCGACAACGGCTCCGGTATGTCCCGGTACGTTACGGGCGGTAGATGCTTGCTGGAGATCTCCGGAGCAAACCTTTCCTCCGACCCCGTGGTTACCCTCGCCATTCCCGATTACCTCCCTCTCTGGCCCACCACAAATCGTTCTCCTCGCAGGTTAGGGAATGCGGTTTCCAACCGTCGTTGGCCTGGAGACCAGAGATTTTCTATCCCGGAGGATTTACTACTGGACGACCGTACAAGATCACCCCTTCCCTGAAGCAACACCAAAAGACAATACCTGCTTTTGCTTCGCCTCCCTTCCCCTCGGGCCGAAAGCATCGGACAAGCCGCTCATTGGTCTATTCTTCAGGCCAATATAGTGATGTCTGTTTCTTGTGTCAAGGGCGTTCGCGCCAATTGAGTTCGGGCGGGATAGTTCTGAAGATAGCTCTAATCCAGGTTCGGATCCCGCTTCCCGTCGTGCGGGGCTGGTTCGGTCTGCGCGAGCAGCCGGAGGATCAAACCCTCCACGTCCAGTACGTGGGTCAGCATCGCGTCGTAGGCGGATTGTCCGTCGTGGCCCCGAATCGCCCGGTACACTCGGCGATGGCCTTCTAGAGAACGACGCAGGCCCTCCGTCGTCTGTAGGGAACGCTCGTGGCTTTCCCGCAGAAGCTCCTGGATACCTTCGATCATCTTCACGAGCAGCATGTTCTTAGTTGTATAGGCGATAGCCAGATGGAATGCGCTGTCTTCTTCGACGAAGCTGGACCCGGCGGAAAGGCTCCTCTCTTGAAGCGAGATATAGCGCGACATCTCGTCGAGGTCCGGGCCAGTAGCACGTTCCGCCGCCAGGCGCGCGACTTGAGGTTCGATGATCCTGCGGAGCTCCAACTGTTCGGCGAGCGTCCCCCGGGACGCTTGTAGCGTGGAAGCGAGATCCGTGACGGTCAAAGACAGGCGCTCGGCCCGCGCGAAAGTTCCGTCTCCTACGCGGCTTTCGATCAGCCCCATGGCCTGTAGCACGGATAGAGCCTGCCGCACCGTCTCCCGGCTGACCTGGAACCTCTTAGCCAGCTCTCGCTCCGGCGGCAAGCGGTCACCCGAACGCAACACGCCTCGCCGCATCAGGTCCTGAAGCTGCCGGACTACCTCTTCGTAAGCCCGGGAACGTCGAACCGGTTCGATCTCCATCTCCGGGCCTCAGATCCTCATCCGTACCAGACTCCCATCCTTCGCATCTGGCTTGCCGGTCATCCGGCGTCTATCCTCGAACATCGCGGGACGACTCCACGACCGTTCGCCAGAAATCGTCCCTCTCACCAGGCACGAACGGCAGGTAGAGGGACACGCGCTCCACGAGCCCGTCATAGCGTTCCTTGAGCGCTGGCCCGATCTCGTCGGGGGCGGCCTCGACGGTGAATGCGGAGAGCATTTCGTCGGTGATGAGGGCCGGCATCTCGTCCCATTTCTTGTCTCGGGCCTGGCCCGAGAGCCGCTCGCCGACCTCCTCCCAGCCGTGCGCTTCGAGGACGACGCGGTAGGAGGGGGTCGAAGCGTAGAAAGCAGCCTGGGCGCGCAGGGCTTCTCGTTGCTCCCCGATCTCCCGCTCCGACGCGCCGGTGATCACGAAGGCGCTGGCGACGAGGTCCACGCTCTCCGGGGAGCGGCCCGCGCTCTCTGCGCCTCTTTCGATGGCGGGCAAGACCGTCCGGCGGACGTACTCGGGGGAGTGGAAGGGGTGGACGTGGAAACCGTCGCAGACCTCGCCCGCCACGGAGGCGAGGCGCTCGTTCACGCCTGCGATGTGGACCGGGATCTCCGGGTGCTCGATGGGACCGGGATCGAAGAACGGCGTCATCAGCGTGTGCCGGTAGAAATCTCCCTCGTACCGTAGCGGCTCCCCGGTCTGAAAAGAGCGCCAGATGGCCCGCAGCGCGAGCACGTAGTCCTTGAGCCGGGCCGCGGGACTGTCCCAGGGCATCGAGAAACGGCGCGTTACGTGCGCCTTCACCTGAGTGCCGAGGCCGAGGACGAAGCGGCCGTCCGAGAGGTTTTGGAGGTCCCACGCCGTCTGGGCCACCTGCATCGGGGAGCGGGAGAAAGCCACGGCGATGGAGGTGCCGAGTGAGATCCTCGCCGTCTCGTTGGCGGCTATCGCCAGCGGCAGGAAGGAGTCGTGTTTCGTCTCGCTCGACCACAGGACGGAGAAGCCGATCTCCTCGGCGGCGCGGGCCGTCTCGCCTGCCCTTTTCAGGTACTCGCCTTCGGTGCCGAGGTTGGCGTCTAGTTTCATAGGGGCCTCGCCTTACGGCATCAGCATGAGCTTGCCGGTCGTCTTGCGTCCTTCGAGGTCGCGGTGGGCCTGTTCGGCATCTTCGAGGGCGTATGAGCCGCCGATGCGGACGTCGAGGTTGCCCTGCCCGATCCACGAGAACAGGCTCCCGGCCCGCCACTCCAGCTCCTCGCGGTTGGCGGTGTACTGGGCGAGAGAGGGCCGCGTGACGAAGAGGCCGCCCTTCTGGTTGAGGACCTGGAGATCCATCGGTGGCACGGGACCGCTGGATGCCCCGAAGAGCACCATGTAGCCACGCGGCCTCAGCACGTCGAGGCCGCCGTCGAAGGTCTCTTTGCCGACCCCGTCGTAGACGGCGTGGACGCCCTCGCCGTCCGTGATGCGCTCGGTCTCCTGGACGAAGTCTTGCTCGGTGTAAAGGATCACCTCGTCGGCCCCGGCGCCTTTCGCGAGACGGGCTTTCTCTTCGGTTCCGGCGGTCCCGATCACGGTGGCCCCCCGCATCTTCGCCATCTGGCACAAGAGGAGCCCGACGCCACCGGCCGCCGCGTGGACTAACACGGTCTGGCCTTCCTGGATGGGGAATGTGCTGTGAGTCAGATAGTGGGCCGTCATGCCCTGGAGCATGACCGCCGCCGCCACCCGCGCCTCTACCAGGGTGACGTTGAACGGCACGAGCTTGTCAACCGGGGCGACGACGTACTCCGCGTATGCTCCCGGCGCCATCGCGAACGCTGCGTAGTCGCCTGGCGACAACTCTTCGACGCCTTCTCCAACGGCGTCCACCTCTCCCGCGCCTTCGAGGCCCAGGGTGAAGGGCAGGTCCTTCGGATAGAGCCCCGTGCGCTGATAGGTGTCTATGTAGTTGACCCCGGAGGCCGCGAGCCTGACCCGCGCCTCGCCCGGACCTGGCTCCGGAACTTCCACGTCCTCATATCTCAGGACCTCAGGCCCGCCGGTCTCGTTCACCCTGATCGCCTTCAACTTTCCTCCTCGAACGTCGTTTCCTTCAGTCTGCTAATCGTCGCCGCCTTCTCCTTCGTCGCCGCCTCCCGCGCCCTGACCACGTCCTCCCTGTCCCGGGTTTTTGGACCCATCTGGCTTCCCTTTCCCTGGTTTATCCCGCCCCGGTCGCTCGGGCCGGTCAGTTTGAGGCTCCCTCGGCGGAATGTCCTCTGGTTCGGCGACCGGGTTCTCCGGCGAGCCGGACTCGGAAGGCGTGGACTGCTCGGCGGGCCGCGATGAGGCCGAAGAACTCGCGGATGAGGTTGTCGAGGAGCTTGCGGAGGACGTGGCGGATGAAGACGCGGATGGGGTAGTCACCGGTTGCGCAGGACCCGTGCTGACGTCCAGGTTCACAGCGGTGCCGGGGTCCAGGCTCCTCCCAACCTCGTAGCCCGGCGCGATGACCTTGCCTGCCGGGATGGTCTCGTTCGGGAACTGGTTTATGGAGCCGACCTCCAGTCCCGCGTCCTGGAGGCGTCTCTCCGCCGCTTGCCGGGTCAGACCACGCACTTCGGGGACCTGCACCTTCGCCGCGCCGGGAGGCTGGCCGCCATTCCCGCCGGAGTTGTTGCTGAAGAGGGCGAAGGCGCCGAGCGGCACGAGCAACAACGCCAGCAGCGCGAGCAACAACCAGGGCAGCACCCGCCGCCTGCGTCGTCTTCCCGAAGGCGCGGCGCGAGTAAGACCCCGGTCTCCAGGTGGAGCCGCGACGTTCTGTCGCGTCGTGGCAGGTCGCGTAGCGGTTCTCCCTGACGCTGCCCCAGCGGCGTTTACGGCGGTCGGTGGAATCCCAGCCTTCATCCTTTCGAGGTCTTCGATCAAGTCCTCCGCGTCGGCGTATCGGTCGTCGGGGTCTTTGGCGAGGAGCTTGAGCACGAGGGCGTTTACTCCCTCCGGCAAGTCCGGGTTGAGTTCCTTCGGCGGAGGCGGGGGCTCGTTAATGTGTTTCATGGAGACGGTTATGGGGCTGTCTCCCCGGAAGGGCAACTCGCCGGTGAGCATCTCGAAGAGGACGACGCCTAGGGAGTAGAGGTCCGTCCTGGGGTCCACGCGCTGCCCGAGCGCCTGTTCCGGGGACATGTAGTTCGCGGTGCCGAGGACCCGGCCCGTGCGGGTAGCCGTCGTCGCCGCCGCGGCGCGGGCTATGCCAAAGTCCGTCACCTTCGCCTCGCCGGACGATGAGAGGAGGATATTGTGCGGCTTGATGTCACGGTGGATCACACCGCGCTCGTGCGCCGCCCCGAGTGCCCCAGCCACCTGTATCGCCACCGTGGCCGCCTCCTCTGGCGAGAGCGGACCCTCGCGCACGATGCGGTCCTTGAGCGTCCCGCCGGAGACGCATTCCATCGCCATGTAGGCCGTCCCGTCCTCCGTCTCGCCCCGGTCGTAGACCTGCACGATGTTCGGGTGAGAGAGCGAGCCGGCGCTGCGGGCCTCGCGCTTGAAGCGTTCCACAAACTCCTCGTCGCGGGCGTAATTATCCCACAGGACCTTCAGGGCCACGTCCCGGTCGAGGACCTCGTCGTGGGCGAGGTAGACGCAGGCCATGCCTCCTTCGCCCAGGGTCCTGAGAATACTGTAACGGTTGTTCAAGACGGTCCCTTGCACGCCGTCATGATACCGAAACTCCGCCCGGATAACCCTGCTGGTATATTGTCCTGGCAGGCATTCGAAGGGAGGAGAGGCGTGATGGCGACCGTTCGTGAGGCGACCCTGGATCTCCTGCGCGCGCTGGGGATGACCACCGTTTTCGGCAATCCCGGCTCCACGGAGCTGCCGTTCCTCAAGGATTTCCCCGACGACTTCCGCTACATCCTCGGACTTCAAGAAGCGACGGCCCTCTCGATGGCCGAAGGCTACGCCAGAGGGACTGGAAACGCGGCGCTTGTCAACCTGCACACCGGCCCGGGCCTCGGCAACGCGATGGGCAACATGGTGACCGCCTGGCACAACAAGACCCCGCTCGTCATCACCGCAGGGCAGCAGGACCGCCGCCACATCGCATTGGAGCCGCTCCTGAGCGCGAACCTGGTCGAGTTGGCGAAACCCTACGTCAAGCGCAGCCACGAGCCGTACAGGGCTGAGGACGTTCCAGCGGAGATTCACCGCGCCTACCATACCGCCATGCAGAACCCGCAAGGCCCGGTCTTCCTCTCCATCCCGATGAACGACTGGGACGCGGAAGCAGAGCCTTTCTCCGCGAGGGAGATCTCCCACCGCTCCGCCCCCGACCCCGAGGCCCTCGAAGGTATTGCCCGCGCCCTCGCCGAAGCGCGGCGGCCCGTGGTTGTGGCCGGGGCCGGCATCGCGCGGGCCGGGGCCTTCCACGACGCGGTCGCGCTCGCCGAGAAGCTGGGGGCGGAGGTGTGGGCGGACCCGAACTCCCCGTTGTCCGGCTTCCCGCAGGGCCATCCGCTCTTCCGGGGGCATCTCGTACTGGCCCAGAAAAAGGTCGCCGAGCTTCTATCCCCCTATGACGTAGTGCTGGTTTTGGGCGCGCCGGTCTTCCAATATTACCCTTACGTCCCAGGCCCGGTCGTCGAGGAGGGGACGCGCCTCTTCCACGTCACCGACGACCCCGAGGAGGCGCATCGGGCCGCGGCCGGCGTGAGCGTGGTTGGGGATGTGGGGTTGGCGATCCGGAATCTCACGCAACTCCTGCCTGATACCGAACGGAGGCCGCCACCAGCCCCGGAGCCGCCGTCCGCGCCGGAGGCCACCACGCCGATGTCTGTTGACTACTTGATGCGCGCGATCTCGGACGTCTGCCCGGAGGACACGATGTATGCAGACGAGTCGGCCTCAAGCAAGCCCGCTTTCCACCGGTGGGTCAGGCCCGGCCAGCCTGGCGGATATCTCACTTCTGCGGCCGGGGGGCTCGGGTTCTGCCTGCCGGCATCGGTTGGGCTCAAGTTGGCGAATCCGGAGCGACCTGTGGTCTGCGTGATCGGGGACGGAAGCATCATGTACTCCATCCAGGCGCTGTGGAGCGCCGCCCGCTACGGGGCCAACGTGCTCGTAGTCGTGGTCAACAACCGGGGGTATTCGATCCTCAAAGCCTTCCGCGACTCCGTCGGCATTGGCGACACCGTCCCCGGCCTCGATGTGGGAGACGTTGACTACGTCAGGGTCGCCGAGGGACTCGGCGTCTCCGGTGAGACGGTCGAGAACCCGGATGAGCTGCCCCGCGCACTGAAACGGGGTTTGAACGCCGGACGGGCTTATCTGCTCGACGTGGTCGTGGACCCCACAGTCCCGACGCTTCTGAGTTGAGGAAGAATGGATAGCCGCGAGATGGCCGAGGTCTTCGTCGTCGGCTCGATAAACCAGGACTTCGTCCTGAAGGTCGAGCGCCGCCCCGAGCCCGGTGAGACGGTCACGGACGCCGGGCTTTCGACGCACTACGGAGGCAAGGGCGCGAACCAGGCGGCGGCCGCTGCCCGGCTGGGCGCGTCTGTCGCCATGCTTGGCCGGGTTGGCGACGACGAGTTCGGCGAACCTCAGATCCGAAACCTGCGCGAGCGGGACGTGGACACGAGCCTGATCGAACGTCTACCCGGATGGAGGACCGGCTCCGCCTTCGTAACCGTCACGCCGGACGGGGAGAACACCATAACCGTAGCCCCCGGCGCAAACCGCGGCCTCACGGACGAGGACATCGAAGCCGCGGCGGACGCCATCGGGGAGGCGGAGGTGCTCGTCGCCCAGATGGAGGTCTCGCCTGAGACCGTCCTGCGGGCTGTCGAGGCCGCTGCCCGCATGGGGACCCGCGCGCTGGTGAACCTCGCGCCGCCGTTCGAGGTTCCGCGAAGATTGCTGGAGAAGCTCGACCCGCTGGTAGTCAACGAACACGAGGCCGCGTTTCTGCTCGGTGGGAAAGTCGAGGGCGTGGATGGCGCGCTCTCGGCCGCCACGAAGCTACTGGATCTGGGACCGCGCTCCGCAGTCGTCACCCTGGGCGCTTCGGGCGCCGTGTTCGCCGATGGAGAGTCCTCCGGGCATCTGCCCGCGCCGGAAGCCGAAGTCGTTGACACCACGGGCGCCGGAGACGCTTTCGTGGGCGCGCTGGCCGTGAAACTGGCGCGTGGTGCGTCCCTGGAGGAAGCCGTCGCCTACGCCGCGCGGGCCGGCGCGTCGGCCGTCACGAAGGAAGGAGCGCAGGGTTCGCTCCCGGCCCCGGAGGAAGTAGAAGCCCTGTAGCGGAGGCGTGCCCTCCCCCGGTCAGGAACCACCTCCGCCTCCGCCGCCATCACCGCCGCCACCGAAGCCGCCTCCGCCGTCGCCACCCCAGCCACCTCCACCGTCTCCTCCCCATCCGCCGTCGCCGCTCCAGAAACCGCCCCCACCGCTGTCCATGCCCGAGTCTATGGCGGAGGAGGCGTCTCCCAGGCCGCCGAGGCTGCCGGGGTCGAGGGAGAGAGCGTCGAGGTCCAGGGCGCCGGGGTCTCCGATGTCCTCCGCTCCCTCTGTGTTCGGGTCGTCCTCGGCCATCCCGCTTCCGACTACCGGGACATAGCCCGCCGCGTACCAGTTGCCTCTGTGGCGGTATTGTGGGTTTTCGCGCAGGCGTTGGATGTCGGGGTGGAGGGGCGGCATGAGGAGCATGGAGGAGCCGGCGAGGCCGAGGAATTGGAGGGCCTGGGATGGCTCCCGGTCCACCCAGCCGGCGAACTTCTCCTCCCCGAGTGTCATGCTCCCGGCAAGCTCCGCCTTCGCGGCCTCTCCGGCGTGCGTCGGCTCCCAGCGCGTCGTCTTGAAGATCCCCAGCCTCCGCCGCAAACGGCGCTCATATAGGTTCCGGCGTTGCAGGGCCGGCATGACCTGGGCTTCCACGTAGCCCTCGAACGAGCCATAGCGGGTCCGGGCCGACCGGGCAAGCTCCGGGACCGGCATCTCTGTTTGTCTACCTCCCACCGGCCTCGCAACGGCGCCGGTGAACAGCGTGAGCACGGCGGCCAGCGAC
>Ga0136615_10001966_pt1 | contig 10111 bp, 6 predicted proteins | sample AntDrymUQ2882206_2_FD_106647 | JGI IMG/M metagenome (GOLD analysis project Ga0136615, IMG submission 106647) | Polar desert sand microbial communities from Dry Valleys, Antarctica - metaG UQ288 (22.06) | ecosystem: Environmental > Terrestrial > Soil > Desert | place: Antarctica: Dry Valley...
GGTCTCGAGCACGCGCACCACGTCGTCGGTGTCGATCACCAGCTGACCGGCGTGCCGGATCACCACCCGGCGGCTCACCCGCTCGACGCGTGGTGGCCGGGGGTAATCCCACACCGACTCCTGGCCGGCGCGATCGGCGTTCGTCTGGACATGCGCAGCATTCGACCCAGCCACGCCCACGGATCGGCGCTCAGTTGTGCTCGAGCTCGAGGGGGAACGTCGCCAGCAATGCCAGCGGCATGCCCTGCCGGCGCAGCACCCGGCCCCAATGGTCACCGTCGGCGTCGATCAGCACGTCGTCCGGCAGCGCCGACACGATGATCCAGTCGCCGCGGCCGACCTCCCCGGCGAGTTGGCCGGAGTCCCAGCCCGCGTACCCGGCGAACACCCGCAGCCCACGCAGCCGCGGTGCGAGCACCGCCGGATCGCCGTCGAGATCCACCAACGCGATCGGCCCGTTGACGCTCACCACGCCGTCGACCTTCGCCGGATCCAGGCCCGTGCGCAACGCGGCGAGGCACAACGCCGTCTTCTGCTCCACCGGCCCACCGATGAACACCGCATGCGGGCGCGAGGTGTGCCCGGCCCAGGACGGCAGCACCTCGTCGACCGGCGTCTCGCTGGGGCGGTTGAGGATCACGCCAAGGGTGCCCTCGCCACGGTGCTCGATCACGTACACCACCGTGCGCTGGAAGGTCGGGTCGAGCAGCGCGGGTGCCGCGACGAGCAAGCTGCCGGGCTCCACCACCAGCGCAGCCGCATCGCCACCACCCTTGCTCGCCACCGGCGTATCGTCCCACCCGGACGACCGCACACATGAGTGGCGGATGACCGCACCGCCGGGCCCGCGTAGCGTGGCCAGACGTGGATTCGCTGGCCCCCGCCCAGGAGCGTCTGGGCTGGCGTGGTCTCTTCTCCGGCCGGCCGTTCCGGCGCCTGGTGCTGCTCCGGATGTCGGCCCAGTGGGGCGACGGGATGTTCCAGGCCGCGCTGGGTGGCGCGGTCCTGTTCAACCCCGAACGCGAGGCGGACCCGATCGCGGTCGCCGCCGGGCTTTCGGTGCTGCTGCTGCCGTACTCGGTGATCGGACCGTTCGCCGGCGCACTGCTGGACCGGTGGGACCGGCGCCGGGTACTGGTCGCGGCCAACGTGCTGCGTGGGGTGCTCGTGCTCGGCGTCGCGGCGATGCTCGCGACCGGCGTCACCGGTCTTGGGCTCTACCTGGGGGCGTTGAGCGTCGCGGGGGTGAGCCGGTTCGTGCTCGCCGGGTTGTCCGCGGGGTTGCCTGACATCGTCGAGCCGCGACATCTCGTCGAGGCGAACGTGGTGGCCGCGACCGTCGGCTCGGCCACCACCGCGATAGGCGCCGCCTGCGCGATCGGCCTGCGCGGCTGGCTCGGCGCAGGCGACGGTGGTTCGTCGTTGGTCACCGCGTTTGCCGTGGTCGGCTCGATCGGTGCGGCGGTGCTGGCTGCGCGGTTCCGGCCCGGCGAGCTCGGACCGCTGCCCAACGGGGAGGGCGGTCTTGGCGCTTACGAACCGAAACGCACCGTGGTCGCGGTGGCGCGCGGCCTGCTCGACGGCGCCCGCGCGGTGGCGGCTGTGCCTGCGGTCGCGGCCTCGTTCGCGGCGCTGGCCGCGCACCGGCTGGCCTTCGGGATCACCACGCTGATCAGCCTGCTGCTGTTCCGCAACGCGTTCGCCGACGAGGGTGTGCTGCGTTCGGGCCTGGCCGGCGTCGGCGAGGCCATCCTCGTCGCGACCGTCGCGCTCGGGGTGGCCGCGGTGATCACCCCCTGGCTGGTGCACCATCTCGGTCGCACCAACGCCGTGCGGATCGGGCTGTGTGTCGCGGCTGCCGGCCAGCTGGGGCTGGCAGTGGTGACGACCCTCCCGACCGTCCTGATGGCGGCGTTCGTGCTGCCCTTGGCGGGTCAGGTTGTCAAGCTGTGCACCGACTCAGCGGTGCAGCGCCTGATCCCCGACGGGCGTCGTGGGCGGGTCTTCGCCCTCTACGACGCCGTGTTCAACGTGACGTTCGTGGTGGCGGTGACCCTTGGCGCGCTGTTCAGCCCGCCCGACGGGCGTTCGACGATGCTGCTGATCCTCGCCGCCGCCAGCTACCTGATCGGGCTGCTCTTCCACGAATGGCTACGGCGCGGTGCCGGGGTCGACGCCGTGCTCGACCGCCCACAGCCGTAGCTCCGCCTCGGCCTGCTCCGGCGGTAGCGGCCCGCGCTCCATCCGCAGCGCCAGCAGGTGCCGGTACGCCTCGCCGACCTCTGGCCCCGGCGGGATGCCGAGGATCCGCATGATCGCGTTGCCGTCCAGGTCGGGGCGGATGGCCTCGAGCTGCTCCTGCTCGCGCAGCTCGGCTATCCGCTGCACCAGCGAGTCGTAGCTGCGCTGCAACATCGCCGCCCGCCGCCGGTTGCGGGTGGTGCAGTCCGAGCGGACCAGCGCGTGCAGCCGGTCCAGCAGCGGCCCGGCATCGGTGACGTAGCGGCGCACCGCCGAGTCGGTCCACTCGCCGCGGCCGTAGCCGTGGAACCGCAGGTGCAGCCCGACCAGCTGCGCGACGTCGTTGATCACGGCCTTGGGGTAGCGCAGCTCGCGCAGCCGGCGGCGCACCATCTTCGCCCCCACCACCTCGTGGTGGTGAAAGCTCACCCGCCCGTCGGCCTCGAGCCGCCGGGTGGCCGGCTTGCCCACGTCGTGCAGCAACGCCGCCAGCCGCAGCACCAGGTCGGGCTCGCCCGGCTGCTCCTTCTCGACCGCCTGCTCGAGCACCACCAGCGAGTGCTGGTAGACGTCCTTGTGCTGCATGTGCTCGTCGATCTCCATGCGCATCGCCGGTACCTCGGGCAGCACGACCTCTGCCAACCCGGTGTCAACGAGCAGCTCGATGCCCTGCCGCGGGTTCGCGCCGCAGATCAGCCTGCTGAGCTCGGCCTGCACCCGCTCCGGCGTGATCCGGCCCAGCTCGCCGGCCATCGCGGTCATCGCCTCCCGCACCCGCGGCGCCGGGGTGAAACCGAGCTGCGACGCGAACCGCGCCGCGCGCAGCATCCGCAGCGGGTCGTCGGCGAAGGACTCCTCCGGCGCGGCAGGGGTGTCCAGCGTGCCCACGGCAAGGGCAGCCATCCCGCCGAAGGGGTCGATGAACCGCCGTGACGGCAGCTCGACCGCCATCGAGTTGATCGTGAAGTCGCGACGCAGCAGGTCGCCCTCGAGGGTGTCGCCGAAGGCGACGGTGGGGTTGCGGCTCACCCGGTCGTAGGCGTCGGAGCGGAACGTGGTGATCTCGACGGTGGTGCCGCGCCGCGTCGCGCCGATCGTGCCGAAGGCGATGCCGGTGTCCCAGATCGCGTCGGCCCAGCCGGTGATGATCCGCTGCACAACGTCCGGGCGGGCGTCGGTGGTGAAGTCCAGGTCGGACTGCGCCAGCCTGCCGAGCAGCGCGTCGCGCACGCTGCCGCCGACCAGGTAGAGCTGGTGGCCGGCGTCGGAGAACAGCCGCGCCAACTCGTCGGCGACGGGTGCGATACGCAGCAGCTCCACAACGGCATTCTGCTGGGCTGAGGTCAACAGGTGAACGTCCTGAGCGGCGGAAGCGGGAGCGGGCACGGCGGGCCAGTGTAGGCACCGACGCCCTACCATCGCGGACATGTCCCCTCCGCGCGGCCGATCCGGCAAGCGCCGCGGGCGGTCGCCCGATCGCCGCCGTCGGCTGCGCACCGTCGACGAGACCTCGGCCGGCGGCTTGGTGGTCGACCACGCGACGTCGCGGGCCGCCGTGATCGGGCGGCTCGACCGGCGCGGGCGGCTGCTCTGGTCGCTGCCCAAAGGGCACATCGAGGACGGCGAGACCGCCGAGCAGGCCGCGGTGCGGGAGATCGAGGAGGAGACCGGCATCACCGGTCGGGTGATCGCCCCGCTCGGGACGATCGACTTCTGGTTCGTCGCCGAGGACCGCCGGGTGCACAAGACCGTGCACCACTTCCTGCTGCAGGCCACCGGCGGCGAGCTCTCCGACGCCGACATCGAGGTCGCCGAGGTCGCGTGGGTACCGCTGGGCGAGCTGGAGACCCGGCTGGCGTATGCCGACGAGCGCCGCCTGGTCCGGCTGGCGAGCACCCTGCTAGAAGAGTCCGCGTGACAGCCTGGCCGACCCGACGCACGCACATGGCGCACCCGCCGGGCGGTGCCGCCCCATGAGACGCCGCTCCGTGGCCGGCGTGCTGGCCTCGGTGGTCGTCACGGCGATGGTCACGCTGGGCGTCGCGGCGGGGCCCGCCGCATCGGTGGCGACGGCGCAGCCGGCTGCTTCGGCCAGCGGGGTGGAGCTGCGGCTCAGCGCACTCGAGCCGCGGATCGTCACGGCCACCGGCCCCGACAAGATCACCGTCACCGGCGTGCTGGTCAACACCGGCAACGACGCGGTACGTGACCTCGTCGTACGGCTGCAGCGCAGCGACACGCTGAGCAGCGAGAGCGCGATCCGCACGGCGCTGTCGGGCGACGAGCCGGCCGACGCGGTCACCCCGAACTTCACCGCCCTCGCCGCCGAGCTCGCCCCGGGAGCGGAGCTGCCGATCTCGATCACCGTGGCGCTGCGGGGCGCACCGGGCAGCAGCCTCGCGTTGCAGCGCGCAGGCACCTACGAGCTGCTGGTGAACGTCAACGGGGTGGCCGACGGCGAGCCGGCCCGACTGGCCAGCGGCCGGATGCTGCTGCCGGTCCTGGAACTGCCGGCGGCGCCCGGCGTGCCCGCGACCGCCCCGGCGCGCGCCGCCACGCCACTTGGCACCAGCGTGCTCTACCCGCTGGCCGACCTGCCACGGCGGCGGCCCACCGGACCGGGCGAGCCGCTGACGCTCACCGACGACGAGCTGGCCACCTCGCTGGAGCCGAGCGGCCGCCTCGGCGGGCTGGTCACGGCGCTCGAGCAGAAGGCCCCGCCCGGCAGCCGGATCCGGACCGGCGTCTGCCTCGCGGTGGACCCCGAGCTGCTGCAGACCGTGCGGCTGATGGCCAGCGGCTATCGGGTGCAGGCCGCGGACGGGGCGCAGAGCGACGGTCGCGGTGCAACGGCGGCGGGGCGATGGCTGGACAGCCTGCGCGCGGCGGCGAAGGGCACCTGCGTGATCGCACTGCCGTTGGCCGACGCCGACCTGGTGGCGCTGTCGCGCAACTCGCTGGCCGACCTCGGCGCCCTGGCCGTGCAGAAGGGCTCGCAGGTCGCCGCCACCGTCCTCGGCACACCCGTGGTGGCGCAGGCCACCCACCCGGCCGAGGGTGTGCTGGACAACCGTGCGCTGCTCGACTACACCACCGCGGGCGGCCACGCCGTGCTGCTGGCGGCGGACAACGTCGTCACCGCCGGCTCGGGAAGTTCCGCCAGCGCGGGCACGGTGCGGCTGCCGGCCGGTGCCGCGCCGGGTCAGCCTGCCGCGCCGCATGCCGTGCTCACCGACCCGCTGCTCACGCTCGCGACCGCGACGTCGGAGCCGACCCCTGGCGGCCCGGACGGATCGGACCGTTCGATGAACGTCGGGTCGGGCGGGATCGACCAAGGCGTGACGTCTGCCGCGACGGCGCCGGCGCTGGCGGGGCAGGACGCCATCGGCACACTCGCGTTCCGAGCCGCCGGGACGCCGTCCGCCCGGTCGACGACGGCCGGGCCGCAGGTGCTCGCCCCACCGCACCGCTGGAACCTGAACGAGGGCGAGGCGGCCGCCTTGCTGGACGCGTTCGACACCCTGGTCGGCGCCGGACGGCTCGCTCCCCAGGACCTCAGCGCAGCGCTCACCGCCGAGCCAGCGCCCACCGCGTCGACCGGCCGCCTGGTCTACCCGCCGCCGAGTGGCGGACGTGAGGTCCCGGCGTCGGTGGCGACCGAGGTTCGGCTGGCCAGGGACTCGGCTGCCGACCTGCTCTCGGCGGCGGTGAACGAGCCGGGCGTCGCGGCGAGCCCCGGCCAGGTGTTCGAACCCGTCACCGAGTCGATGGTGGCGGCTGTCTCGGCTGCCTGGCGGGGACGTCCCGAGCTGGCGACCGCGGCGGCCGACGCGGTGACCGAGCGGGTGGACCTGCTGCGTTCCGCGGTGCGGGTCGTCGAGCCACCGGCGCCGTACGCGCTGGCGAGCGAGAAGGCGCCGCTCGCACTCACGCTGGCCAACGGGCTGCCGGTGGCGATGAACGTCCGCGTCGAGTTGTCTGGTACGGCCGGGTTGCGCACCGCGCCGATCCCCGTGCAGCGGGTGCCGGCGCTGGGCCGGCTGCAGCTGCGGGTGAACACGGAGGTGAGCCGGTCGGGGCAGTTCACGGTCTACGCGACGGTCAGCACCCCGGGCGGCAGCCAGCTCGGGCAGCCGAGCCGGCTGCTGGTGAACTCCAGTGCCTACGGCACCATCACCTTGTGGCTGACCGGGACCGCGGGCGTGCTGCTGGTCCTGCTGGCCGGCCGGCGGATCATTCGCCGGATCCGCCGCCGGCCGGAGCACGCAGACCCGCCGAGCGACCCGATGCCCCCGGTGACGACCCCACCGGCCGCGTCCGACCCTCACCCCAGCCCCGGCCCCAGCCCGAGCCGCGACCCGAGCCGCGAAACCGGCCGTCCCCGCACCCTCGGCCGCGGCCAACCCCCGAGCCCAGGCCCCGGCCCTCCCCGCGACCCCGTCCCGAGCCCGTCCCCGAGCACATCGCCCAGCCCGACCCCATCGCCCAGCCCGAGCAGCCCGTCGCCCCCGAGGTGACCGCGGCCGGACCGCCGGCCCCCGAGCTGACCCTGCCCGCCCTGGCGGCGACCAAGGAGTCGTCGTTGGTGCGGACCAGCGGCGGCATCGCGATCGCCAGCCTGGTCAGCAGGGTCACCGGCTTCGCCAGGCAGCTCGCCCTGGTAGCCGTCCTGGGCCTCGGCGTGATCAACGACTCGTACACCGTCGCCAATACGTTGCCGCTGATCGTCTACGAGTTGCTGCTCGGCGGGGTGTTGACCAGCGTGATGATCCCGCTGCTCGTTCGCGCCCAGGTCGACGACCCGGACGGCGGCGAGGCCTACACGCAGCGGCTGCTGACCGCGGCCTCCGTGATGCTCGTGCTGGCCACCGGCGTGGCGATGGTCGCCGCCCCGCTGCTGACCAGGCTCTATCTCGGCGGCGAGGGTCAGACCAACGCCAACCCGGCGCTGGCCACCGCGTTCGCCTACCTTCTGCTGCCCGAGATCATCTTCTTCGGTCTCGGCGCGCTGTTCGGCGCGATCCTCAACAGCCGTGGCGTGTTCGGGCCGTTCGCCTGGGCACCGGTGGTCAACAACCTCGTGATGCTCATCGTGCTGGCGGTCTACGCGCTGACCCCGGGCGAGATCAGCCTCGACCCGGTGCGGATGGGCGACCCCAAGCTGCTCGTGCTCGGGCTCGGCACCACCGCGGGCATCGTCATCCAGGCCGCCGTGCTGCTCCCCGCGCTGCGGCGGGTCGGCTTCCGGTGGCGGCTGCGCTGGGGCTGGGACCGCCGGCTGACCGAGGCCGGCGGGTTGGCGCTGTGGGTGATCGGCTACGTGTTGATCGGCCAGGTCGGCTACATCGTGACGACCCGGGTCGCCGCGGCAGCCGACCCAGGCAGCGTCTCGACCTACGCCACGGCGTGGCTGCTGCTGCAGGTGCCTTACGGGGTGTTCGGCGTCTCGCTGCTCACCGCGCTAATGCCCCGAATGAGCCGCGCCGCGGCGCTCGGTGACGATCAGGAGGTCGTCGCCGACCTCTCGCGCGGCACCCGGCTCTCGGTTGTCGCTCTGATCCCGGTCAGCGTGCTGCTCACCCTGTTCGGCACCGCGCTCGGGGTAGCGCTGTTCGCCCACGGCCGCACCGGCGAGGCGGACGCCGCCCGGCTCGGGCTCACCGTCGCCGTCTCGGCCTTCGGGCTGCTGCCGTTCGCGATGGTGATGCTGCAGCTGCGGGTGTTCTACGCGATGAAGGACGGCCGGACGCCGACCGTGATCCAAGTGATCATCGTCGCGGTGAAGGTGCCGCTGCTGCTGGCGTGCCCGCTGCTGCTCCCGCCCGAGCAGGTGGTGCTGGGGCTGGCCGCGGCCAACTCCGCCTCGTTCGTGATCGGCGCCGGGATCGGCCAGTGGTGGCTGCGCAACCGGCTCGGCTCGGTGCGCACCAGGGCCGCGCTGCGCACCATCGGTCTGACGACGCTCGCCTCCCTGCTCGCAGGCATGATCGCGTTCGCCGTGGTGGTGTTTATGCAGCTCAGCGTGCTGCGCGAGCTGGACCCGGTGCTGCGGGCCTGGGTGATCCTCGCCGTCGGGGCCCTGCTCGGCGGCGCCTTGACCGTCGTGCTGCTTCGGGTGCTCAGGGTCGCCGAGATCGAGCCGATGTGGCGGTGGGTGACCCGCCGTCGGAGGCAAAGATCACCTTTTCGCGCGACTCGGCGCAGGTGAAGCTGCTGCCGTACGCTCGGCGGCAAAGGATTCGACCGTGTGCGCGCAGGAGGTCGTGGTGAAGGGGACCGAGCAGCGCCCGGCATCCCCGCCGCGCCCGTCACCGGAGCCACGATCCAGCCCCTCGGACCAACCGGACAACACCGACAGCCTGACCGACGCGTTGCTCGCCGGCCGCTACCAACTGCTCGAGCTGGTCGGTGCGGACACCGCCGTGGCCGCCACCTTCTGGCGGGCGATGGACACCGTCCTGCAGCGCGAGGTCGGGGTCACCGTGCTGCGTGGCCGCCACTCCGCCGTTGCCGCCGAGCGAGCCGGGGAACGTGCCGCGGACATGCTGACCAGGGCCGCCCGCGCCGGGCATTTCGCGCACGTCGGCTGGGCGCGGCTGCTGGACGTGATCCCCTCCGACGCGGCGACCGTCCTCACCGACGGGGCGGCGGACCTGCCGCCGGACGTGTTCGGCTTCACCGTCAACGAATGGGTGACCGGGCAGAGCCTCGCGGAGCTGGTCGCACAGGGGCCGGTACGGCCACTCACCGCGATGCAGCTGGCCCAGCCGCTTGCCGCTGCCGCGGAGCTCGCGCACCAGCAGGGCCTGGTACTGGGATGCAACCACCCGGGGCGGATCCGCATCGCCGAGGACGGCGGGGCTCGGCTGGCCTTCCCGCTGCCCAGACCGGAGACCAGCCCGGCGGACGACATCCGCGGGCTCGGCGCGACGCTGTATGTGCTGCTCACCGGGCGCTGGCCGCTGTCCGGGACCGACGCGGCGCGCGCCGGGCTGCCCGCGGTCGTCGGCAAGAACGACGGCGAGCCGGTCCCCGCGGGCGCCTTGCACCCCGGGGTACCCCACGAGCTGACCGGGATGATCGCCGGCGCGCTCGGCACCACCTCGACGGCGGTCGGGCGGGTGCACACCGCCGCGGCCGTCCGGCAGGTGCTCGAGGAGCTGATCGGGACCATCGACCACACCCCGCTGCTACCGCCGCCGGACGACGGCGTGCCGGCCGCACCGGACGACCTCTGGCAGGAGGGCAACGGCAAGCGCCCGGTCCTGGAGCCGGCGAGACGGCGCAAGCTACGCCGCGGGCTGATGGGGCTCGGCGCCGCCGTGCTGGCCGTCGCGACGTTCGTGGCCTTTCAGCTCGGACTGCTGTTCGGCGAACCGGGCGGCGCACCGTCCATTGTGGTCGGTGGGCAGACGGCCAACGCCAGTCCGATCCAGACCGTCGCGGTCGCGGACGTCAAGGTCTACGACCGCACCGGTGATCGCGACAACTCCGGTCGCGCGTCCCGGGTGATCGACGGCGATCCCCGCTCCGCCTGGCGCACCTTCACCTACCGCCAGCAGTTCCCCAGGCTCAAGCCGGGCGTCGGCCTGATGCTGTCGTTCGCTTCGCCGGTCAAGCTCAACGGGCTGACCATCACCTCACCCAGCCAGGGCACCAAGGTCGAGCTGCGCTCGTCGCCGACCGCCGACGCCCAGTTCGACCAGACGGTCCCGATCGCCAACACGACGCTGGGTAACGGGCCCACCGAGCTCTCGCTCACCGACGGTCAGCCGGTGACCCATGTGCTGCTGTGGATCACCGAGCTGGGCGGCGGCGACGGCGAGTTCACCACCGAGATCTCCGAGGTCAGCTTCCGGCGCAGCGGCTA
>Ga0136615_10001970_pt1 | contig 10101 bp, 17 predicted proteins | sample AntDrymUQ2882206_2_FD_106647 | JGI IMG/M metagenome (GOLD analysis project Ga0136615, IMG submission 106647) | Polar desert sand microbial communities from Dry Valleys, Antarctica - metaG UQ288 (22.06) | ecosystem: Environmental > Terrestrial > Soil > Desert | place: Antarctica: Dry Valley...
CTCTCCGCGTTAGCCTGACAAATGGGCGCGGTTGCTTCGGAGTCTCGTAGGAGAAGCATCTGGCCGTGGCTCGCCATTGCCGTCACCTTAGCAGTTGTCGCCTTTCAGCTCTATTACCAGGGGCGCCTGTGGCTGTGTTCCTGTGGTCAGTTCTTCCTTTGGGTGGGCGAGGCTCGCAGTTCCGATACTTCTCAGCACCTACTCGATCCCTACAGCTTCACGCACGTGTTGCATGGGGTTATCTTCTACTGGCTTCTAATGTTGTTCGTGCCGCGCCTGTGGTGGCCCTGGCAGCTCTGGCTGGCGGTTATGGCCGAGGCGGTGTGGGAAGTGGTCGAGAACTCAGACTTCGTTATCCAGAGGTACCGCGAGGCGGGTGCGCCCGGCTACTTCGGAGACACGATCGTCAACTCGCTAGGTGACATCGCGATGTGCGGCTTTGGTTTCGTGCTGGCCCGGTATCTCGGGTTCGGCCGGTCGTTAGCGTTGTTCGTCGCGGTGGAGGTAGAGCTGCTCTTCTGGATCAGGGACAGCCTGGCTCTGAACGTCCTAATGTTGATCTACCCGATAGAGTGGATCCAGCAGTGGCAGGCCGGTCGTTAGCGTCTGGTGTGTTGTCTTGAGTGACGGAGGTGAGATTAGCCACCCGGATGTCCTCATTCGTGAGCTGATCGCCGACCCCGAGCGGCCCGCTACTCTGGAAGAAGTCGCCAAGATTCTCGAGCACGTAGCTCAGGCGCCTTTTAACACGAGGAGAATAGACGTTACTCCGGTGCTCGTAGGCCGGGAATTCCTCGGGAAGAGGCTCGGAGCTAGGGAGGACTCCTTGACGGTTCACCTGGCGCACAGGGTGCTCGCGAACGAACAGTGGTCCAACACCACGACGAAAGAGGAGTTCTTGCGAGACATCGAGCGAGCGGTCTTGCATCCGAATGCCGCCCTTGCCGTTTATGAGACACGTCGGACCAACTACGCTGCCGTCGTTGCCCCTAACGTCGTGCCGCGAAGCAGGCTCGGTAGGCAGCCGGGCAAGCTCATGGTCGTTCCGTACTCCGCAAATCGTGGTAGGATCGTTAGTGCCTGGCAGGCAAGAAATGAGGAAAACCTCCTCGTACCGGAGAGGGCTCGTTGGATCAAACCACTAAAGGAATTCAGGAACTTCGAGAGCTGATCGAGGGGCAGCTGGCCTTTGGCAAGGCTAGTTGGGAACGCCTGCCCGAAGTCGAGGCAGAGATCGATAATTGGGATCCGGAAGACGCGGAGGTCTTCATCCTCGAGTGGTCCATAGAAGAGGACCGCTTGGACTACCTCGAAGAGTATCGAGATCGGGGCGCCATGACCGAAGAGCAGGCTGCGCGGTACGCAGACCTCAAAGAGCTTGTGGCCAAGAACCGCGCGATCATCGAACGCCTGTCTGACAGATAAGTAGACCCGCGATTTCGATATTTAGTGACCGCCAGCTGCATCAGGAGCGTTTCCACCTCTCGCTCACTCATCGTGGCCGGATGGCGCCTGCCGTAAAAGTAGATGTAGCGCTTGATCCAGCTTACATAACTCTCCTCAGTGCGACCAGACATGTGCCTGCGTCGAACTGCCTCCCGCACGAGCATGAGAAGCTTCTTGGGTTTGCTGCCCTTCATAAGAAGCTCTGGTACTTGCCGCAGCTTGCCCCACCAACTACACTGCCACACATGAGCAGCCTGACACAGTTCCGCATAAGACCACCGAATGGGAATTATACAGAATGTATCCGTATAATAACAAGTTAGAGCTTGCGCCAATAGGCTGGCAACTTTTCGCACCTGGCGATTCTCCGAACGATTAGATCGCCTCTTCATCGTCTGTTGATACATCAGCTACTCGCCTATTGGCGCGGCCTCTTAGGCGGCTGGCTCCGAACTACGGATTGTCGATGACGAAACAGGAAGCCCTTGTTCCCGTTCCCGCTGGGAACGCAGCAAAGTATTTCAGCTACAGGGAAGCCTGGGGCCGCATCAGAAAGTCCATTGCACACGGCTACCACCTCGAAGCCGTTACGCTCGAGGAGAGCATAATGTCCGACCGCTTGAGTTCTTACCTCGTCAGAGTGGGAGCGGTCGGGCCGGATGCGAAGCTTGAGAGGGAAAGCTTCGCGAAGCTGATCAAGAACTGGAGAAGTTGTGTGCCGGAACCCATTTCGGATGCCCACTACTCCGATCTACAAATGGCTGTCGATGCCTGGAGGAGCAGGAGAAACAGGATCGTCCACGGAATCGTCAAGTCACATCCCGGCGCTGCACCTCAGGACGTGCTTGATTTCAAGAGAGAGGCGGAAGAAACAGCGAGGCAAGGAGAACGGCTGGCGAAATGTTTGTGCAACTGGTATAGGCGAGAGAAAGCTAGACTCAAGCGAAGTTCGGCCGCCTAGGCAAGCTGAGGCACTTTGAGGGCGTCCGCCCATGCCGGGAGCGTTCGCCGCTGGGACACGAGCCTTGCCCATCGCCGCCCAACCAGGCGCTGCAGCGGACGTGCCGCCGCGCAGATTTCCGTAACATGCTGCGAGAACCACGCTTTCGGTGGCAGGTGAGCTTGGTCTTTGGACGCGGTGGTCACGCGTGTCCTTCCCACTTGTTTTGGGAAGCAATTACTAATCGCAGCAGACCGCCCCGAGGTGGGCGGTCTGCGCTAGCGCCCTGCTAGCGGTCGCCGAGGCAAGCAGTCTGAAGACCTGAATAGAGGTCGAGCCCCAGGCATCTGAGTTACCATGTGGAGTGGGAGGTTCGAGGCCGTGACGAAAAAGCCCATCGAGTACAGAAGGCGCGAGCTAAAGGCTCTTTGCGAGCGGCGCGGGGTCGAGCGTCTGGCGCTATTCGGCTCCGCGTTGCGGGACGACTTCGACCCCGAGAAGAGCGACCTGGATTTCTCCGTGACGTTTTCTCCTATGAGTCCGGAGAGGCACGCCGCAGCGTACTTTGGGCTGTTGGACGACCTTGAGGGGCTATTCGGGAGGCGTGTAGACCTCGTGGAGATCGGCGCGATCCGTAATCCCTACCTGCGCCGGAGCATAGAGGAGGAGCAAGAAACCGTCTATGCAGCGGCGTAGCAAGGAAGCCTATCTGTGGGATATTGCGGACTCGTGTCGGGCTATCCTGGATTTCGTACAAGGATGCGACCTTCCCGATTACGAGTAGGACCGGATCTCCGGCGGGCGGTGGAGCGGGAGCTTTCGATAGTGGGCGAGGCCGTGAGCCAGGGCACGCGACGCTTCCCCGATCTGGAGGAGTCTATCGGCCCTGCGCGTCAGATCGTGGGCTTCCGCAACCGGATAATTCATGGCTCCGCCGACGTAGACTCCAGCATCGTCTGGGCAATCGTCCAGAACGAAGTCCCCCGGCTACTGGAAAAGTCCGAGGCGATCATGGCGCTGGAGGCCCGTCGGGAGAAGACGCGGCAGATCAAACAGGGCATGATGCAGGAGCTTCTGACCGGAAGTACGCGGCTGGTGTGAACGAATCTTCGGTGACCGACAACGCGCCGATCACCGCAGCTCGACACCGCGCGGTGTAGGCGGTAAGAGTCGGATACGGACTGTATAATGACACCATGCACGGTGTTGGATGGCGGTGGGTCTACTACAAGGCGGCCTCGGGCCGGGTGCCGGTACGGGAGTTTATCGAGGCCCAGACCGAAGAGGTCCAGGAGAGGATATTCCGGGATCTGGAGCGGCTGGTGGAGGTCAACGTTCGGCTCGGGCCTCCCTATGTGCGGAAGCTGGCGGGCCGGGAGTTCTGGGAGCTCAGGACCGGGGTGTCCGGGGACATCTACCGGACCTTCTACTTCGCGTACACCGGCAGGAAGTTCGTGCTGCTGCACGCCTACCAGAAGAAGAGCCAGAAGGCCCCGAAGAAGGAACTGGACGTAGCCGAGGAGCGGATGAAGGACTACCAGGAGCGAGCCAGAAGGAGGAAGAAATGAGTGAGCGCGACGAAAGCGGCACGACGATAAACCCGGAGGTCGAGGAGGACGGGCAGGAGCACCTGCGCGAGTTGCTGGAAGGCAACGCGGAGTTTCGCAGGATCTGGGAGGAGCGGCGCGCGGGCAGGGAGGTTGGGATGCTCGTCCTGAAGCGCCGCCTGGAGCTCGGGATCTCTCAGAAGGAGCTCGCCGAGCGTGTAGGTACCAGCCAGAACCGCATCTACGTCATAGAGAGCGGGGACGCCAACCCGACCCTGGAGACCCTCCAGCGGCTCGCCACGGTGCTGGGGATGCCCCTGGAGATCCGACCGGTCGAGCTCGCCAGGTCCCCCGGTAAACTCGCGTAACGAAGACTGGCGAAGGAAAGACGAGGAGGGAGTGCGTATGGCGGAGGCGCTGAAGCGCCCGCCGGAGGGGAGGGTCATCCTGCGCAACGTGGGTTGGGAGACCTACGAACGGCTCCTGGAGGAGGACCCCGGCCGTTCGGCGCCGCGCTTCTTCTACGACCGGGGGGTGCTGGAGATCGTGAGCCCGTCTTTCGAGCACGAACAGATCGCGGGAGTCGTCGCGTCGCTAGTCGACGAACTGGCGGTGGAACTGGAGATCGACGTGGTGGGCGCCGGCTCGACCACGTTCAACCGCGAGGACCTCTTGCGCGGCTTCGAGCCCGACGTGAGCTTCTACTTCTCGGAGAACGCTTCGAGGGTCCGGGGCAAGCGCAGGATCTCCCTCGACGCTGGCGACCCGCCGCCGGACCTCGTCGTCGAGGTGGACATTACCAGCCCCTCCGCGAGCAAGCTCCCCATCTACGCCCACCTTGGAGTGGCCGAGGTGTGGCATCACGACGGCGCCCGGCTGACGATACTCGGGCTAGTACGGCAGGACGCCGAAGAAGGGTACTACGCCGAGATCCCCGAGAGTTCCTTCCTGGCGCCGGCGAGAGTCGAGTCGCTCACGCGCTTTGTCGAAGAAGGATTGACGTCGGGGCGACCGGTCTGGACACGCAGGGTGCGCGAGTGGGCGCGCGAACTGCGTAGGAATCCCTAGAGGGTGCCGTACATCCGTTTACGGGCAGCAAACGGGAGAGCAGTATGCGGACGAAGAGGTTGGAGGCGCGGCACGAGAGAGGTCCTCATCACGAGCGCCCTGCACTGGCTCGGCCAGGGCAGCTCTTTGGGCGAGGGTAGGAGGCTCTACGACGCCAACCGCGAAGAGTTGGGGAAGTATGAGGTACGCACGGACGAGATTTTCGAGATCGTAAAGAACCAGCGTGAGTATTAGCCGGGAGACCATCGAGGTCAGCGGCATCTCGGTGGAGGTTGTACGAAAGCCCATCAAGAACCTGCACCTGGCCGTCTACCCTCCGGAGGGCCGCGTGCGCGTGTCGGCGCCGTTGCGCATCGACGATGAGGCCGTGCGACTCGCCGTGATCTCCAAACTCCGTTGGATCCGGCGCCACCAAAACACCTTTGCGAACCAGCCGCGCCAGTCCCAACGAGAGATGGTCAGCGGCGAGAGCCACTACTTCCTGGGACGCCGCTACCGCCTGCGCGTACTGGAGCACGATGGCCCGTACCGAATCAGCCGCAGAGGCAACTCGGAGCTAACGATGCAGGTCCGTCCTGGCACCGGTCGAGACAAACGCGAGCAAGTGTTAAACGAATGGTACCGTCGGCACATGAAGGCACTTGTGCCGGACCTCATCGCCCAATGGCAGCCGGTCATCGGGGTGCGGGTCGCTGACTGGGGCATCAAGAAGATGAAAACCAGGTGGGGTAGCTGTAACGTCCGGGATTACCGCGTCTGGCTCAATCTGGAACTCGCCAAAAAACCACCCCATTGCCTGGAGTATGTCCTCGTCCACGAGATGGTCCACCTGCTGGAACGCCACCACAACGAACGCTTCAAGGCGCTGATGGATCAGTTCATGCCGCAGTGGCGACTGTATCGGGATGAGCTAAATCAGGCACCCCTGGCTCATGAGGAGTGGGCATACTAACGTCAGGGTCTTAAGGAGGGATAACCTGCGTCGGCGCGCTCGTGACAGTAGCCGAGGTGGACAACGTCGCTAGCGCAGACTCACGGCCGAAGATACTTGGCTTTCTGCCGAAGCGCTTCAAGCAGGTCAAGCGTTCGTAGACGTCGAGCCGGAGAGCATCCGGCCAGGATTGAGAATTGAACCGTTCAGCTCGAGATCTCGTCGTAGGTGCCCTCGCCGTAGTGCTGGTGGCGGATGAAGCCGTCGCCGTCTGTGAGGCAGCGTGCCGGCCAGTAGAGGTGGTCGTAGGCGTCCCAGCGACGCTTGTTGTGGAACCGGATGAAGTCCGAGACGTAGTGCAGGTGTGAATCCTCCGTCCGACGGCTTATATGCCCGAGGCGCATCACCATGCGCACTTCATGAGAAATGGGGAAGACCCCGGTAAGCAAGAGGGGCGCTGCTGAGTCGGTGTATAGGGCATTGCGGCATGACTTCTTTCAAGGGCCGCTATACTGCACACGGCGGTATAAATGCTAGTTAGGCGACGAGCCGCAGCGAATGTAGACTCCATTCGTTCTCAAGGAGGGAGCGCCATGAACAACAATGAACCGTCCATACTTTCGCAGACCGAAGGCGAGCGCTTCTCCGTCGGCCCTTTCGCGATCTTGAGCCGCGTCTCCGGAACTCAGTCGAGTGACGCCTTCGAGATGTACGAGCTCGGTCTTGGCGTTGCTACGGTCGACTACCACATTCATCGGCGGATGGACGAGACCATCTATGTCCTCGAAGGCGAGATCGAGTTCATTGTTGAGGGACAAGAGTACCTTCGTCAGGCGGGCTCCGTGGCTTTCATCCCGCGGGGGGTACACCATGGATTCTCCAACCCCGGTCCCGCGAACGCGCGAGTCCTTCTTGTCTTCTCACCCAATGGCAATCAGCACGAATACTTCCGCGCGATGGAGTCCCTGCTTGCTACGTCGGATGAGCCAGAGATCAAGGCACTCCAGAAGCGGTACGACCAAGAACTCATTCCGCTGGGTACGTGATCGAAGCATACCAGCGGCGCGCCGCTCGCCGCCTAATCTCTCGTTGCAGCGGAACGCTTTCCGGATGGCTTCGGTCAGATCCTCAGATGAGCTAAATCGGGTATCCCTGGCTCATGAGGAGTGGGTGTACTAACGTCAATGAGCATAGGAGTGTCTACGAATCAATGAAGCTGACGACCACCTGCGACGCCCGCAGCTTACGGCAGGCGTTGGACATGATGGTTATTACGCTTGATCCTCACGCTTGTTTTCAAGCAGTTCGGGCTTTCGTAGACGCGTAGCGTGAGAGCATCTAGCAGGAGTCGTGGGGGCAGAATCCTTCAGCTCGAAACCTCGGCTCTCTCGGATAGGAGCTCCTGGATCTCCTCTTCGTTCTCTTCGTAAGCACCCTCGCCGAAGTGCTGGTAGCGGATGAAGCCGTCCGCGTTTATGAGGCAGCGGGCCGGCCAGTAACGGTTGTCGTAGGCATCCCAGGTGGCGCCATCGTTGTCGAGGACGATGGGGCATCGGATTTTCTCCTGGATCATGGCCTATGAGCAAAGATTTCGTTCCTCTGCAACCGGCTTTCTCCGGTGGTGCGACGCTCCCGGCCGCCAGAAGCCGACCTATGCGCCGGTCCCGCCGAGGGTTCATCAAAGGGCGTTGCTACTTGTGGCTGGCAAGTGCCCGATGTAACATGGATCACAGTTTCGCGGCTTTCGGGTGGGCCGGGAAGAAACCAAAACGGGGAGGTCTGGAAGATCACACATGAGCAGCCTGACACGGTTCCGCATAAGATCGCCGAATGAGGATTATACAGAATGTATCAATAACATAGTTAGGCGATCAACAACCCCTTGAGGAAGGAAAACGATTATGTCTGAAGCAAACCGCGTCTGGCGGCTTCGCGAACGGCCCTTCGGCGACATTACCGAGGATGTCCTAAGTTTTGAAGAAGAATCTATTCCTGAACCCGGCGATGGTGAGTTCCTGTTTCGCCTGAATTACCTGTCGCTCGATCCAACCAATCGGGTCTGGATGAGCGATATGGATCAATATATGCCACCGGTCGCACTCGATGATCCGATGCGTGGTTTTGTTTGCGGCACTGTCGTCAAGTCTCATCATCCAGACTATGCCGAAGGCGCCGTCGTGAGCGGTCTCGGCGTATGGGCGGACTATCAGATCGGTACCCCCCAGCTCGTGAGGCCAATGGGTGATACCGGGCCGATTCCGGTCGACGATGCGTTCAGCGCGTTTGCCCTTGTCGGCCCTACTGCCTATCTTCTACTGCTGGAAATCGGAGAGCCCAAGGAGGGTGAAACCGTCGTGGTCTCGGCCGCCGCTGGTGCGGTCGGTTCGATTGTCGGCCAGATCGCAAAGATCAAGGGTTGCCGTGTTGTCGGGCTCGCCGGAAGCAAGGAAAAATGCGCCTGGATCCAGGACGACCTCGGCTTCGATGAGGCGATCAATTACCGAACAGAAGACGTACCCAAAGCGCTCGCCGCTGCATGTCCGGACGGCATTGACGTCTACTTTGACAACGTGGGTGGCGAGATCCTCGATGCGTGTCTGAAGCTGATGAACTTCAAAGGCCGCATTCCGACTTGTGGCCTGATTTCTCAGTACAATGCCACCGAACCTGTACCTGGACCATACAACTATGCGATGATCCTGATGCAGCGCCTGCGTGTAGAAGGTTTAATCCCTGTGCTGGACTTACCGGAGCGCTGCCCAGAGGCGATCGCCGCCCTTGGTCAATGGATGGCCGAAGGCAAGATCAAGGTGCGCACCGAGATCGTTGACGGCCTAGAAAATGCGCTTTCAACGGTGAAGAAACTCTACTCGGGAGCCAACACGGGTAAACTGATGATTCGCGTGAAGGACCTATAACGAGTTACTGATCTCTGCACGGCTTTCTAAACCACGAAGCCCGGCTGCCTGATGCAACCAAGGATCACGGCCCTTTTGTGCCTCAAACGCTCTTTGGCCCTACGCAGCTCGACTCGTAGCTCCGAGAGGCTTCGGCAGCAGACGTTTTTGAGCTCAACGTACTTCAGGTGCTTCCAGATCCCCTCATCGGGGTTTAACTCTGGAGCATAACCGGGCAACTGTTCGAGTTGCACCCGAGCCGCTGCGCCATCAGCCAGAAACTCCTTTAGGACCTTGGCGCGGTGGATCGGTGAGCCGTCCCAGATTATGAGCAGCTTGCCCGCAATCTGGCGCAGACAATGTTTGAGAAAGCGGACCACATCCTCTCCCTTGAACGCTCTATCCTGCTCCGTCATCAAGAGCTTGCCTTCCAGGGTGATGCCACTCATCGCTGAGAGATGATCGCGTGAGAGCTGTTCGTGGAGTATGGGAGTCTGGCCTATTGGGGCGTAGGTGCGCACTACCGTAGGCAAAAGGTAGAAGCCTGACTGATCCACAAAAAGGATAGTCCTGCCCTCCTCTAGCGCCCCTTTTTCAGATGCGGCCAGCGTTCTTCTTTCCAGCGCTTGATCGCCTCCTCGTCCCTCTGGTTCGCCCGGCGCTCCGGCTTTTGCAGAGTCAACCTCAACTTCTTTAGCAAACGGCTTACGTGTGCCGGGTGGTAGACAACGCCGAACTCTTTTCGGATCACCTCCGCCACCCTCTCGCACGTCCATACATCTCCTCGAAAACCGTGCGCCGGGGCGCCCCGGGCCAAAAGCTCGGGCAATTTGGCCTGTTGCTTTTCGCTCAGGCGAGTCGGCGCTCCGCTAGCAACCCTGCGCTTCAGGCCCTCCACGCCACCTTGGCGTACCCTCTTCATCCACTGGCTTACGGCTCCTTTGGTGACGCCCAGAGCGTCGGCTATCTCCTGCTGCTTCCATCCCTGTCCTTTGAGTTCCCAGGCTCTGAGCCTCCGACCTTCGCGCCAATCGCTGGCCTGTTTTGAAAGTTGGTTGTCCATGAGCCCATTCTACTGAAGCGTTTAGCAACTTCCGCAGAAATCAGTAATAGCGAACTAAACCAAACCAATGGGGATCAGACTCAATTGAAAAAGGCCCCTCTGTGTGTCAAGCCACGTTCGAGATTCCACCCTCCAGGTCCGCGTATAGCTTCTTGAAGACCGCGTCCGAAATGCGCCGCTTGAGACAACGCAACGCTTCTTTCTCGGAC
>Ga0136615_10001971_pt1 | contig 10101 bp, 10 predicted proteins | sample AntDrymUQ2882206_2_FD_106647 | JGI IMG/M metagenome (GOLD analysis project Ga0136615, IMG submission 106647) | Polar desert sand microbial communities from Dry Valleys, Antarctica - metaG UQ288 (22.06) | ecosystem: Environmental > Terrestrial > Soil > Desert | place: Antarctica: Dry Valley...
ACCGCCCGAGGGTGAACGTGTCGAGGCATCACCCCGTATGATAGTCAGGCCCGTGTCGAGCCCAGTCCCAGGGAGTCGAATCGCCTTGACCAAGGCCGTCCGCCTGATGGAACCGAAGCGCCTCGCCAGCCTTCTGGCCATCGCCCTCGCTCTCGCGGGATGCGCTACCGAGTCCGGCTCGAGCATCGTCGGCGATGACCGTCCGCCCGGCTTCCTGCCCGGCGAGGTGGTCACCGAGCAGGGCCAGCTGACCGCGGGCTTATACCTGCCGATCTTCCTCATCGCCGTGGCGGTCTTCCTGCTCATCGAGGGCCTGCTCATATTCATGGCCTTCCGCTTCCGCCGGCGCCCTACGGACGGTGCACTGCCGGCGCAGACCCACGGCCACAACCTGTTGGAAGTGGGCTGGACGCTCATCCCGGCGATCATCGTGGCGGGGCTCTTCGTCGCCTCGATGAGCGTCCTGTTCCGCGTCGAGGCCCGCAGCGAGTCGCCGGCCGTGACGGTCGACGTGATCGGCTTCCAGTGGCAGTGGACCTTCGAGTACCCCGACTACACGGACGCCAGCGGAGAGCCGGTGAGCCTCACCGGCGCGGGCGTGGAGGGACCGGAGATGGTGCTGCCCGTCGGTGAGACGGTGCGCTTCCGATTGCATGCCCAGGATGTCATCCACTCCTTCTACGTGCCTCAGTTCTTCCGCAAGCTGGACGTCATCCCGGGTCGCGTGAACCAGTTCGATCAGGTCATCCTCCAGCCGGGCACCTACGGCGGCCAATGCGCCGAGTTCTGTGGCCTCGCCCACGCCGACATGTACTTCACCGTCCGCGCCGTGGAGCGGGCCGAGTTCGACACCTGGATCGCGCAGGCGCAGGAGGAGGCCAACGCCACGCCGCCGCCGCAGCCCAGCGGGGGTGTCGCGCCGGGTGAAGGCGCCACGCTGGCGGTGAGCTCCATCAGCATCACCGAGGGCTTCGATCCCGAGGTCCTGGAGGCGCCGGCCGACACGCCCATCACCTTCGAGCTGAACAACCCTGATCCGGCGGCGCCACACAACGTGGCCATCCGTGGCGGCAACCCCGACGGCTCCGACTGGATCGGCGAGCCCATCGCGGACCCGAGCTCCAGCGCGACCTACCAGGCACCGCCGCAGCCTGCCGGCACTTACGAGTTCTACTGCAGCATCCACCCCAACATGGTGGGCACCTTGAACGTGGGTAGCTAGGGAGCCTCATGGCCACGACTACCGCTCCGCACGCGCGCGCCTACCCCAGCGGCCGGACATGGGTGTATGAGTGGCTGACCACGACCGATCACAAGAAGATCGGCGTGCTCTACATGACCACCGCTTTCTCGTTCTTCCTGCTGGGCGGTCTGATGGCCCTCGGCATCAGGACCGAGCTGGCCGTGCCGGGATTGCAGTTCATCCAGCCGGAGCTCTACAACCAGCTCTTCAGCATGCACGCCATCACGATGATCTTCCTCTTCGTGATGCCCATGTTCGTGGGCCTGGGCAACTACATCGTGCCCATCCAGGTGGGCGCCGCGGACATGGCCTTCCCGCGCATCAACGCGCTGTCCTACTGGATGATCCCCATGGGCGGGCTGCTCATCATGGGCGCGTTCCTCTTCGGCGGGTCGCCCATCGGCTGGACGATGTACGCGCCGCTTTCCGTCGTCGAGCCGGCACGCGGCGTGGACATGCTTCTGATGGGCCTGGTGCTGCTGGGCACGAGCTCCATCCTGGGCGCCATCAACTTCATGGCCACCATCTTCAAGATGCGCGCGCCGGGCATGACCCTCATGCGCATGCCCATGTTCGTGTGGGTGACGCTGGTGACCAGCGTGCTGCTGCTGTTCTCCCTGCCGGTGCTCACCAGCGGCCTGATCATGCTCTTCATCGATCGGAACTACGGCGGTGGTTTCTTCGACCCGGCGCTGGGCGGCAATCCGGTGCTCTGGCAGCACGTCTTCTGGTTCTTCGGTCATCCCGAGGTCTACATCCTGATCCTGCCTGCCTTCGGCATCGTCAGCGAGATCGTGCCGGTCTTCAGCCGCAAACCGCTCTTCGGGTACAAGGCTTTCGTTCTGGCGACCGCTTCCATCGGCGCACTGGGCTTCACCGTCTGGGCGCACCACATGTTCACCACGGGCGCCGTCTTCCTGCCCTTCTTCAGCTTCTTCACGTTCCTCATCGCCGTGCCCACCGGCATCAAGTTCTTCAACTGGCTGGCCACGATGTGGGGCGGCCAGTTGCGCTTCGATACGCCCCTGCTCTATGCCGTGGGCTTCATCTCGCTCTTCCTCATCGGCGGCCTGGACGGCGCGTTCCTGGCCGTGGTGCCTTTCGACTTCATGGTCCAGGACACCTACTGGGTCGTCTCGCACATCCACTACGTGCTGGTGGCCGGTTCGGTCTTCGCCATCTTCGCCGCGCTCTACTACTGGTTCCCCAAGATCACCGGCGGCAAGCTGAACGAGCGGTTGGGCAAGGTGCAGTTCTGGCTCCTCTTCATCGGCACCAACCTGGCCTTCTTCCCGCAGCACCTGCTGGGGCTGGACGGCATGATCCGGCGCATCGCCGACTACGCCCCCAACGCCGGCTGGACCGAGCTGAACTTCCTCTCCACCATCGGCGCCTTCATGATCGCGGCCAGCATCCTGCCCTTCATGTGGAACGTATTCATCACGCTGCGCGGCCCGCGCGACGCCGGTGACGACCCGTGGGACGCCAACACCCTGGAATGGGCCACCACCAGCCCGCCGCCGGCCTACAACTTCGATGCTCTGCCGCCGGTGCGCTCCGAACGGCCGCTGTTCGACCTGAAGCACGGCACCGTGGCCGCGCACCCCGCGTCGGTGCCCGCCGCAGCGGGACAGACCCACGGCGAGCTGCGCGAGGACGCGCCCGAGGAGCGTCTTGGGCAACCGGTGGAGGGCCATGAGGACTCGAGCGGCGAGACGCGCGGACCAGGGGCCGAGGTTTCTGCCCAGGCGCCCGACGCGACCCCCGCCGCGGGATCGGATGCGGCGGACCTGCCCGAGGCCGCGCGCCAGGATGCCCAGAAGCCGCGCAAGCCGGGAGAGCCCGAGTGACAGCGTCGAGCGGCGTGGTGCAGCCGCACATCGAGGAGGAAGGACCCGGCGGCGCCGCTCACGGCACCACGGGCATCGATACCGCCCTGCTGGGCATGATGCTGTTCATCGCCAGCGAGATCATGTTCTTCGCCGGGCTGTTCGGGGTCTACTTCAATGTCCGCGCTGCCACGCCCGTCTGGCCGCCCGAAGGCATCGACTTCATCGAGCCCCTCCCGCTCACCGGGATCGGCACCGTGCTCCTGGTCCTGAGCTCGCTCACCATCCAATGGGCCATCTGGCGGATCCGCAAGGGCGACCGCACCGGCCTCGTAAGAGGCCTGGCGGTCACCCTGCTCCTGGGCGTCGCCTTCCTGGGCATCCAGATGTACGAGTACTTCCACTTCGTGACCGAGTACTCATTCGGCATCGACTCGGGCACGTACGGGACTCTCTTCTACACGCTGACCGGCTTCCACGGCGCCCACGTGTTCGGTGGCCTCGTGGGCATCTCGGTGATCCTTCTGCGAGCGCTCCAGAAGCAGTTCTCCGCGCGCCACCACATCGCGGTGGAGGCGGTCAGTGCCTACTGGCACTTCGTCGACGTGGTCTGGATCGCCCTCTTCATCACGATCTACATCCTGAAGTAGGACACCTCCATGACGACCTGGCGCTCGGCGATCGGCATCGGCATCGGCTTCGTCGTGGTGGGCGTTCTCTACCTGGTCACGCAGGGCAGCGGTGAGTGGCTTGACCGCGCGGGGGCGACGATGCTCATCGCGCTGGGGGTCGCCATGGCCTTCGGCTTCGCCATCATCCTGCGCGGATCGCGCGATCTCTGAGCTGATGGCAGCGCACCGCCGATGACGGAAGAAGAGCCCTCCCGCGACCTCTTTAGCCAGTTCCTGGACCTGCTTGGTCCGCTCCTTTCGCCCGACTGGAACTCCCTCATCCTGCTGCTTCCGTTCGCCATGATCGGCCTGGTCTTCCTGATCTTGGGCTACATGATCCTCAACTGGCGGCGCTCAGCGGGCGTGAACCGTTCCCGGGTGCCCCGCAGGAGGCCGGGTCGGCCGCCGCCGGATGTGCACATGCCGGGCCCATCTCCGTGGCCCTTCGTGGCGCCCATCGGCGGGACCCTGATCCTCCTGTCACTCATCTTCGCCGGGGAAGGGCTGCCCGTGAACCCGTTGCTGTTCGGCCTTGGGCTGGCGGTGGGCCTGGTGGGCATCGCGGGCTGGTACCTGGACGCGGGGCGAGAGTGGCGAGCAGCAGAGACGGGCGGCCACGGTGGCGGCCTCGGTGGCACGCTGGTAACAGGTGAAGCGGTGGCGCGGCTACCGGCCTGGGCTGTGGAACCTCCCCCCGGCGTGCACATGCCGGGACCCAGCCCGTGGCCGTTCTTCGCGCCCATCGGCCTTTTCTTCGTCTTCCTGGGGCTGATCTTCGGTCCAGCACTCCTCATCGGGGGCGTCCTCATGTCGCTGGTGGCGGTGATCGGCTGGTACCGCGACGCCGGCACGGAGTACCGGCAGGTGGAGACCATCGGCCACGTGGTGCCCGAGACGCGTGACCCGGCGCGTGCCTGGCCACGGTCCGTGGTGCCCCTCTTTGGGGCGATCGCCGCGGTGGCGTTGGCCATCACCTTCTTCCCGCTGCTGATGTCCGCGCTGCCGGTCGCCGGCGGCGACGACCTTGATGGCGGTAGCGCCGGACCGAGTCCCGATCCTGCGCCGATGATCGCTGCGGAGAGCGTTACCTCGTTCACCAAGGACATGCTGGTGGTGCCCGCTGATACGCCGTTCGAGCTCATCTTCGAGAACCGTCAGGACGGGGTGCCCCACGATGTGGCCATCCAGGGAGGCGAGGAGTTCCTTTTCGACGGCGAGGAGATCATCGGACCGGAGACGATCGTCTACGAGGTGCCCTCCATCCCGGCCGGCGAGTACACCTTCGTGTGCACCATCCACCCGCCCATGACCGGCACGCTCACCGCCCAGTGAGGCTGCTACACCCTCACCCGTGAGGTCCCCCGTGCGCCTGGCCGGCTTGGTCATAGCGCTCTGTCTGGCGGTGGGTGCCGTGGCCATCGCGCTGGGCTGGGACCTGGGTGCGGGCCGAGGCGTCAGCCCTGGTGGATCGGCCGCTCAGGGATCGCCTGGCGCCAGCCCGGTGGCATCGGTCGTCGTGGTCGCGGGCTCGCCGCTGCTGAACAAGCCCGCCCCCGACTTCACCCTGGAGGACCTGGAGGGTCAGCCGGTCAGCCTCTCCGACTTTCGCGGCCGGCCCGTGATACTCAACTTCTGGGCCAGCTGGTGCGGACCTTGCAAGGTCGAGTTCCCGCTCTTCCAGGAAGCGCGCGAGCAGCACAGCGCTGAGGGCTTGGAGATCGTGGGCATCGTCCATGACGACTCAGCCGACGCGGCGGCCGCCTTCGTCCAGGAGGAGGGCTCGAAGTGGCCGGCGCTCCTGGATCCGGACGATGTGGCTTGGACGGCGTACGCCGGCCTGGGTCTGCCGACCTCGTTCTTCATCGACCGGGACGGCATAGTGCGGGCGGTCAGCTTCGGTCCTCCCCTTTCGGGCACGCTGGACGACCTATTGGCGAAGATCCTGTGAGCACGCTCGTGCGCCGTCGCGGTCTAGTCGTGGTTGCACTGACGGTGATCGTGCTGGGCTGCGCCGCTGCCCAGGATCCCGCTCAGTCCGCGCCGGTGACCACGATGCCCGGGGAGAGCGCGCCCGCGACCCCGTCCCGCCCAGTCGATAGCCCGGTCGCGTCCGAACCAGTCGATAGCCCGCCTCCGTCGAGCGGTCCGGGACCCACCGAGTCGACCGTTCCAAGTCCTTCGCCCGATCCGACCGCGCCACTACCGGCCGGCGAGCCGCCCGAGCTGGATCTCGAGCTCGTCGCGGACGGTCTCAGCGCGCCGGTGTACGTGACGCACGCCGGCGGCGACAGCCTGTGGGTCGTGGAGCAGCCGGGGCGCATCCGCATCATCGACGATGGCCGCGTCCGGGACCGCCTCTTCCTGGATCACGAGGACGCCGTCGCATGCTGCCGCGAGCAGGGAATGCTGGGTCTGGCCTTCCATCCCGAGTACGAGGTCGACGGCCGCCGACCCCATCTGGAGCGGGCGAGGACAGGACTCGAGCACTCTCCCAGACGGCCATGATCCGGTGAAATACCAGCCGAGTCGGCGCAAGCCTTACGTGCGGTGCGCACCGTCCCCGCGCTCATAGAGGCGTTTGAGCGCGTCCATCCGACGACGACCTTGCTTGGTGGGCCGTGCTCCCTCCTCCCGGACCGGTGGAGTAGACAAGCGGCGCTCGCTGGCGAGCCGCTCGCGGCCAGCAAGTGATCCAGGGGTCTCGTCATAGAGTGTCGCGGCGACACTGGCCGGACCTCGTTTGTCCGCGAGCCCGGTCACGACGACGGTCCACGTGACCTCGCCGATCCTGACCTCGACCGTGTCGGTCGGACGGATCTCCCTGGAGGGCTTCACGCGCGCGCCGTTGACATGCACGCGTCCGCCTGCCACAGCTTCCGAGGCGAGCCCTCGAGTCTTGAAGAACCGGGCCGCCCATAACCATTTGTCGATCCGGACTGACTCCATCACGGCTCCTCATCTCGTTCGGCGCCGGCCCGATCGTGGCGCCCTCGGGAAGCCCTGAAGCCGGCGAGGCGAGGCCGCCACACCTAGACAAGTCGAAACCCCGGGGGCGGGCCCGGGGTTCCGTGGTCAAGAAACATGGTTGCGGGGGACGGATTCGAACCGCCGACCTTCGGGTTATGAGCCCGACGAGCTGCCGCTGCTCCACCCCGCGACTGCGAAGTCTACTGCACTGGCTACGGTCTGTCCAATGCATGCATCTGAGCCGAACTAGGCGCAGACCGTCGGCTTCGGCTTGGGAGGCGGTCGGTCAGCGGGAGTGGGCGACGTCTCGACGAGTCGGGCACCGATCTGGAGCTTGGGCACCGTACCGGTGGGTCCCTCGCTCGTCTGGAGCACGACCTGCTCCTCGCCCTGCGCGAGTTCCTCTGCGATCGAGAAGTCGCGGGCGTGTCGCTTGACCAGGTCGATCAGGTAGACGTACGTCTGCCCATCGCTGGTATCGACCTCCACACGGGCGCCTAGCAGCGCTGCTCCGTTCTTCTGCAGCGACTCTTGCAGGAGGCGCAGGAGCATCCCCTCACGCGCGTGCCCGTAGATGTAGACCGTGCCTTCCTCTCCCGGCTGGGAGAACGATGTCAGGTACTGAGCCACGTCGCACAAGGGGTAGCGCGGTGGGTTGCCCGGCACCTCCAGCTGACTACTGACTACCGGCAGGTCGATGCCGAAGTCCGGCACGGTCACGCGCACAGCGACCGCCGGTGGAGGAGTCATTTCCGGCGATGGCGTCGGCTCGGGCGTGGCTGTCGGAGTCGGCTCCGGCGTGGGCTCCGCAGTCCGCCTGGGCATGGCTGTGGAGGTGGCTGACGGGGACCGCGCGGCCGGTACGTCAGACCTCTCTTGTCGCTGTCGTCGGCCGCGTTCAGACTCCGGAGCCATGCCGCGCTCGGCCCCGGGGGCCTTCCCGCGCTCGGCGCCGGACGCCTGCCCGATGCGCGGCTGGGCGTGGCGCTCCCTGAGCTTGCGCGCTCGGCGGCGCTCCCGTTCCGAGCGCTGGTCATCACGTCCGGCGGGAGCCGCGGCGGCGTCCGAAGAGCGAGGATGTCCGGACGGCGAAGGAGGGGCTACCTGGCGATCAGGAGCACGGAGCTCGATGGGCGCCAAGTTCCCGTCCTGTAGGCCCACGCCTGCCTGCTGCAGGGGATCGGTCGGCTGCGGCGCGCTGCCGGGATCGACGGCAAGGACCGTCACTCCGGCGGCGAGTAGTAACAGCAGCGCGGCCAGACCGGCGCGCCCTCCGGTCCCGCTGCTGCGCTGCCTGCGGGCTCCGGGACCGGCGATGGCCTGCCGGGGTCGGTGAAGCGTCGCTCGCTGTGCGTGCCTAGGCTCCCAGGTTCGTGCCCCAGGGATCGGATGTGCCTGGGATCCGCGCCTGGCGGGGGACTCGCCTCGATCGGTGGGTCGCGACACGAGAAGCTTCACGCTTACCTCGACACGATGAAAAGGGGCGGGGGCCCGGCGGGAACGTTCATCCCCCGCTCGAGCCCCCGAGGCCTGTCGCGATGACAGACTGTCGTCGCTCAGCGGCGAGCGAACGATCGGGCCAGCATGAAGCTGACCGCGACACCGGCCAGGACCATCACCACGAGGGGCAGCGGGCTGCCGGACGTGCCGGTGGGGCCACTGGTCACGGCGAACAGCCCATCCGTGGAGCTGTCAGGCATGCAGGTCACGTCGGCATGTGACGACGCGAGGATGATCTCGGCAAGGACTTCGTCCTCGGCGAGGGGATCGAATACCGTGATGCGCAGGGCATTGACCGTGATCTCGCCGAACGTGCCATCGTCGGCGACATCCTTGATCTGCTCGTTGATCACGATCTCGATCAGGCCTTCGAGCAGAACCACTTCCTGGTTGGGTTCGCCCGTGACCGTGATGTCGGTCCCGTTGATCGAGAGATCCTCGATCACCGAGTCGCCGGAGACGGCAGCGCCGTCCGCGTGGCACTCCGCGACCGCGTTGCTCTCCAGCGTGGTGGAAGACACGTCGATGAGGTCTTCCGTGAGACCAAGGGGGTCGCCCATGATGTTCAGCGCAAGATCGGCGATCGTGGCGCTTGACTCCGCAGTGCTTCCGGAGCCTTCGGTCTCAGCCGTGATGAGGGAGGCGGTCAGCGAGAGAAGCTCTGCGACGTCCTCGTCGACATCGACCAACGTCTCCTCATCCTGGCCGCCAGCCGCCGGGAGCGGACCGGCTTCGCCGAGAACCAAGTCGACGAGCGCGGCACCGCCGAGCGGATTTTCGACCAGGACATCCACAGCGGTGGCCTCGCCGCTGAAGCCGGTCGCATCTCTGTCATCCGCGAAGGCGGGGGCCGCAAAGGTCGCGACCATGACCGCTCCCACGAGCAGTGATCGCGACAGAAAGGAACGTTTGGAAGAACGAATCATGAAGTATCTCCATCTGGTAAGTCCGGTCGATCAGGTCGTATGTCTCGCGACTCTCGCAATAACGCCTTTCCCCAGGACTCACACAGATGTCGCGGCCGTTCCTCCGCCGGCTCGATCTTCGACTGGTGATTCGCCGAAACCCTACCAGACATGTCAAGTGGCGGGCCACTCATGTGTGGCGGGCCACTCATGGTCAGCAGGATGCGTCAGGTCCTGTGTCTCAGCGGGGTGCCTCTCGATATGCCAACGCGCCTCGCCACAGCTCCACAGCGCGCGGCCACCAGCGATCGACGATCTTCTCGTCGCCGTACCAGGGACCGCCGATGTGACCGTGCCGCACGTCATGGAAGGTCAGCTGCTCCGCGCCGGCAAGATGCGCGGCGGTAACGGAGACGATGCCGTCGCCGCCCTCGGCCGGCAGCGGCCCCACGATCGCCTCGAAGCCGCGCGCGAGCAGCCGGTCCCACCAGGTCAGCGGCCCGATGCGCCAGCCTGCTCGCCTGCCGTCCGCGCGCCCCCGGCTGAGCAGGCGGTCGGGGCGCACGAAGTCGGAGCCCACGGTGAGGTACGCCGTGGTCGGTGCGAAGGGGCTTTCCGGACCGTGCCGGTCCAGGAAGCGGGCCGCGGCAACACCGCTGTGCGCCGAGCGCACCGCGCCACTCGCCAGGCCATGTGGCGTGCCCAGCGTGACCAAGGCCCCGACCGATGCCGCCACCGCGCTCCGACGCCCACGGAAAGGCGCCTCCGACATGGCCAGACGAGCCACGATCCCGCCGCCCGAATGTGCCACCACCAGGAGCGGCTGACCGCCCGCCGCAGTGTGCGCCCGTCGTATCGCGCTCCCGAGCCGCGCGAGCATCGGCCCGAAGCCGACCAGACCCGCGGCCAGCCAGTCGAGCACATGCAATGGGGCGATGGTCACGCTGGCCGCGCGGCGTGCCAGCAGGCGGCGTCGCAGTGGCCAG
>Ga0136615_10001972_pt1 | contig 10098 bp, 2 predicted proteins | sample AntDrymUQ2882206_2_FD_106647 | JGI IMG/M metagenome (GOLD analysis project Ga0136615, IMG submission 106647) | Polar desert sand microbial communities from Dry Valleys, Antarctica - metaG UQ288 (22.06) | ecosystem: Environmental > Terrestrial > Soil > Desert | place: Antarctica: Dry Valley...
CGGATGACAAATCGGCGACCGCAAACATCGTCCCGTTTCGGAACCCGTGTGCGCCTGGATCTCCGCCATTGTCCCTTGCACAACAACATCACCACCATGCATGCCCGCTCCCGGGCCGAGATCGATGATGTGATCCGCGCGCCGCATCGTTTCCTCGTCATGCTCCACGATGACGAGCGAGTTCCCCTTCGCGCGCAACGCTGTCAGTGTTTCAAGCAACCGCACGTTGTCGCGCGGATGAAGGCCGATCGTCGGCTCATCGAGCACGTAGAGAACGCCGCGCAAGTTCGATCCAAGCTGCGCCGCCAAACGGATGCGCTGCGATTCGCCGCCGCTCAACGTCTTCGCTGAGCGGCCCAGCGCGAGATACCCGAGCCCGACGTTTTCCATGAACTCGAGCCGCTGTTGAATCTCGGGCACAAGATCCGCCGCGATTGTTTTCTGATTTCCGCGGAAGCGCAGCTTGCTCGTCAGCGCCAGCGCTTCGCCGGCAGAAAGCGCGGTGAAATTGTCGATCGTGTGGCCCTGCAGCCGCACGTGTCGCGCGATCGGATTTAGCCGCGACCCGGCGCACGCGGTACACTCGCTCGCCTCTTCTTCCCCGATCCACTCCGACTCGCGCTCTGCCGCTAATTCATTCTCCAGCACCGACTCCCCTGTCTCCTCCGTGCCGGTCTGCTTCGCCACATTCCAGATTTCACCGAAGCCGCCGCACGCTTCGCACGCCCCGTGGGGCGAGTTGAAGGAGAACAGCCGCGGATCCAGTTCTTCGAACGCGCGTCCGCAACCCGGGCAGCTCATCTCCGTGCTCATCACCGTGAGGCGATGCTTCGCATCGAGCAGATGCGCGGTGCCGCGGCCGATATCGAGCGCGCGCTGCACGAGATTGCGCGCCTTCAGAATGCGCTTCGCATCGATCACTCCCACGACGACATCGATCGTGTGTTCTTTAAAGCGCTCGAGCTTGCGGAACTGCGTGACCGGCACCAACTGGCCATCGACAAACAACGTGTCGAAGCCCTGCCGCTCCGCCCAGCGCGCCACGTCCGTGTGAAATCCTTTGCGCGCTTTCACCAGCGGCGCGAGCACCTTCAGCACGCCGCGTTTCGCGGCCGTTTCCACCTGCTTCACAATCGCCGCGAGGCTCTGCTTCTCGACCGGCAGGTCGCAATCCGGGCAAAACTGTGTTCCCGTCTTCGCGAATAAGAGCCGGAGGAAATGATAAACCTCCGTGACCGTCGCGACGGTCGACTTTCCTCCCCCACGCGTGACGCGTTGCTCAATCGCGACGCTCGGCGGCACGCCTTCGACCAGGTCGACGTCCGGCTTCTCGAGCTGCTCCACGAATTGCCGCGCATACGGCGACATGCTGTCGAGAAAACGACGCTGTCCTTCCGAGAACAGAATATCGAACGCGACCGTTGATTTCCCCGAGCCGCTCAGGCCGGTGATGATCACCATTTTGTCGCGCGGGATGTCGAGGGAGATGTTCTTCAGGTTATGCTCGCGCGCACCGTGGATGCGGATGGCTGAACCGTGGCCGTTGGCGCGGAAGCGCGGCGCTGTTTCGGCAGCGATCGCGAGCCCCCCATCGTTGTCATCCTGAGCGTAGCGGAGCGGGATGACAGTGAAGCGGCGCCGCTCGTCAGCCGTCTCCAGCACGCCTCTCAGAAATCTGCCGGTATGGCTCGCCGCCACCTGCGCGACGCCCTCAGGCGTGCCCGCTGCGACGAGGCAACCACCGTCATCGCCAGCCTCCGGTCCGAGATCCAGAACCCAATCAGCGCACTTGATCACTTCCAGATTGTGCTCGATCACGACGATCGTGTTCCCGGCCTCCACGAGGCGCTGAAACACCTTCACCAGCAGCGCGACATCGTCGAAATGCAGGCCCGTCGTCGGCTCATCGAAAATGAAAAGCTTTCCGCGCGAAGATTCCCCGTTCTCCGCGACGGCGTGATCTCCGAGATGCGCGACAAGCTTCAGCCGCTGCGATTCACCACCCGAAAGGGTGTTCAACGGTTGGCCCAACCGGATGTAACCGAGCCCCACTTCATTGAGGACATCGAGCCGGTCGCCCAGCTTCTCGGATTCGCCGATCAACGCGAAAAACTGAATCGCTTCGCTCACCGTCAGCTCCAGCACGTCGTGAATGGACTTGCCGGCCAGCTTCACTTTCAGCACGTGCGGCTGGAAGCGCCGGCCTTCGCACTCGGCACATCGCACGAATAAGTCGCTCAAGAACTGCATCTCGATCTTCTCGAAGCCGGTGCCGCAGCAACGTTCGCAGCGTCCGCTGCCGGAGTTGAATGAAAATGCGCTCGCCGTGAGGCCTTGCGCCATCGATTCCGGTAACGCCGCGAAAAGCTCCCGCACCCGATCGTAAAGCCCCAAGTAAAGAATTGGCGTCGACCGCGGCGTGCGCGCGAGCTGCGATTGGTCGACCATCACAACCTCGCCAATGCGATGCGCTCCGCTGACCGATTTGCACGCGCCCGGCTCCTGCTCGGTCGGCTGCCCTTTTGCGCGCAGCAGATTGCGATAAAGCACCTCGTGAATCAGCGTCGATTTGCCTGAACCCGACACGCCGGTGACGCAGGTGAAAACGCCGAGAGGAATGTCGGCGTCGACGTTCTTCAGGTTGTGCTCGCGTGCGCCCGCGATCTTCACGACGGAGCTGAATTTCTGGCGCTTTTTCGGCACCGGGATGCTCTTCCTACCGGTGAGATAATCAGCGGTCAGCGATCGGCTTCGCGACGACATCAGCTCATCGCGTGAGCCTTGGAACACCAGCTCGCCGCCCTGCTCACCGCGATTGGGGCCGATGTCGATCAGGTGATCGGCCGAGCGAATAATTGCTTCCTCGTGTTCGACGACGAGCAGCGTGTTGCCTTTGTCACGAAGATTGTGGATGACCCGGATGAGCCGCCCGACATCGCGCGGATGAAGGCCGACGCTCGGCTCGTCCATGACAAAAAGCGTGTTCACGAGGGAAGCGCCGAGGCAGGTCGTGAGATTCACGCGTTGCACCTCGCCGCCGCTGAGCGTGCGCGTGGAGCGATCAAGGGTGAGGTAGCCAAGCCCGACCTCGCACAAGTAGGTGAGCCGCGTCACCACTTCGCGGCGCAGCATCTCGGCGGTGGAGTCGTTAGGTGGAAGTGGCAAGCCCGCGAGCAGATCGCGCGTGCGGCAGATCGGGCGTTGCGCGACCTCGGGCAGCGTCAATGCGGCACCACTCGCGTCATCCTGAGCGGAGCGAAGCGGAGTCGAAGGACCCCGCGGAATTACCGAGCCCTTACTACTGCCACGGGGTCCCTCGACTCCGCCTTCGGCTCCGCTCGGGATGACGGGGTTGCTATCAATCCGGTAATTCAGCGCCTCAGGCTGAAAACGGCCGCCGTTGCAGCTAGGGCACGTGGTGTAGGCGCGGTAGCGACTGAGCAGCACGCGCACGTGCATTTTGTAGGTCTTACTCTCAAGCCATTTGAAGAAGCCTTTCACGCCGTACCAGCGACCGCTGTCCTCGTCCTCTTCGTAGTCGCCGTTCTTCTTCTCGCCATTGATGACGAAGTCCTGATCCGCTTTGGGCAACTCCTCGAATGGACAATGAATGTCGATGTCCTCACGCGCGCAGGCACGGAGCAAATCCTTTTGCGACTCGCCCATTTCTTCGCCGCGGAACACCCGCACCGCACCCGCGGAGATCGAGACGGAGCGATCCGGGATTGCGCGATGGAGATCGATCGCAATCGTGCGGCCAAATCCGCGGCATTCCGGACAGGCGCCGAGTGGGCTGTTGAAGCTGAACAGTCCCGGTGTTGGCGGCCGGATATCGAGATCGCAATGCGCGCAGTGCCACCCGGTCGAGTACGGGCATTCCTCTCCGCTTTCCAGGTCGATGACGTTGATCCGGTCCTTCCCGAATCGCAGCGCCGTCTCCAGCGATTCAACGAGCCGCGACCGTGTCGCTTCGGAAATCGTGATCCGGTCCTGAATGACCTGCACGCGCGCACCGAGGCGACCGACCTTCGCATCCGCGTCGGCGCGGACAACTTCGCCATTCAGCCACACGCGGAGGTAGCCTTGCTGCTGGAGGAATTGGAAAAAGTCGCGTGCTTCCGTTTTCGGCGGGACGGAAACCCAGAAAGTCAGCAGCACCGTCGCTCCCTTCCCGCTGTCATCCTGGGCGGAGCGCAGCGGAGTCGAAGGATCCCGTGGTGGTGCGTTCAAGGTCGCACTACGGGATTCCTCCACTGCGTTGCGCTCCGCTTCACTCCGGTCGGAATGACAAGTGGCGGACGACGATGGTCCGAACTGACGGATGACATCTTCTGCGATCGACTTCGCCGTCTCGGGCCGGATCTCGCGCTCGCAGCTCGGGCAGAACGCGCGCGCGATGCGCGGCATCAACAACTTCAGGTAGTCGTTGATCTCGGTCATCGTGCCGACGGTGGAACGCGAGCTCTTCACCGGGTTTGCCTGTTCGATCGCGATCGCCGGCGGAATGCCGCGGATTTCGTCCACGCGCGGCTTGTCCATGCGGTCGAGGAACTGCCGCATGTAGGGGCTGAACGTCTCGACGTAACGCCGCTGCCCTTCAGCGTAGATCGTTTCGAAGGCGAGGCTCGATTTCCCGCTGCCGCTCGGCCCCGTGATGACCGTTAACTTCCCCAACGGGAGGTCGAGATCGATCCCCTTCAGGTTGTTCTGCCGGGCGCCGCGAATCTCGACGCAGCCGCGATCAGCGGACGCCGTCACGCCCTGATCGTCGGTCTTTGTCGTAGCCACCGGAGATTATCCGGGATGCAGCAGTGGTTCGCAACCAAGGCGGCTGCTCGGGAGCCGAAGCTGGCGTCGGCAGCTTCCTCAGGCTCGACAGAGTCTCACCCTACCAGCCGTGTTCACCACCTACGGTTTCGGCGGCACCGGTGCGGCTGGCTTGTCCTCGTCGTCGTCCTCTTCGCCGCCGCCGATCCGCTTCAAACTCACCGTGCTGAGAAACTCCGCGTCGCGTCCGCGCGCAATCACCAGCATCTCCGGGTGTCCTTTCACCGGCGGTAGCGTCCATTCGTAATTGAAATTCTTGATCTTCGGATCACCGGCTTGTCGCGCCGCTTCCAGTTTTTCGACATCGCTGTAGCGAATCCGCTCCGCATCCTTGTCTTCACGCACGACGGCCGTGACGTAGCGCAGACCAGGACCCGCCTTCTCATACCGACGATGATGTGCGAGAAGCTCTTGTCCTTCGCTTCCCAGACTTGCTGCTGCTTCCGCTCGTCGCGCACGAACTTGCCGATCTCCTTCAGCCGCTTTTCGACCTCCTCCTTCGTCATATCGAGCCGAATGCCGAGGATCTCGCGCCGCACCTCCGGCTCCGCAGCGGTCACAAACGAGCTGGTGAGTGCGAGCAGAAGCGTGGCGGTGGCAGCAAGTGTTCTCATAAAGATCGGTGCGGCGAACTTCGACCCACGCGAGAAATTGCACGCGCGGAATGGCCGCGAAACGCCCGTGGCGTAGAATTTCCTCACGTCGCGGAATGGCGCGAGTATCATAAGCGCCATGTCCGGCAGCTCGCGTTTGCAACTTCATACGAGCAACCGGCTGGAGCTTCTCTCGGAACAGCTCTGCCATGTCTTCGCCGCGCCGCTCCATTCCGTTCTCACGCCCGAGATTGTCGTGGTGCAGAGCGTCGGAATGTCACGCTGGCTGCAGCAACAGATCGCCACGCGCACGGGAATTTGCGCGAACATCCACTTTCTGTTCCCGCAGAAGTTCATCGCCGGCCTCTTCGATCAAGCCCTGCCGAAACGCGCCGCTGGCGCTTTCTACGCGCGCGAGATTCTCGCGTGGCGGCTGATGCACGTGCTGTCGTCGTTGCTGCCGTCGCGCGAATTCGCAGAACTCCGCCGCTACATCGAGCGCGAACGTGCCGAGCTGCGGATGTTCCAGCTCGCCTCGAAGATCGCCGCCGCGTTCGATCAGTATCTCGCTTTCCGACCGCAGATGATTGTCGGCTGGGAGAAGGGCAAAGGAAAACACTGGCAGGCGATCCTCTGGCGCGAGCTCGTGAAATTGGGGCCGGGCTTGCATCCGCCGGCACTCGCAGTGGAGTTCAGCGCCGCGTTAAAAAAAGGCGCCGCCGCGCTGCCGGAACGGCTCTCGTTCTTCAGCATCTCTACGCTTCCGGCGTTCTACGGGCAGTTCCTCCAGGAGATCTCCCGTTACACCGACGTGCACCTGTTCCTGATGCAGCCGACGCCGCATTGGTGGAGCGATATCCGCTCGAAACGCGAGGAAGTCCGCGCGCGGAAAAAGATGAGCAAAGCCGCCGCGCAAACGGCGGAGTTCGAGCGTGGCAATCCACTGCTCGCGTCGACTGGAAAAGTCGGCCGCGAGTTCCTCGAAATCGTCAGCGATCTCACTCCCGCGCAAGAGCGCGATCACTTCGTAGAACCCGCAGGCACGACCGTGCTATCGCAGATCCAGTGGGAGATTTTCCAGCTCCAGGAGCCGGAGCCGAAACCGCCAGCGGCCGCCGACGCGAGCGACATCTCGCTGCAGTTTCACTCCTGTCACAGCGCCATGCGCGAGATGGAAGTGCTCCACGATCAACTTCTCGTACTCTTCGAACACCACCCCGATCTCAAGCCGCACGACATCCTGGTGATGGCGCCGGACATCTCCCGCTATGCGCCCTTCATCGAAGCGGTGTTCGATACCTCGGCGGACGACCAACGCATCCCGTTTAGCATCTCCGATCGCGGCACGCGCGCAGAAAGCGGCATCATCGACACCTTCCTGCGGATCCTGGAATCTGCCGGGAGTCGCTTCACCGCCAGCGAGGTGCTGAGCCTCCTCGAAGCGGAAGCACTGCAACGGCGGTTTGCTCTCGCGGAAGCCGACCTCGAGACAATCCGCACCTGGGTGGACAAAACAGGAATCCGCTGGGGCATCGACGCCGCCCATCGCGGCGAGCTCGGGCTCCCGGAGTTCGGCGAGAACAGCTGGCGCGCGGGATTGGATCGCCTCTTCCTCGGTTACGCGTCGCCGGCGCGCGGCGAGCAGTTGTTCGAAGGGATTCTCGCCTATGATGAAATCGAAGGATCTCTCGCGGAGACACTCGGCAATTTCGCGGAATTCGTCGCCGCTCTCTTTGAAACCGCGAGCTCGCTCAAAACGAGCCGCACCCTGCTGGAGTGGCAGAGCACGCTGCGCCACATCGCTGCTCGCTTCTTCGTCGCCGACGATGAACGCGAGGCGGAGATGCGGCAGGTGCGCCGGGTGATCGAATCGCTCCGCGAACTCGCGAACCTCTCCGGTTTCGGAGGCGCAGTCTCACTCGAAGTGTTGCGCGCGCATGTAGAAGCCGCCTTCGAAACCATGGAAACCGGCTCCGGGTTTCTCGCTGGCCGCGTCACATTCTGCGCGTTGAAGCCGATGCGGAGCGTCCCGTTCCGAGTCGTCTGCCTCGTCGGCATGAACGACACCGCCTATCCCCGACACAACACCGCGCCCGCCTTCGATCTCATCGCGCAGAAGCCGGAGCGCGGCGACCGCTCCACGCGCGACGACGACCGCTATCTCTTCCTCGAGGCGCTGCTCTCCGCGCGCGACGTTTTCTACATCAGCTACATCGGCCAGTCGATCCGCGACAACAGCAAGCTCCCGCCGAGTGTGCTCGTGAGCGAGTTGCTCGATTACACCGGCGCGCCGGTCACGCACCATCGCCTGCAGCCGTTTAATCCTGATTACTTTAACGCCGAGAGCGGCCTCTTCAGCTATTCCGCGGAGAACTCTGTCGCGAGCGAAGTCGCTTCTGCCGGACGCACCACGCCACCGCCGTTCATCGTCAAACCGATCAGCGAACCGGAGGATGACTGGCGACACGTTGACAGCGCGCAGCTGATTCGCTTCTTCGGGCATCCCGCGAAGTTCTTCATCAAGGAGCGGCTGCAGATTCGTCCCGCAGAAGACGACGAGCTGCTGGAGGACAGCGAGCCGACCGAGCTGGACCCGCTCGCCAAGTACAGCCTCCAGCAGGAACTCCTCGCGCGCGCCGTGCGTGGCGAACCATTTGAGCCACTGCTGCCGATTATCCGCGCCCGCGGCGAGCTGCCGCCCGGCCACGCGGGCGAGGCAAAGCTGCGCGGCATGTGCGAGGCCGCCGAGGATTTTGCGGCACTTGTTAGGCAACACATGCCGGGCGATGCAACCACGCCGCACGAGGTGCAGCTCGCGATCGGGGGCTTCGAGCTCCGCGCCCGCTTCGACAATCTCCGCGACCGCCAGCTGGTGCGTTACCGCCTGACGTCACGCAAGCCGAAGGATCTGCTTAGGACGTGGATCGAGCACCTGATCATGAATTGCGAACGTCCCACCGAGTCGCTCCTCATCACCGCGGACAAAAACAGCCAGCCCTTCCCGGAGCGATTCAGATCAGTCGAGGCAACGGCAGCGCGCGAGCAGCTGCACAGACTGCTCGAGCTTTACTGGCAAGGGCTGTGCGAACCGCTGCGACTGTTTCCGAAAACTTCGCTGCTCTTTGTCGAAAAGGAGCTGAAACCATCGCGCAACTCCACTCCGCTGCAGGCCGCCTGGAAGAAATGGGCTTCTCCGCCGGAACAATGGGAACCGGATCGCGGCGAACCACCGGAGTCTGCGGATGATTACTTCCACCTCGCCTTTCGCCACGTCGCGGATCCGCTCGACGAAAAATTCCAGCAGCTCGCGCGCGATATTTTCCGTCCTCCGCTGGCGGCACGGGAGGAGAGCACATGAGCACCCGCGAAAAATTCGATCTGCTCGAGACCGAGATCGGCGACAGCTCGATGCTCATCGAAGCGAGCGCCGGCACCGGCAAGACGTTCACGATCACCGTCCTTGTCCTGCGCCTGCTCTTGGAGCGTCCTGAGCTCACGATCGATCGCATCCTCGTCACCACATTCACGGAGCTCGCCACCGCCGAGCTGCGCAGCCGAATCCGTGAACGCCTGCGCAATGCACTCGCGGTTTTTGGCGGCGAACCGACGGACGACGAACTGCTCCTGAAGCTGCGCGAGCGCCACCGCAACGACAGCGACGCCGCCGCGCGACTCGAAGCAGCGTTGGTGAACTTCGACGAGGCGCCGATCTACACCATCCACAGCTTCTGCCAGCGCGTGCTCGCCGAGCGGGCGTTTGAAAGCGGCACACTCTTCGATGCGGAACTGATCACCAACCAACGCGAGCTGCTCCGCGAGATCGTCAACGATTTCTGGCGTAGCCGCTTTTACACCGGCGAACGACTTCCGGCGCTGCTTGCACTCCGCGGCAAGATCTCCACCAAACAGCTCTTCAAGGACATCGAGGAGCTGACGAAGAATCCTGACCTCGTCGTGCTGCCGGCGCAGTTCCGCACCTATCAGGAGATTGCCGCGGATATCGCAAAGGCTCTCACCGTTCTGCGCACGCATTGGGCAGACGAGAACATGAGCATTCGCGAGCTCTTCCGGGAACCGGCCTGGGCAAAGGGCGACCATCAGGAGGCCGGCTACATGGCGCTGCTCCTCGATCAGCTTGAGCAATGCCTCTCTGATCAAAGCGGAAGCCTTGAGCAGCTGGAGTGTATCGAGAAGCTTGGCACCAGCGCCGTGCACAAGAACACGCGTGCTGCCCACACGAAACCGCAGCGCCGCGTTTTCGATTCCTGTGACGAGATCAGCGAGCTGACAGCAGAACTCTGCGCGGCGTTGCGCGCCGAATTCTTTGCCTACGCGCGCACGCAGCTGCGGGAGCGAAAGCTCACCCGCAACGTCGTTTCCTACGAAGATCTGCTCACGCGTCTCGCCGAAGCTTTGGATGGCCCCGGTGGCGACGAGCTTGCCGCCTCGATTCGGGAACGCTATCACGCGGCCCTCATCGACGAATTCCAGGATACCGATCCGGTCCAGTATTCCATCTTCTCGCGCATCTACCGTGGGAGCACCGCGCCGGTCGCGTTTATCGGCGATCCCAAGCAGGCGATCTACGCCTTCCGCGGCGCGGACGTCTTTACCTACATGAACGCTGCACGCGAGACGCAGCGGAAGTTCACCCTCACCACAAACTGGCGTTCCGCGA
>Ga0136615_10001973_pt1 | contig 10098 bp, 10 predicted proteins | sample AntDrymUQ2882206_2_FD_106647 | JGI IMG/M metagenome (GOLD analysis project Ga0136615, IMG submission 106647) | Polar desert sand microbial communities from Dry Valleys, Antarctica - metaG UQ288 (22.06) | ecosystem: Environmental > Terrestrial > Soil > Desert | place: Antarctica: Dry Valley...
ACCAAGATGATCACCATCGTCTACCTCACCGCAGCCAAACTCCAACTACCCACCGTCACCAACCCCACGCCCGCCTACATGTCCTCACGCTAAGTAACCCACTTAAAACAGCGAAGAGCCAGTCCGACAGGCACATGACCAGATGCGTGCTTTGCAACTGGACAATCATGAAGGGCAAGACTAGGGCTGAGCGGTCCAAGAACCTCGACAAAGCGTTAGACAAGTTTTGGGGCCGGAAGAATTGGTAGCTCATAGCTGTTGACGTGAACGCTCGGGCCGCGACCGAACACACCATTGTCCGGAACCCACTGGCCGAGCTGCGCGCAGCGCTCGGAGCGGTGCACCCTAAGAACCGAAGCGGGGCAGAAGGTTCACTTATGGCCAATCGATCAACTTTACGTTACCGACCTGACTGCTTAAGAATTAAACAGCGCTCGACTACCACACAAAGAGGCTTATTCACGATCTTGATCAGAGGAGCATCTCCGCAGCTCAACCGTGGCCTTACAAGATCCACTTGACCCTGCTGAATAACCCTCAAAGAATGCTGATGCTAACGACATCGAAGGACGTAAGGAGAAATTTGTGTCTAATCCGGTTGAGGTTACGTACGACACTGACGGAAATGAACCTGAACGCTGGCACAGCTTCATGTTCTTCTCGTCCATTATTACAAGGTGTATTCTGCATTGTCGCAATTAGCAGCGGAGTGATGGGAGTGATCATTCTCGGAGTGTTTGGCTTACTAGCCATAGGTGGAGCTGGGTGGTTCAGTAGATTCTGGACCTACATCGACCGTTTAGGCGCTCAGCAGAAGGCTCTGGTGTACCTTGCAGCTGCGTTCGGTGCTTTCTTCATGATGTCCTTTCTCTATTCGATGAAGTTTCTGGGCCAGCTAGTGAATCGCTGATAGTAAAGTGATTTTAGTAGTTTCTCGAGTAAACAGCCGGCGAACCTGTCGAGAAATACTACCGCCCATTGTAGCGACTCAAGATGGGAATCACCCGCCAAGACAGAGGCTGATTTCGATCATGTTTCGCCCGCATGTGCTGGGCGAGCTGCCACACGATACCAGATGCTGGCTTAGACCGTCTGGTAGATCCTCCCTTAACAGTTTTCGGTGCGTGGGTGCTGTCGTCCAGCCCGCAAGCGCTGAACAGACGAACGTGATGCTCCACGACGGCGTCATCCCGGGAAGGGGATCAACCAGGGCTTCTTTCGGAAGCTCATCATCGACCCTGACGGCAGTGTCGAGCGGGCCGAGCTGACCGAGCCGTTCGCCCAGGAGCCGCAGTCTATAATCAGAAGGTATGCATCCGGTGAGCGCCGAGTCAATTTGATGTTGGCTGGCGCCACAGCTAATCGATCACCGTCTTGAGGAGGGCGTTGCTGACCGCACGCGGCGGCAGATCAAGCATGTGTCGCACTTTGAACGGCTAGGTCACCTTACGTCGCCGAACGAGCGCCGCTATCGGACGTCTCGGCAGTGCATCGCTCACCGCTCTGGAAAGGTCTAAATCAGGCAGTACGTGTCGGAGAGCATCAGTATGCAACGTCCCGGGCCGCCACAGATAGCTATCTTCCGCGCAGTCAACTACCGTCAACGCGTCAACAGCCGGACAAACGCCGCCGTCCACGACCACCGATACCACCTGGGCCTCCGCTAAGATGATCAGTACCTGCGCCACTGAGATGCAGGGCTGAGTGCCACCTTGCACGGGGGCACCTGAGATGTTGACCGAGGTCGACACGAGCGGACGCCCTATGGTCGCCGCCAACAGACCAAGTGCTCCGTCGGCTACGGTCGTCAACGCGACTGGTGAGCCAACCGACCTAACTACCGCCGTAGCATCATTCCGCCATGCGAGCCTGAGAGCCAGTTCACCGGGCAAAAAGGTATCGATGAGCTGCCGTGCCTCGTCCGAGACCGTGAAGTTGTCGTCCAGCCAACGGGTCGTTGGACACACTAGTAAAAGGCTCTTACTTGGTGCGCGTCGCTTGAACGCGAAGATTCTGTCGGCCACCGATGAGTTGTCGGCGAGCCCAGCAAACATGTACCAGCGCCTGGTGGGCAGCACCGCAATCTGGCCGTCAAGAACTGCCGATGCGCAGACTTCTAACCATCTTTCGTTTGATTGCCGGAGCACTTGCTGAGGTCCATGTTGATCGTGTTTCATTGGCTCCAAGTCCATAGTATATCGTGGGCTGTCCAGATTCCAGCAACGATGCGGCTTAAGTAGGTCGCACCATCAGTCGCCGTAGCACCGCGCGGGTCGCCCAGTATGCCGTGACAGGCAACATTGCGGTCATCGGAATTCCACGGCAGCGAGACACCGCGGGTCGAGACAACGGCACGCAGATGTGTCCAATCGGTGGAGAAGTCAAGCCCGTTTAGCCGGCTCATGGTGACCATCGCGGGTGCGATAGCGAGCATGAGGCTTGTCTCAATATGCCCCGCATGAACATCGGGTACAGAATTGACGGCCCCCACAAATGCCAGCGGGCTCACCACTGCAGCAACAATCTGATGTCGTGATCGCAACCGCCGTGCACAAATCTCTAATGCGGGCCGGTTACCGCCGTGACAACTTAACAAAAGTAGGCGATCGACTTGATATGAATGACAAAGACGTACACAAGCTGCCAAAGTCTCCGAAATAAACTCGTCGTATGGCAGCGACATGGTTTGGGGGTGCCAGCTATGCTCGTCTGACATACCTACTGCTACCGGTGAACACAGAGCAATGAGGTCCCGCGTACCGTCGAGCCGACCGGTGAGGTGTTCGGCAATCACCGTGTCTGTCTGAGGCGGAAGGTGCGGCCCGTGCTGCTCCCAAGCGCCGAACGCGATGAGCCCGCAGCGTGCGCTCAACCTGAACTCGTGACGTGGCGTAAGTGCGGCATGTGGAGCCAGGGATCGCCAAGTGACTCGACGACGCTGGCGTCGTGCGCATAGCATTTAACGCGGAAGTAGACGACAATACGGTCCTTGGTCCCCGCATTGCCGCCGACGCGGTGTGGCACTAGATGATGCAAGATCAGAGCGTCGCCGGGCTGGCCCAGAATAGCGACGCCGTCGCCGCTAATGGCGCTTGATGGAACCTGCTCATCATCGGCGAAGCTACAGCCATTCTTAAAACAATCAGCCATCCGCAGGTGACCACCAGGCTGTACTACGAGCGACCCCTCGCTTTGAGTTGCAACCGGCGACACTAGGATGCCCACCAGTAGCTCAAAGGTTCGCAACTCGCCCGCCTCCAAGTGTGGACAGTAGACACCGTCACAGTGCCAATCCTTATCAGGCTGTGCGACGGCGAGCGGGTCGTTGTGATGCAATCGAATCGCAACCTGCGCCCGATCAGGCACCGGATATCCGCTCGCCCCGAGGAGTTGGTCAACGGCGCTTGAGATCGTAGGCGTAAAGAGTGCGAGGATGGGCGCCGCGCTGCTCAGACGAGGAACGAAGGTCTTTTGCGACCACTGCTCAACCGCCTGAGTGTCGGCGCTCACTTTGTCTTGTGTCCACTGTACCTGAATTAATGCTGATGCAGCGTCTACCAGCTGCTGCGGAACCGCGTTCCGCAGCAGCGCGAACCCTTTCACCGCTACTGCAACCTCAAGCTCCGGCACGGTAGCCCCCCAGCGCCTTCGAAATGATGTCAATCCGTTGTCGCCGCAGTGTGAGGTCGGACGCCTCGAGTACGAAGTGCACTGCCTGCCGAACCCAACGAAAGTCGTCGACAGACATGTTCAGCCGTCGCTCGCCGAGTACCTTTTCAACGTTGCCATCGGATAGCCGCATCTGACCTGCGATCACACGCAGCCCGAAGAAACTATGGCTGTCGTGCGTGAGCATAGTCAGCCCCAACCGATCAACATGGTTGCTGCTAACCGCCACAGCCATCCTCTCGTCGCCAACTACAAACGCAATGGTTGACACTCGGCTGGAGTCATCCCCCTTGCCCCACAGCCAGACTCGGGACGTGTCCACGCCGCTTGGCAGTTTGCTCTGTCCAATCAATAGGAGTGAGTCGTCACCGTAAGACACTTGCGCTCGCCATATCATGAGAGTGCCGCGTTTCGGTAGCGGGTGTACCAAAAAGGCCGATAGTTTTGCCAGTGTACGGGCTGAAGATCTTGGCGTACAGCCAACGTTGTTTCCAGAGCGATCCTCGCTCGTAGGAACCAACTGAGCGGTTCCTCGCCCATGAGGCCCGCGACCGCCATGAACCGGCTATGCACTTGAAACACCTGTAAGTTGGGAAAATCGGTGAGCGACCCCAGCGCCTTGTCCAGCCACTCGCATAGCTGGTCGATGGGGTCAAGGCCAACTACAAGTGTTACCCCGGTGTCGCAACCGGCCGCACGTGCGCGCTGGAGGACAAGCAGTCCTTGCTCGGCGCTCAGGCTGGACTTGCTATCCTTTAACCAAAGCGACCGCTGCGTGACACACTCCATCGTCAAGAAGAGAGCGAACGCACCCACATTTGCCGTAAGGCGATCGAACCCACGCGTACTCCGGATGACCGACGATAGAATACCGATACGGCCGTTGAAACCAAACTCGTCGAATGTGCGACGTAGATATTCGATGTGTTCAATAGCTGCCACTTCGTCCCCAAAGCACGAGGTGGACAGGTTCACTTGCCGGACGCTTGAGAGGTCGTCGAGGTTATGGCGACCAATCAGTGCGCGCAACCACGTCTGAAGCTCGTCGGTCCGGGTGTCAATCCGTGGGTCGCTCGCGTCGCTGCCGGTGTTGGGGCAAAATACACAGCCTGTACAGTGCGAGCGCGCATTTGTATTCAGGGTCAACACGGAGGTGTCGCGGCGAAAATAGCCGAGCCGCGCGTCATCGTGCTCGATGCCTGAGATGGTGCCAATCAGCGTGTTCTCATACCGCAGGGCTTGACCATGAAACACAAACGGACTACCCTGCCGATCGCTCGCCAAGATGGTACGAAATGTATGCTCGGGCGCGCAATCCAGCGCCACTTGACACCGAATTCGACCGCTGCCGTCGGTGTTTCGTAGGCCATGCGCATTGAGTGCAATCATCAACACGTCGGCGAGCGGCATACCATGCTTCTCGGCGACCTCAACCGGGGCAACCAACAAGACTCGACCCCTTGATGTAGGCGTGTCATCTGGGAGTAACTCGCAGATCTTGCAACTCACTAGCTAGTTGAACGGCAGATCGAGTATAGTACCACGTCGGACTGCCCGATGAAACCTGTAAGCGTAGATCAAGTCCGGCCGAGGCGGCACTGAGGTTAAAATGGATCAGCGTCAGACCAAAGCTTCCCGCGATTGCCTGCGCTTGAGCCAGCCAATCAAGGCCGAGCTGCCGGAGCCGAACGACCTCGTTGATGCCCGTTTGCGGCGCAAAGACAACCGGCGGCCGCGCATGCCGCAGATGTCCCAGGATGTTTGTCATGTCCGCCCAGCGAGCGACCGGGCTCATGGCACTGCATACCACGACGTCGTAGTCGTCTGCGACGTTTGCAATGCCCGAGAGAACGGCGCGCGAGTGCTCCTCGCCTGCGAAGATCCAGGGGCACAGAATGTCGCAACGCACGCTCGGTGCCATCTGACGAAAGTAGTCGCAGACCGCGACCGCCTCAGAAAAGCAGGCTTCGCCGATGACGAGCAAGAGTACGCGTCCACCAGGCGTAGGTGTCGATGCATCCGAGTACAGCGCTAGGCCGTGTGCAAGGTCCCGACGAACGAGAGTATGGCGCCGCAAGAACGGAACCTTCTCCGCAAGAACGAGACCAATTCGGGGTAGCGGGTCGCGGTGGCGGCCATAGACAAAATGGGCTGCCTGTGCGGCTAATGCAGGCTCTGGCGGGATTAGGCTGACCCACCGATCCAGCCGTCGACGGCCGATGTCGTCAACAAAGCCGACATCCTGATGGCTGTCAACGTTTCGCCAGCTTAAGCTCGTCAAGAGCACCGCGAGTGGTGCTACACCAGCATCATCTAAGGATTCCGATTCAAGAAAGCGGGCGAACTGAACACACATCGAGAGCATGGTGGTGGCGAAGCCCTCGTAGCTCGCGTGCATGGCTGGTTTGCCAGCAAGGATGGATCCGAATGCCCAACCAAGGGTTGTCTGTTCTGACAGCAACTCGGTCACTCCAAGCGCGGCGGGTAGCCTATTAGACGTGGCTTCATCGGGCGAAAAGACGGCTAGTCGACCTTGGCTAAGTCGATACGCTTCAAGTGAGAATGCTTCAGCAGAGCTACAGGATCGGTCAGCTGGTAAGACTGTCGAGCCCAGTGCGCTCACGGCAATACGTTTCCCACCAGCCGAGCGGCTAGGTGCTAGTAGCGGTTGCCCTTGTCGGTGAAGCTTGAGACGTGTGCGATCGATGCCACGCGCCGCGAAGACGCCGGGCGGGGCTAGCTCATCTAACCACGCACGGAGCCAGGCGGTTGCGTTCTCGGATTCGAGTGATTTGACCGGCAGCTTATGTACCGCGTCGGGGGTCGTAAATGCTTGTCCCGCCAAATCAGGTATAGTGCCGCCTTTGCGGTTCCGATAGACGATCATGCCACCGGGCACAACATGAATCGCCAAGGCGCGCTGAAAGGCCTCCCAATCGCCCTCATTGACGACGGAAACTCTATAGCCCATGGATTCGAACATCGCGCGCCCGCCGTCTGGCATGTAGGCGAGACGGCTGTTGGAACCCATACGAAGCTGGTTGTGGTTGATAATAATTAGCGGCCGATGAGCAAGTGTCGCACCCGCGTAAAGGGCGCTCAGAGTGTTACCGATCTCGACTTCGCCATCGCCCAGTATCGCAACGGTCGGGCGATCGGGTGCGGCTAGGCGCAAGCCCTGCGCGACTGCTAAGGCATGACCGAGTTCGCCGGCTGGCCACCGGACTCCGGGCATACCTGCAAACAGCTCGGTTGGAACACCCCCCGGTTTGCCAAAGCCAGCAATAAGCGAGTCGAGTTCGGCGGCGCTAGTAGTTGGTGTTGGATATTGGCCCTGCAACACAAGCCACGACACCCAAGCCGCCCCGCCATGACCGGTGCCCACCAGAGGCTCGATGGCCTGACCGGTCGCCTCGCCAAATGCGACAAGATTTGCCCATATGGCATTGAGCCCCGTCACGCAGCCCCAATGCCCAGGTGCGTAACGTCGTGGACGAAGCGGGGCCGCCGCGTGTGGTACAAAGTAGCCCTCGAGGTAAAGCAGGGACAGCGAGAAAAAATCCGCGCTTCGCTGCCACCTGCTTATGTGCGTCGGCTGGTCGCCGGAGTCCGACATGCTGGCCTCAGTCGCTACTCTGGTTTCGTACCAACACAGATCTTAAAGTGGGCGTTCTCAAGGAGTTGGCCGTTCTGCTGATACGGTAGCAGGCTGTTGGTCAACGTGTCTTCAAATTCCGTCCGCCGATTGCCAAAAAGCTCGCGGGCTGCAAAGGTTGTAGAGTAGAGGTAGCCAATAACTTGCGCTGGTGTCCAGGTTCGCTCCACCTGAACGACTGCTTCACGGACTAGAGAAAACGGACTTTCAGTCAAGATGTCAGCGTAGGGTCGCTTGTGGTGATTAAAGGTGCCGCTGCGGGCCTTTCGTTGTTCGCCCAGAAAGGACTGCACCGTCTGCTTAGTGTGGATTGCCCAGTCTTGCGGACTTTCCCAGAAGCTGGAATCGCCAAAAACAGCGAAGGATGCTCCAGACGCGGTCTGGGTTGCGTAGCGTCGAAGCACAGAGGCCTGGTCCATCCAGTGGAAGGCACGGCAGGCCGTCGTGAGCGTGACTCGCGCGGTCGGTGGCAGTGAGTACTCTTCGACATCCGCTCGAGCCCACTCGACCTCCGTCTTGTGACGGTACTCGCTTGCCTGCCAATCAGCCTCTGCGCGATCAAGCATGCCTTGGTCCAGTTCTATTGCGTAGATAGATACGAAGTGAGGCGCCATCGCTCGAACCACCTGGCCGGTACCTGTGCCAAGATCGAGCAACGACCCCGACATAACCTCCGGTCCAGAGAGCTTCAGGACCGCACCCGCAACGTCGTCCGTAATCGGTGGCCGGAATCGGGCGTAGTAATCTTGCGTTTGCTCAAACATTCCGTTCGGAGTCATCATACGTTTACTGGCCGTCGAGTGGTCGTCGGTACTCATTTTACTTCCCCTCATCTTTTAGCACGTCGCTAAGCTGTCGTAATGATTGTATCATGATGCATGGTGATTCTTGACAGGTGTCGTGGCCGTGCGAGGCCGGAGCGAGCCAGACGGCGCGCATTCCCAGTGCCATTGCTCCATAGATGTCTGCCTTTAGGCTGTCGCCGACCATGATCGCATTAGTGCTGCCAAGTCGCTCTCTTCGTAAGACATGGTTAAATGCCTCGGGCGAAGGCTTGACGGCGCCAATCTCAAAACTTCGATAGACCGTCTTCACATATGATTGCAGGGAGCCTGGCAGCGGAGAAGCGTCAAGGCTGGAAGTGTTTGATAGGGTAACAATCGGATGGCCGCGCGCGGTCAGCTCTTGCAGCATATTCTCGGCCCCATCTTGGACATATCCGTTGGGGGTTTCATAGGACGAGATGTCAAACGTCTGAGTGTTGAGTTTTGCACACGTTTGATCGACTAGCTCCTGAGTGACGACATGAGTTTGAAGTGCAAGAAGGTAGCGACGGGCTTCACGATGATCGAGTGTTGTTTGTGCCAACAGCCTACTGACGACACCGGGCGCCGTAAATGTCGCCAAGGTGTTGCCTACGTCAAAAATTAGGGTAGCTTTCACGCGCGCGCATCCAGGGGGAGGTCGCCTAGGCAGAGGCAATCCTCAGGGGCAACCTTTGACATTACTGGACCGGCGAGGCGCGGGTCAGTCGAAATCGCATCAACAAGTTCGAGCTGCTCGTGGAGACCGAGCCGACGGTCCTGGTATCCGTTACGTTGCCGCAAGTACGGCACGTTGATCTCGATCATTGAGCGAGCCGGCAGCAAATGCGTGAGTAGGGCCATGTCGAATGGAAGGTGGCCATGAAGGACAACCTGCACGCCTTCGCGGTGGCCGCGACGAGCGGCCCCAACAAGCTCGCGCGGGCCGAGCTTCGATAGCTCAAGATTATAAATTAGGGCGGTAGCCGTATCTAGCTGCTTTTGCGCGGCATAGAGTTCAGCAGCCGTGCGGCACGTTTCGCCGAAAGCGATAGCGCGGGAGTGCGATGAGAGATTGGCGATCGGGATGTCGGGTGGAGGATCTTCGATCCAGGCCAGACGACCGACCCGGGTAGCAATTTGTCGTATTTGACCCAAGGATACCGATTGGCCACGCAAATCGAGCGCGACTGGGGAATGCCGGCCGTATGCAAGGTCCAGTGTGTCAAGCGATACCTTGAGGAGGCGTGAAGGATGCTGGCCAATGAGATGCGCGTCGTCCAGGTGAGAGAGAACGCTAAAATACCAATGACAGCGAGCGTCCCGGGGTCGCGTCGGTAACTCGTGCCATATCTGCTGACACTTCATGGCAGCCATGAAGATCAGATTCGCGAGAAGGTTTTGGAACGCCGCACTGTCCGTCTGGCCGTCGTAGCGCACCATGCCGCAAAATGCCGACCTGCCGTTACTGCATTTAATCGAAACGCCGTAGAGGGCGACGTCTTGCGAGGCGCGCCGCCAGAGACTGGCTGACTCAACATTTGCGCTTGCGCGAAGCAGTCGGCGGATGGCGTCAATCGGCATTAACAGTCCACTTCCAAGCAATCCCACTGGCCAGTACGGCAGCCGCACTTCGTGACCTGATCATGCTGCTTCGGCTTCGCGTTGGAGTCGTGTCCGTTGATGGAACCAGCGGGCGCGGGTCTGGTGGCGACGTCGCCACCAGACCCGCGCCATCGCAGCGATCCGAATGGCCGCGAGGTCACCAGGCCGACACCCACGCGCAGCCGCACGCCGGGAAACCGGCCAAGAAGGTCCTCACCTGCACCGATGACACCCAGGCAAACAATCTAGCGCTGTAGTACTAACGGGGCTCCGCCCCAGCCCGACGAGGCATGCCGTGGTCGGCTTCCGGTTTTCGGGCAGGCTCGCGCAGGGACCCGCGGTCAGGCTGGCCGACCGCCGCCACCC
>Ga0136615_10001974_pt1 | contig 10096 bp, 6 predicted proteins | sample AntDrymUQ2882206_2_FD_106647 | JGI IMG/M metagenome (GOLD analysis project Ga0136615, IMG submission 106647) | Polar desert sand microbial communities from Dry Valleys, Antarctica - metaG UQ288 (22.06) | ecosystem: Environmental > Terrestrial > Soil > Desert | place: Antarctica: Dry Valley...
AGTCCCGCGACCACGCCGGGAACGGCACCGGGACCGCGGGTCTCGCGCGTCCTCCGGACCGCCGCCTCGACCAGGCCAAGTGGGTAGGAGCCGGTTCCGACGGCGGGATCGAGGACCGTCACCTCCTCGAGCGCCTTCCACAGGGGCTCTAGGTCGTCGAGGCGCTCGAGGGCGGCGCGGACGATGGCGATGTCGGCCGCGGCCAGCAGTAGGTCAGCTCCCCTCCGGAGGCCGCGGCGAAAAACACAACGAAGTTAGGCCGCAGGCCGCGCTTCGAGCACGTCATCCCACGGAGTTGCAGTCACGACCAGAGCAGCGAAGCCGATGTACAACGACGAGAGCTGGCCGATGGCCTGGAGGAAGAGAAGCCGGTGACGAGCGTCATCGAGGGGATTCTTCGCCCAGGCCTCGACTTGCACGGAGCGGCGATCCCAATGGATGTGCTCGCCGTAGAAGTAGGCTGAGAGGACCTGCTCGGGCGAATATGGCTCCTGCTGGTGCGCCACCTCGGGCGGAATTCGCCCGAGTTCTTGGCCCTTGCGGATCACTAGCCTCTCCAGCCAGTGTGCCCGCAGCTTGGCCTGCGCCTCACGCCAAGCGTCAAGCGTGGCGCGTCGGATCGGTGCCTCGTCGTCGTGATCTCCCTCGACGTGCTTGCGCAACAGACCCGAGATCCGCTCGTAGCTGGCAGGCTCTTCGTTCGCGTAGAGCTGGCGGAATAGGACGGCGACCGCCCTAACCGACTCTGCGCTGGGCAACGAGCTATCAACGGACGCCATGCCAGAGGGCTCGAACTCGACCTTGTAGCCGACCCCGCGCTGATTGAGCGCGCTGCTGCCGGCGAGCTCTTGCGTCGTGCTGACATAGCGCCGCAGCAGGCGAGCGTCCTCCTCTCCAACGGAGCGAGGCAGCATCGGGAACGTACTACCCGGGGGCAGGTCAAACACATAACCAAGGTGCTGAAACCGGCGACCGAAGATTTCATGGTCTACTTGCCCCGGCGGGACCTGCCGCGGACTTTCGCCCTCGCCGCGCCCACGCTGGCGCCGCCTGAAGCGCTCGGCATCGGCGCGCCCGAGCGCCGTCGTCGCATAGTCGTGGTGCTGCTGAAGTTCGGCGCCATTCCACAACGCGCCCGGATGAAGCGGTGGCCCGCCAGCGGCGCGCGAGCCGTAGCGCATTAGGCCTTGCTCGACAAGCTCGCCCATCATGCGGCCGAGCCCGTCCATGTCATGCTCGCTCACAAGGCCGCCGTCGCGGACGGCCTCGAACAGCGACCAACCATTCGCCAGGGCGTTCCGGCGCGCGGGGTCGTCTTCAAGCTCGACGAGGAAGCCAAGGAGCTCGGACGCGGACGGGAACGACATCGCTCTCGATGATCGCAGGGGCCGCGGTAGGCTTTCCGCCCATCGGCGACGCTGCCTTGGCCAGATCGGCCACCATGTCGGCGGTGGACCTTGATGAGCTCACCGACCGCGTAGTCCAGGGGCCCGCCTCGACCCGCTCGAGGCCCTGCTAGGGGCCGCGGCAGAGCGAGGGGTGAACCGGCATCCTGTGCGCGTGCCCTCTCGTGACGCGCTGAACTACTTCGAGCCCTACGAGCGACTACCGCCTGGGCATGAGAACCAGCTCACGCGGGCTCTCTTGGTGGTGCTCAAGCTTTCGCCGATGGCGCACGCATCCTGGCTGCGGCGGGTCGATCCGTCGTTGGCGCTGGCCGAGCTGCCGTCGGCGACACTTACTACCCAGTCCAGGGCGATCCGCTCTGGTGGAGACCAGGCTGGCGACCCGGAGGGCCCACGGGTGCTCTCCGTGTTCCTGGGCCCCGAGGTCGCGCAGACCGACGGGGTAGTGCGCGAGTCGGATCGCGGGCAGGTGTTGGACGCGATCCTCGACTACGACGGCGAGCTCGTCGTGGTGGTCGAGAACAAGATCGCCGAGGCTGACCACTGGCAGTCGCTAAGAATCAACCTGGGCACCCAGAAGGCGCGCCTAGACACAGCTCAGTTCCCGGTGTCCTGGCGGGACGTCCTCGAGGACTTCATGCGGCTGCTCGAGCGGGACCTGGTTTCAGGCGCCGAGCGGAGCGTGCTCGAGGACTTCATGGACTACGTAGAGCGTCACTTCGGCGGCCTTGGCCCATCGCGGACGTTGGCCTTGTGCCGGGGGAATCGCTACCGGCAAGAGCGTCGCCTGCGGACGTTGCTCACGGAGGTGACGGGGGCCGAGACGCAGGTTCGCCGGTCAACAACACTTTGGAGCTCGCTGCCCTTCGTCGAGCTGTCCGGCGCTGTCGTCAAGTACGCCTATCTGCACATGGCCGAGGAGGACGCGGTCGGGCTGATCCTGTTTCCAGCCGAAACGCTGGGGCAGGCCAGGGCGCTCTACACCGATCATGCCGCCGTCGAGCGGCTGCTGGCCCTGCGAGAGCGCGGCTGGAGGCTGGAGCCCAACTTCCACTTCGGATACATGCAGCGGGGCTTTGCGTGGGTCCCCACCGAGCTGGGCCTCGAGGATTACGTCGCCCTCTGGCTCAGAGAGATCGGATCGTCCGGAAGCGTCCCGAAGGAGGCTTGGCCTCAATACCTAGCCTGGCTCCGTACAGAGGGAGTGATGGCAGAGCGCTACCAGGAGACGTTCGACCGAGCGTTCACGCATACGGATCGCGAGAGCGCGACGCCGCGGCCGGGCCTTCGTCTGACTCGCACCTGGGCGATCGCAGACGCAGAGCGCCTCGACACCGAGCGGCGGCTCGTAATCGAGGTCCGCGCGGCGATCGAGGAAGCGCTCCAAGCGCTCGGCGAGCCAAGCGTGGCTGTGGGCGCGACCGGCTAGGGCCTCTCGGCTGGGAGCGCTGCGAACGCTCGGGCCGACCTTGCGGGCGCCTATGGCGGTGGGCCAGGAGCGTGGCCAGCCTACTTCTCGTCGCGGTCGTCGCCGCTCTCGAGCGCGCCAGCGCCCGTAGCGCTCGCCGACGTTGGCGATCGCCGCGGCGCGCTCCTCCACGCCGAGTTCGGGCAGGCGCTCGAGCAGCTCGGCGACCTCGGTGCGCACCGCGGCCTGCTCGCGCTCGCGCTCCTCCCGCTGCTCAGCGAGCTTCTCGCGCAGAGAACCGAAAATCTTTTTCAGGGTCCGTAAGACGAAAGACGGCGCGCCGCTGGCGGTGCTTGGCTTAGGCTCTCGTGAGGTCGGTCGCTCGCCCTCGCAGAAGGCTGCTCGGCGCCCGTCATCTCCGCACCCCAAGGAGTCGCATGTCGCAGGACTACGAAGGCCAGCTCGAGCTCACCTGGACCAACAAGCATCTGCGACTACTCGCCGATGAGGACGGGCGCTACCAGTGGGTCGAGCCCTCGGACTACCGTGTCGCCGAGGTGCGCCTCCTGCACAACGCCGGCACGGTGGGCGATGTGGCGCCCGACTCAGAGCGCGCCCGCGACAGCCTGCTGATCCGCGGCGATGCTCTTTCTGGCCTCCACGCTCTCGCCGCGCTGCCCGAGTTCGCCGAGGAGTACCTCGGCAAGGTCCGCCTCGCCTACCTCGACCCGCCCTTCAACACCCAGCAGTCGTTCCTCCACTACGACGACAACCTCGAGCACTCGGTCTGGCTGACGATGATGCGCGACCGCCTCCTCCAGGTGAAGAAGCTCCTTGCCCCGAATGGCTCGATCTGGGTCCATCTGAACGATGACGAGATGCCCTACTGCAAGGCGCTCATGGACGAGCTTTTCGGGCGTGACAACTTCGTCGCGACCGTCGTGTGGCAGAAGAGGTACTCAAGGGATAACCGCCCAGCCATTGGACCCGTACACGACTACTTGCTCGTCTACTCGCCGAGCGGCGACGCCTGGAAGCAGTCTCGGAATCGCGTGCCTCGAGTAGCGGCTAAGGAGTACCGCAACCCAAACAACGATCCCAAGGGGCCATGGAGACCCGTGCCGATGGATGCTCAAGGGCATCGACCGAATCAGATGTACGACATCGTCACGCCAGCTGGGGTCACCCAAAAGCCGCCTCGTGGTCGCTGCTGGAGCATGGTAAGAGAGCGCCTCGACGAGCTTCTAGCCCGCGGCGACGATGATCCGCCCTCACGCATCGGTCGGATCTACTTCGGGAAGGACGGTCGAGGCCGACCGAACGTGATCAGGTATCTCAGCGAGGACGAGGGTCTCGTCCCTTGGACGTGGTGGCCGCACGACGAAGTGGGTCATACAGACGAGGCGAAGAAAGAGTCTCTAGCGCTCACGCTGGAAGGAGAGGCCTTCGACACTCCGAAGCCCGAGCGACTCCTCCAGCGCATCCTGCAGATCGGCTCCAACCCGGGCGACATCGTGCTCGATCCATTTCTTGGCTCGGGCACGACGGCTGCCGTGGCGCAGAAGATGGACCGACGCTTCGTCGGCATCGAGCGCAGTCGCAGCAACATCGAGAGCTATGTGCTGCCTCGGCTACGGAAGGTCGTCGCCGGCGAGGACCGTGGCGGCGTCACCGAGGCCGTTGACTGGCAGGGTGGAGGAGGCTTCCGGATCTTCGATGTCGGTCCAACCATGTTCGCCGAGGACGAGGGTCTGGTCGTCCTTGCCGAGTGGGCGGCCGGGACAGAGCTCGCGCGCGCGACCGCGGCGCAGATGAGCTTTGCCTACGAACCCGACGGCCCCTTGTGCGGCCGCAAGGGGCGCCAGCGCCTCGCAGTGATCGACGGGCTCGTGAGCCCCGAGGTCGTCAGGCTCCTGCTCGATGTCATCGCCCCCGAGGAGCGCCTCGTCGTGGCCGGCACGAGCCTCGATCCCCAGGCCGAGCAGGAGCTCCGCAAGACGCGCCCAGGCTCGCGCGCGCTCAAGATTCCCGGCTCGATCCTCGTCTCCTACGCCGACGCCTTCCGCTGGCAGCCGCTGGTTGCGACGCCGACGACTGCCGCCGCGGATCCGGTGGCCGGCAACGGCACTGGCCTGACGGATGAACCGGAGCCTGCGCCGCTTACCTCGGATGCGCCGTCCGCCGAGGTGAGCGCATGACCACCGCCACAGTCTCTTCCGACGAAGAGGCGTACCTCGAAGAGGTCGAGGCGCGGCTCGAGCTGCGCGACCCGAACAAGCAGGCGGTCAGGACGCTCGGGATCACGCTCCATTGGCACGAGGAGGTGCAGGGCAAGACTGAGCCCTTCGAGGGCGTCATCGACGCGGCCACCGGCGTCGGCAAGACTTACATCATCGCCGCGGCGATGGAGTCTCTGGCCAAGCAGGGCACCCGCAACTTCGCGGTCATCGCGCCCGGCAAGACGATCCTCGAGAAGACGATCGACCAGTTCACGCCCGGCCACCCCAAGAGCCTGCTCGGTGGCATGGAGACCGAGCCCGTCCTCGTCACCGCCCAGAACTTCAACTCGCCGGCGATGCGGGCGGTGATGGACGACCCCGCTCAGGTCAAGCTCTACATCTTCACCGTCCAGGCGCTCACAAGCCCCGAGCGCAATCCCGAGGGGCGAAAGACGCGCAAGTTCCAGGAGGGGCTCGGCCGAAACTTCTACGACCACCTCGACAGCCAGGACGATCTGATCGTCTTCGCCGACGAGCACCACTGCTACTACGGCGAGAGCTTCTCGAAGGCAGTCCGCGGCCTCACCCCGCGGGCGATCGTCGGCCTCACCGCCACGCCGCACAAGAACACGAAGCCCGAGGAGATCATCTACCGCTACCCGCTCGCGGCGGCGATCGCGGACAAGCTCGTCAAGACGCCGGTCATCGTCGGGCGCAAGGACGACCTCACCGATGACCTCACCAAGCTCCGCGACGGTGCGCGGCTGCTCGAGGCCAAGCAGCAGGCGCTCAACCTCTACTGCAAGCAGGAGGTCAAGCCGCCGGTCAACGCGGTGATGCTCGTGCTCGCGCAGTCGATCGCGGAGGCCGAGCAGGTCGAGCGCATCGTCCGCGACAAGTCCTTCGCCGGGGGCCGCTTCTCCGACTCCGTCCTCGTCGTCACCTCGAAGAGCCCCGACGATGATCTGAAGCGCCTCGCGGAGGTCGAAGACCCGGCGAGCGGGGTCCGCATCCTGATCTCCGTCAACAAGCTCAAGGAGGGGTGGGACGTCAAGAACGTCTACGTGATCGCCTCCCTGCGGGCGCTCGTCTCCGACATGCTCTCCGAGCAGACCCTCGGCCGCGGCCTGCGGCTTCCCTTCGGCGCCTACACCGGCTGGGAGCTCCTCGACACCCTCGAGGTGCTGGCGCATGAGCGCTACCGCGAGCTGCTCAAGAAGGCGGGGGTCATCAACCAGGGCTTCGTGGACCACCGCACAGTCATCGAGACGCGCCGCAATGCCCAGGGCGAGGAGGTCGAGGTTCCAACCGAAGTCCCGGTCGGGGTCGACGTCGTCGACGAGCTGCCCGAGGCCGGCGGCCCTGATGGGGATGGCCTCGGCGGCACAGGCGGCACAGGCGGGGGCGTCGGCGGCGGGCTCGAGACCGGCTCCGGTGGGGTACGAGTCGGGGCGACGGAGGACCGCCAGACGCAGGTCGAAGCCGAGGTCGAGGCGGCGATCGAGCTGCGCCCGCGGGATGACCTTCCGACGCTCGAGATCCCGCGTCTCGTGATGAGCGCGGTCAAGAGCTCCTTCCACCTCTCCGACATCACCGACCTCACTTCCTTCCGCGAGCTCGGGCGCAAACTCGCGCTCAATCCCGCCGACGAGCTCGTCCGCCAGCGCCTCGGTGCTCGCATCACCGGAAAGGGTGCGTCCCGGGCAACGCAGCTCGCGACCACCAGCGCTGTCGACGCGGTGCGCTCAGAGGCTCAGCAGGTGTCGCTTGCTGACAGTCGTGATGCTCTGATCGAGGGAATCCGCTCGGCGCCGGTGGTCGCAGCCCGCGCCGGCCAAGGGCAGGCGGCAGCCAGGCTCGCCGATGTCTTCATCGAGGGCATGGGAGCCAAAGCCGAGACGATCTTGAGCAGCTATCTGACCCGCGCCGGCGACCGGCTCGTTGAGCTCGTGAACACAGAGCACCGCCGCTTCCTCACCAAGCCGAGCTACGAGGAGGTGGTGGAGCTCGAGCGACTCGCTCCCACCCGTATCGGGCGTTCCGAGACGAGCACCGACCGCTACGGCCAGTTCAAGAAGCCCACCGGCTACACGGGTTGGCAGCGCTCGATGTACGACCAGGTCTGGTTCGACTCGAGCACCGAGCGCGAGCTCGCGAACGCCCTCGATTCCGAAGCCGCGATCTCCTTCTGGGTCCGTCTGCACATCAAGGACCTGCCGATCCTTTGGCAGACCGGCCGCGACTACAACCCCGACTTCATCGCCGTCGAGGCATCAAGCGAGCACTGGGTGATCGAGGTCAAGGCCGATAAGGACATGACCTCGGACGCGGTACAGGGCAAGCGCGAGGCCGCGATGCGGTGGGCCAACCATGTCACCGACAGCCCTGAGGTCGGCGTCGTCTGGCGCTACCTGCTCGTCTCGGAGACCGACATCGCTGAGGCCCGCGGCGACTGGGCAGCGCTCAAGCGCGCTGGCGGGTACTAGGTGCGTTGCTCCGTTCGGGAGCAACGCCGAGGTGCGATCCCTCGCTTCTCTCACGCGATCGGAACTTCTTGTCTTGCCCGCGCGACGCAGATGCCGTCCTTCACGACGTAGAGCTCCACGTAGTGCTGGCCCGCGTACTTCGTGGGCTCGATCTTCATCGCCTTGAGACCGTTGTTGTCGGGCGTGATCTCGCCTCGCAGATGACCAGCCCTAGTCGCTTCTGGTCCTGTGTTCTTCACCTTCCAGTAGACGTCGAACGGCTGTGCCACGGTGGTCGAGCGTAGCTCGAAGACGAGAGTGCGGAACTTCTCCAACGGACTCCGCGATGCGATCGGGCCGTGCCGGAAGCCTTTCTTGGGACGCACACGAGCATCCATCGACACGCCGTGGGTGAGTATGGTCGGGATCTCGAAATCTCTGTAGAGATCTTGCTCACCCGGTGCAAGGATGGTCTGGGTCGAGCGATGCTTCGGAGCCGGGAACCGCTTGCCGAATAGGTCGCGCCAGAGTGCGAAGCTTTGAGCTTCATCAGGCTCGTTGTAGGCCTCCCGCGATCGCCTGGCCAAGCTTTCCACCTGGCCGACGAAAACAGGCCAGTCAGTGTCGCCCAGGCGTAACTCGGCTGAGCAGGTTGGCTCCTCCAAGTAGGGGGCCTCCGAGAACTGAGCGCTCCAGGCGGCAAGATCCTCGAGCAGGAGTACCAGCGCGGTCGGTAGATCGGTGTAGGCGCCGGAGTCTCTCTCGTCAGCAAGATCAGCAAGCATGGTGCTCAAGATCACCGACTTGATAGCCGGGCGCCTCTTGTAGTCGCGCAGGTACTTGCACAGTCGGATGGTCGGGACGAGCAGGTTGCAGGCATGTGCATCTCGCCTCAGCAGCCACTCGGAGTATCCGTCGGGATCTGTCCCTTCCCATTCGCCCGTCTCCGTGTTGCCGATCTCGAGCCCGTTACCTCGGGTGACGCAGGGGACTACATCGAGATGGAACTCACCCGCGTATTCGAGGGTCACGCATCGCGTCTTCTGCCGCACCAGATCGGCATGGGGAGCACTGGCCCGCAAGGCAGCCTCAATGGCGTTGAGCATGTCCGCCACCGTCTCGAACCGATCTGCGCACTCCACGAGAAGGTCGGCATCGAAGCCGCGGCGATCGTCGATTGGGTTGATGATCGTCTTCTGAGCGAACGAGCCCTGGGCGCGAGCGTCAACGACTTCGAGCCGATCCTCGTCAGTCGCTCGAAGCACCCGCCCGATCGTCGCGCTACGGTCGCGGAGCGTCTGCAACCGGCCGGGACTCAGGTTGACGACTTGATCGAGGAAGCGCTTGAACTCCGTCTCGAACCTCATCCTTCACCTCGCGTCGAACCGGGATCTAGAATCGTCAATGGCACCCTTCTAGATGATGCACCCTCACGTAGACGGAACACGCTCCTCTCGCCAATCCAGGCCCTTCTTCGCTGGCGTCGTGCTTTCCTCGACGATCGAGGTTAAGGCGTGAAGAAGGTTCTCTCCATCGATGGGGGTGGTATCCGAGGCGTCCTCCCAGCGTCATTCTTGGCCACTGTCGAGGACTCCTTGGGGGAGCCGGTTGTCGACTACTTCGACCTGGTGGTCGGCACTTCGACTGGCGGCATCATCGCGCTGGGACTTGCGGCAGGACTCCCAGCCGAGCAGATCCTCGACCTCTACGTACGGCACGGGCCCTCTATCTTCAAGGGGCCGCGTCTGCCCAAAGGCATGCGGCATTGGGCGCTAGGAAAGTACGACGACAAGGGACTTCGTGCGGCCCTTGAAGACGTCTTCGGATCTCGCCGACTCGGCGACAGCCAGACGCGAGTGGTCGTCCCTTCCTTCAACGTCGACTCAGGCGAGGTCCATATCTGGAAGACGGCCCATCACCCTCGGCTCGAGCGTGACTATGTCGAGCCGATCATTGAAGTAGCGGTAGCGACCGCCGCCGCTCCGACAATCTTCCCGATGCACCTCACCGCCAATGGGGCTCCGCTGATAGACGGCGGCGTGTTCGCCAACAACCCTGTTGGACTGGCGGCAGTCGAAGCGATTGCCGTACTGGGCTGGGACAGCGCGGACATCGCCTTGCTCAGCCTCGGGTGCGGGACAGAGGCGTTGAGTGTGGGCCATGGGCGACGACGAAACCTAGGGCGGATCTACTGGGCGAGCAAGCTGGCCGACACCTTTATGGCCGCCCAGTCATCATCATCCCTTGGCACGGCGCAGCTCCTTGTCGGACACGGCAACGTATTCAGAAGCAGTCCGACGCTGCCATCCGGTCGCTACGGGTTGGACGTCGTGAAGGAGATCCCGTCCCTACGTGGGCTTGGCGATAGTGCGGCGCGCACCTCCCTTCCCGAGCTGAGACGTAGGTTCTTCGACTCGAAGGCAGAGCCCTTTAAGCCCTACAGAGAGCTAACCGCCTGATAGGCCTGCCGCGCATTGTCCCGCCCCCGGTTCACCGGACACTTCTGTGGTGAACGCGACGATCATGCCACGAGCGCCTGACGGATCAGGTGCTCGCGAGCCTCGATCGGGGTCTGGTAGCCATGACGCTCGAGCAGCC
>Ga0136615_10001975_pt1 | contig 10096 bp, 12 predicted proteins | sample AntDrymUQ2882206_2_FD_106647 | JGI IMG/M metagenome (GOLD analysis project Ga0136615, IMG submission 106647) | Polar desert sand microbial communities from Dry Valleys, Antarctica - metaG UQ288 (22.06) | ecosystem: Environmental > Terrestrial > Soil > Desert | place: Antarctica: Dry Valley...
GACGAGCTCAACACCACCCCGCCCCGCATCCCCGGCGACCACCGCCCCATCACCTACAAGATCAAAACAGCCTGACCAACCTCAACTGTGATCTTCACTCAACTTCCGGAGGTCTGAGCCTGGATTTTTCACCGGGGTGATGGGCTTGTCTCCTGAATTACAGGATTGCCATTTTGATCATGGTTTCCTGTTCGTGGGTAGGGTCGGGGTCCGACTGTCGCGTCGGGGCGCCGGGTTCCACGCTCCGGGCGGGGGTCCTTCCATGATCGTCGGGGTAGGAGGTGGTGGTCAGATCGGCGCGGGCAGCGCCTTGACCGCCCGCCAAGCGTTGATCAGGTCGTCGATCCAGGGCCAGCCCGCACGCAGGTGCAGCCATCGTGTGCGTTGCCCGCGGGTCAGCCGGGCGGGGGAGGTGCAGCAGCCGGTAGCGCAGCAGTTTCGGGGCCGCGTCACGGAGCTCACCGGCGGGCAGGGCCAGGTGTCGGAAGCAGGCCAGCAGGTTCGCGGCCAGGGCCACGACCTGGGTCCAGGCCACGTTGATCGCCCAGCGCCGCGAGGGCCAGCGGTTGCGGCCGAGGTCTTTGGCCTGTGTGACGTCGTTCTCCACGTGGACGTGGGAGCGGTGCCGCGCGTCGAGCCAGGGGATCTGCCCGACCTTCGCGTTGAGGGCGATCAGCTGGTAGCGGCGCCCGAGCTTCTTCTCCCGCTCGGTGGCCCGTTTGCGGTAGCGGGGGCGGGGCGGTTCGTCGCGCACGATGACCCGCAGCCCGGGGATCTTGTCGTGCCAACCCCTGAGGTCGAGCAGCCCGGTCACCTCGGCGACGAAGGTGTCGGGCACGAGGTCGCCGTTCTGGTCGATCCCCGCCGTCCACGCGCCGGTGGACAGCCGCGCGATGGCGTCGACCTCCTTGTCCGTGCACGACCAGCCCACCGAAAACTCCCAGGACCGCCCCGGTACCCGCCGCCGGCGGCGATATGTTCGAGCAGCTGGTGGGAGAACCCGGCCCCGTCCAGGCGCACCAGCAGCCGGCGCCGGAACGGCCCTGGCAGCCGGGACACCGCCCGCTCGAGCAGGGCGATGTTGTCCGCGGCGCAGTTCGAGGTCGCGTTGCCCGGGCGCGGATCGAGAGCCAGCACATCGTCGGTGTTGTCACAGGTGGCCAGGTTCGCCGCAGTTCCCGACACCACCCTGGTCGGTGGGTTGGGCGTTCTCCTTGTCCGAGGCGGCGAACACGACCGAGGCGTCCAGGTCCACCACCGTGACTCCGGTCAGCTCCCTCCCGGCCACCCGCAGCCACGGGAATCCCTCCGGGCGGGAGGCCAACAACCCCCACCAGCGCCGCCGAAACGAGGTCACCGCCGCGTTCACCCGGGCCAGCTGCACCTCCCCGACCTCCGACAGGGCCCGCCACACCGTGGATGTGGAGGCCACCGGCCCGGTCACCGGCCCGGTCACCGGCCCCAGGTGGCGCAAGCCCTGGAAGTCGCTGATCGCCTCACCACCCAGGATCTGCGCCACCGCCATGTCGATCAGGACCTGACCGCGGTCATAGACCGGGTCGAACCCCCGCCGCGCCATCGCCGTCGACAACCCAGCGCGCAGCCCGCTCCGCTCGGCCAGCAGCCGGATCGGCAACGCCCCGGCGAACCCGACCAGGCGATCATCATCGCCGACGAGCTCCAGCCGGTCGGCCCATGAACTACCTTGCACGGAAGAGGTGCACCTGCCTCAGTCAGACTACGATCGTTGAGAAATCGCATTCTGCCTGCTCACGTGCACCTCGCCCCATCTGGACCGAGATCACACTCGGCGTGTCGTCAACCCGGTGAAAGACGGAGGCCAGCTTCCGTGTCGAGGTGGTCGGTCAGGCTCCGGGGCGCTCGTCGAGTAGCTGGCGCAGGTGATCGGTGGTGGCGCGGAGGTCACGCTCCCACCGTTCCTCAGCCTGGTCTCGGGCCTGTTCGGCGGCATCGAGCTGGTCGATGACCCATTGCCGTGCGAGCACGCTCGGCTCGACGCCGCGGGCCTCGGCGAGCCGGCGGAGCTGCTCGATCCGCTTGGCGGGCAGCCGCAGCCCGTAGACCGGGTGCGTCCCGCCCGCTCGACGACGGTAGGGCAGCTCGATGTCTCGGGTGGCCTCGGCGGCGATCCTGTCGAGGGCGCTCCGTCTCCTCTTGCCGCGCAAGTTCACACGATCGAGGTTGAGCGTGACGTACTTGCCAGGCGTTGCTCGTCCTCCTTACATGTGGTTGCTGGTTGGGTCAGCGGACGAGGAGGGATGTCTATATCAGGGGATACATGCGCTGTTCATGCGGTTTGTTGCCCAGTTCGGCATCTGGACCGATCGTGTCGGGCAACGACGTGAAGATGCCTTAGGAAGGGAGCTACATGAACGCTGTCGAGACAATCAAGAACATCCTCGCTTCGGAAATATTTGTTGAGATCCCGCCCAGTCAGATGAACGTGAATGACAGCCTTCGCGACGTCTTCGGTCTCGACTCGCTTGGCTTCGTTGAATTGCGCGTACAGTGTGAGGATATGTTTGGTATCACAATCTCCGACGACGACTTCAGTCCAGAGAATTTCTCCACGATTAGCAACGTCGTCGCGCTCGTACAGCGGCTCGTAGAGGCTAGTGGCCAGGGCGTCCCTGCGGCCTCCGGCAGAGATTCATGACCACTCGGCATCCGGGTCAACACAGAACGGGGCAGGCCTTGTCGACAACCATCAACGGCGCACTCGCCGCCGAGGACTTGCAAAGTTTGCTATTCAGTCAGCACACGCACTTCGACCACTACCGCCGCCAGCCACTTCCTTTCGCCTGCGTCCGGGCCAGCGGCATCGAGATCGACGCCGTGGAGCTGACGCCGGACCGGAACGGTGAACTGCTCTCGCTGCTCGACGCCAGCGGTGGTTACGGCAGTGCGAGCCTCGGCGCAGGCCACCCTGCTGTGCAGCGTTCACTGAATCGAGCCCTCGCCGAAGTCGGCTACGTGACCGACGAGATCGGCTCATTGGAACGCGCCCGCCTGCTGCAACGGCTCTTCGGGGAGAACGGGCTGTGGAGAGAGCAGTTCCCAGATGACCAGTACCGCGTCAGTGGCCGCAACTCAGGGTCGGAGGGTATGGAACTGGCACTGCGCCTCGTGCTCGAATCCCGGTTCGACAGCCGGCGGCTACGGTACCGGCCAGGACGTGAGCAGCGCAACACCATCCTTGCCTTCGAAGGGGCCTGGCACGGCTGGACCCACGGCCTGCTGCCACTGTTGAATCGGCGGCACTATCGGGTCGGGCTTCCAGTGCCCGCCCCTGAGAACGACTACGGCGTCCGTGTGGAGCACATCCCCTTCGGCGATCCCACAGTGATTCGAGACTACTTCGCTGAGAATTCCGACAGGCTGCTGGCGGTCTTTATCGAACCAATCCAGGGTGACGCCGGCATCCTACTCCCTCCGCAAGGTTACCTGCGAACCGTCGCCGACCTGTGCGTGAGCAATGAGGTCTTGTTGGTCGCCGACGAGGTATTGACGTTCGCTAAGAGCGGTCGCTTCTTCGCCATGACCGATGACGGACCAGTGCACACCGACATCACTGTCATCGGCAAGGGTCTCGGTATGGGTGTGCTGTCGACGTCGATGGTGATCGCCCGCCGCGAGCTGGGCGTACGGAGTTCTGGCACGGTGGCGACCTCAGATCTGCGGCCTCTGACCTGCGCCTTGATCAACGACGGTCTCTCGTACTTTATGGAGAACCGGTTGCTCGAGCACTCCGTGGCCTTGGGTCGCCATCTTATTCGGAAGCTGCGGAACGAACTCGTCGAGCAGTTTCCCGACATTTATTCGGCGAGCAGGGGAATCGGCGTGATGCACGGTGTCGAGCTCACTGATAAGGCGGCGGCGAAGTTGGACTCGCTACGGATCTCGTTGATCAGGGCTGGCACCTACGTCGAGTTCATGGCCGGAGCTGGCAAGCGGTCCCACGGGCTGCGCTACGTCCACCCCACCTTGCGTATTGTGCTGCCGCTGATCACTACTTTCGAACAGACCGACGCCATAGCCTACCGACTGCGGGAAGGCACCCGGTTGTTCCAGCAATCGTTGTGACGGGCATAGCTCAGCGGCCGTGGTGGCACCGCGTGGAACACGTCGACACCGACGCCTCCGGGATTGTGCACTTTTCCCGATACGCCTCGTTGCTAGAGACCGTGGTGTTGGATTTTCTGGAGACTTCCGGCGCGGGACTCGCGGTGCTCGCCGAACACGGGCTCGAATTGGTTGTTACCGAACTGCGAATCAAGTACGTGAATTCAGCCCGATATCTCGACGTGCTCTTCGGCGGTGCCGTCATCGACCACGTTGGTGGCGCGCAGTTTCGTAGTGGCGCGACGCTCTACCGGGAGGAGGCCATCGGCGCCTGTACCAAGCTGGTCACGGGAAGTCTCACCTTCGGCACGGTGCGGAGGGCCAGCGGGACTCCGGCGGCACTGCCGGCAGTCGTCCGTAACACCTTGAAAGGACTTTTCGCAGATGCAGAACGACACGCTTCAAGCTAGCCGTACCCTCGGCTTCTCCGAGATAAAAGAGTGGTTGCGGCACCGTCACCCGATGATCTATATCGACCGGATCGTTGACTATGAGCCAGGGGTCTTCCTGAAGAGTCTGCTGTCGGTCTCCGGCGGTCTGGACAGCATTGCCGGACACTTCCCGGAACGGGCGATCTTCCCCGGCAGTCATTTGATGCAGGCGTTTGCCCAGTCTGGCATCATCCTTTACCAATTGAGCACCTGGCGTCTCGCAGATGACGAAATCACCCTTATCGGTTCGGTGAAGTCGCGGTTCACCAAGATCGTGGTGCCTGGCGACCAGGTGATCTTCAACCTGCGCATGGACCGGTTGTATGGCAACACCTTCTTCTTTTCCTCGACGGCCACAGTGGACGATCGGCAGGTCGCTGCGTTCAAGGGAACTCTCACCCGTACGAAGATCAGCGAACTCGGACGGCAACTGTGGTGAGCATTCCGTCGCCTCATGCCCCTCACGTCACCGGGATGGCCTGGAGCACCCCACTCGGGACTGAACTCGACAAAGTGTGGTGCCAGCTGCTGGAAGGCGCGAGCGGGGTCGGCCCGACCCCGTCCTCTTATCCGCTGCGCACCAGGCTGACGGCGACCGTGCCAAGCCTGCCGCTGGACGAAGCGCCGGATCAGCGGCAGCTCGCGCTTGCGGTGCGCACTCTGCAGGCCGCGTTCGCGGACGCTGGCCTGGCGCCCGAGAACTCCGCCGTCACGCTCGTCCTGGGCACAAGCTACGGCGGGCACCTGGATATCCCATTCACTAGTTCGCTGGAGTGGTGGGCGCGTTCCAGCGCGGAGCGCGTCGGTCACCCCCATCGGCCGATCACCGTCACTACGGCCTGCTCGGCCGGTGCGGACAGCATCCTGCTCGGAGCGGAGCTGATTCGCAGTGGGCACAGCGAGATCTGCGTTTGCGGTGGAGTGGACGTGGTGACGTCAGCCAAACGGCTCGGGCACTCAGCGTTGGGCACTATGAGTAGCCACGGCTTGCGCGCATTCGACGAGGACCACGACGGGATGGTGCTGGGTGAGGGGGCAGCCTTCTTAGTGCTGGAATCGGCCGCCTCGGCACATGCCCGCAAGGCCCGTGTGTGGGCACTCCTGAGTGGTACCGGTTCCTCCAACGACGCCGCAGGAATGACCGCCCCTGACCCCTCGGGAGAGAGCGTGGTTCTGGCGGTGAGTCGTTGCCTGGCCGGCAGCGGATTCGGCGCGGCGGACGTCGCTGTTGTCAGCGCACACGGTTCAGGCACGACGGTGAACGACGCGGTCGAGGCCACCAGCCTGACGACGTTGTTCTCGGGTACCGACCTCGGACCAGTCGTCTTCGGCACCAAAGGAGCGCTCGGGCACAGCCTCGGCGCCACTGGCGCCATCGAGGCGATCACGGTGATCATGGCTCTACGGGACTGCACCGTGCCTCCGATACACGGTCTGCGCTCTCCCGTGCCTGATCTCTCACTTCGCCTGCCAATCGGCCGGCCTCTGTCCTTCTCTGGGGACGCGGGTATCAGCCTCACCCTCGGTTTCGGCGGGTTCAACACGTGCTTGCTGTTCACAAATACTAGAGTCGATCATGAGTGATCGACCAACGCCGGTCAGTCCGCCGCTGGCAGTGATCGGCTTCGGTGAGGTAAGCACGACCGATCCGGCGGAGTTCTCCCGCAACGGGCCATCGTTCTTCGCCGACCCAGTGGCCTGGTTGGTCACCGCTGCCGTCGAACAGGCGCTCGGACGGTGCCGCGAGGACGTGCTGACGGTAAGCGACAACATTGGGGTCCTCGTGGTGAGCGAAGTGTGCACCCTGGAGACCATGCGGTCCATCGCCCGCGCGGCGACGCGGGGCCGGATTTCGCCGCTGCGCTTTGCCGGCGCGAACCCCGGATCGCTGGCAAGTGTGGTCTGCATCAGATGGGGTTTCCGGGGGCCGACGCTGACCCTGTCCATGAGCCACGCTGCCGGTGTCGAACCGGCCGTGATCGTCGCCGGTTCCTGGTTGCACTCCGGGCAGGCAGGCTATGTCGTGCTCGGCTCGCACTACCTCCACAACGGGAAGTTGCACATAGCCAGATGCGTGATCATCCGCGGGACCAGCGACACCGATTCCGACGACGCGGAGCACATTTCCAGCCTGTTAACCCAGCCCGTGATGACCTTCAAGTCGCCGAAACCGTGAGCGGAGCCGCTACGTGATCACAACGGATCCGAAGACGAGACTGGACGCCAGTGAGGTTGCCCACTTCCTGGCCCGGGCGGTCGACGCCAACGGGTCACGGCCAGCGGCGAACGGCGGCGCGTCGCTGGACGATGTCATCACCGACTTGGCAAAGTTGGGGCTTCCACCGGGCGGCGTGGTGATCCTCGCCCTGTCCAACGGCGTCCACCTGGTGACCCAGTACTTCGCCGCGCTGCTCCTTGGCCTGGTTCCCCTGGCGATTTCCCCCGCCATCCCCTCGGCTAGGATCACCGAACTAGCACGGCATCTGGGTGCCCACGCGCTCGTCGCCGCTCGACTCGACCCCGCCAGGTACAGCACCCGCACCGCATACCGTGTCGGCTCCGGACGGGCGGTACTCCTCCCCGGGCAGGACGGGACCGCGTACCAACCGGGTGAGGTTCTCATGCTCACCTCAGGCACTTCGGGCATGTTCAGCGCCTGTGTCCATCACGTCGATTCCCTGTTGCGCAATGCGCGGCGGCACGCCGAGTCCGTCGGCCTGCGCGCCGAGGACGTGCTTCTGGTAAATCTGCCGTTGTACTACTCTTACGCGATCGTCGCGCAGGCTTTCGCGGCAGCGGTGTCCGGAGCTCGGCTGGTCGTGTCGGGGCCGCCTTTCGCACCGGCCTCCTACCGCTCGGCGATCAGCGCGCACGGCGTGACCTCCTCCTCGGTCACCCCAATGATCGCGCGCATGCTGCTGGCGCAAGGGGAACCCTTGCCACCGACGCTGCGCATGCTGACGGTTGGCGGTGACCGGATCGCGCCCGAGCAGGTCTCAGGGCTGCTTTCGCTGAACCCGAAGGGCGAGCTGTACATCACCTACGGCTTGACCGAGGCTGGGCCTCGGGTCGCCACGCTGGCGGCGCACCAGGAGCACGGCAGGCGACACTCCTCCGTCGGGTTGCCACTGACCGGAGTGCGGACGAGCCTCCGTGGGAAGGAAGCAGCGGAAGGTGAGCTGCTCGTCGCGTCCGACACCGTGCTGCTGCGCAAGGTCGGGGCGATTGCGCCTCACGCGCGCAAGACGATCGTCGGTCCCGGCGTGATCGCAACGGGAGACATCTTCCGCATTGACGGGGATGGGTACCTCTATTTTCGAGGACGGCTCTCGGACTTCGTCGTGGTGCGTGGGGAGAAGGTTTCGCTGTTATCCGTGCGCCAGGCCGCGCACGCGATCCCTGGGGTGCTCCGCTGCATACCCCGTGTTGAGATCGCCGAGGACGGCACCACCCACGTGGACCTCGAGGTATACGTGGCCGATCTCGACGGCGACACCGAGCAACGAATTCGGCGCGTGCTGAACTCCTTCCTGCTGCCCAGCGAACGCCCACGCCGGATCGTGGTGGGCGCCGCTGATCCGACCGTGTTCCAGAAATGAGACCGCGCGAACAGAGAGGTGAGAGTGATGGCGGCCGGGGCACAAATCCGACTGTTCTGCGTTCCGTACGCTGGCGGCTCGGCGCGGGCCTACTGGTGGTGGCGACAGACGATTGCCGACGGCATCGACGTTGTCCCATTGGAGTTACCCGGACGCGGGAGTCGGATTGCGGAGCCCTACGCGACATCGGTCACCGAGGCCGCAAGAGACCTTGCTCAGGAGCTACGAAAGAGATCGTCCGGCCAACCGTATGCGCTTCTGGGGCACAGCTTGGGCAGCCTCATTGCTTACGAGGCGGTCTGTCATCTCGAAGCAGCGGGATCTCCGCCTCCCGAGTTGCTCGTGGTGTCCGGCCGCAACCCACCGCACGCAAGAAACAAGTGGAGTGCGCGGGCCAGTCAGTTGTCTGATGACCGGCTGCTGGGTGAGTTGTCAGCGATGGGCCAAACGCCGCGCGGTCTCAGCTGCTCACTGGCCTCTCGTTTCTTCTTGCCCGTGATCCGCGCGGATCTGCGAATGGTGCAGGACTACCAGGCTAACTCTACTGCTCGCCAAATCGGCGCTCCGATACTGGTGTTCGCGGGCCGTGATGATCAGCTGACCGACTCTGAGATCCTGTCGGAGTGGGCACGTTACACGTCACTCGGCTGCCATGTCCGACAGTTTGATGGCGGCCACTTCTTCTTGTACGACCAAGTAGTCGAAGTGGCGGAGATAGTTCGCGCCAGACTGAGATCAGGTACTCCCACGAGGACGCGGGAGAGGTCTCAGTGAGAGGTTTCCTTCTGATCAGCCTCTCGGCGGCAGGGTTTGCCCTGATGCCGATATTCTCGCTGTACGCTTATCGTGACGGGCTCAACGTCACCACGCTGCTTTTCTTGCGATTCCTGATTGCTGCGGCAATCTTCCTGCCCTACGTATGGTGGCGCCGGGATTGGGGTCAACTAGTCGCCGTCGACGTGCTTTTTCTCTTCATTTTGGGCGGCGTGCTCTACGCGGCGCAGTCGACCCTGTATTTCTCGTCGGTCCAGCACATCTCACCGGCATTCGCCGTCCTCCTGCTCTACCTGTATCCGGGTCTCGTCGCGGTGACTTCGGCGGTGGTCAACAAGGAAATGCCTTCCGTGGTCGTGATGTTCTCGATCGTTCTGTCTTTCGCTGGAGTGGCGCTAGCGCTGGGCCGAATCGAATCGGGAGTGAGTTTCGTTGGAATTGTCGAAGCGGTGGGTGCTGCTATCGTTTACACGATTTATATCGTGTTCGGAGACAGGGTCGGTTTGACGATTTCACCGGTGGCTATTAGTGCATTCGTCTCGGTTTTCGCCGCGGCGTCCTTCGCGTTTTTCGGCGTTTTCTTCGGGCAGCTTCATTTCAGTTTCGCCGCCGTCGGCTGGTTGTCAGTGCTCGCGGTCGCCTTCGTGTCCACGGTGCTTGCTATCTTCTGTTTCTTCGCCGGGATGGAACTGGTCGGGCCGACCAAGGCGTCCATCGGCAGCATGCTGGAGCCGGTGGTTAACATCGTCGCCTCGGTCGTGTTGCTCGGCGCCAGCATGACCGCGATGCAGATGGTCGGAGCGGCGATGGTGTTGGCGGGGTCAATGCTGAGCCTGCTGTCCCGGGGGAACGCACCAACAAGCGCTGCCGTACACGAACCGGAGATCACAGCACGGTAGTAGAAGCTCTCAAAGTACAAGGACGCCGTAGCGGGTCCAGCGGAACTGGTGGTTAACTCCGTTCGTTGCCGGCTCGAAAGGGCTGACCGTCGAGGCTCCGTCGCCGTGACGGACGTGTCCATTCACAGGGCCGGTTGAGCTGGGCCGTTGAGCCGGGTTTGATCTCGGGGGGCGTGTCGGCGTGTCGGCTTGATCTCAGGGCCTTGATCGTCGATCATCTGGGTCGTGTCGCCGCCCGAGCAGCCCTCGC
>Ga0136615_10001976_pt1 | contig 10094 bp, 10 predicted proteins | sample AntDrymUQ2882206_2_FD_106647 | JGI IMG/M metagenome (GOLD analysis project Ga0136615, IMG submission 106647) | Polar desert sand microbial communities from Dry Valleys, Antarctica - metaG UQ288 (22.06) | ecosystem: Environmental > Terrestrial > Soil > Desert | place: Antarctica: Dry Valley...
CTGTGACGCGGGTTCTGATCATCGACGACGAGGCTCCGATCAGGCTGCTCTGCAGGGTCAACCTCGAGGCCGAGGGGATGGAGGTGCTCGAGGCGGGAGACGGATACGTGGGGCTCGAGCAGGCGCGGCAGGATCGGCCGGACCTCGTCCTGCTCGACGTCATGATGCCCGGCCTGGACGGGTGGGCCGTCGCGGCGAGCCTGCTCGCCGACCCGCGCACGGCGACCATCCCGATCATCTTCCTGACTGCCCGCGCGGAGTTCCGCGACCGGGCGCGCGGGCTCGACATCGGCGGCGTCGACTACGTGACGAAGCCTTTCAATCCGCTCGAGCTCGCGGCCCTCGTCCGGAGCCTCCTGAACCGGAGCGACAGCCGCGGGCGAGACGATCGGCGCGGCGAGAAGCTCTCTGCGCTACGCGCGTCGCTCGGCGCGTGAACAGCACCGTCGTCCCGCTTCAGCGCGCCGTCTGCGCCAGCAGGATCGCTGCCAGCACCACCGCACCTCCCAGCAGTTGCGGCGCCGTCAGCGCCTGGTCGAGCCAGACGTAGGCCACGAGCGTCGCTGCCACCGGTTCGAGCATCGCGACGATGCCCACCTTCGTCGCCGAGATGTGACGAAGCGCGGCGACGATCAGGACGAACGGGGCGAGCGTGCCGAGGAGGACGACCCAGGCGGTCAGGCTCCACAGCGGCAGCTCGGAGGCCGCGAGGTTGCCGAGTAACGAGACGTCGTCGCCGAGGAGCCGGCCGGGAAACCTCCAAACCGGCTGGACGACAGCCCAGAAGAGGGCCGCGAAGAGGAAGCCGTACAGGGAGAGCGAGAACGGATCCCGGCGGGCGACGGCATGCTCGCCGAGCAGGATGTAGAAGGCGAGGGTCAGCGCGGCGAGCAGTGCGGCGGCGATGCCCCAGCGATCGAGTGCGAGGCCGTTCCAGATCTGGACGACGAGGGCGAGCCCGGCGAGCGCAAGCGCGAGCGCCGCCCAGATGCGGTTGCGGACAGCCTCCCGCATGACGTAGCGCGCCCACAGTGCGACGAGGAGCGGGGCGAGGTACTGGATCAGGAGCGCGATCCCGATCGGGAGCCGCTGGATCGCGAGGAAGTAGAGGAGCTGCACAGCGGCCACGCCACCGATTCCGAACAGGGCCAGGAACGGCAGCTCGCGGAGCCTCACCCGGAGCGTTCGACGCGCGAAGAGGAGCAGCGCGAGAGCCAGGCCGATGAGCGCGCCCGTGGCGCGCGCCTGGGCGAGCTGGAACGACGAGAGGCCCGACTCGAGGATCACCTTCGAGACGGTTCCGTTGACGGCGAAGAGCGTGGCGGCCGTCCAGACCATCACGTAGCCGAGGAGGGGGCGCCGTTCGTGGACGCCGAGGTCGAGCGCCTGAGCCACGGCCGGCGACGGTACACGCGCCTCGCTCGTACACTGTCGGTTCTCGGGACGTGGCGCAGCCTGGTAGCGCACCTGCTTTGGGAGCAGGGGGCCGCCGGTTCGAATCCGGCCGTCCCGATTCTCTGCATCCACGCGCTTGCGTACTGGCGCGGTTGCGGTCGCACCAGGCGCCCGCTTGGGCCGGCTGGGCGCCACGCCGCCAGGATGCTCGTCGGCCAGCCCGACCGTGTCGACCCCGGGTACCGCCCGGCGATGATCCGTCCGGGTGCGGCACAGTACCGTGCGAAAACGCCGACGGAAGGGAGCCGAGAATGGGTGCGGTAGCGGACACGGAGCTGGCGATCTTCCAGTTGAAGATCAGCCTGGTTGGGACGTCGAAGCCGCCGGTGTGGCGGCGCCTGCTCGTCCCGGCCGATATCCGCCTCGACCGCTTCCACGTGGTGATGCAGGCAACGATTGGCTGGGAGGACTACCACATGCACGTCTTCACGAACGGCTCAGCCGAGTACGGCCTATGACTTCGGCGACGACTGGGAGCACGACATCGTTCTGGAGGAGGTACTAGGACTCGACGGCGTGTCGGAGTTCGATCCCGCCCACTTCGACGTGGACGAGGTCAACGGGGCGCTCGGCCCCGTGGGCGCCGAGCGCCGCTGAGCCCGGGCCGGGCCAATCCGCTGGTACCCGAAACCGCTTGGCAGGCTGAACCGTGGCACGGACTCAGGCCGTCTACTACCGCGACATCCGCGGCGTCGAGCCGGTCAATCGGTTCATCGAGGCGCTGTCGCCCAAGCCGGCCGCCAAGATTGATGACTACGTCGAGGAGCACCTGAACGGCAAGCCGCCAGACGCGCCACCGCCCGTGTACCCGATCACCTCACAAATCGAGGGCGGGCTGCGAGAGCTGCGTGTGCGCTTCGCCAACACCCGCTACCGCATCCTCTACCAGCGCTCCGGCAATCTGATCGTGCTTCTGCACGCGCTCGAGAAGGCGACCGAAGCGGTGCCAGACGCCGATATTGAGCTGGCCGGGGTGCGCATGGCCGACTTCAGGCGCCGCATGGACGTTGAACGCAGGATGCCGCCGCGGGCAGCGGGTAAAGATGCGCCGTCGAAGAGCCGGAAAGGAGTTGACGAGCTTATCTAAATGGATAAGCTTAGTTCCGTGGACACCAAAGCCAGCAACCGCATCAGTCCGAAAGGAACGCCTGCCGCCGTGGCGGCGAGTGGGCGTGCACGTCGCAGCGAGGAATATCGGGAAGCCCGCGACGAGTACGCCGCGGTCCGCGCGCTGCGCGAGAGGAACTGGATCGCCGCCCACATCCGCGAACGGCGCCACGAGCTCGATCTAACGCAGCAGGAGGTGGCCGAGCGCGCCGGCACATCGCACTCCTTCATCTCGAAGCTGGAGGGCGGTGAGCACATTCCGACCATCCCGGTGCTCAAGCGCATCCTCGCCGTGCTCGACGAGGAGCTGCTGATCGGCATTGAGCGCCAGGTTCCGAACGAGGAGCCCGAGCGCGAGGTAGCGCCGGTGCCGGAGCTCGTCTCTGCCTGACCATGGGGCCGGCCCGGGTATCCGGGCTGCGGTCGAGCCCAAGCTTCCAAACGTCTCACGTTCTCACTACGTCCGGTCAAGGCGACTGGCGGCGCAATGCATCGCCCGTAGCCGCGAGACCCCCGACACTGTTACAAACGGGGGCGAGCCGGGCGAATCGGTCAGTCGACCAACCGGTCGGCTGGCCTCCCCCACCGATCGCCCGGCTCACTCTCTCAGTGTCGACCGTTCCGGCCGACGTCTTGAAGGACGCGTCCCGCGCCCGGATCTTGCGGTGCGCCCGCCTCTACAGGCGGTTCTTGAGCGCCAGGATGTCGGCGATGTAGAGCCGCGACTCGGGCAGGACGCCCCGGTTGCGCACGGACTGCGGGCCCTGGTAGTAGCCCGCGAGCGCGAGCTCCTCGTTGCCGGCGAAGCGGTCGAGCAGGTGCCGCAGGAACGCCACGCCGACCTGGACGTTGCCCTCGAGCGTCGGCGGGATCCGGTGCCTGAGCAGTGCGAGCTCGACCCAGGTCCAGGTCGAAGGCGTCACCTGCATGATGCCGCGCGCGCCGTCGCGTGAGACCACATGCGACTGGTAGCCGGATTCCATCCACGCGAGCGCGCCGACGAGCCGCCGGTCGACCCCGTAGAAGCCCGCCCAGAAGGCAAGCGCCTCCGCTACCCGCCGGTGCGCAGGCGAGCTCGCCGTCCCCGCAGCGCGTTCCGGTCGAAACCGGGGGATGCGGAGCCGGGCTGCGGCGGGTAGGACGTCGCTCGGATCGAGTCCGTTCACGCGCGCGAGGGCGGCGACCGAGACGCCGTAGCGCTCGGCGATCGTCCCCAACGTCTCGCCGGTCTGCACCCGGTGCCTGGGGCGGACGTACGGGCGGAGCGCGGCGAGCGTCGCCGAGCCTGCGGCTCCGTCGATCGGGAGTCCGGACAGGACCTGGAACCGCCGAACGGCACGTTCCGTCTCGTGCCCGTAGGCACCATCGGGCGCGCTCCGCAGGAGACCTTTCCGGACGAGCAGGAACTGGAGGACGGAGACGTCCCACCCGCGCTTGCGCAAACCGAGCGGGCGTCGGCCGAAAAGTGGATGCCCGAGGCGCCCGAGCGCCCAGCGGGTGCGGCGTCCGGCGAACCCGCTGGGAGTGAGTCCGACGCTGCGCTGGAAGCGGCGGAGCGCCAGAGTCGTCGAGGGGCCCGGAATCCCGTCGACCGGGCCGGTGTAGAGACCCCGTGCCTGAAGCGCCACCTGCAGACCCGCAACCTGGATGCGGTCGAGTGCCTGCGCCTCGCCGGTCGAGAGCGCGGCGATGAGCACCGTTGCGAGCACGGCGAGAGAGCGAAGTGCCACAGCGACGGAGGTTTTCCCTCGGGCCGCGTGTCTTCCTGCTCAGGCCTCGGTGGCGTAATTCTCTTGCCGCTCCTCGCTGGCGAGGAAGCGTGCGAAGTAGAAGGCGGCCACGACGAAGAAGACGACCGCCTGTTCGGCTGCCATGGTGATGCCGGCGATCTGCTGGTCGGTCAGGGGTGAGAGGCCCCAGAGGCCGGCGCCCTCGACGTAGAAGTCGTAGATCGCATTCGGCAGCAGGGCCAGCAGGAGTCCGATCGGGCTTGCGAGCACGAAGGCCGCGAAGACGTACCCGGCCCGCTGGCTGGGCGGGAGGCGCCAGGGGTGATCCTGGAAGACCGGCCACCAGAAGAGGAGACCCGCGGCGACGTAGGAGGCGTGCTCGAGATGAAGCAGCGTCAGCGGGTGCTCGAGCGCCGCGTCGTAGGCGGGCGGCAGGTGCCAGAGGAAGTAGGTGCCGAGCCACAACGGCAGCGCGACGAGCGGGCGTGTGAGTACTCGCAAGACGCTGTTCTCGGTGAGGCGCTCGCCCAGAGCGGGTGGGATGCCGAGCACGAGCAGCGCGGGCGCCCACTCGGCGAGCACGACGTTCTGAAGCAGGTGCGCCGAGAGCAGATGGAAGGTGAGCGAGTCGAGCGGAGTGACGGCGGTCGCAAGCAGCAGGAGAAACCCGAGGGCGAACGCGACGACGCGCCAGGCAGGGGGGGAGTACCGGCGCAACGCGAGCCCATAGGCGGCGACCGGGAGCGCGAGCGCGGCGACGGCTTCGGGGTGCAGCGACCAGACATAGGGCTCCGGGCGCACGCGTCTACGCTACTCGGGCGACGGCGAGTATCGTGACTCGTCTCGCGCGTCCGTGGTGTAGTGGTAACACAAGAGCCTTCCAAGCTCTGGTCACCGGTTCGAATCCGGTCGGACGCTCTAGCGGAGCCGGTCGGCGAGCGACTCCAGAGCTCCTGCCGTCGGCTCCAGGCGGCCGGAGCCGAGCCCGGAGACCACCTCGAGCACGAGCTCGCGCGCCGCGTCGTCGTCGTCGGCCGACAGCACCGTGTTGACCACTCCGGCGAGCTCGCCCGCGACGTGCAACTCGATGGCGACGGTGTCGAGCTCCTCCCGCGCGATGTAGTCGTCGTCGGGGACGGCTACGCGCACGAGAGCCGACCGTCCGTCGAGGAGGGTCACCGACTGCTCCACGGGGTTCTGGCGCAGGCTCATCGCCTCTGCATACCAGCAGGCGGCTTCGCTAAACGTCGCGTCCACCCTATGCTGCCGCGCGTGCCACCCGAGCGGATGATCCCCGATCTGTCGGCGCGCGACCGTGGCCAATCGGAGCGGGTCATCCGCTTTCGCCCGCGCACCGTCCTCGTCGTCCTCGGGATCGTGCTCTCGGTCGCGGCTCTGCTCGAGATCATCCTGCTCGCGCGGCAGGTGCTGACCTGGATCTTCATCGCCATCTTCCTCGCCCTTGCCCTCAACCCGCTCGTCGACTACTTCCAGCGCGTCGGCATCCGGCGGCGGGCTTTTGCGACCGGCCTCGCGTATCTGATCGCGATCGGCGTGATCGTCGCGATGGGGAGCCTCTTCATCCCGACACTCGTGAGCGAGATCGACGACTTCGCGCGCGGCCTTCCGGACGTCGTGCAGGATCTCACCGAGGGACGCGGGCGCCTGGGCTTCCTCGAGGAGCGCTACCAGATCGTCGAGCGCGTGCGCGAGCAGGTCGGCGAGGGCGGAGCGACGAGCCTGCTCGGACTCTCGGACACCGCGGTCGCGCTGACGCGCAGCATCATCACGGTTGTGATCGCGACCATCACGATCGCCGTGATGACGTTCTTCATGCTGCTCGAGGGGCCGGTCTGGATCGAGCGCATCCTGTCGCTGCTGCCCGCACGCTCGCAGCCGCGCTGGCGCAACGTCGGTCATCAGATCTACCGCACGGTGGGCGGCTTCGTGACGGGAGCGCTGACGATTGCGCTGATCGCCGGCGTCGTCACCGCGATCCTGCTCAGCGTGCTCGGGGTGCAGTACGCGATCGCCCTGGGCTTCGTCGTCGCGCTGCTGGATCTGATTCCACTCGCGGGGGCGGTCCTCGCGACCGTTGTCGTGGCCACGATCGGGTTCCTCGACTCCCCGGCGATCGGCATCACGCTGCTCATCTTCTTCATCATCTACCAGCAGGTGGAAAACCACGTTCTCTACCCGCTGATCTACTCGCGCACCGTGCAGCTCTCTCCGCTAGCGATTCTCATCGCCGTCCTCATCGGCGCATCGCTCGCGGGCATTCTCGGCGCCCTTGCCGCCATCCCCGTGGCGGGGGCGATCCAGGTCATCCTCGTCGACGTGCTGAAGCAACGCCGCAGCGCGGTGGAGCTTCCCGAGGGGGCGGACGCCGCGCCCGTCGTGCCCGCAGCGCGCTCCTCGGAGGCGGGCCTCGCTTCGTAGGCCTCGACGGTTCGGGCTGCGTCCTCGCCCGCGGTTGGCTCGACCCCGGGAGGCATTGCCTCGGGAACGGCGGGTTGAGGTCGTCGCCGCTCTGTGATCGAGCCGGCGGGCCTGCAAGATGTGAGCGGCGAGCTTGAACGTCCGTCGTATCGCACGATACGATCGGCGCTGACGTGATCCGTCCCTGGCTCGCAATCATCGTCGCTGTGGTCGTCGCCGCTCCAGCTGCGGTCTCGGCCCGCGCCGGCGCCCCTTCGGCCGGTTCGCAGGAAGCTCCAGCCCGTGAGGTGCGGGATTGCCGATCGCGCGGTGAAGGCCGTTCGCCTCAGAAGCTTCCCGGGGCCCGAGGGGTGCGGCTCGGCCCGTTGGTGCTCTGGCCATCGCTGCGAACGGCCCTCGGCGGGCCGCCGAGCGAGGTGAACGAATGGCCATTCGTCGTGAAGGCGCCCGTGGTGCTTCCGGCCCGGGCGCGGGTCGTCCTGGCAATCGCCTCCGAAGCTGGGTCGCTCGCGGCATTCCAGCACCGGGGCGGCTTCGTGTCCGCGGTTCGGTTCGAGGCGTGCCGGGAACGCGTACCCGCCTTCGCCTACCGTGGCACGGTTGGTCGGTACACCGGATTCCCCTTCGCGATCGGGATCTCACAGCGGTCGGCGTGCATCCCGATGGAGGTCTGGATCGACGGCCAGGCCACTCCCATCCGCCGACTCGTTCCGGTCGGTCGCCGCTCCTGCTGAATCGCGAGCTACTGAGCTACTGAGCTACTGAGCTACTGTCGCTAGTTGCTCGGCGGCGCTTCGATTGAGCGCTTCCCTCTGCGAGCTCCTGTCAGCTTGCCCGCGGCGCATAGCGGTGGTGGAACATGAGCGCGTTGCCGTCAGGGTCTGCGAAGTGGGCCATGTGGCAGACGCCGCTGTCGAGCGTGTCCGCGGGAAAGGCGACGCCGTGCGCTTCGAGCTCGGCGCGCGCAGCGTGGAGGTCCTCGACGTGCAGCGCGATCGGGTGGGTGTGCGGCTGGAACTCGAGGCCGAGTACCGCGCCGTAGAATTCGACCGCCGTCGCGAAGTCGGTACTGGGCATCTCCTCAGACCATTCACCCCACTCCGAAAGGTCGATGCAATCGTCGACACGGAGGCCTGCGGCTGAAATAGCCGCGTGTCCGTGCGAGCGCGCTCCGCACTCGTGGGCACGACCCCGCCGACCTTCCACAACCAATCGGCTTCCCGTGGCTCGAGTCGGTAAGTCCCAAACATCTGCTACATCAGGACATGACCGCCATCTCGCAAGACCCTTTGAAATTCGCCGTATGCCTTGTCGAGTTCGGCGACATGCATCAGCACGTCGTGACACCAAACAAGATCAACGCTGCCATCCGCCAGCGGCAGCGCTTCGGCGATTCCGAGTTTGAAGCTGACACGACCGCGTACGTCTGGATGCACCTCGGCACATGCAGCTAACTCGGAGTTCGCAAGCTCCATGTGTCGAGGGACGGGATCGATACCTGTGACCGTGAACTGAAAGCGCTTGGCGAGCTCAATGGCATGCCCCCCTCGCCGCAGCCAACATCCACAGCGGCTGATTCGGATGGGAGCGCGAAACCCCTGATCAGGTCGAAGAGAAGCTCGGGCCCTCTTGGATTCAAGCTCGCGCTGAGCGCGGCTTGAAATTCCGCTTCGATTCGCGGGTAGGCGTCGTAAGACTGCGCGAGCCATAAAGGGTCTGCCGGGCCGTGCCGCTCTGGGCCGTGCGAGTTCTTGGCTGCCACCGTGTTGCCCCTGTCAGAAGAACCCCCAGCGAAGTCTGCCGCGCCGGGCTAAACGGTGCAAGGCCCCGCTGCTCGGGCGGGGTCACCGCCGGCCGCGGCTGCTACGCCACGGGGGCGCGACGTGTCCGCGACCGAGCGCAGGTGCGAGCCTCGCGAGCAGCGTCTGGTCGGCGTGGAGTCGGACGCGCTCGATACCTCGGACGCGGAGGAACGCGGGGCCGTATTCGCGCTTCAAGCGGCCGAACTCGCGCGCTCGACCCCCCTAACCCGCTTGCCCGGGGGCGTATTTTCATGGGCCGCAAGGTGTCGAGGCGGGTCGGAGGCCGTCTCGACTCTTGCACACGCACGAATGCTCGGCGGAGGGTCGGGGGCGGGCATCGTTTCGAAATCCATCGATTTGCTGGGCTTTATCACTGAAAAGGGCCGATCTCCAGGGAGTGCGCCTGGAGGGATTCGAACCCCCGACCCGCGGCTTAGAAGGCCGCTGCTCTTCCACTGAGCTACAGGCGCCCGTGTCCAGGGTACCCGGGCCGTTTACTCACCCAGCGACGCGGGGTAGGCCTGAGTCCGTCCGACGACGAAGGAGAGCGCATGCCGAACGAACTGCAGGGCAAGAAGATCGCCTTTCTGGCGACCGACATGGTGGAGCAGGTGGAGCTGACCGAACCATGGCGAGCCGTCGAGGAGGCCGGCGGCGAGCCCGAGCTGATCTCGCTCCAATCGGGCGAGATCCAGGGCTTCAACCACTACGACAAGGGTGACACTTTCCCGGTCGATCGCACAGCAGACGGCGCAAGCCCGGAGGAGTACGACGGCCTCGTGCTTCCCGGCGGGGTGGGCAACCCTGACCAGCTGCGTACGAGCGAGGACGCCGTACGCTTCGTCCGCGGTTTCTTCGACTCCGGCAAGCCGGTCGGGGCGATCTGCCACGGTGCCTGGACGCTCGTGGAGGCCGACGTCGTCCGCGGACGGACGCTCACCTCGTATCCGAGCATCAAGACCGATATCCGCAACGCCGGGGGAACCTGGGTCGACGCGGAGGTGCATGTCGACAACGGCCTCGTCACGAGCCGCAAGCCGGACGACCTCCCCGCTTTCTGCGCAAAGATCGTGGAGGAGTTCGCCGAGGGCCGTCACGAAGGTCAGCGCGGGCTGGTGAGCGCCGGGACGACGGCCGTCTACTAGGACGGGCGGACGGCGGCGCTGCTCTACTTCGATCCTGTCGGTATGGGCGGCGACAAGGACGTCGCCGCCTCGCCGGCGAGGGCGGTCGAGGAGCAGTTCGCCGACCAGCCACGCGAACGTTGGGCGGATGGAGCATCTGGACGAGACGCCGCCCGGTCGCGCCTTCTGACTCCCGATATCCTCAAGGGGAGCGCGGTGGCCGTAGCTCAATTGGTAGAGCCCCGGGTTGTGGTCCCGGTGGTTGGGGGTTCGAGTCCCCTCGGTCACCCTCCAGGATCGGTAGGGGAGTAAGGCCCCGTAGCTCAGTGGATAGAGCAGCGGACTTCGAATCCGCGTGCGGAGGTTCGATCCCTCCCGGGGCCATCGAGAAAATGCCTGCAAACATGCATCGAAGCTCTCGTGGGTGATGCGCGAAG
>Ga0136615_10001978_pt1 | contig 10093 bp, 17 predicted proteins | sample AntDrymUQ2882206_2_FD_106647 | JGI IMG/M metagenome (GOLD analysis project Ga0136615, IMG submission 106647) | Polar desert sand microbial communities from Dry Valleys, Antarctica - metaG UQ288 (22.06) | ecosystem: Environmental > Terrestrial > Soil > Desert | place: Antarctica: Dry Valley...
ACAGTCTTGGGCATGCCCATACGCTACATGCCGATTGCATCGAGAGATGCAACTTTGCATGAGTCGGAGACGGGGTCCCGGTCGGTGTGGCGGCGGACGCGGGGCGACTGCCGCTCCTGGACCCGGTGATTGACAGCGATGCGTGCAAGCCCAAGGGGCCAACTCGAAGGTCGGGCTCAGGATGCGGGTGCGTAGCGCAGGTGCAGCACGCCGCTGTCAAGTGGCGCGCTGGAGAGCAGCTTGAACGGGTAGGTCGTCGCGTCCTCGAAGAGCCGCTGCCCCGACCCCACCGCGATCGGGTGCACCAGCAGCGCGAGCTCGTCGAGCAGCCCGTTCGCGAGCAGCCAGCGCACGGTGGTGGCGCTGCCCGACATCGTGATGTCCCCGTCGGTGCCGTCCTTGAGCGCGCGCACCTTGGCAGCCACGTCCTCGGAGATCACCGTGGTGTTCTGCCAGGTCGGGTCCTTGATCGTCGTGGAGAGGACGTACTTCGGGATCGTGCTGATGAACTCCGAGAACGGGACGTCCGGGCCCTGCACCGGCCAGTACTCGGACCACAACTTCCGTCCCATCAGGAACGCGCTGGTCGTAGCAATGCCCTGCCCGACGATCGCGCCCATGTCGTCGTCGAAGTACGGGAAGTGCCACTTGTCAGGCGACTCCACGACGCCGTCGAGCGAGATGAAGAAGTTCGAGACGATCCTGCCCATCGCGGCGCTCCTCGAGAGGTGTGGTGAGTTCCGTCAACACGCTCGACCGTACGGTTCGTCGGAACTCATCGGTCTCGGTGGAATCGAGTCTGCGCGGCGGCTGACGACCTGCTGCCCTCAGCGCAAGAGCGACCGCGGTGTCGGCTCGAGCCGGAGCGTGGTCGGGTTCCGCACCGTGCGCGCGGCGATCGCCCCCTCCGCGCCTGGCACGAGGCCTCGGGCTCGTCAACGACGCCGAGCTCCGGACGAGGCGTGCGACATTGTGACTCGCTGAGACGCAGCATCCGGGCTCGGCGAGAACTCCCAATCCAGGGTCCGCCCCTCGAGCCTTGACCAGTTCGACATGCCACCGGCTGCACGAGCGCACCGGCGTGCGATCACCACCAGGTCCAAGGAGCCCGAGACGAGGGTGTCTATCTGTACGATGATGGTAGCCTTACAGCATGGCGCTCACAATCAAGAACTCCGAGGCCGAGCGGCTCAGCCGTGAACTCGCCGACCTCACCGGCGAGACGATCACGTCCGCGATCGCCGTCGCGGTCCGTGATCGCCTGGTGCTCCTGCGCGCCAGCCACGACGAACCCGACGCGCGAGCTGCGCGAATTCTCGACCTGGGGCGGAAGATCTCCTCGGCGCTACCCCCCGACGGGTTCCGTCCGGAGGACCTCTACGACGACTCCGGCCTCCCGACGTGATCGTCGACTCGTCGGCCCTCGTCGCGATCCTGCGCAACGAGGACGACGCGGCCAGGTTCGCCAATGCGCTCGCCAACGCTGGCACTGCCGCGATGTCGGCGGTGAACTGGGTCGAGGCCGCCGTCGTCGTTGACTCCGCGCGCGACCCAGTCGCGAGCCGTCGGTTCGACGAGTTGATCAACGCCAGTGAGATCGAGGTCGTGCCGGTGACCGCAGCGCAGGCAGCGCTAGCCCGACAGGCATATCGTGACTTCGGTCGGGGCAGCGGGAGTCCGGCCCAATTGAACTTTGGTGACTGCTTCGCGTACGCGCTGGCGACCGAAGCCCGTGAGCCGTTGCTCTTCAAGGGCGACGACTTCGGGCACACCGACATCACGGCGGCCTGACCGGCATGGCCACGCTCGACGACGTGTCTCGGCTCGCTGCCACGCTGCCGGGGGTTGTGCAGCGCGACGATGCCGACCGCCGCATCTGGTCGGTGGGCGGCAAGGGCTTCGCGTGGGAGCGGCCGTACAGCAAGGCCGACCGTCGCCGGTTCGGCGAGGTGGAGCCGCCATCGGGTCCGATTCTCGCGGTCCGCGTAGGGGACCTGAACGACAAGGAGTCCGTGCTCGCCGAGGACCGACCCGGGTTCGTCACGATCTCGCACTTCGACGGCTTCGCCGCCGTCCTGATCCAGCTCAAGCGGGTGCGCAAGAGCGATCTTCGGGAAGCGATCATCGACAGTTGGCTGACCCGGGCACCGCGCCAGATGGCGAGCGACTACCTCGCCAGCCGGCCGCGTGCGACGCCGTCGGCGACGAGCCCTCGGAAGGGCTGACGAGCGGGATCCAGAGCCTTGGGCGGTCGCTGCCCCGGCCGCGTCGTCGATCGTCAAGCCGTGCGCTGAGCCCATCGGCCACGCGCGAGCGTGTTTGTGGGCGGGCCCTACGTCCAGACCGCCACGGTGATGGCGATGATCAGCAGTTTCGCCAGCCAGTCGCCAGCGTGCAGCGCCGCAAGCTTCACGGGGACGTTCTCGTGGAACACCGAGCTGGCCAGGACCACGACCGGGAACGCGATCCAGAGCGCGAGCCCCAACAGCGCTCCGTCCGTCCACCCCGTGAGGTCCATGTTCGCGACAAGTCCGGCTGTGACGGCAGCAATGACGAGGTTCTTCCCGAGCTCGAACGGCACAACCTGCGCCGTCGGCCGCTCGATCCTCGGCGCGGGACTGAGCCGGGTCAGCACCTCCCCGAGCACGGCGTAGTAGCCGAACCCGCGAAGAACGCGGCTACACCCGCCACCAGGACGGCCCAGAAGTTGATGTCGGCCATCAGTCCCTCACTCCGTCGGTCGTACCACGCGATAGTCGATGAACGTGGCGAACTGCGACTGCCGTACGCCGAGGTGCTCAAGGTCGAGCCGCTGATCGAACCCCTCGAACAGGCGCTTGCCGCCGCCCAAGATCACCGGCGCGACGATGATGGTCAGCTCGTCGACATGATCACCGGCGAGAGCCTGCCGGATGATCTCGGCGCCGCCCATGACATGTACGTCCTTCTCTCCCGCCGCGGCCTTCGCCTGCTCGATGGCCTCGCACACGCCGCTGACGAAGGGTGAACGCATCGCCGTCGGGCTGGTCCTCGGGACGGTGCGTGACGATGAAGAACGGCAGGTCCCACGGGTTGCTGTCGCCCCAGTGCTCGGCCGCCTCGTACGTCCAGCGCCCGCCGACCACCGCACCGATCCGGGCCATCGTGTCGTCGAGCCAGGCCCTGTCCTCCCCCGTGGCCTCGCCCGTGGGCTCCACGTCGTAGGTCCATGGCTCGCCGAACACCCAGTAGTGCAGCTTCTCGCCGCCGACGCCGAGCCCCCGCCCGGGTCCGTCATCCGGCCCGGTGATGTAGCCGTCGATCGATGTCGTGATTCCCGCGATGACCTTGGTCATGATCCACTCCCTGGTATCGGAGGCGCTGACCTCCTGCGTCGGCGGTGCCAGACACTCTGCTGACCGCAGCAACACCCGGAACTCATCTGCCCGACGACCCTCCCCAAATCCCGATGCGTCGTCGCCCGAGGTCGAAGATCACCCGATCTCGCGCAGGCGCGGCAGCAGCGAGGCCGCACGGTCGGCCTTCGCAACCGGGTCCGGAGGCATGACGATCATGATCACCTCGCTCACGCCCACCTTCGCGTGCGCCTCGACCAGGCGCAGCGTCTCGTCATCGTCATCGCCCAGCCGTACCTGCACGGATCGCCGGATCTCGCCCGGATCCCGACCGACGTCCGCGCAGTGCCCGTCGAGCACGCCGGACAGCTCGGCGATCTCCTCCGGCAACCCGCCCGGTGAGTTCCAGACGTCGGCGAACCGGGCCACGATCCGCAGCGTCTTCCTCCGCCCGCTCCCACCGATCCAGATCGGCACGCGCTCCTGCACCGGCTTCGGCTCGGCCGCCGCATCGGTGATCTTGTAGTACCGACCCTCGTACGTGGTGCGCGGCTGCGTCCACAGTGACTGGATCACCTCGCACGCCTCCTCGAACCGGTCCAGCCGCTCCCCCGGCGGTCCGAGCTCGAGGTCGAACATCGTGTGCTCGTACTCCGCCCACCCGGCCCCGATCCCGAACTCCAGCCGCCCGCCGGACAGGTGATCAACTGTGACCGCGGTCTTCGCCAGCACTCCCGGGTGCCGGTAGGTGTTGCCGGTCACCATGCACCCGATCCGCGTACGCGACGTGGCCACAGCCATCCCGGCCAGCAGGGTCCAGGCCTCGAAGATGTCACCGTCGGGATCGTCGCCGATCGTGGCGAAGTGGTCCATCACCCAGCAGTGGTCGAACCCGGAATCGTCCGCCACCCGCCACACGCTCAGGTAGTCCTCGATCGCCGCCCGCTGGCTGAGCTTCAGCCCGTACCGCATCGCCGTCACGCCCACGTTCTACCCGACGCCGCTCCTGCCGGGGGTGGGAGCGCCGGGCGTCGCCCATGGTCCCGCTGGATCGGCATCATCGGGAACGGTCTCCTCCTGCTTGCGTACGAACGCATGAGGGTCCTACCGAGAGGTATTACCATGTCGGGTATGAGTAAGGATCCCACGTGCGAGTGACGTCCAAGGGCCAGGTCACGATCCCGGTCGACATCCGTGAGCGTTTCGGGTTGCTCCCTGAGACCGAGGTGGAGTTCGTCGTCGACGACGGCGAGGTCAAGATCGTCCAGGCGGCGCCGACGCGAGCCGATCGCGGGTCGAGGATCGTCGATCGACTGCGGAGTTCAGCGACAGTCCGTATGTCGACGGAGGAGATCATGAAGCTCACCCGCGGTTCGTCCTGAGATGCCGGGCACGCTGGTCGACAGCAACGTGATTCTCGACGTCGCCACGAACGACCCGAAGTGGGGCGCCTGGTCGGAGAACGCGCTCGCCGAGGCGGCGCGGACCGGACCGCTCGTGATCAACGCTGTCGTGTTCGCCGAGGTCTCAGTCGGCTACGAGAGGGTCGAGGACGCTGATCTGGCGCTGCCTGCCGACGTCTTCTTGCGGGCACCGATTCCGTACGAGGCGGCGTTCCTGGCGGCAAAGGTATTCGTCGCCTACCGACGCCGGGGGGGTTGTCGTGACCGCACCCTCCCTGACTTCTTCGTCGGCGCCCACGCCTCGGTGGCCGGCCTCCGTCTGCTGACCCGCGACGTCCGCCGCTATCAGACCTACTTCCCCCGGCTCGAGCTCACGAGCCCTTAGCCTCGCCGGCATACCCTCGGCAGCTGTCGGAGTATCGACCCGGCGGGCGCCGAGCCATCCACCCGAACGTGAAGCGGACGCCGCGACCAGGGCCGACCAGGACTGAGCCGGACGGAGCGATGAACCGGGCATTGAATGGTGCGCTCGCCTGGCTGAGCGTGGCCCACTTCTTCGTGGTCGAGGAGCTCGTCCGGCGCAGTTGGCCGGTCCCGTACAGCCGTCGGGCGAACTATCTCAGCGACCTCGGCGCGACGACCTGCGGCCCGTACTTCGGCCGGCAGATCTGCTCGCCCGACCACGTCTGGATCAACGTGTCCTTCGGGCTCGTGGGCGGCGCGATCATCCTCGGGGCTGTGCTGCTCCGGCCGGTCGCGTCCGACCTGCTCATGCCGCCGCTCCTGAGCCTCTACCTCGTCGGCGGTCTGGGCTCGGTGCTGGTCGGCCTGTTCCCGCTCGACACCGTCCGACCGCTGCACGCGCTCGGCGGCGGCCTGTTCTTCGGCGGCACCAACCTGGCCCACGTGCTGCTCGGGGCGCGCCTGGTCCGGCGCGGCGCACGCCCGTACGGCGCCGGGCTGATCCTGGGCGGGCTGGCCGGGCTGCTGGCGGCGGTCCTGGTCGCGGACGGGAGCACGCTCGGCGGCGGCGTCGGGTTCGTCCAGCGCCTCGCCGTGTACGCGACGGTCATCGGCGTCATCGCGAGCGGCCTGCTCCTGCTCACCGGCCGGCCGATGCTGGCCAGCCAGCGTTGATGGCCGCGGATCGCCGCCAACCCGTTGTCGGCGCGAAGGATCTCGGCCACCCCGGCCCGGGGGACCTCGGAGAACGACTCGAGCACGTACACCGTCTCCGCCACCCGTTGCCGCAGCATCCATTCTCACTCTGCTGACAGCACCACCGCCGGACCTCCGCTCCTCAGCGGCGGTTCGACGCCCGGCGCTCGGCCTCGACCCGTACGGCTTCGAGCGTCTCGGCGACCGCGGCCTCCCAGCGAGCGGCGACCAGGTCACCCCAGCGCGCACCAATGGCCCAGAGGTCCGTGCCGAGCTCACCGGTGTACGCGAGCTGAGTGCCGACCCCGACCGGCTGGAGGTCGAACGTCTCCACCACGTGCGGCACCGGTCCTCGTACGAGGCGGAAGTCGACGCGCGTGGGCCGCTGCAGGTGCACGGTCTCGACGGTCACGGCTTCGAGCCGGCCGCGGATCGGCGTCCGGTGGGCGGCCAGGACAAGGTCACTGCCAGCCGCCAAGATCGTGATCTTGGACTCCATCGCCCGGGTGCGCCGCCCGACGTAGGGCTGGGCGATCACGTCGAACACCACCTCGCGCGGCGCGGCGATCGTGATCACGGTCGGTCCAAGCGGGCGGGTCCGGCGGCCGATCCCGAGGTCAGGCGCGACCGCGCCGGTCACCAGACCGAGGTACGCGGACGCGCCGGCCGCCGCCGTCGCTGCCGAACCCAGGGCGATCCGTTTCAGGCTGATCATGCAGTCGATCTTGCCAGCCGCTGCGCACCCCAGCGCGGGGCGGCCATCGAGGCGAGGACCATGTGCGGCATGGACCAGCCCGCGCTCAGGTCGCTCGCCCTCCGGGACATCCCGGTGCCAGACTTCGCCGACGTCACCCTCGTGCCCGTTCCGCCCGGCGCCCCCGAGGACCCGGCGGTCTGGGCGGCCGAGATCTTCAGCCTGCGCTCCGGTCCGCGCTGGATCGTCGCGCTGCTCGGGCTGCGCCAGCTCGTCGTCGGCGCGATCGGCGTGGAGCGCGCCGACCCGACCGTGTTCAAGGTCCGTGAGGTCGTGGGCGAGGAGGCGCTGGTCGGTTCCGACGACCGGCACCTCGACTTCCGCGCCGCGGTCGGCCTCGACCCGGTCGCCCGGCTGGTCCGGGTCACCACGACGGTACGGCTGCACGGCTGGCGCGGCCGGGTCTACTTCGCACCCGTACGACTCCTGCACCCACCGGTCGTCCTGTCCATGACCCGCGCGGCGGTCCGCCGGCTGACCCGCTGAGCGTCCCCGGCGGCAGCCGCGGCGAGGCATGATCGCCGAGGTCGCAGATCGACCCGAGCGAGGAGGCAGCGTGGAGCGCGTGACCGGCATCGGCGGGGTGTTCTTCCGCGCGGACGACCCGGACCAGCTCGGGCGCTGGTACGCCGAGCACCTCGGCGTCGACCCGGCACCTGAGTCCTACGACGTGCCGTCCTGGTGGCAGCAGGCCGGCCCCACGGTCTTCACCGCGATGGCGGCCGACTCCGAGCACTTCGGCTCGCCTCCGCGCGCCTGGTCGATCAACTTCCGCGTTCGCGATCTCGACGCGATGATCAGCCAGCTCCGTACGGCCGGCATCGAGGTCACGCTCGACCCCGAGGCGTACCCGAACGGCCGGTTCGCGAGCCTCGAAGACCCGGAGGGCAACCCGATCCAGCTCTGGCAGCCCGACGGAGCCGATCTCGGCGGACCGGGCTGACGATCTCACGAATCGTTCGGGTGCAGTTGGCCCCGCGGTCATGGACGCCCTGACGGCAGGCAGCAGTAGCCTCGCGAGCACGTCCGAAAGCTCGACCGATCCGGAGGTTCTGATGGCACACGGCGACATCACGCACGTCGAGATCCCGGCTGACGACCCCGAGCGGGCCAAGGCGTTCTACAGCGGGCTGTTCGGCTGGGAGCTCGGCGACATGCCCGGCTTCGAGGGCTACTACATGTGGCGGGCCCCGAACGGCATCAGCGGCGGCGCGATCGGCAAGCGCGGCGAGGCCGTGCCCGACCGGGTGATCGAGTACGTCGAGGTCGACTCCGTCGACGACACCATCGCCAAGGCCACCGAGCTCGGCGGGAGCGTCGACACCGGCAAGACCGACATCGGCCAGGACATGGGCTGGACGGCGCACATCCGCGACTCCGAGGGCAACCAGATCGGGCTCTACCAGGCCGGTCCTGCGTCCTCCGCGTCCGGCACCGACGCGAGCGCAGGCGGCGCCTGAGCCACCGGCGTACGGTGCTGGCATGGCGATCGAGCCCGACCGCAAGGACTGGACCTGGGTGCTCACCGAGCGCTGCGGCGAGTGCGGCTACGACGCCGGCGCGGTCGATCTCGAGGACGTGCCCGAGCGCATCCGGGCGAACGCCGCTGCCTGGGTGGGCGTCCTCGCCGACCGACCCGACGTCCGTGACCGGCCGGACGACCACACCTGGTCGCCGCTGGAGTACGCCTGCCACGTACGCGACGTGCACACGATCTTCGACGAGCGGATCCGGCTCATGCTCGAGACCGACGACCCGGCGTTCCCGAACTGGGACCAGGACGAGACTGCGACCGAGGGCCGCTACGGCGACCAGGACCCGATGGACGTGGCCGAAGCTCTGCGCAACGCCGCCGCCCAGGTGTCGGGCCGCTACGGCGCGGTCGAGGGCGAGACGTGGGAACGTACGGGTCGGCGGAGCGACGGCGCCGTCTTCACGGTCGAGTCCCTCGCCCGCTACCACCTGCACGACCTCGAGCACCACATCCACGACGTGACCGGGGCAACCAGCCGCTGACCGCACGGGCAAACCAGCGGCGTCTGTGGATGACGTGAGCAAGGCTGCGCGACTTCGGCGATGCTCGCGGGATGTGACCAACCGGCTCGGGGGAGGAGCACGACGGGCGCCGTGACCACGTTTGCCGTGGATCCGGCCGCTGACCCGGGCCGACCTCGAAACGATGCGCGATGACGGGCACCTGTACGAGCTCCTCGACGGGACGCTCCTGGTGAGCCCGGCTCCGTCACCGCGCCACCAACGGGCGGTGCTCGGAGTTCGGGACGCTCTCCTGGTTGCGCGGCCAGCGCACCTGCGGGTGTACGTGGCGCCGCTCGACGTCGTGCTCGCCGACGACTCGGTGCTGCAACCCGACGTCGTGGTTGCCCGGCAGGGCGACGTGACGGAGCACGACCTCTCCGCGCCCGTGCTGGCCGTCGAGAGCCGGTCGCGCCCTACCGTGTACGTCTGGTCCCCGCCGATCTCGTTGCCGACGTCTGAGCCAGTCGACACGCTGCCGGTCGACCGGCCGTGCGCAGCGGTCAGCCGACGCGGTAGAGCTCGAACGGCACGCCGTACGTGCAGCCGAGCCGGGCGCCGACAGCACGCCCCATCCCGTCGAGCATCTCGGTCGGGTCCTGGTCGCGGCGCAGCGCCGCGAGGTACGCCTCGTGCGCGCGCAAGGACGCGAGGCCGCGCTCGTACGTCGCGCTGACGTCGACCCCGTGCCTGCTCTCCGGCGACCCGCCGGCGAGCACGACCTTGACGCCTCCCCACGGCTGCAGCCCGTCCTCGATGTGCTCGGGGAACACCCACCGGTTCCCGGCGTCGCGCACCGCATCGAGCGTCGCCCGGCCGACCGCGATGTGGTCGGCCTGGTTGAGGTACTCGCCGCCGTACGTGGCCTGGAAGTTCGACGTGATCACGACGTCGGGCCGGTACTGCCGGACCACCTTGGCGATCGCGCGGCGCAGCTCGACGCCGTACTCGAGCACACCGTCGGGGAAGCCGAGGAAGTCGACCGCCTCGACGCCGACCAGTGCGGCGGCCCGTCGCTGCTCCACCTCACGGATCGCCCGGGCGTCCTCCGGCCGCATCGCGTCGATGCCAGCCTCGCCGCTGGTCACCAGGCAGTAGGTGACCTGCTTGCCCTGGTCGGTCCACCGCGCGATCGCCCCGGCCGTGCCGTACTCCAGGTCGTCCGGGTGCGCGACCACCGCGAGCGCGCGCGACCAGTCCTCGTCGACGGGCTCCAGCGGCGGGAGCTGGCTCGGTCCGGGTGTCTGCGGCTCGGTCATGTCGCCACGATAGGCAGCCCAGGTCAGCAGCCGGGATGCAGTGCGGGTCAGCCAGTCCCCACCTGGAACGAGATGTGATCCAGCACCCGGCCATGATGGCGGAACGGCAGCCGCCGGGCGAGCCTCCTTTCGCTCACCCTCAGGCGGTTG